>VSSQ01000128.1_pt1 | contig 106834 bp, 81 predicted proteins | sample 4763081 | NCBI WGS metagenome assembly VSSQ01 (sample SAMN12137344, study PRJNA551015) | bioreactor metagenome | isolation source: SDC9 anaerobic chlorinated ethene degrading culture | place: USA: Knoxville, Tennesee | collected 2015-01-01
AATTTTTGTCCATGTTGATTTGGGTTTTTGTGTCAACTTTTTTCAGGACAAGTCATTTTTTTTAATTGCAATCAATCGTTACAACTTTATATCAAAAACAAATTTAAAAGTGAAATAATTGAAAAAATAATCTAATCTATTTTGATTATGCAGTTTTTTACTACCTTTGCAAAATGAATTTACATTTATTTATTATTTCTTTTAAATAGAGGATGCTTAACAGACATTTCATAAGAGCTAAAGTTCTTCAATCGCTTTATTCTTTCCAATTTAATGATTGCAATGGTGTTAATGAACACAACAAAAAACTTCTTGACAGTTTCAATTCTCTTTTAGATCTTCACACCTATTTATTTTCTTCTTTAATTTACATACATAGCTTAGCTTTAGAAAGAATTGAAGATAATAGACGTAAACTATTACCAACAGATGAGGATTTGAATCCAAATACTAAGTTTGTAGATAATGATTTTATTACTCTTTTACTCAATGACAATGAGCTTTTAAAGAGAAAGGATGCTTTAAAAATAAATTGGAACGAGAATAGAGATTTATTTATGAACATTTTGAAGAAATTCAATAATTCCAATTCCTATAAAACTTATATGAACTCCGAAAAAGGAGACTTAGAAAGTGAAAAGAATATTTATGTTCAGTTATTCAAAAACTACTTAATCTCCAATGAAAACTATTTCGACAATGTGTGCGAAATGAAAATGGAGTGGGAGTCAGACTACGACACGATGGCTTTGTGGAGTTTGAAATCTTTGAAAGAATATGAAGGTAGATTAGAGAAACTATCGGATAATTTCGTAGACGAGAATTTTATTAGTAATGTCTTTAAGCGTACCATTGAAAACGATAAGGAATATACAGAATTGATTAATGCAAAGGTTCACAACTGGGATGTGGAAAGAGTGGCATTAATGGATATACTTATAATAAAAATGGGTCTATCGGAGTTAATATATTGTCCTGAAATTCCAATTAACGTAACCTTAAATGAGTATGTTGAATTGAGTAAGGAATTTTCTACCCCTAAGAGTAAGTTATTTGTGAATGGACTTTTGGATAAATTAATGGTTGAGCTTAGAGCAAAGGGCAAGATAAAGAAGCTCGAAGAAGAAACCAATGAAACAGATTTATAGTATAAGTTATATGTTAAGAAAGAGTATTTTACTTTTTGCAATTGTGCTGAGTGTTTTCTTTTTAATGTCATGCAATAAAAAGGATAATACAATCACTACCGATTTAATTGAAAATTCAACTTCCGTTAAGTTTGAAAAGGATATAATTGATTTTGGCACTTTAACCTCTGGAGAAGTAGTTACATGTAGTTTTAAGTTTAAGAATACAGGTAAAAACGATTTAATTATTTCATCTGTTACTGCCAATTGTGGATGTGCTGTTGCTGATTATCCAAGAAATCCAATTAAACCAAATGGGGAAGGTCAAATAACTGTTAGATACGACTCCGAAGGAAGCCGTGGAATTAGAATAATGAAAGAAGTTTCAGTATTGGCAAACACAACCCCTTCAACCACTCGACTACGAATTACGGCAGATGTAAATTAGAATATAAAAATATTAAAATAACAATTTAAAAACAACGAAAATGAATTTATTGAACATTCTTTTAATGGCAGGAAACTCACAAGGAGGAACTTCTTCAGGATGGAGCTCAATGTTAATGCTTTTACTTATTATTGTGATTTTCTACTTCTTTATGATACGTCCTCAAAGTGCAAGAGCAAAGAAGGAAAAACAATTTAGAGAAAGTCTTCAAAAAGGACAAAAGATAGTTACAATCAGTGGAATGCACGGAAAGATTGTTGAAGTGAAAGAAACTTCTTTAATTCTTGAAATTGCAAATGGAGTTAATGTTGAAATAGAAAAAACAGCAATTGCACTTGAAGTAGGAGAGCCAAAAAAGAAATAAAATTTTTTTAAGGTGAAAAACATTGCCTTAACAGGTACTATTGGAAGCGGGAAGACCTTGATTTGTTCAGTATTTGAACGATTAGGTGTTCCTGTTTTTGTTGCTGATAAAGAGGCCATAAGATTATATAAGGACCCAAGATTTTTAAATGAAATAGCATCGGAATTTGGAAATGAAGTTTTGGAAAATGGATTATTAAATAAAAAAGCCTTAGCAAATATAGTTTTTACTGATAACAAAAAGTTAGACAAACTTAACTCAATGGTTCATCCAAGAGTTTTGGAAATGTATAACTTGTGGCAAAAAAAGCAAAAAGCCACATATACAATTATGGAAAGTGCAATTGTTTTTGAAATAGGTTGGGATAAGAAATTTGATAAAATAATTTCAGTTGATTCTCCTAAAAATATTTCTATTGAAAGAGCAATGAAAAGAGATAATTTATCTTTTAAGGAAATTGAAGAAAGAATGAATAATCAATTGGCGAATGAATACAAGTCTAAAAGAGCCGATTATATTATTCATCACGATAACAAAACCATGCTTCTTCCTCAAATCCTTGAGATAAATAATCAATTAATAACCAAAAAATAGAATAAAAAATTATAATTATGAAAAGAATACTTTTATCGACTATCATGCTATTTTTTAGTATGATTTCATTTTCACAAATAAGTGTTGAATCAACTCCTAAATCTTTTTCCAATAAAGATTTGAGTACATTACTTACAGCAACACTTGAAGTTGAAGAACCCGATTTAACTCAAACAATAGAATACAATAATAATCAAGAAAATTTGTATAAAACAAGAAGATTTGGAGTAGTGATTCCATTGAATGTAAACTTCTTTGAAAAGGCAGATATGGCAGAATTGAAAGACGGAAAACTTTGGATTTTGAAACTTAAAGTACCAAATGCAAAAGCTTTAAATATTTATTCCAAAAACTTCTTTATTCCAAAGGGATCAGAACTATTTATATATAATTATGACAATTCTCAAATTATAGGAGCATTTACATCTTTCAATAATGATGAATCTAAAAGCTTTGCAACCGAGATGGTTAATGGAGATGAAATAATAATTGAATATTTTCAACCTAATGATGCACAATCTAATGCTCAAATAGAATTAAGTGAAATAGGATATGCTTATAGAGATTTTGGATATGATATAACTAAATATTCCGATGAGTTTGGCTCATCAGGTTCTTGTAATGTTAATGTAAATTGTTCTGAAGGAAATAATTATAGAAATGCTCAAAGAGGAGTAGTTAGAATTATGCTTAGAATGGATGAATATTCAATAGGATGGTGTACAGGTTCGCTTGTAAATAACACAGCAAGAGATTTAGCTCCTTATGTTCTTTCAGCAGCTCATTGTGTTGAAGATGTGGTTTCTTCTAACTACTACAACTATTTTGTTTTTCATTTTAACTACGAATCTGCAGGTTGTACAACAGGAAGTGTTGAGCCAACATCCAAAACAATGACAGGAGCCTCTTTAAAGGCTTTAGGTTCTTCATCCGATTTCCTGCTACTTCGTTTAAATCAAAATGTTCCTACCAACTATAATGCTTATTGGAATGCATGGAATAACACAACAAATGCTTCAACAAGTGGAGTTTGTATCCATCATCCTTCTGGAGACATTAAGAAGATTTCTACCTATAACACAGCTCTTCAAAGTACTAATTTTGGCTATGGTGAAACACATTGGAAAGCAAAATGGATTCAAACTCAAACTAATTACGGTATAACAGAAGGAGGGTCTTCAGGAAGTCCATTATTTAATGCTTCAAGTCAAATTGTTGGAACACTTACAGGAGGGACATCTGCATGCAATGCTGCAAATGCTGATAAAGTTGATTATTATGGAAAAATATCTTATTCATGGAATTCAAATGGAACAACAAATAATAAAAGACTCCAACCTTGGTTAGATCCAACAAATTCTGGAGTAAGTTCTTTTAGAGGAGATGATTATTCAACTTTATCAAATACATTGGTAGAGACAATTCAAGATACATATTCAACAATTTATCCAAATCCTGCAAAGGATGAGATTAATATTTCTCTTTCAATACTTCAAAATTCAACTCAAGTAGAAATTTTTGATGAAGTTGGCAGAGTTGTTCTAAGAGATATTATTCCTGCAAACACAACATCTTATTCAATTAATGCAAATAATTTAAAAGCAGGTTATTATATCATTAAATATATTTCTCAAGAGAAGATTTGGACAAATAAACTAATTGTAGAATAGCTTTTTATCTTTTTTCTGAAAGTGAGAAATGGAGGAAGAAAAGTTAATATCGAACAAAGAGCTTGAACTTGCTAAGAAATATGTTGAATATACCAATACAAATATTTTCTTAACTGGTAAAGCAGGGACTGGTAAAACAACCTTTCTCAAAACACTTAAAGAAACCACATCCAAAAGAATGGTTATTGTGGCTCCTACGGGAGTTGCAGCTATAAACGCTGGTGGTGTTACTATTCATTCATTTTTTCAAGTTTCCTTTGGTCCTTTTGTTGAAGGGGAAGAAAGGGATAAAGATAATAAATTCAAAATATCCAAAGTTAAGAAAGAAGTAATTAGGAGTTTGGATTTGCTTGTAATTGATGAAATATCAATGGTTAGAGCCGACCTTTTGGATGCAATTGATTATCGTTTGCGACAACTAAGAAAAGATAAGAAATTCCTGCCCTTTGGAGGAGTTCAACTGTTGATGATTGGTGACTTGCAGCAATTACCTCCTGTTTGTAAGGATGAGGAGTGGGGATTATTGCAGTTAAGATACAATTCGCCTTATTTTTTCTCTTCCTTAGCACTTCAAAAGTCCGATTTCATTACTATTAACCTCCAGCAAGTGTTTCGTCAAAAGGATGAACGCTTTATCAATATTCTTAATAAGATCAGGAATAATCAAATTGATGAAAAGCTAATTGAAGCTCTTAATGACAGAAATAATGTGGATTATGATCCTAATGTTGATGATGCCTATGTAATTCTTTGCACTCACAACTATCAAGCAAACCGAATTAATGAAAATAAGCTAAGGCAAATTGATAATGAGTCCTATAAGTTTAAAGCTTATGTTGAAGGCGATTTCCCTGAATCATCCTATCCTAATGAGTTTGAATTAGAGTTAAAGCTTGAAGCTCAAGTTATGTTTGTTAAGAATGATGTTGGTGCTCCAGAGCAAAGAAAGTATTATAATGGAAAGATAGGAAAGATTGTTGAAATTAGTGAGGATAGAATAGTTGTCAGAAGCAAGGGAGATACAGAAGATATTGTGGTTAAGAAATATGTTTGGCACAACTATCATTATAGAATAAATCACCAAACCAACGAGATAGAGGAAGATATTTTAGGGACATTCGAACAATATCCCTTAAAGCTTGCTTGGGCAATAACCATACACAAAAGTCAGGGTTTAACTTTTGAGAAAGTAATAATTGACTCCAATAAATCTTTTGCAGCAGGTCAGGTTTATGTTGCTTTAAGCCGATGCAAAAGCTTGGAGGGAATAATTTTAACCTCACCATTTGAGCCTCAATCCATAATTAAAGACCCTCTAATTGATGAGTTTGATTCCTATCAGGAAGAAAATAAACCAACAAAGGAACGTCTTGACAATGATAAGCTAATATTTACTCTTGAGAATATTCTTGAATTATTTTCTTTTAAGGAATTGAAATGGAGGATAGATGAACTTAAAACATTAAACGATACTTCCTATCATACAACTTACTCTCAAACAAGTAATTTGATTAATGAAAAAATAAAAACCTTTGAAACCGATGTTTTTGAAGTAAGCTTGAAATTCGAAAATCAAATAAAAAACCTTTGTTTAAAGGAGCTTGACACTTATGCAATTGAAAGACTAATTAAAGCTAAGGAGTATTTTTCACAAAAATTGGATACAGTAAAACAAATAATTCGATTGCTTGATGCCCTTGAATTTGACAATAGGCAAGTTGAAGAACAAAAAGAAAAGAATAATTTGGATATAGCTTATGAAACTTTCTTTAAGCTCACTCTTTTTGAATGTATTAAATCTGAATTTTCAATTGTAGAATACAGAAGTCATAGGAGTAAAACCTTAATTAAGGAGCCAAAAGATTTTGTTAAAGAATACCTTAAGAAACATAAGCCAAAGCAAGAGCAAGCAAAAAACGATAAGGAAACTTCTCAATTACAAGAAAAAGAATTACCTACAGAAATAGAAAATGAGGAATTATTTGAAGTATTAAATCAATGGAGAAGGGCAAAGGCAGAGGAAATTGAAAAACCAGCCTTTGTTATAATGCATCAAAGAACTTTAATTGAAATAGTAAATTCACAGCCAAAAACAGAAAAAGAACTATTGGCAATTAAAGGATTTGGAAAAAGTAAGATGAAGGAATATGGAGCAGAAATTTTAGATGTAATTGAAAGTTATACTCTTGAAGATAATAAATAAGAATAAAATGTAGTTTTAGAAAGTATGAAAGAAGACATTATATAGAAAAAGCAATGAAAATAAATAAAAGACATATTAAACTAATACTAACTTCATTAATAATAATTTTTGTATTGTCTTCTTGTGCAACCCAATCACGTACAACAATGAAACCCAAAAAGAAGAAGAAATGCAACTGCCCAACTTTTTCATATTATGAGATGAAGAACATAGAGCAACAATTATATTTTTAAACTTTCTTTATCTCTGAAAATAAAACTTCGTTTGCGATAAATTAAAACGAAGAAAGAAAAAATTATTCCTTGACTTTAATAAATTATTCCTTGATTTCAATAAAATAAAACGAAGAGTTATTTTTTGATTAATTACTTGCAGTTTTTCATATATTTATCCAATTTTTCTTTTGGAGCTCCTTTACTTTGAGCTATTTTGAAGAAAATACAAGCATTTCCATAATCTCCTTGAAAATAATATATTTCACCCTTTGTAATAATTGCAGTTACATAATCAGGTTCAAGAGCTAATGATTTTTCAATATCAACAAAAGCTTCATCATAACGTTTCATATTCATTAAAATATCAGCTCTATTATTATAAACATTTGCTCTGTTTTCATAAAGAAATTCATTAGAAGGAATTTTTTCAATTAATTTATTCATATCAGACAATGCACCATCAAGATCTCCCTGTCTTTTCTTAACAATAACTAAGTTTATTGCAGCAGGATAGTTCTCTTCAGGATTTGATGCAATAAGCTTTTCATAATATACTTGTGCATTTGCATAATCTTCTCTTTTACTTAAAAGCATTGCTAAATCAAAAAGAGCTTCTTCATTATTAGTATCTAATTTAATAACATTTTTATAATCAATAATTGCATTATCAAATTGTTCAAGATCTCTATATGTTTTAGCCCTGTTTAATAATGCAACGCCATATTTATCATTTAATTCGAAAGACTTAGAGAATGATTTAAGTGCTTCCTTATTATTTCCCTGATTTGATTGAAAAGCTCCTAAATTATTCCAATATAAATGAATATCCTCATCATTTGGATAATTCTTAATTAATTCTTTTGTGATTTTTTCTGCTTTCTTCAAGTTATTTGCGTTAGCATACTTTATTGATTGATTAAATAGTTCATTTGCACTTTGAGAATAAAGGTTAAAGCAAAATAATGAAATGATCAGTGTTAATAAAAGCTTCTTCATGTTTATTTCTTTTAAATTTCTGCAAATATATGATTTTTATAATTGATATTTGCTTTTCTGGCTTGGGAATGTTGATAGGGGCGTTTGATTCTGTATAGTTTACCGTCTTTTCTTAGTTTTGCTCCAGTTTGATGAAACCAAAAAGGAATGTCTTTTCCAATACATTGATTTCGAATATTTAATATCCAATCGTAATTACATTCTCTTGCTTCATTTCCCGATTCTCCTCCAGCCGAAACTTCCTCAATTGTATTGTCAAGATAAGGACTAAGATTTATATCTTCTAACAAAGGAGCACAAGTTATTAGTTTATGTTTAATAGGAAGTTTCTTAAGAATAGGAATTCTATAATCCACCATTTCTTGGTTTTCAACCGTTGAAGCAATTACAACATTATCATATCCCTCATTCCAATCCTCAGGCAATTCAACCATAAACCTGTCAATTCGTTTAGTAATAATAAAAAAGATTAGGTCACTTCGAGTTTTAATCATTTCCCATGCTTCTTTTCTCCATTTATCTGCACCTTCCACAAAAAAATCGGAAGTAAAACAAGTGTAAACAATTTCTCCTGATGGAATCTTATATGATTTATCTCTTTTTCTTTTTATTGGAAGATTAAAATTGGCTGTTTTTGTAACCACACTGCTATCTTTTCCATGTTTTTCATCCTGTCGATAAACATAGCAATTCTTACATCCCTGACTAATCTTTTGACAGCCATGCCATAAATTCCAAGTAACAGCCATTTCCAATAGAATAAAAGACAATAAAAACTTAAATCATTGCAAAGATAAAGAAAACAATTAATAAAAAAAAGCAGTAGCTAAAAAATATAACTACTGCTCTTAATGATTGTATTATTAATCTAATTCTAATCTTTAATCTTATTGCTAAGTCTTTCAATTAAAGCTGGAATAATACTTTTGCAATCTCCCACAATACCTAAATCTGCAATTTGCATAATAGGAGCGTAGCGGTCTTTGTTAACAGCAATAATGAAATCACTTTCTTCCATTCCTGCAACGTGTTGAATTGCTCCTGAAATTCCAAAAGCAAAATAAAGATCAGGTCTAACAGTTTGACCTGTTTGTCCAACTTGACGTTTATGTTCCACAAGTCCTGCATCAACCATTGCTCTTGAAGCTGCAACTTCAGCATCTAAGATTGTTGAAAGTTCTTTAAGCATCTTTAATCCTGCTTCATTCCCAATTCCACGTCCTCCAGAAACCAAAACTTTTGCTTCAGAGATATCAATCATGCTGCTTTTCTCTTTAACAGTTTCTTTAATTCTTACTCTAAACTTTTCTTTATTGAAGTTGATGGATGTTTTGATAATTTCGCCTTTTCTGTTTTCATCCTTTTCAATAGCTTTCATTACACCTGGACGAACAGTTGACATTTGAGGACGATGCTCAGAGCAAATAATTGTTGCCATAAGATTACCTCCAAATGCTGGACGAGTCATTAGTAATTCTTTTTCTTCTGATATTTCAAGTTTAGTACAATCGGCTGTAAGCCCAGTTGTAAGACGAGCAGAAAGTCTTGGACCAAGGTCTCTACCAATGGTAGTTGCTCCAAAAAGAATTATTGAAGGCTTAAATTCATGTGATATTTGAGTTATTGCTTGAGTGTAGCTTTCTGTTGTATAGTTTTCTAATTCTTCACATGAAGCAACTATAACTTTATCTGCTCCATAAGAAATTAGAGTTTGAGCTTTAGATTCAATATCTTTTCCTCCTAACAAGATAGCATAAACTTCTTCTTGTAAATCGTCAGCAAGATTACGAGCTTTACCTAATAATTCAATAGCAACTCCTTGAATCTTACCTTCTCTTTGTTCTGCAAAAACAAATACGTTTTTATATTCTGATTTATTCATTTTAGTTACTCCTTATTATTAGATTATAAATTTTTCTTTTAACTTGCTAATTATGATACCTATTGCTTCTTCAGTATCAACTTCGTAAACTTGTCCTGCTGATTTAACTCCTTTAGTAAATGCTTTTTTAACTTTAGTAGGGGAGCCTTTAAGACCAAGTTTAGCTTCATCAACATCAATTTTATCTGCTGACCAAATTTCTACTTCCTTATCAAAAGCTTCCATAATTCCCTTAACAGTCATATATCTTGCTTTGTTGGCAGTGGAAAGAACAGTTACTAAACAAGGACCATCAACTTCAACAATTTGGTATCCGTCTTCGGTTTGTTTTTTAATAGTGAAAGTGTTTTTACCATCATATTCCAAACTTTGAAGATAGCTAACTTGAGGAATATCTAAATGTTCTGCAATTTGAGGACCAACCTGAGCTGTATCTCCATCAATTGCTTGACGACCAGTGATAACTAAATCATAATCTAAAGTGCGAATAGCTCCAGCTAATGCATTTGATGTTGCAAGAGTATCAGCTCCAGCAAATTTTCTGTCTGAAAGGAGTATTGCTTTATCAACACCCATTGCAAAAGCTTCTCTCAAAACTGCTTCTGCTTGCATCGGTCCCATTGTAATAACAGTAACCTCAGCATTAAATTTATCTTTTAGTTCAAGTGCTAATTCCAAACCACCTTTATCATCAGGGTTAATTATACTTGGAACTCCATCTCTAATTAATGTTCCTGTAACTGGGTCAAGTTTTACCTCAGTTGTGTCAGGAACTTGCTTTATACAAACTACTATTTTCATTTTTGATTTGTTTTTACTTTAATAAATTACCTGCAATAACCATTCTTTGAACTTCTGAAGTTCCTTCATAAATTTCAGTGATTTTTGCATCTCTAAACATTCTTTCCACAGGATATTCCCTTGTGTATCCATATCCTCCATGGAATTGAATAGCTTTGGTTGTTACTTCCATTGCTGTTTCAGAAGCATAAAGTTTTGCCATTGCAGCATCAACAGAATAAGGTAATTTTTGATCTTTTTTGAAAGCAGCATTACGAACAAATAGGCGAGAAGCTTGAACTTTTGTTTCCATGTCTGCTAATTGGAATTGAGTATTCTGGAATTTTGAAATAGCTTTTCCAAATTGTTTTCTTTCTTTAGTATATTTTATGGTTTCATCCATTGCTCCTTGAGCCAAACCTAAAGCTTGAGCAGCAATTCCAATTCTTCCTCCATCCAATGTTTTCATTGCTAAAGAAAAACCTTTTCCTATTTTACCTAATAGGTTTTCTTTTGGTATTTGACAGTTTTCAAATATTAGTTCACAAGTGGATGAACCACGAATACCTAATTTCTTTTCTTTCTTACCGATTGTAAATCCTGGTGTTCCTTTTTCAACTATGAAAGCTGAAATTCCTTTTGTCCCTTGAGATTTATCAGTCATTGCAATTATAACATAAACATGAGCATACTCTGCATTGGTTATAAAGATTTTTGAACCATTCAAAATCCATTTATCTCCAGCATCTTCTGCAGTAGTTTGTTGCAGAGCTGCATCTGTTCCAGCATTAGGTTCTGTTAGTCCAAATGCTCCAACCCATTCTCCTGAGGCAAGTTTTGGTAAGTATTTTTGTTTTTGCTCTTCTGTTCCAAAGTTCATAATTGGGTCAGCACAAAGTGAAGTGTGAGCAGAAACAACAACTCCAGTAGTACCACAAACACGTGATATTTCTTCAACAGCCATTGAATAGATTTGATTGGTGCTTCCTTGTCCTCCGTACTCAACAGGAATAGGAATACCCATAATTCCTAATTTGCCCATTTTTTCAACTGTTTCAACAGGAAATCTTTCCTGCTCGTCAATTTCAGCTGCAATTGGTTTAATTTCGTTTTCAGTAAACTCTCTTATCATCTGTAAAAAGAGTTCTTCTTGTTTTGATATATTAAAATCCATAGTTATTAATTAATTAAAAGGCGAGAAAAAAATAACTCGCCCTAAATTTGTTTTAAATCTTTTAGAGTTCTTTAGAAACTATACAGTCATTCCACCATCAACACTTAGAGTGTGTCCATTTATGTATGATGCTTCATCGGAGGCTAAGAAACAATACGCATTTGCAATTTCTTTTGGTTCTCCCAATCTTCCAATTGGAACCTTAGCTTTCATTCCAGCTAAAACTTCCTCAGGCATTGCAGCAACCATTTCTGTTGAAATAAATCCAGGAGCAATAGCATTAACAGTAACTCCCTTTCTTCCAAATTCTCTTGCAAATGTTTTTGTCATTCCCATTAAACCAGACTTTGTTGCAACATAGTTTGCTTGACCAAAGTTTCCATATAGACCAACAACAGAAGAAGCATTGATTATTCTTCCCCAGCCATTAGCAACCATATATTCACTAATGATTTTTGAACAATAGAAAACCCCAGATAGGTTTACATCAATAACTTGTTGCCATTGCTCAACAGTCATTTTCTTAACAGTGCTATCACGAGTGATCCCAGCATTATTAATAAGAATATCAATTCTGCCAAATTCGTCATTAACTGCTTTTGCAGCTTGTTCAATTTCTTGATAGTTGGAAGTGTTAACCTTAGCAAATTTTGCTCCTAGGGCAATCGCTAATTCATTTCCTCTTTTTTCGTCCAAGTCCCAAATAATTACTTTTGCTCCTTCTTGAACAAATTTTTCTGCTGTTGCTTTGCCAATTCCAGAAGCTCCTCCTGTAATGATGGCTATTTTATTTTCTAATCTTTTCATTTTACTTGATAATTAAAATTTTTCTTTATGCATTAATTTAGCTTGACCGGTAATAATTATTTTTCCTTGATGGTCTTCTAAAGTACATTTAATAACTCCACGATGTTTTTCTTCGTTAATCTCTATTACTTCAAATTTAGCAATGTAGTCATTTTCAACAAAAACAGGAGCTAAGAAAGCCATATCTTGGAACATATATATTGTTCCTTCTCCTGGCCACTGAGTACCAAATACCTTTGAAAAGATTGCTCCAGCAAAAAAACCATGAACAATGGGCTTCCCAAAAGGAGTTTTTGATGCATAATCTGCATCAATGTGAATGGGGTTGTTATCGCCAGATATTTTAGCAAACATATCAACATTTGCTTGAGTATACCTAACGTCTTGCGTGTAAGTTTCGCCTACTTTTATTTTTTTCATATAACATCAAATATTTAGGTTTGTATTTTTCACAATTATAGCAGTTCCCATTCCCCCTCCAATACATAGAGATGCAAGACCTAATTCTTTTTTAGTTCTTAACATTTCGTGAATTAGAGTTACAATGATTCTACAGCCAGAAGCTCCAACAGGGTGTCCAAGTGCAATTGCCCCACCATTAACATTACATCTTTCATTTATCCATTCTGGTGTAACATTGTGTTGTTGACAAAGTAATTGGCGAACTCCAAGAGCTTGAGCTGCAAATGCTTCGTTTAGTTCAAATAGTTCTATATCTTTTAATTTTAAATCAGTTCTTGAAAGAGCAGATTTGATTGCTGGAACAGGACCTAATCCCATCTTAGCAGGGTTCACTCCACCTTGTCCAACAGCAACAATTTCTACTAAAGGGTTTAGGTTATATTTCTTAACAGCAGATTCAGAAGCCAACATAACAAATGCAGCTCCATCATTAATCCCAGAAGCATTTCCAGCAGTTACAGTTCCTGGATTTTGGAATGCAGGTCTTAAGAAAGAAAGCTTTTCTAAAGTTGTTTCTCTGTTAGGGAATTCATCTTCTTCAAACATCTTTGAAAATTTTTTGAATTTAACCTCAACAGGGACTATTTCATCTTTAAACTTTCCATTATCAATTGCATTAATTGCTCTTTCTTGAGATTGAATAGAAAAGGCATCTTGATCTTCTCTATCAATCTCCAAATCTTTAGCAATATTTTCTGCAGTTATACCCATATGAAGATTTGAAAATGCATCAGTCAAAGCATCAGTAATCATATGGTCTTTAACGTTGAAATCCGCCATTTTAGTACCATTTCTTATTGTTGCAGGAATAATAAATCCAGCACCAGACATACTTTCTGCTCCTCCAGCAATAATAATATCGGCATTTCCAACTTTAATGGAATCAAAACCATTCATAACAGCTTTCATCCCACTACCACAAATCATATTTATACCATAAGCAGGAACTTCGTAAGGTATTCCAGCATTAACAGAAATTTGACGAGCAACACCTTGAAACTGACCAGCCATCAACACATTACCAACAATAACTTCGTCAACATCAGAAGCTTTAACTTTTGTTTCACTTAAAATTGATTCAACTACAGTAGCTCCAAATTCTGAAACAGGGACAGTTGATAATGAACCTAAAAATTTTCCAATTGCAGTTCTTTTTGCTGCTACAATAAATACCTTTTCCATATTGCTTATGTTTATTTATTATTATTTCTTTTAATTGTTTTGTTCAAAAAAAGTCAATTATAATTGAAAATAAGTGCCGAGTTTTTTAAAATATATCAGATATATTTTGAAATATATCGGACATATTTTTTAATATATCAAGTCTTTTTTAGTTAGGACATATTTTTGTTACTATGATAATTGCATAGGTTTTAAATCATCTGCAATAATTAAAGTTGCCTCAGTAGCCTCTTGAACTTGTTCAACAGCAAATTCTGGGTGAATTTCTTTTAAAACAATTCCTTCTGGAGTAATTTCCATAACACCCATTTCAGTAATAATTAGATTAACTTGTTCTTTTGCAGTGAGTGGGAGAGTACATTCTTTTAGTATTTTATGGCTACCTTTTGCAGTATGCTCCATTGCTAAAATAACATGCTTTGCACCAACAACCAAATCCATAGCTCCACCCATTCCAGGAACTTTCTTTCCAGGAATCATCCAGTTTGCCAAATTACCTTTTTCATCAACCTGCATAGCTCCTAAAATTGAAGCATCAACATGACCACCTCTAATAATTGCAAAAGAAGTTGCACTATCAAAACTTGCTCCTCCATCAATAATAGATGTGTAAGAACCGCCAGCATTTACAATTTCTTTGTTTTCTTCTCCTTCTTTTGGATTAGCTCCCATGCCAATAATTCCATTTTCAGATTGAAGTAAAACTTTAACATCTGGTTTCAAATAATTTGGTATTAGGGTTGGAAGACCAATTCCTAAATTTACAATATATCCATCTTTTAGTTCGAGGGCAGCACGTTTTGCAATAACCTCTCTTATCTCATTTTTATCCATTATATTTAATCTTATTATTATTTCAATCTTTTTTGCATCTCTTGAGCAATGTAAGAAGCTACATCGTCAGCATAAGTATTCATTCCAAACCCAGCATCATATCCAAGTTCTTTTGCCAATTCGTGAGAAAGTCTTGGACCACCACAACAAAGAATAACCTTATCTCTTAATCCTTCAGCTTCCAACATTTCAACCAATTCAACCAAATTCTTAATATGAACATCCTTTTGAGTAACTGTTTGAGAAACCAAAAGAGCATCAGCCTTAAGCTCAATAGCTTTTGCAATAAAGTCTTCGTTGGTAACTTGAGAACCCATATTCAAAGCTTCAATCATTTCATATCTTTCCAAACCATAGTGACCAGCATATCCTTTCATATTCATGATAGCATCAATACCTACAGTGTGAGCATCTGTACCAGTGCTTGCTCCAATAACAACAAGAGGTCTTCCAATGTTTTCTTTAATAAAATTATCTACCTCATGCATATCCATTGTGTTTGTTTCAACCTTTGGAACTGAAATTGTTGTGTAATCAATAGTATGAGTGCAAGAACCATAGCAATTAAAAAAAGTGAACCCTTTTGTTAGTTCTTTATAAAATACAACTTGAGGGTTTTCAAATCCCATTTTCTTCATTAATTGTTTTGCTGCCTCAATTGCTTCATCACCACAAGGCAAGGGTAGGGTAAAGCTCATTTGAGTTTTACCATCGTTCATAGTATCACCATAAGGTTTTACTTCTTTAAGATTTAGTTCTGTACTAAATTCTTTTTTATCCATTGAATATAATCCGCCGCTCATATATCTAATAATATTTTATTTCTCTGTTAATTTTTTTGTATATTTCTTTTTTTGTATCTTCTAAATCTTGCCTGTAAACTGTTTTATTAATCCAATTTCCTTTTTTATCAAATTCATATTCATAATTATATCGCTCTTCTCGAGTTCCAAAATAATTATATCTATTTTCTTCAATTAAATTTCCTTTCTTATCATATTTATAATTTTGTCTCCAAGCTAATTCTCCAGTTGAATAATAATAAGTAAATTCAATTATATTCCCTTTTTCATCATATTTGTATGTCTCTTTATTAGGTTTTTCATCGCTATGAATATAATATGAATTTTCACTTAACCTTCCATTTTTATCATATTTTACAAAAAATCCTGTGTTAGGTAATGTATCTAACAGTTGTCCAGTAAAATTTGTAGAATATTCTTCATGTTTTATACTTTGAACATTACCATTTAGTTTTTCTTTAACAACTTCGTAGTATTTTTCTTCTTTATTTGAGCAAGAAAAACATAAAATTATTAATAAGAAACTAAGTAATCTCATTATATAAATATTTATTCTCCTTTCATTAGTTTAATAAATGGGTTATAGTAGTGTGAGTCTTTTTCAAATACTCCAGCTAAGCCCTTACCTCCATTTTTAGGTCGTTTAACATCTCCAAAAATTCCTTTTTCCAAAGCATCAAACAAACTTTCATGATCAATTTTTTCAAGCAAGTTGATAGCATCATCTAAAACTGTTTGAGCTCTCTTTTGAATAATACCATCTTTTTTATATTCAACTTCCTCTCCAATACTTTTCATGTTGTTGAAAACATATTTAGCATTCTCAATAGCTAAGTATCTATCACTCATAAAAGGAGTGTGGATTGCTTCTGTTATCATTCCCAAAAGTTGCAAGCCTTGATTAGTCCAGATGCTGATAGCATTAAATAGAGCATTTTGAATTTGTCCTTTAAATACATTTCCTGTCATAAACTTTGTAGGAGGCATATATTTTAAAGGAGCTTCAGGGAATATTTCACGAGTCATTTGAGCTTGAGAAAGTTCGTAAAGGAAACCATTTTCCAAATCAGGATTCATTTCAAAAGCATGTCCAAGTCCCATTTGACTTGAAGGAAGCCCAGCAGCAAAAGCTAATTGTTCATTAATTAAATCTGAAGCTAAAACAGTGTGAGCTTGTTCAAAAGCATCAGCAGTTGTTAAATAGTTATCTTCACCAGTATTAATAATCACTCCTGCAAAACCATTAATTACTCTTGAAAAATATTGGTCAACAAGAGTTCTTTGCATGTTGATGTCACGGAACAAAATTCCATAAAGAGCATCATTAAGCATAACATCCAAACCTTCCAAAGCACCCATAACAGCTATCTCAGGCATACAAAGTCCAGAGCAATAGTTACATAAACGGATATATCTTCCAACTTCTTCTCCAACTTCATCCAAAGCTGTTCTCATTATGCGGAAGTTTTCCTGAGTTGCAAAAGTACCTCCAAAACCTTCAGTTGTTGCTCCAAAAGGAACATAATCTAATAGGGATTGTCCAGTTGTTCTAATTACAGCAATAATATCAGCTCCTTGACGAGCAGCTGCTTGAGCTTGAACAACATCTTCATAAATATTACCAGTTGCAACAATAACATAAAGATAAGGTTTCGAACCTTCTCCAATTGTTGCAATATAGTTTTCTCTACGTTTACGATTATTCTTAATTCTTTCAATGCTTGCATTCACATAAGGTTCAAGAGCTTTATGAGCTTTTTCTTCATCACCCAAAGGAATAGTTGTTATGTCAAGTTCGTTATTTGAAGTTTTTTCAGCAATTTGTTGAGGAGTTAAAGATGTGGAAAGAATTGCATTTCCCAAAAGGTACAAAACACCATGACCAAGCATTCCTTTATCTTTAATAAAATCAACCAAAACATTTGGAAGTGGTACATCATTGCTATCAACGCCATCAATTCCCATTAATCTGCACAATGTTCTTTCAACAGCAACAGTTGAATAGCTATCAACAAAAGTTTGAACGTCATTGGAAATATTTTTAGCTATATTTTTAGCATATTCAATCTTTTTAAAATCTAATCCTAATTTACTTTCTTTCATATCAATCAATTATATAATAAAATCAAATTTAGCCAAAATCAAATTGCAATAAATTAAATCGCAATAAAGTCTTGAAATTGGAGCTACAAAGATAGAAAGAAAAACTCATTTGGCCTATAAATAAGTAAAAAATACATAATCTTATGTAATATAAAGAGTTTTCTTCTACTACTTACAAACAAAAAATCAGAAAGAGATTAAGTTTAGTCTAAATTACTAAAGGAACAAGTCTATTTTCCAATTGCTTGAAGATATAAACTTAACTTTGTTTGATAATTGGTTTTTGCTTCAGTTCGTTGGTCTAAAGTGGTTTGTAAGGCAGTTTGAGCTTCAAGTAAATCACTTAAAGAACTCATACCAGCATTATAATAGTCTTTACTTATTCTAAGATTTTCTTGTGCAGAAACAATACTTTTTTCGCTTATAAGAACTTGTTTGTAGGCTTCTTCCAATTCATTCCATTTAGCTTGAATTTCCACCTGCATCATTTCCTTAGCATTTTGGCTTGTGTTTTGAGTTTGTTGAAGTTTTAATTCTTCTCTTTTAATTGCATGAGCACCTCCCCACCAAGATGAAATAGGGACAGAAACAGTTGCAAACACCATTCCAAAATCGGTATTATTATTCAATAAGTCATGATAAATATAGCTTGCACCTACAGCAAGTATTGGATAATTTTTTCCAATTGCCATATCTTTTTGAATAATGGCAGCTTCCACACTCTTATCCAACAATTGACTTTCTGTCCTATTCAAAACAGCACTATTTGGAGATGAGTAAAATTGTACAGGAGAAAGAATTTGAGGAAATTCACTAAAAGAAATATCAAACAAAGAATCACTTACTCCAATATGTTGTTTTAAAAGTATTTTACTAACTTTAATCCCATTTTCAACCTTTAATCTTGCACTCTCAACACTTTGTTGTTTTAGTTCAACTTTCAAAAGATCATTATTTGTTGCAATTCCAGCTTGAACAGCAACCGTAACTGTTTTGTGAATTTCATTAAGTTGAGCTTCTATAGCATCAATAGTTTTAGTTTTTTCTTTTAAAGATACAATTTGCCAAAAGTATTTCTCAGTTAGTTGGTTAACTTCCTTTTCAGTCATCTTAACCTTAAGTTCATTAACCTCAACACCAATGCGAGCTAATTTATTTCCATTAACAATTTGTCCTCCTGCAAACAAAGGTTGTATTGCAGAAATGTTTGCTGTCTTTCCCTCTTTGAAAAATTCAAGGTTAATAGGATCTAAAAATGATGAAAGAATAGGAGGCATGTGAATTTGTTTTTGAAGCATACCTTCATTCGATTTGGCTATAAAGCCCATTGCTGAAACATTAGGGAATAGTTTAGTGAAAACTTCCTTTTGTGTTTGCTTGGACATTTCAACATCAAGAATACTATTTTTAATCTTTGTATTATTCTCAAGAGCAAGTTTCTTACACTCTTCAAGAGAGTAAATGCTTTGAGAAACCCCTGTCATATAAAAAGACAGAGAAATAATTATAAATAAAAATATCTTTTTCATAAACTAATCAATTTGTTGTGTTTGAAGTTTGTTTTTCTCTCTCATTAGTTTTCTTTCTTTAATTTTATCAGCTCTAACAAATATAAGCCAATATGAAACAGGAAGAACAGTAATTATTAATAACATAGAAATTATTGTTCCAAAGAAAATTACAGAACCCATAGGAGACCATAAAACACTTCCTCCAAGAATCATTGGAATAACTCCCATGGAAGCAGCAGCAGAGGTTAAGAATATTGGACGCATTCTTCTTTTAGCAGAATTTAAAGCAGCATCATAAACATTCATCCCTTCTTTTCTTAATTCCTCAGCATAGTCAAGCATAATTATTCCATTCCTAACCACAATACCCATCAAACTAACAATTCCCAAAATAGCAGTAACGCTAAGTTCCAATCCCATAACCCAAATTCCAAAGGCAGCTCCAAACAAACATAGAGTTACTGAAAGGAGAATAAGTAAGGCTAAATTGATTTTCTTGAAATGGAAAAGAAGAATGAAGAATATAATTAGAATAGCAATAATAAGTCCATAAATAATCTGAATAAGAAATTCAGAATCAACCTCTGCAGCTCCACCCACTTCATAGGTAATCCCCTTTGGAAGTTTTACTTTATCAATCTCTTTTATAACATCTTTTGTAACCTCAGAAGCAACTGTTCCTCTTTTTATGTCAGACTGAAGAGAAATAGAATTAATACCATTCCTATGAACAATATTACCTTCATTCCAATCGGGTTTTACTTCAGCAATTTGTCTAAGAGCCACAGCAGATGCACCACCCCAAGCAGAAATATATTCATTAGAAATATCATTGAAATTAGTTGAGTGATTTCTGTCGCTTTTCAAAACAACACTCATTGGATAGTCTTTATCCCAAATGGTTGTAATAGGAATACCGCTACTATATTTCATAGCCATATTTAAAGCAACAGATGTTCTATTTATACCCAAACGACTAATTTCATCCTCATTTAAATTAATTGAAACCCCAGAAAGCTGTTCTTCATTATTACTTTGAACTAAGGTTAATGCATCAACTTTTTCCATAGCTTTTTTTACTTCTTCAGATGCAGCCTTTAGGTCTTTTTTATTATCTCCCTTAAGTCTTATTTCAATTGGATATGCAGCAATAGTATATTCCAATTGCTTGAAACGCACTTTAGCATTAGGGAAATGATTCAAATACTTATCTGTGTACTCATTAAGCATATCCTCAGTATCATCATTGCTCTTAGTGTTTACAATAAATTGAGCATAATTATTCCCTGGAAGCTGGGGAGCATATAAAGCATGAAAACGAGGAGAGCCTTCTCCAATAAATGCAGTTACAGAAACTACTCTTTTGTCTTTCTTCAAAATGGTTTCAACACTATCAGCAACTTGTTCAGTTTGGTCAATAGAAGAACCTTTAGGCAAATAGATTTCAACAGCAAATTGGTTTCTTTGAGCATAAGGTAAAATACGCATAGGTAAAATACCAAACATCATAATGGCTCCAAGAATAACAGAGCTTACACCTATAATTATAACTTTCTTTGGATTCTTAAAACATTTCTCAATCAAAACATCGTAATACTTTTGAATGTAATCAAGAAAGTTTTTCCTTTTAGCCTTTTCGTTGTCTTTAAATTTTAGTCTATTGCCCTTAAATCCTGTTTTGATAAAGAAAAATTGCATATAAGGAATAAGTAAAAGAGCAACCAAAAGAGAAATGGCTAATATAATAGTGATAGCCCAAGGGAAGGAAACTAAGAAGTCATTAATTGTACCACTTGTGGTAATAAGGAAAGGGAAGAAGGTAATGGAAATGGCAAGAGTTGCAGAGAAAATGGAAGGGAAAAACTCTTTTGCACTATGAATTGAAGCATGCCAACGGTCTTCACCCTTATCAAGTTTTTCCATATAGCAGTCAATAATTACAATTGAGTTATCCACAATCATTCCCAATGTTGCAATTAGTGCAGCCAGAGTAACAGTGTTCAGCTCAAATCCACAAGCAAAGAAAATTCCTAAAGCAATAAAAATAGAAATAGGAATTGTTGAAGCTGCAACAGAAGCAACTCTAAGAGGCATAAGGAGAATTACTACAAGAATTACAGCCAAAATAGCAATAAGCAATTCTTTTAAAAAAGTAGAAACACTATCTCCAACAACTTGCGATTGATCGGTAATCTTATACAAAACAACATCGTCGGGCAAAGTTTTTTCAAATTCTTTTAGAATCTTATTTACATCCTTTCCCATTTGAACAATATTATAACCTTCTCTCATTTCCATTGAAAGCAAAATACAGTTCTTGCCGTTATTAGTTATATGATTATTGCCATCAGGATATTCTCTAACAATTCGAGCAATATCTTTTAGTTTAATATTGTTTCCCATAGGGTCAGAGTAAACAACTTGCTCAGAAATATCATGTTCGCAATTATATGCACTCTTAATATGAATAGGAGCAATGTATTTAGGATTTTTTATTGATCCGCTCACCGTTGTAAATCCTTGTGAAAAGAGATTTGCTGCAAGGGTTGAGTTGTTGATTGCGTAAAGAGCTAACTTATCTTGATTTATATAAACACTAATCTGCTCTCTTTGAATACCAGCCTCTCTTAAATTAGAAACCGATTCAATTGTTCTTAGCTTAGCCTTTAAATCCTTTAAATATTCTTCAAGTTCTCTATAGCTTTTATCTTCTGACTCTAAGGTTACAAGAATGGAAGAAGTGTCTCCAAAATCATCTTTAGCAATTACTGCCAAAACTCCAGAAGGCAAAGAAGCTTTAAACTCAGATAAGCGAAGTTTAAATTTAGCCCAAAACTCTTCTTTATTCTTTACATTATCATTTAACTCAACCATTATAAAAACCATTCCATCACGACTTTGGGAAACAGTCTTCGCTTTATTTACGTCTTTAAAACTAAAAATAAACTCTTCCAAAGGTTTAGTCAATTGTTCTTCAATTTCTTCAGATGTAGCACCTGGATAAACTCCAACAACCAATCCTTGACGAATTGTAAATACTGGAAACTCTTGTTTTGGCATAACAACAAGAGAATAAACCCCAAATAGAACCAATAATGAAACAAAAAGTATTATTATCTGGCGATACTTCATCGCCCATTCAATTATTCCTATTTTCTTTTTCATTTCACTCTAATTTTCATTCCTTGACTAACCTTATTATTTCCTTCAATAATAACTTTATCACCATCATTCAACCCTCCACTAACTATAACTCCATCACCAACAAACCCACCAGTAGAGATAATTCTTTTTTCAGCAACGCCATTTTTGTCAATCCAAACAAAATTTTTGTCATTATTATCTATTTGAATACAACTATTTGGTAAAACAATATTTTGAGTTTCTCCTTTCTTAAGAATAGAAACATTACAAACCATACCAGGGAGAAGTTCATTTCTGCTATTATTTATTTTAATTCTAACATCATAAGTATGAGAAAGCATATCTCCAGCAACACCTTTTTCAGAAATATTTGCATTAAATGCTTTATCTCCAAGAGCTGAAACATTTATTGAAACAGGATCTCCAATTTTAATTTTTGAAATTTCATTTTCAGGGATAGATATTTTTATTTTTACATTATCGGTCTTAACTAAAGTAAAAACACTCATACCCATAACTACATTAGCTCCAACTTCAGCATTCTTTTTTGAAATAATTCCAGAGTAAGGAGCTCTAAGCTCTGCATTTTGAAGTCCTTTTCTTGCAATTTCTTCCGAACTTATTGCTTGTTGAAGATTAGTTTGCATTTCCACCCACTTAATTTCAGGCAAACTACCATTATCGTGCAAAAGCTTCAATCTCTCATATCCATCTTTAGCTCTATTTAAGGTTGAAAGAGCCATGTCATGAGTAGATTTTAAATTAGATTTATTTAGAGTTGCCAACAATTGACCTTTACTTACTCTTTGACCTTCTCCAACATAGATACTTTCAATATTTCCAATAGATTGAAAACTTAGCGAAGTGGATAATTCTTCTTCAACTAAACCAACATAACTATTGCCAACAATAATATTGGATGGAGATACAGTAGTGGTTTTAACCAAAATAACTCTTTCTTCATCTTTGGATTCAAACTTAGAACAACCAATAAACAAACTGCCAACCAATAAAATAGCAATTAATGAAATTAACTCTTTCTTGCTCATAATTATCAACTTTAAAATTTTTTGCAAAATTGAATATAATAAATCAACAATCAGCGTTCTACTTTTCATAAAAAATGTTCTAAAAGTCGAAAAAAAACATAAAATGACAATTATTAACAATATTATTTATACTTTTGACCAAAATTCTAAGATTTCATTTATAAACAAAGAAAATAAATAAAGCAGAAATGAATTATCAGGGAGTAAATAACTTTTCGTTATCTCAGCTAAAAGAAAAAGTAATTTTAAATCAAGTAATAGGAGTGGAAGATGAAGTATTTTTACTTGATGAATCTTTCTATGATTTGCAATTGTTCAATTACCCTTGCCGAATAGATATTATGTTGGCGGCTCTATGTACTAAGGGTAAAATGAAGATAAAAATTAATCTAAAGGAATATGAAATAACTGAAGGGATGTTAGCACTTTATACTCCAAGCAATATAATTCAAATAGACTATACCAATAATTTTAACGCAAAAGTAATTGTTGCTTCCACTCAATTTATGAAAAGCATTCATATTGATATAAAAAACATACTTCCACTCTATATGCAAGTACATAATCAATCATGTCAAGCACTTGACAGAGAATATATACAACTTTACAACAAATTTTTTAATCTCACTAAGCAAATAATTCAGTCGCCAAACATTACTCATAAATTGGAAGTTGTTCAAGGATTAATTTCATCAGTTTGTTATGCACTAATGGATGGGCTTCATAAATCAAACACAATAGACACAAGGCTAAGTATTAATCAAAATATGAGACAAACTCTGCTTTTTGAACAATTTATGACTATTTTAAATGATTATCATCAAACAGAGCGTTCTGTTGGATTCTATGCAGATAAACTAAATATTACCCCAAAATATCTTTCTAAACTTATTAAAGAAATCTCAGCCAAATCAGCAGCAGAGTGGATAGACCAGTATGTGGTTTTGGAGGCACAAACACTTCTTAAATACTCCGATATGACAATAAAAGAAATAGCTGATTATTTGAACTTTGCATCGCAATCTTTCTTTTGCAAGTATTTCAAGCACCAAACCGGAATAACTCCAGGAGATTATAAGAAGTCATAAATAAGTAGTAATTTTGCCGTCATTAAACTATAAAATATAACAAAATGAAAAAACTATCAATTCTTTATTATGTTATACCTTTCTTTTGTTTGATGCCATTCTTTACAGCACCAATAGCATTAGCCTCTGGAATTCTATTAACAATATTCAAAATACAAAAACCATACGAAATTAAGAAATACACTTCCAAAATACTTCAATGGTCAATTGTGTTGATGGGCTTTGGAATGAGCCTCGAAAAAGTTATTGAAACATCACAAACAGGAGTTTTATTAACAGCTGCTTCAGTAATCTTAACTTTCTTCTTTGGATTGGGGTTAGGTTACTTATATAAAGTAGAAAGAAATACCACAATGCTTATTGCATCTGGAACTGCCATTTGTGGAGGAAGTGCCATAGCAGCCGTTTCTCCAATAATTGATGCCAAAAACAACCAAATTACCTTTGCCCTAACGGTAATTTTTGTATTAAATGCTGTAGCTCTTTTTATATTTCCAGTTATAGGGCAAGCACTTAATATGAGTCAAGAAAATTTTGGTTATTGGTCAGCAATAGCAATTCATGATACTTCAAGCGTTGTTGGGGCAGGAGCAGCCTATGGAAAAGAAGCCTTAGAGGTTGCAACCACAGTAAAACTAACCCGTACTCTTTGGATAATCCCACTTTCATTTATAGTTTTGTTTTTAAACAGAAAAGAAAATAAAACCAATAAAATAAAAATCCCTTGGTTTATACTTTATTTTGTTATAGCAATAGTTATAGCTTATTTTCTTCCACAATATCAAGAAACATACAACCATATTAATTGGTTAGGGAAAAAAGGAATGGTATTGGCTTTGTTTTTAATTGGAACAAGCTTTTCTATTGAGGACTTAAAAACAGCAGGACTTAAATCCTTCCTTTTAGGAATAAGCCTATGGATAATAATAAGCTTAGGGACTTTATTTTTCTTTCTATAATTACTAATCATTGTTGCCAAAAAATAAAACTTCGTTTGCGGTAAATTAAAACGAAGAAAGAAAAAATTAAAACTTGATTTCAGTAAATTATTCCTTGATTCTATTTGATTAAAACAAAGTTTCATTGAGTATATATAAACAAAAAAAGGTAAAATGTTTTAATCATAAACACTTTACCTTTTCTTTTAAGTCTAAAATCCTAATTGATTTACAATGTGATTTTAGATATAGAGAATGATATTATTTAATTATCTTTAGCGAGCCATATCAAGCTTCATTTTTGCTGATTCTGTTAAATAAGGTTTGTAAATTTTCTTACTTCCGGTTGATGAACCATTAGTAATATTAAATTCCATAATCTTAACAGCTCCAGTTGTATCGTTTCCTATTGAATTGCTTGGTTCTCCAATAGGGAAAATATGAGTTGAAGGATTAACACCAAAGGTAGGAGTAACCAATTGAGAAGCATGATTTGCTGTAACTACACAAGTAGTAGCAATTGATGTATCACAATTTCTATACATATTTATCCAAACTTGATAAGTTCCTGTTTGAACAAGAGTGTCAGGATAGAAAACATTTTCATTATTAATACTATCAATATTACATGCAGGGTTTGAGTCTAAATCCAATCCCCAAATATAAGTATATTGACCAGTAATTGAATCATAAACATGACCTCCCTTATTTCCATAAAATATTACTGTACCATCTGGTTGAATAACATATAAGTCAACATCTTTTTCATTGTTGAAAGAAAGACTAACTTGCAATCCCCCAGTACCACCAGTACCAGCAGTGTGGTAAACAACTGGTGTTGAATAAAGAGAAGTAGTTGTGCCATTTTCTAAAAGAGCAGAAATTTGAATTTCAAAATTTTGATTAAGATATTGGCTTAAAAGAATAATAAATTCAAAAACATTACTCTTTGTTTGATTAGGAGTGATTGTATAATACTGATTTGAACCTTTAATGCTTACATATATTTTTTGTATATCGTTATCACTTGTAATCGTAACATGAGAGGAACCTCCAGCAATAGCAGTACTGTTAATAACTACTTCACCTATACTTACTCCACTTGGATTTGAAGGGATTGTACCTTGAGCAACAGTTGAATTTTGAATTGCAAAGAAATTGCTTAGTACTGGTACTGCAGGTTTAACAATTGGATCTTCTTCATCTGTACAAGAATAAATACCAACTGAAACTACCGCCACAATGAAAATATAGATGTGCAGTTTTTTAAAAAGTTGTAATAATTTTGCATTCATCTCATTTTTGGCAGTATTTAACCTGTTGCCTGCAGTTTTATTAATCAGAGTTCTTATATATTATTAAAACAGACTTAGGGATGAACCCCAAATTAAGCTCCTAAGCATGAGTGCAATATTACAAAAATAATAATACAATAACTATTTTTAAGCCAAAAAAATGCAATCGTAAATTAAGAAAATAATTAACTCCCACAAAAACAGGAATATATAAAGAAGAAATTAATAGAATAATTTCTAAGTAAAAGCTATAACCTACTTGAGAATAAGTTTATTAAATTTCAAAAGAAAAAGGTTATCCGTTTAAAGATAACCCTTTCTCGTTTTAACAAACACTTTAAAACATTACGACTAATTATTTTGTAATAATAAGTTTCTTAGTTTGACTTATGGTTTCGTTTAAAATTAGAATATTGTAAATACCTTTTGGTAAATCGCTAACATTAAGCTCTAATTCTTTTATCCCTTTTGCAATAACATCTCTTTTAACTTCTTTACCCATAATATCCAAAACAATAATATCAGCCTTAGAGTATAAATTATCAATTCTAATTTTTGCTTTGTCTTGTGCAGGATTAGGATAAATTACAATATCTATATTATTATTGTTTATAATATCATCTAATTCTAAAGCTTGAATATTATAGAAATCTCTCCACCCTTCAGCAGCTTGATATAAAGCCAAAGAAGCCTCAGGCACATAAATAGGGATTGATTTGTTAACATATTTAAAAACATCAGTACCTAAACTGGGTGGAGTTGTAGAATTACAAGTAATTGAAGTTAAATAAGCACAATTTTCAAAAGCATTATCCCCAATTGAAACAAGTGAATTAGGAAAGGTAATTTTCAGTAAATGATTAGCCCAATAAAAAGCATATTCAGAAACACTGACAGTGCCCTCACGAACATTAATATCTAAATCTACAGTACAAGAGGTTTTATATTCATATAAGAAATTATTTATATATATTTCCCCATCTGGAAAAGCATTATACCAAGGAGTATAATAAAAACAAGCCATACCAATTGACGTAACAGAGCTTGGAATTTGAACTGAAGTTAATCCAAGACAATCATAAAAGACTCTTGCCCCAATAGTAATAACAGAGTTTGGAATAATTATTGAAGTTAATTCAATGCAACTCTCAAAAGCATGATTTCCAATAGAAGTAACAGAGTTTGGAATAATTATTGAATTCAAACTCCTACAATTATAAAAAGCATTATCATCAATTGAAGTAACTGAATTTGGAATCTCTACAGTAATTAATTCTTGACAATAAGCAAAAGCGTTATTACCTATATTAGAAACCAAATAGCAGTTGCCATTATAAAGAACCGAATCAGGAATTGATAAACTACCACTATATTCATTTGTATAAGAATAATCGGTACTTCCTCTGAAAGTTACTGAAGCAGTATAAGGATAAACAGATGAGGTAATATTATAATAAATAGTATCTCCATTATATACAGCTGAAAAGTCTTCGGCTTTAGAGCTTAGGTTTATCGCAAAAAGAATTACTAATAAGACCAATAATGATTTTTTCATGATATAACTTTTTTATTACTTAACTACTGAACTATAAGTTTCTTTACTTTCTTGAAATCATTGTTTTCAATTCTTATATTATAAACTCCATCAGAAAGGTTGTTTAGGTCTATTTCCAATTCTTTTTGGTTTGGATATAGTTTCAATTGTTTAAGCATTCTACCACTAATATCATAAAGAGAAACATTCGCTACTTCTTCCAATCCTTCAACTTTTAGAGTAGTTATGCTCTTTGCAGGATTAGGATATAGAGTAATTAAAGGCTCATCCTTACTTATGGAGTTGAGTCCAATAAAGTTTTTGCATAAGTTTTCACTAAACTCACTTTCGCAAGAATTGTTTATGGCTTTAATTCTATAACAATAGTTTTCTCCTACAGTAACATTAGGGTCAATAAAAATAGGATAAGTAGTTGAAGCAATATATGTTTCATTTCTATAAATATCATATTTCAAAGCTTCAGACTCCCAAGTAAGAATAATATTGTTTTGAGGCATATTAATTTGAGCATCAAGATTTATAGGAATAGCAGGAGTAGGGTTAATTCTAACAGTTATTTCATCATATCCAATGCATGTTTTTAGAGGATTTCTATTAAATACTTCAACAGAATAATTAATTGTTGAATCGCATTCCAAAATATCAGGAGTAGTAGTTTGTGCAGAAGTTTGCTGAGTAGGTTGCCATAAATAAGTGTAATTATCAACTAAGCTAATTGGAGCATAAATAATTGTTGGTTCAAAAACAGAAGTATCATTACCAAGATTAACAATTGGAGTTTGAATAATGTTTAAATAGAATGAAGTATCAAAAGTGCAACCAAACACATCAACAAAATTAATCTTATATCTGTTTGAAACATTAGTGTCAATTTCCAAAGGAGGAATAATGGTGAAAACGCTATCTTGTATACCTATTAAATAAGCTCCATCCATTGTAAAAGTATCAACAACAAAAGAGTTTTGATTATTTTGTAAGAATTCCAAATCCCAAGAGAATAAATATCCATTATCACTTCCCCAATAGTCGCATATTCTTAATTGCCAATCACCATTTATAGGGCAGCCAATAAGATTAGAGAAACCATTCAAATCAACTACTTCCCATCCACCAGGCATAGAGGTTGCTGATTGATTTGGAGTTTGAAAATAACCTGTTTGAGTTAAATACATATGTGATGAATCAATAGGAGAGACTGTGTTTCCAGTTAAAACTCCTCTTTGACCATTGAGCAATTGATTTGAAAAACAATAGTTCCAACCAATACCTGGGGCATTTTGAGGATTATTCGGGTCGCAACCATTACTTTGATCGAAAGCTTCTCCAAGATGCGCTCCACCTGAGAATGTAAAATGTTTTAAAATGGTGTTTGAGCCATTAGGACAAACAAGCTCAATGCTTAAATCTCCTGCAAAAGAATGCTCAATATTCATACATACGCTTAAAATATCACTTGTATTTCTAATTAATGTACCTGAAGGGTAATTATCAACAGTAATTTTAGCCTCTACGCAAGGTGTCCAGCAATTAGGACCATCAGGAATTAACGATGTGCTGTCATAACTATAAGCTTTATTAAAATTGGATGAAAGAATTAAGTTGTTATTATTTTCATAACCCACCAAATAATTAAATGGAGTACCAGAACAAATATCTAAACTATCAAGCATTGATTTAATACTGATTTTACTCATTATAGCTCTAATTTTTAACTCATTGGTGCTTTCACACGTTTGGTTTGAATCAGTAATTTTTAAGCTAACAAAATTAAGAACATTTTTAGTAAACTTATGTCCAACCATATTTGAGCCATAAACAGTTTGAACTGTTCCATCACCAAAATTCCAATCAAATATGCAAGAGCTAATATCTTGAGGATAAGGAGAATTATTTTCAGGGAATAAAGGCTTAGCAACAAAAACAATAGAATCTCCATCACAAAAATTAAGAGTCTTATAGTGATTAGTGGTAAATGTATTATCAAAAAGATTAAAAGTGGTATCAATAATATCTCTAACAGGAACAATAGTAGCCTGACCAGCAGCATTATATTTAATAAAGAAAGTATCTAAAGCAGCAATTGGAATTTGGCAACGTTGAATGCAAGAGAACTCTGCTTTAAAACCAGTAGAATTAAGAGCAGAATCGCTAACAAGACGAACAGTCAAACAACCACTTGTATCACTTAATGGAGCAATGATTTCTTTACCCAAAAGCTCTTGATTAGTAAAATAAGGTTGTTGAGGGTTTTCAATATATGCTGTTCCATTTATTCCAACACCATAGTAAATTTCAACTCTATCGCTTGGATGAATATCAAATACACTGAAGTTAATCTTCATTCTTTTATCAGAATAAGTAGGACAAAAAGCAATCCAGACATCTTGGTTATTTGAATAATTTCTTATGCTTCCACCATCATCAATCAAAGAAGAATAGCAATTGCGAACAGTTCTTTGATTGTAAATACTGTCTAAACGGTAAATAGATTGTGAATTACCAAGAAAAGGTAATAAAAATGCACAAACAAAAACAACTAATAATAATTTCTTCATGATATTCTCTTTTTTGATGATTAGACAATTATACTTAAATTATACTATTAAACAACCAAAATTATAAAAAAGTAAGTGAAAAGATTAGAAAAAAAATATTTTTAATTATTAAGTTACGGATTATCAGCCTGAAATAATTTCAATAAAATGTTGTTTTTGGGTGTTAATAAGTTTTTTTGAATTATGGATTATGGATTATAATTTATTATTATTACTTTTGCATAAAATAAAAAACAAAGATTTAGGATTAGATGCAAATTGTTACTCTAACTACAGACTGGGGTATTTCTGACCATTATGTTGGAGCAGTAAAAGGCAAGCTTTATTCAACTATTGATGATTGTAATGTTGTTGATATAACTCATCAAATCAATAAGTTTGATATAATGCAAGGGGCTTTTATTGTTAGAAACGCATGTCTTAGTTTCCCTAAATCAACCATTCATATAATTGATGTACATTGCTCTGAAAACACTCAAAAGCAATTTCAACATGTTGTTATCAAATATGATGATCAGTATTTTATTTGCACCGATAATGGAATGCCGAGTTTAATTTTTGAAGGATTAGAAGTTCAAGAAATTATAGGCATTACCAATGTATTTCAAGAATCGAACTATTACACCTTTTCGGCCTTTGATCTCTTTTGTAAGGTTGCAGCACTGATTTCCTATAATTCAAATATTGAAGAATTTGGCTATAAGATGGATTCTTTTGTAAAGAGAAATCCAACCAATGCAACCATATATAGTGATAGCATACTTTGTACTGTTTTCCACATAGATAGTTATGGTAATATATTCCTCAATATAACAATTGATGAGTTTACTAAGTGCATAACCAATAAGAAGTTTGAATTGAAAATGGAAGGATTTACAATCAATACCATTTCACATGCCTACGATAATGTTAGGGAAAACACACCAGTATTAACAGTTTCTTCCTCCAATCATCTACAATTGGCAATCAACAAGGGCAATGCTTCAGCACTCTTAGGACTTAATGAAGGTAGCCCAATTACAATTAAAATATCTAATCAGAAATCTTCTCAGAAATAAATTCAATTGCCTTAATTGTTCTTGGAGAAAGAATATCCATCAAATTGCTCTCAATCCCATAGACACGATTTTGTTTAACAGCCTTTAAGGTGTTGTAGGGGTGAGTTTTTACAAATTGAGCAGAGTCTTCCTTTCTAATAAAAATATAGTCAGGTTGATTAGCAAAGATTTCTTCCTTAGAAAATGACCAGTTTATGCTTTCTTTGGCAATATTATCTCCTTGAGCAAGGGTAATAATTTCATTAATAAAAGTATTCTTCCCAGCAGAAAAGTCGCCCATTTGTCCAAAACCAACAACATAATAAACCTTTGGCAGGGAGGTAGTTTTTCTTGTTTTTTGAACACTATCACGCTTTATCTTCACAGTTTTTAAATCCTCTTCAAACTTGTCAATTGTGCTTTTAGCCTTAGTTTCCTTATCCATCACTTTACCCAACATTTCAATAGTTTCATACAAGCCTTCAATGGTGTTTGTCTCCTTAAAAGAGATAATTGGAATGCCAGCATCTTCAATTGTCTCAAACATTTTTTTAGTGAAAATGGATGAGGTTATAACCAAATCGGGTTGGAGTTTAATGATTTCTTCCAAATTGGCATTATTAATACCCCCAATTGATTTAATCTTTTTAACCTCAGGAGGATAATTGCAAAAATCTGTTCTTCCAATCAATCTATCGCCACAATCCAAAGCAAAAAGAATTTCCGTAACCGCAGGAGAAACAGAAACCACCTTCACTGGAGTTTTGTTTAAAGGGTTCTTTTGTGAGATAACACAATTAGGCTTAGTGTCTTGAGTCTTGTTGCAGGAGAAGAAAAGGAAGGGAAGCAGAAGAGAAACGAAGCCGAAGTATTTAAGATTAATTTGCATAGCCAAAAATGAAAAAGTTTATTTATTGATTATTATATTGTCCTTGTCAATAATTTCAGCATCAACATTAAAAAGATTTTGAATATTCTCCTTGTTAATTATATCCCTTGTTTTGCCAAAATGAACTAAATGACCATCCTTCAAGGTTATAATTTCATCTGAATATTTCAATGCAAGAGAAAGGTTATGAAGAATAATGAAAATTGTAGTTCCATTCTCACGATTAATCTTTCTTAAAAGCTCCATAACATCAAATTGATGTCTTATATCCAAAGACGAAATAGGCTCATCCAATAGCATTAAAGGGCTTTCTTGAGTAAGAGCTCTTGCAATCATAATGCGTTGCAATTCACCGCCACTAAGCTGTTTAATTGATCTATTCCTTAAGTGCCATGTATTGGTCTTTTCCATAGCCTCTTGAACAATTTTCAAGTCCTTTTCAGAGTCAGCTTGAAGAAGTTTTTGATAGGGCATTCTACCCATCATTACAACTTGAAAAGCAGAAAAATCGAATAAGAACTCATTATGTTGCCAAACAATAGACATTTCCTTAGCCAATTGTTTAGGGTAGTATTTCTTAATTGACTTACCATTAACCTTAACCACTCCAGCACTAAGCTCAATATTATTAGTAATAGATTTCAGTAAAGTAGTCTTTCCACTTCCATTAGTGCCTATAACACAGTAGAAACCACCTCTTTTAAGTGAAAAACTAATATCCTCAATAATCTTCTTTTCCCTAACAAAATAGGAAATATCCTTAACCTCTAAAATTACATCTTTTTCTTCCATAGTATCTTAAGGGTTAAGTTGTTTCTTAGCATTATAAAGAAGATAAATAAAGAAAGGAGAACCAATCAAGGCAGTTATGCTACCCACAGGCAATTCGCTTGGAGCAATCAAAACCCTTGAAAGAATATCTGCCAAAAGCATAAAAATCATACCTCCAAAAATTGAAAAAGGAATAATTCTTCTGTTATCAGAGCCAACCAAAATTCTAACAATGTGAGGAACAATAAGTCCAACAAATCCAATAACACCACTCTTAGCCACAATAATACCAATCATAAGAGTAGAGAAAAGCAAAATAACCTTCTTAGTTCTTTCAACATTCACCCCCAAACTCCTTGCACTTTCATTTCCAGTTAAAATGGCGTTGAGTTCCCTTGCGTAAATTCTAATTACAATAATACCAATCAAAACAAACACAAACACAATCCAAAGGTCAGAAAACTTAGTAGCACTCATTGAGCCCATAGTCCAAAAGATAATCTTATCCATATTCTCGCTGTTCAAAACCATAAGAATGGCAATTAGGGCAGCAATAAGAAAGTTAATGCTAATGCCAGCCAAAAGCAAAGTGGTGGTATGAAGACGATTGCCAACGGAAGCAATCTTAATAATAATCCAAACCGTTGCCAAAGCAAACAAGAAAGCAAATCCACCAATGCCGAAGAAGAAAGCCTCTAAGCCCAAAACAATTGCAACAGCAGCCCCCAAAGAAGCTCCAGAGGAAACTCCCAGAATATAGGGGTCGGAGAGTGGGTTTTGGAAAATGGACTGATATGCAGAACCACAAACAGCCAATCCAGCACCACATAAAAGGCTCATAATGACTCTTGGAAGACGAATGTTTTTAATGATGTAAATTGAATTTTCATCCAAACTACTAACATCCACACTACCCCAAAAGAGACCCAAAACAACAAGCCCAGCAATAATAAGACTTAAAACAAAATACCAAAGCAAATCTTTCATCAACAAGGTTTTAATTGGTTTGAAATCTATTTAAGCAACTCATTTGCCTTATCCATAGCCTTAGTGATATGGTCGAAAATAAAATCTCTACCAAGCTTATCCACAAAACCACTTCTTTCCAAAGTAGCATACACTTCAGGACTAACGCCAGAAAGAATAACTTGAATCTTTTCCTTCTTGGAACGATTGCACAAATTACCCAAATTCTTAATACCGGTTGAATCAATAAAAGGAACTTTTCTCATTCTAATTATTCTAACCTTAGGCTTTTGCTTAATTTCGTAGTTGATTTCATCAAACTTGTTAGCAATACCAAAGAAGAAAGGTCCATCAATTTCATAAACCTCCAAATCCTTACTCAACTTAGAATACTCAATATCCTCATCCTCTGGATTCTCAGTTCTTCCAATTTCAGTTTCAATAACTCTAATTTGTGATGTTTCCATAACACGCTTAATAAATGAAATGGCAGCAATCAAAAGCCCAATTTCAATAGCAATTGTTAAGTCGAAAATAACAGTCAAAAAGAAAGTAACCAAAAGCACAATAACATCAGCCACAGGGTTTTTAAGCAAAGCCTTAAAGTTTCTCCACTCACTCATATTATAAGCCACCACAACCAATATACCTGCCAAACAAGCAAAAGGAATGTATGCAGCCAATGGCATAAGGAAAAGGAAGATAAGCAAGAGGAAAACAGCATGAACAATACCAGCCACTGGAGTTTTACCACCATTATTTATGTTAGTCATAGTTCTTGCGATGGCACCAGTTACAGGAATACCTCCAAAAATAGGAACAACCAAATTAGCCACCCCTTGACCAATAAGCTCAGTGTTGGAATGATGTTTCTTACCCGTTGCTCCATCAGCCACCATAGCCGAAAGCAAACTTTCAATAGCACAAAGCATTGCAATGGTGAAAGCAGGAGAAATCAACAAACGAACAGCATGCATATCAATATTTGGAGCAACAGGCTTAGGAAGTGGAGAACCCCCAGAAAGTTCAGGATACTTACTGCCAATAGTTTCAATATCAAAGCCAAACTTGCTCTTAAGCAAAATGCCAATCAAAGTACAAACAATAATTGCCACAATGCTACCAGGAATCTTTTTAATATACTTTTGCCAAACAATAATAATAGCAATAGTCAAAACAGAGAGCAAAGTAGCCCAAGGATTTATAGTAGAAAAGTTTTCAAAATACACAGCCCACTTGCTCAAAAATTCAGAAGGCACACTAAGTTCACCACCTGTTGCAGAGGTAAGTCCAAAGAAATCCTTAATTTGAGTAGAGAAAATAACCACAGCAATACCAGAAGTGAAACCCACAATGATAGGGAAGGGCATAAACTTAATAACATCGCCCAACTTCAAAAGCCCCATCAAAATAAGCATAATGCCAGCCAAAACAGTGGCAATAATTAACCCAGTGAAACCAAACTCAGCAATAATGCCAGCAATAATAACAATGAAAGCACCCGTAGGACCCCCAATCTGCACATGAGAGCCACCAAGAAGAGAAACCACAAAGCCCCCAATAATGGCAGTAATCAAACCCTGCTGAGGCGACACCCCTGAAGCAATACCAAAGGCAATAGCCAAAGGAATGGCAACAATACCAATAATAATCCCTGCAATAAAATCTTGAATAAATAATTCCTTAGAATAAGTCCTTTGCTTTATTATTTTAAAAAGTTTAGGTTGAAAAACAGCAGTTAAATTAAGCTTAATCATTATACTACTAAAATAAAAAGTTATTAATTTGAGTGCAAAGATAGTAAAAAAATTGTAGGGGCATGCCTTGTGCTTGCCCAAAGACCTATTTCTTGTATGAATCCTAATTCTGATTCTGACAAAGAAAAAGAAAAAAATTAGTGAAAATTAGTGCTTATCGGCTTGCCGCTTGCCTAAGCAAGAATTCGTGGACAAAAAGATAAAAAAAGGCGAACCCAAAGGCTCGCCCTAATTTACAAATTAAAAGTTAAATTTAACAATTAATTACGGAGCTGGAACTTCAGGTGTTTCTCCCACTTCATTAAACTGAATACCCTTAATATTAAGGTCAGCTTCAACAAAATTAGCTTTGGCAAGATTTCTCTTAAAATCTACACTTGGATAGAAACGGCAAGAAACTGACTTAATGGTACTTGCATCCACTTCCTCTGGGGTTGCCATTGCAATAGCTTTAATCTTTGGCAAAAATGCTCCCAAGATATTGAACTTCACTGCACTCCCATTTTGAACATGCTTAGCAATATTTATTTCAAAAGCTTTCAAGCAAGCCAAAACATCGGGATAAGAAAGTGTAGTACTCTCTGCAATCTCCCCGCAAATTTGGTCAATGGAAACATCATTTGATCTAAACAAACGTGCCAAAAATTTCGTTCCTGGATTCTGTCCTGTGTTGATTTTTCTCTCAACTCTAACGTACTTAATCATAACAATAAACTCAGTTTTTACCTACTAAACTGGATAAGGCTTTAAATTATTACTCTACAAAGATACGAAAAATATCATTATGTATCTATAAAACAATATTATAGACCTCATTTGAATTATCTTGAATACCTTTGAATTGAAAAAGCTTGAAAATAATACAATTTTGTTATAAATATTAGTGCCTTTTTGATAAGTTAGAATACATATTTATCCCTCAATTTTCAGATCATAAAGACGCAACAAAAAAACGATAATTTATTCAAAATGAATTAAAATACATATTCCAACTTTTACTTCTTAAGATGAATAAATTACTCAGTTAGTAACAAAGGTGTGTGGATAACTTTCTGTTTTTATATATTTTTTGTACAATTCATTGCTAAATAAATTTGTAATTTTGTAAAAGTTGATAATCAAAGATATGTAATTTGATTTTTTGAGTTCAAATTGGACATTTTGGAAGTTTGTGAATCTTTAATCTAAAGTTTATCTATTAAAGATAAATTAAACAAAAGTTAAAGACAAAACAATGATTTAATTGGATAAATATCAGAGATATATCGACAAAAACATTGAAAATTTTAAAAAATCCCATAATATTATGATACAAGAAAGTAAGATTCCAAAGTACACACAAAAAGATGTGTTAAGGATAATGCAAATTTCTCAAGCAACCCTCTATCGTTTGAGAAAGAAACACGGCCTTTTGACCCAAAACGTCAAAAGAAGATACACCGAAGAAGAGATAGAGGAAATTAGTAACATTATAATTAACGAAAACAAATAAAGCTCATGGAGAAAATTACAATTTTTAATAACCTTACAAGCTCCCCATACATTGATATAGATTGGCTTGACTTAGTTGCAGATATCAAATCTGACACCTATAAAGAAACAGTATTGGATTTAAGAAAAGCCAAAAGCAATGGAGACAAAGAAAGCTACGAAAGACTCAAGAAAAGCTTGCAGTCATTCACCTATAGTTCAACCTTTAAAAACAGAAGGAGAAAAGAATATATAGAGGAATTTCAATATATAGTAGGAATAGACCTTGACCATGTGGGAGATGAAGAAAGGATAAATGAAATATGCACCTTGCTAAAAGATGACAAACATACATTTGCATTCTTCATCTCACCAAGTGGAGATGGGATAAAGATATTCTATAGATTGAAGAAAGAAGAATGTATATCTAAACTCCTGAAAGAAAAAGAATACGAAGCCTTTGCACAATACTACGCTCAAAAGTTTGTAAATGCCAACGTCTATGTTGAAGAGAAATATAAAGTAAAGGGCGACCCCCAAGTGAAGGACCTAACAAGACTTTGTTTTGTGAGCTACGATCCAAACGCCTATCTTAACTTAGAAGCCAAACCATTAGACTTCACCAATAAGGAGCTAAATTCAATATACGACAAAGTTCAAATAACCACACCCAATGAGGAAGGAAATAGGAATAACTCACTATATAAATTCTCTCAAGAAGCATTTTCAAAAGGGCATGACAAAACAAGCATAGCAGACTTTTGTTTAGAGAAATTTTCGGACTTAGAATATGATGAAATATACAGCACAATCAAGTCCGCTTCAAAATCAAAGAAAGCCAGCACAAAAGGAAAAGACACAATTGAAAAAGCAAAGCAGACAAATGAAATAACCAATGACCAAATAAGAGAACTCTTCAATAAGCGATTTGAAATAAGAAACAACATTGTAAGAAACTGCTTTGAAGTGTTGGATAAACAAGAGAAGAAACCCAAATGGGAATCCTACGACTCCATCATAAGTAACACCTTACAAACCTACATAACAGACCAATTGCCCAAGGCAAGGAAGATAAACATAGATAAAATCCTACTCACAAAAGCAGTGAAAGAATATGATCCCTTTATAGAAAAGCTCAATTCACTACCAGAGTGGGACAAAAAAGACCATATAGGAGAATTAGCCAGCACCATCAAAACCACCAATGAAGACCTGTGGGCAAAAGACCTAAAGAAATTTATGGTAGCAATTGTATCCTCACTCCTAATAGAAAAAGCAGTAAATCACTACTGCCTTGTTATAACAGGAAAAGAAGGAATAGGTAAAACAACATGGATAAAAAACCTTGTACCCCCAGAATGGCAAGAACACTTCACCGATAGCCCTTTAGACCTTAAGCACAAAGACACCAACTTCAAACTAAGTCAAAATGTGCTAATTAGCATAGAAGAACTATCACGCTACACCACCAATGACATAAACCTTATCAAAGAACTCCTAACAAGAGCAAGCATACAAGAAAGAGTACATTTTGGGAAAAATCAGAAAAAATTCCCAAGAAGAGCCTCCTTTATAGCAACCCTCAATGATAAACAATTCCTTTTAGGAGAAGAAGGCGAAAGAAGATTTTGGGCACACGAAGCCTTAGAGATAGACTACAGCAAGCAAATAAATCTTGACCAAGTCTATGCCCAAGCCTTAGCCCTACAAAAAGAAGGCTTTGTATATTGGGAAACCAGAGAAGAAATTGCACGTAGGAAAGAAGAAAACAGTAAATTTGTTCAACCCAACCTAATAAATGAACTAATACTAAAATACTATAAAATGCCTTCAACAAAACCATCACTATTAAGAGTAGAAAAAGCAGAGTTTTATTCCTGCTCCGATATAATGCAAGATATAACATACAACATCTCATACAGCAATAAAGAAATCACAACAGTAAAGATAGGCAAAGAGTTATCAAAACTCAAGACTAAAACTAAAATATTAAATGGCATAAAAAGATATTTATTAGTTAAGAAAGAACTCCATGAAATAGCAAAAGAAAAAGAGGTGGACTTTGAAGATTTTGAAGAAATAGCATAAAAGCCTAATTCGTATATTATTATAGTCTATTTAGGTGGAGTAGGTGGAGAGAAAAGTGAATATAAAAAGTCCTATGCAAAAATTCAAAAAGATGAAAACGTTTTTTTGAGTATAAATGTAAGAAAGTTTCTAAAAATGCAAATTTACTCCACCTACTACACTAAAAACTGCTCTAATAAACTATATATCAATAAATAATATAATAACCCAAAACCCAAATTACCTCCACTGATTCCCACTAAAAAACCCCTTTACTAACTCCTTATTTCATTTTACTGAAATCAAGTAATAATTTACTGAAACTTCGTTTTAATCTGCTGAAACGAAGTTTTAATTTTGCAATCCGCAAGAACAACTCAAAAAATAAACAACTCAACAACTCAACCCCCAAACAACAGAAGTATTAAATTATTTCTAAATTTATATTGGGTATTAATTATTTTTTGTAGCTTTGGGGATTGAAAAAAGAAACTGAATAAACTAATTTACTTATAAGATTATGTTTGAGAATACATTTAAGAATATTGATGACCTTTTGTGGAAGGATCCTGGTTGTGGGAATGCTTTAGATTATGTGGAGCAAAGCTCTTGGATATTGTTTTTGAAATATCTAAACGACTATGAGAATGAGAATAGGGATGCTGCTGAACTTATGGGAAAGGAATACGTGGAGATTATTCCAGAGGAAATAAAGTGGAGGAATTGGGCTGCACCTAAGAAAGCAAATGGTGAAAGGGATGTTATTAAGGCTTTGACTGGTGAGGATTTAATTGATTTTGTTAATCATACTCTTTTTCCAACCCTCAAGAAGTTTAAAAACTCTGCTGAATCCTTTAAGACTATTCAATATAAGATTGGGGAGATATTTGGAGAGATAAATAATAAGGTTACTGATGGGGGAATTTTGCGTGAGGTGTTGTGGTTGGTTGATGGGCTAAAGTTTCAAACCTCAGAAGAAAAGCATGAGATGTCTTATTTGTATGAAAGCAGGATTCAGAAGATGGGCAATGCTGGAAGGAATGGTGGGGAATACTACACTCCAAGACCTTTGATTAAGACAATTGTTAAAGTTGTAAAGCCTGAGATTGGAAATACTGTTTATGATGGTGCTTGTGGCTCGGCTGGTTTCCTTTGTGAGGCTTATAAATACTTAAATGAAAAGGTTAAGAGCGTTGAGGATATGCAAACTCTTCAAACTGATAGTTTCTTTGGTAGGGAGAAAAAAGGACTTGCATATATTATTGGTATTATGAATATGATTTTGCATGGAGTGGAAGCTCCTAACATTATTCATGGCAACACCTTAGATATTAAACTTTCGGATGTTCAGGAAGGAGATAAGTATGATATTATTCTTGCTAATCCTCCTTTTGGTGGTAAGGAAAAAGCTAATGTTCAACAAAACTTTTCAATCCCAAGTTCCGAAACAGCTTATTTGTTCTTAGAACATTTTATTAAGCACCTAAGAGCTGGAGGAAGAGCAGGAGTTGTTATCAAGAATACTTTTCTATCCAATTCAGATAATGCGTCTGTTGCTCTTAGAAAGCATCTTTTGGAGAAATGTAATCTTTATGCTGTTTTGGATTTGCCTGGTGGCACGTTTACAGGTGCTGGAGTTAAGACCGTTGTTCTATTCTTTCAAAAAGGAGAGCCTACCCAAAAGGTATGGTTTTATCAATTAAACTTAGATAGAAACCTTGGCAAGACAAACCCACTAAGCGAAAAAGACTTGGAAGAGTTTCTAACACTTCAACCAATGCAACAAGAGAGCGAGAACTCATGGGCTATCAATGTTTCAGACCTTAACCAAGCAACCTACGACCTAAGCGTTAAGAACCCAAACAAAATTGAAATAACAAACCATCGTACCCCAAAGGAAATAGCCCAAGAAATAGAAACCCTAAACCAATCCTCCCACAACCTACTAACCCAAATCCTAAAAACCCTATAAGAACATGAAAAAAGGTTGGGAAATAAAGACATTGGGAGAAGTTTGTGATAAAGCATCTTCTAATATTGCTCAAAACAAATTAAATGATAATGAAGGTATTTATCCTATTTATGGAGCAAGTGGTTTTATTAAAAACATTGATTTTTATCAACAAGAAAATGAATATATAGCCATAGTAAAGGATGGTTCAGGAGTTGGTAGAGTTACATTATATCCTGAAAAATCTTCCGTATTAGGCACATTACAATACATAATTCCAAATGAAAAAGTAACTACAAGATATATTTACTACTTTCTAAATAGTATTGATTTTGATAAGTATAAATGTGGTGCTGCAATTCCTCATATATATTTTAAAGATTATTCAAATGAAAGCATTCCTATTCCTCCAATTAAAGAACAAGAGGAGATTGTGGAGAGGTTGGATAAGGGTTTTGAGTTGATTGATAGTTTAAAAGAAACAGCAAAAAAGAATCTTTATAATGCAAAAGAGCTTTTCCAAAGTGTATTAAGAGAAGAACTATCCCCAAAACAAGGCTGGGAAACTAAAACTTTAGGGGAAGTTGCTCAAATAAAAGGAGGTAATGCATTTAAAAGCCAAGATTTTATTAAGTCAGGAAAATATCAAGTACTAAGAATGGGGAATGTAAAACCAGGATTAATTAAAGAAAATGAAAATCCTGTATATATCAATGAAATACAAAAAGAAGCTTTAGAAAAAGCATTATTAAGAGTAAACGATATAGTAATAACTCAAACAGGAACAAGATATAAAAGAGATTATGGCTATACTGCCATTATTAATAAAGAGAACTATCTACTTAATCAACGATTATCATTAATCAGATTAAATAAAGGTTTTTCTCCATTTTTCTACTTGTATTACACTTGGAGTGATTATTTTAAAGACCAATTTTTTAAAAATGAAACAGGAACAGTTGGACAAGGAAATGTAGGTATACAAGCTATATATAATGCAGTTGTCCCTATACCTGAACTTAAAGAACAAGAGGAGATTGTAAATAGGTTGGATAGGATTAAGGGGTATTGTGAGGAGTTGGAGGGGAATTATAAGAGGGTTTTGGAGCTTTGTGAGGAGTTGAAGCAGGGGCTTTTGAGAGAGGCGTTTTCTTATTAGTGGCTCTTCCGTCATTGCGAGCCGAAGGTGAAGCAATCCAGAAAAAGAAATGCATAAGCCTAAGAACTGGATTGCTTCGGACTACGTCCTCGCAATGACGTAGAGCAGAAAGAAAAACAATAAAAGCAAAAGATAATGTTTAAAGGTGGAGCAGTATATATTATGACAAATAAAAGAAATGGAACTCTTTATACTGGTGTAACTGCAGATTTAAAAAGACGTGTTTACGAGCATAAAACAAAGTTTAATAAAGAAAGTTTTACTGCAAAATACGGATGCAATTTATTGGTTTATTATATAGGTTTTCATAGCATTGATGAGGCTATTGCAGAAGAAAAAAGAATTAAAGCTGGTAACAGAAAAAATAAATTGAAATTAATTGAATCAATGAATCCAGAGTGGAAGGATTTATGGGATGAAATAAAAGAATGGTAGGGTTATTAACATTCCCGTCATTGCGAGCCGAAGGCGAAGCAATCCAGAAAAAGAAATGCTAAGCCTAAGTACTGGATTGCTTCGGACTACGTCCTCGCAATGACGTGGAATAGAAAGTAAACACAATGAAGCGGAATAGAAAATAAACGTGAAGGAGTGGAATAAAAAATAATGAGATCGCAAATTGCGACTTCAAACATAGAAAAAGAGAAAATTAAGAGTAAAAGGGATTAGATATTATTGTTTTTTTAATTATGGAGAAAACATCAAAGAGCAACCTATCGCAAATTGCGATACCTTTGTATTAAAAACTATATAGATATGAACGAGGCACAAACAAGATTGGATAAGGTTAATCCTAAACTTAGGGAATGTGGTTGGGGGGTTGTTAAGGAGAGTAGGATTCTTGTTGAGCAAAATGCTTATAAGCTAACTAATGGAAAGATTGGCTCTTCTTCGAGTAGGGCTTTGAAGGTGGATTATATTTTGGCTTATAGGGGGGTGAAACTTGCAATCATCGAAGCAAAGAGCGATGAGAGGGATTATGGTGAGGGTGTGGCTCAGGCTAAGCTCTATGCCCAAATGATGAATATTCGCTTTACTTATGCAACAAATGGGGATAAGATTTATGAAATAGATATGCTTACAGGCATGGAAGATGAAATAGACTCTTACCCCACTCCAGAAGAATTGTGGGATAATACTTATAGAGAATTGGATGAGTGGAAAGAAAAGTTTCTTCTTACTCCTTTTTTCACTAAGCCCGATAAAACGCCTCGTTACTATCAAGAAAATGCTGTAAATAAGGTATTGGATGCTATTGCAAAAAAGAGGAATAGAATATTACTTACACTTGCAACAGGTACTGGAAAAACCTTTATTGCTTTTCAAATTGCTTGGAAGCTTTACCAAACAAAATGGAATAATAAGGGAGATGATAGAAGACCAAGGATATTGTTTTTGGCAGATAGAAACATTTTAGCGAATCAAGCTCAAACAGATTTTGGAGGTTTTGATGAAAAACTTTGTTTAAGAATCACTCCAAGGACTTTTAGAGAAAATAAGAATGTTCCTACGGCTCAAAATATCTATTTTACAATCTTTTCAACCTTTATGACTCCAGAGGGAGAGCCTTCTTATAAGCAATATGATGAGAATTTCTTCGATTTAATTATTATTGATGAATGCCATAGAGGGGGTGCTAATGATGAAAGCCGTTGGAGAGATATATTAGATTACTTTTCAAGTGCATTTCAGCTTGGATTAACAGCCACTCCTAAGAGAACGGATAATGTTAATACTTATGAGTATTTTGGAGAACCTGTTTATCAGTATTCTTTAAAACAAGGTATTGAGGATGGTTTTCTTACTCCTTTTAGGCATGTGGTTATGAAAACTACTATTGATGAATATATATATAGCGTGGATGATGATATAATTGAGGGAGAAGATTTGATTGATGAGGATAAGATTTATGAGGAAAAGGATTTTTATTATGGTAACATTGAAATAGTAAAGAGAGATGAACTAAGAGTTAAAGAAATGCTTAATGAGATTAATCCTAATGATAAGACTTTGGTTTTTTGTTATAATCAATCTCATGCAGCTAAAATTAGGGATATGATAAATAGACTTAGCAACTCTAAAAATCCTAATTATTGCGTTAGGGTAACGGCTAATGATGGGACTATTGGGGAGAATTACTTAAGGCAGTTTCAGGATAATGAAAATTTAATCCCTACAATTCTTACAACCTCCCATAAACTTTCAACTGGAGTAGATGCAAGAAATATTAGAAACATTGTTCTAATGCGACCAATTAACTCAATGATTGAGTTTAAACAAATTATAGGTAGAGGTACTCGTATATTTGATAATAAGCTTTATTTCTCAATCTTAGACTTTGTTAAGGCTTACGAGAAATATCAAGACCCTCAGTGGGACGGAGAGCCTATTTGCCCAAGATGTAACCAAGTGGATTGTATTTGCGATGGTAACGAACCTCCAAGAGTTTGCAGTAAATGTGGACAAAAACCTTGTGTTTGTAAAAAAGAGCCTTGTGGGATATGCGGAGAAAGTCCTTGTGTATGCGGAAAAGAACCTTGTAGAGTATGTGGTCAATTGCCTTGTGTGTGTAAGAAAAAGAAGATTGTTATTAAGTTGTCTGATAAGAGAGAAATTGAGGTAATTAAAGATTATATGTTTATGGATGTTGACGGCAAGCCAATTTCTACAAAAGACTTTATTGAAAAGATATTCGGTCATTTACCACAATACTTTAATTCAAAGGAGGAATTAATAAAAATATGGGCTAATCCACTTTCAAGGGAAAAGCTATTACATAAACTTGAGATTGCAGGCTTTGGAATAGATAAATTAACCTCTTTGCAAGAGATTATTGACGCAAAGGAAAGTGATTTGTTGGATGTATTAGAGTATATTGCTTATTCCATTAAGCCTATTAAAAGATTGGATAGAGTTGAGGAAAATAGAGATAGTATATATAGTAATCTGAATGATAACAAAAAGGATTTTGTTAATTTCTTAGTTGATTTATATATTAAAGCAGGAGTAAGCCAATTAAGTAATAATAATATTAAAGACCTTATTAATATGAAATATAATTCCCTTGAAGATGCTAAAAAAAGTCTTGGAGGTATAAATAATATCAAAGAAGTATTTACTAATTTCCAAAAATCATTATATGGAGATAAAAGCTAAAAAATAATGGTTAATAGTTAATAACATGTGGCATAACTGGATTGCTTCGGACGAGTCCTCGCAATGACGTTTAATAATGCTCTTTCGTCATTGCGAGCTGAAAGCGAAGCAATCCAGAGAGTAAAGAATATAGATTTAATATAAAGGATAACTTATCCTAATAATAAAGAAGTGTGGCATAACTCATCGGCTTGCTGCTTGCCTTAGCAAGATATACCGCACAACGTACATAAAAAAACTCCCAATTGGTCTTCACAGATTAATTGGGAGAAATCTTAAAAAACATGCGTTATGAAATTTAAAAAGAAAAAACAAATATACTACTTTAAAGATGGAAATGCAAGCTTTTTAAGAATTTTTAATTGTTTGGGGTTGTGATTTCTCTTATAATTAGTTGATTGCTAATTAGTGGTTAATTGTTGATTTTTAATTTTCCAAGAAGCAAACTGACATAAAAAAACTCCCAATTGGTCTTCACAGATTATTGGGAGTAATACCTATAGTATTATGCGCTATTAAAAATTATTGTAAACAAATATACTACTTTAAAGATGGAAATGCAAGCTTTTAAGAATTTTTAATCTTTTTAATTTGCGATTTCTCTTAGAGTTAGTTTGATAATTGTTCATTTATATTGTTTTTTTCTTTATTTTTGCTCCAATAATATTTTATTTTTTGCTTTATGAAGAAATATGATTTCGATGAGTTGATTGAGCGTAGGGGGACTGATTCGCTGAAGTATGGTATTTGTGATGAGATTTTTGGTACTTCTGACCTTATGCCTTTATGGGTGGCTGATATGGATTTTAAAACTCCTGACTTTATTGTTGAGGCTATTGAGAAGAGATTGAAACATCCTATTTTGGGCTATTGGAACTATTGGGATAGTTATCATGATTCCATTTTGTGGTGGATGAAGACAAGACATAACTGGAGTGTTGAGAAGGATTGGATTATTTTTTCTCCTGGCATTGTTCCTGCTTTGGGACTTTGCGTTATGGCTTACTCTGAAAAGGGGGATGATGTTTTGGTTCAATCTCCTGTTTATCATCCTTTCTACTATGCTATTGAGTCGCAGGAGAGAAACATTGTTTATAATCCTTTAATTGAAAAAGAGGACAGATTTGAAATGGACTTTGAAGATTTGGAGGATAAACTTAAAAAGGGTATTAAACTTATGCTTTTATGCAATCCTCATAATCCTGTGGGTAGGTGTTGGGAAAAGGATGTTTTGATGAAGGTTGCTTTTCTTTGCAAGAAGTATAATTGTATTTTGGTTTCTGATGAAATTCATGCTGATTTAACTATGCCTACTTTTAAGCATAATCCAACTCATTTATGTGCTGAAACTATTGAAGAGAAAGCAAATATTATAACTCTTATGGCTCCTTCAAAAACTTTCAATATGGCTGGTTTGGCTACTTCGGAGGTTATTATTTCGGATTTTGAGTTAAGGAAGATGTTTATTCATTTAACTCATAATGTTCTTCATATGTTTAATGGGAATGTGCTTGGGGCTTATGCTTTGGAGGCTGCTTATTCTGAAAAGGGTGCTCAGTGGGTTGATGAGTTGAGGGATTATGTTTGGGATAATATTTGCTCTATGAATGTTTTCTTAAAGGAGAATTTCCCTAAGATAAAAACGTATAAGCATGAGGCTACTTATTTGCCTTGGCTCGATTTTTCTGCCTATGGTTATTCTCATAAAGATTTGATGCACAAACTTGCATATGATTGTAAGATTGGATTTAATGATGGTATGATTTTTGGAAAAGAGGGTAAAAATAAGATGAGAATTAATGTTGCTTTACCTAAGGAGCAACTTCTTCTGGCTTTGGAGGGCTTAAAATATTTGTAGTTAGAGGCAAAAATAAGTTGTTTTTTGAAAGATATATTTGATTTTCTTTGCTTATACTATAAACTATTAGTAATTTTGTTGCTCAAATACTATAATTCAAATAAATTTATAGATTCTTATTTATTAATGTTTGCGAGATGAATAAAGATAACTATTGTATAATTATGGCTGGTGGCATTGGTTCAAGATTTTGGCCACTTAGCAAGACTTCAAGACCTAAGCAATTTATTGATATTTTGGGCACTGGAGAAACTATGATTCAAACTACTTTTGCTCGTTTTGAAAAGATTTGTCCAAGAGAGAATATATTTATTGTTACAAGTAGCATTTATGCTGATTTGGTTAATGAGCAAATCCCTAATTTGAATCCAAATCAAATTATTGCTGAGCCTACTCGAAGAAATACTGCTCCCTGCATTGCTTATGCAAATTTCAAGATTGCTCAAATGAATCCTAAGGCAAATATTATTGTAACTCCTTCTGACCATTTTATTGTTAATGAGGAAAAGTTTATTGAAACTATTCAATTGGGACTTAGGGCAAGTAGGGAAAAGGATGCTTTAATTACTTTGGGGATTAAACCAACTTATCCTAATACTGGATATGGTTATATTCAATATAGGACTAATGAATATTTGCATAACTACTCTGATAAAATAAATAAGGTTAAACTTTTTACTGAAAAGCCTAACTATGAAATGGCTGTTCAATTTATTGCAAGTGGCGATTTCCTTTGGAATAGTGGTATGTTTATTTGGTCTTTGGATAGTATAAATAATGCTATGAAAACTTATTTGAATGATGTTTATTCTATTTTTGAAGGCATCAAAGTGCATTTAAATACTCCAAAAGAGGAAGCAATTATTAAGAATGCTTATTCGTCTTGTCCGTCCATTTCAATTGATTATGGTGTTATGGAAAAGGCGGAAAATGTTTATGTTATTCCTTCCGATTTTGGCTGGAGTGATGTGGGAACTTGGGGTGCAATTTATGAGGTCAGGGATAAGGATTTGAGAGAAAATAGTGTGGTTGGGAAGAATATTATGCTTTATGATACCGAGAAATGTGTTATTAATAATTCTTCCAGTAAGCTAATGGTTTTGCAGGGTTTGGAGGATTTTATTCTGGTCAATACTGATGATGTTTTGATGATTTGCAAAAAAGATCAAGAGCAAAGAATTAAACAGTTTGTTACTGACGTTGAAGTTGAAAAAGGAAATGATTATCTATAAAATACTAAACATTAAAACAAAAGAATAAATAAATAATAATGAAAGATATTAAGAGAATTGAGATTATTGACCTTTTGAAAGGCAATAGAAATGAAGAGATTGGTAAAGAAATTTGCGTTAAGGGATGGGTTAGAACCAAAAGAGGTAACAAGAACATTGCTTTTGTTGCTCTAAATGATGGTACTATAATACATAATATTCAAATTGTTGTTGAATTAGGTAATTTTGAAGAAGATTTAATTAGAAGAATAACTACTGGTGCTTGTTTGAGAGTTAATGGTAAGCTTGTTGAGTCAGTTGGTCAAGGACAACATGTGGAAATTCAAGCTACAGAGATTGAAATTTATGGAGAGGCTGATGTTGAAACTTATCCTTTGCAAAAGAAAGGTCATACTTTGGAGTTTTTGCGTGAGATTGCTCATTTAAGACCTCGCACAAATACTTTTGGAGCTATTTTTAGAATGCGTCATGCTATGGCTTACGCTGTTCATAAGTTTTATAACGATAGGGGATTTTTCTATTGGCATAGCCCAATTATTACTGCTTCCGATGCTGAAGGTGCTGGAGAAATGTTTCAGGTTACAACATTAGATTTGAATAATTTGCCAAAGACACCTGAAGGAAAGATTGATTACTCTGAAGACTTCTATTCAAAACAAACATCTCTTACTGTTTCAGGTCAATTGGAAGGAGAACTTGGCGCTTTGTCATTGGGTAAGATTTATACTTTTGGACCAACATTTAGAGCTGAAAACTCCAACACTCCTCGACATTTATCTGAGTTTTGGATGATTGAACCTGAAATGGCTTTCTATGACTTGGAAGACAATATGAATTTGGCTGAAGATTTCATTAAGTATTTGGTAAATTATGCTCTTGAAAACTGCAAGGATGATTTGGAATTTCTTCAAAATATGTATGATAAGGAATTAATAAGCAGATTGGAGTTTGTTGTAAATAATGACTTTGTTAGATTAAGATATACTCAAGCTATTGAGATTTTGGAAAAGGCAGATCATAAATTTGAATTCCCAATTGGTTGGGGTATTGATTTGCAAAGTGAACATGAAAGATATTTGGTTGAAAAACATTTCAAGAAACCTGTTATCTTAATTGACTATCCAAAAGAAATTAAGGCTTTCTATATGAAACAGAATGAAGATGGAAAGACTGTTAGAGCTATGGATGTTTTATTCCCTAAGATTGGTGAAATTATTGGAGGAAGTCAAAGAGAAGAAAGTATTGATAAATTGACTTCAAGAATGGATGAGGTTGGCATTGACCCTGAGGATATGAAATGGTATTTAGATACTCGTCGCTATGGTTCAGCTCCTCACAGTGGTTTTGGCTTGGGCTTTGAACGTTTACTTTTGTTTGTTACAGGAATGGTAAATATTAGAGATGTTATTCCTTTCCCTCGTACTCCTCATAATGCAGAATTTTAATAATTTATAGGTTTAGATGATTTCAAATAGGATTCTTCAACGGCTACAACAAAAACTCTCTCCGCAACAAATTCAGTTGATGAAGTTGTTGCAACTGCCAACTATTGCTCTTGAACAAAGAATTAAAAATGAAATTGAACAAAACCCTACTTTGGAGGAAGATGACTCTCCGGTTGAAGATGAGTCTATAGACAATATTGAAGATAATAAAGAGGGTGATGATGAGGAAAATGATGTCTTTGGAGATGAGGATATGTTCCCTAATGATGATGATATTGTTTCATATAAGAATAATGATGGGAGTGAGAAAACTGATAAGAGTCAACTCTTTGTTTCAGAAACTACATTTCACGAAGATTTAATTTCTCAACTTCAACTTAAGCCTTTAAGTGAATTGGAAATGATAATTGGCTTGGAAATTATTGGTAATATTGATGAGTCGGGTTATTTGAATAGGAGCATTGAATCTATTGTTGATGATTTTCTTTTTAGACATAATATTGAAGTAACAGTTAAGGAGATTGAAGATGTATTGGCAATTATCCAAACTTTCGATCCAATTGGAGTTGGGGCAAGAGATTTGCAGGAATGTTTGTTGATTCAGTTAAATAAGAAGGAGAAAACAAAAGCAATTTCTTTGGCTAAGAAGGTCATTAAGAAATGTTTTGAATATTTCAAGAAGAAACAGTATAATTTTATTGCTCAAAGACTCAATTGCTCTGAAGAGGAGCTTCAAGAGGCTATTGATGAAATTATTAAACTTAATCCTAAGCCAGGCAATTCTCTTTCAACAGATGTTGATAGTTCCATCCCAATTATTCCAGATTTTATTGTTTGGATGCAAAATCAAAAAGTAGATTTTCAGGTTAATAGTTATGGTAATCATAAACTTAAAACAAGTAATTACTACGAAAATTTACTTAAAACTGTTTCTCAAAGCAATTCCACTTCAGATAAAGAAACGGCTACTTTTTTAAGAGAGAAACTTGAATCGGCAAATATATTTATTGACGCTTTAAATAGGAGGAGTGATACTCTTTATTTAATAATGAAAGCTATTATTAAGTATCAGTATGAATATTTTCTTGAAGGAGATATCCAAAAACTTAAACCCATGCGTTTAGTTGATATTGCTGAAATGGTTGATTTGGATATTTCAACAATTTCAAGAGTTGTTAGTAATAAGTATGCTCAAACTCATTTTGGGATTTATAAGTTAAAGGATTTCTTCTCCAATTTTATGCTTAATGAACAAGGGGAACAGATTTCTACTGATAAGATTAAGGATGAAATTGTCAGTATAATTAAAAATGAAGATAAGTCTAATCCTCTAACTGATGACAAATTGGTTGAAATGCTTAAAGATAAAGGCTATTCAATTGCTCGAAGAACGGTATCAAAATATAGGGAGACATTAAATATTCCCGTTGCTCGTTTAAGAAAATAAGTTTTAATCGAATGAATAAAGAACAAATTATAGCAAAGAAAGTATTATTTTTATTTAATCCTTTGTTTTTGGCAGTTTATGCCTTTGTTTATTATTTATTGCTTTTAGTTTTTTTTAGTGGGTATCAGGATTCTCTTACTTTGGTCTTGAAGTCTTTTACTCTTTATGTTTTGGTTTCTTGTTTGGTTCCAATTCTAATTCTTTATTTGCTTAATGGGAGCAGTTTTGAAAATTTCAAAGAGAACTCCTATGAATCAAACGTGTCTTATATTGTTGTTTCTACAATATATTTTATTTCATACATTTATTTTTCTATTCTTAATGTTTCCATTTGGTTTGAAATGGGGCTGCTTATTCCTGTTTACACTTCAATTGCTCAAATGGTTTTAAGGAAAAGAGTAAAGGTTTCTTTAGATATTATTCTGATGGGAGCAGTTTTATTTTATGTGTTTTTGCTTACCATAGAATTTTATTATGTTTTGTCTATTTTTCCTCTTTTAATTGCAATTGCTTTCGCTGGTATATTGGCTTATTCTTATTTGATTCAAGATTTGATGACTAATAGGGATATTATCAAGAATTATATTATTGGTGCTATTCTATCAGTTTTGATAATTTTATTCGTTCTAATTCTATAGTATGAATTGTTTTAGCCTACAAAGAGGCGTAAAACTTTAGAGAAAAAACATCCCCCTATTTTAATTAATTGACTTCATATTAAATATTATTATTATTTTTGCACGTTATTATTGAAGAGTTGACTTTATTTTAATGAATAAACAGATAACATTATTAACATTTTTATTGATTGCTTTGAGTTTAGTTTCTTATGCTCAAAACAATAATTCTATAGATGCAAGAAGTGCAAATAGAAGGTTTGCAGATTCAATGTATGCAGCTCATAATAGCAAAAAAACAATTCAAACTCCTTTAGTTGTTAAAGATACTCTTAATACTGAAATTAAGACTGTAATTAAAGCTAAAGCAAACTCAAACTCACCTACTAACTCTCAGATATCAGAAACTAAGTATGGTAATTCTCTTTCAAAGGTTATTGAAGAAAGTCAAGATAGGGAAGAGGTTAGAGAAAATTTACATGCTCCTTGCAAAACTTTATACAATAATACTTGGTGCACTAATAAGGTTAAAATGCCTTCATTTAAGTTTGGAGAATTTCCTGATGAATTTAAAATAAAATTGGTAGACGAGAAGAAAAACCAAAATTTTCATTTCCCATGCAAGAAAGGGGTTAAATCTTCTTCTTATGGATGGCGTTGGGAGAGACCTCATGGTGGTATTGATTTTGCTATAAATATCGGGGAACCTATTTATGCTGTTTTTGATGGTGTGATTAGAGTTGCTCAGGTAAATGGAGGTTATGGTAAAATGATTTTAATTCGCCACTATAATAATCTTGAAACTCTTTACGGACACTTAGACAGAATAATGGTTAAGGTTGGTCAGGAAGTTAAGGCAGGAGATGTTATTGGATATAGTGGAAATACTGGCTTCTCAACAGGACCTCACTTACATTTTGAAAGCAGATGTTTATATCAAACTTTTGATCCTGAATGGATTCTTGATGTTGAAAAAAGAGAACTAAGAACAAAGAAGATAAATATTGAAAAGACTTTCTTTGGAATTGAAAGAGCAGAAAAACAGTTGAATAAGAAAAACATTGTTACTAATTTAGTGAAGGTTAATAAAACTTTTGAAGGAAAGCCTTATTTCTCATTTAAAGAAAAATATTCAAAGAAAAATAATACTCAATTTTTAGCAAAAGGTGGAGCTGAGCCTGTTGAGAAATACATTGAAATTAATTGTGATGATAAATCAAAATGGAGATATTGGAGGGTTAGAGAAGGAGATACAATCACTAAGATTGCTCAAAAGTTTAACATTACTCCAAGTCAAATTATTGAGATGAATAAATTAAAATCTGAAAATTTAACTCCAAATACAAAGATTAGAGTTAGGTAGAATTTTTTCTTATTTCGCTTATTGCAAACAATCAAATATATTTTACTAATAATAAATACGTATAGAAATGTCAACAGCATTAAAAAACCTTTCATCATTTAATAAAGATGAAGTCCCCTCGGGCAAAGATGGAATTTTTGGAATAGTGGTTTCGGAATGGAACTCAGAAATTACTGACGCACTATTAGAAGGAGCAATTGAAACTCTTAAAGAAAATGGTGTAGATGAAAAAGATATATACATTCAGTATGTACCTGGAAGTTTTGAGCTCCCTCTTGGAGCATCTAAATTGGTTGAAAAGAAAAGATTTGATGCAGTTATCTGTCTTGGATGTGTTATTCAAGGAGAAACAAGGCATTTTGATTTTATTTGTGATGCTGTGGCTCATGGCTTAATGGAAGTTAGTTTAAGAAAAGATATTCCTGTTATTTTTGGTCTTTTAACCACAAATACTCATCAACAAGCTCTTGACCGTTCTGGTGGAAAGCATGGGAATAAAGGAGTAGAAGCAGCAATTACTGCAATAAAAATGTCTAATTTATAATCCATATATATTTACATGAGAATAGTTTTTCTTGGGACTCCAGAATTTGCTGTAGCTTCCTTAGATGCTTTAATTAAGCATGGATATAATGTTGTTGGTGTAGTTACTATGCCTGACAAACCAGCAAATAGAGGTCATAAGATAACTTATTCGGCTGTAAAACAATATGCCTTAGATAATAATCTTAATTTGCTTCAGCCTACAAATTTAAAAGATAAGACTTTCCTTGAAGAATTAAAATCATTGGATGCAGATTTGCAGATTGTTGTTGCTTTTAGAATGTTACCTAAGGAGGTTTATGCTATGCCCAAAATGGGTACATTTAATCTTCATGCTTCTTTATTACCAAAGTATAGAGGTGCAGCTCCAATTCATTGGGCTGTTATTAATGGTGAAACTCAAACTGGACTTACAACCTTTCTTTTAAATGATAAAATTGATGAAGGGGAAATTATTTTTCAAAAGAATATAGAAATTTTTGAAGAGGAAACAACAGGAGAGTTGCACGACAGAATGATGATTGAAGGAGGTAAACTTGTTGTTAAAACTGTTAAAGCTATTGAAAGTGGAAATTTCTCAACTATTTCTCAACAAAAAACTTTCGTTCAGCCAAGTCTTGCTCCCAAAATATTTAAGGAAACAACGCTTATTCCTTGGGATAAAAAAGGGAAAGAAATAGAGAATTTTGTTCGTGGAATGTGTCCTTTTCCTTGTGCAACTACTGTTTTTTGTGATGGAAATAGCAATTTAGAACACTTTTTGAAGGTGTATAAAGTAAAATTTAATCCTTTTTCGCATAAAAAAAATATAGGTGAAATTGAGATAAATACAAGGCTCGGATTTAGAGTATATTGCTTAGATGGATTTGTGGAAATACTTGATTTACAACAATCAGGCAAAAAGAGAATGAAAGTTGATGAGTTTCTAAGAGGTACAAGGCTGGAAGGCGATTTTATGATAAAAAAATAAAAATATAATTTTTTTTGTTCAAAAGTATACAAGTTAAATAAAAATTATATACATTTGCAGCACTAACCATTTAAAATTTTATTGACATGACAAAAAAAGATTTTATTCATTTAATGTCTGCAAAAGCAGATTTGAATTTAAAACAATCAGGTGCAGCTTATGATGCTTTCCTAAAAGTTATTGAAGAAAAATTAAAAGCAGGTGAAAAAGTTAGTTTCATCGGTTTTGGATCTTTCAACGTAGTTGATAAACCAGCTCGTACAGCACGCAATCCAAGAACAGGAAAAGCAATTAAAGTAGCAGCTAAGAAAGTTGTTAAATTTAGACCTGGTTCAGGATTAAAAACCCTTAAAAAAGGTAAAAAATAATATTTAAATATTATTTATCATCAAGCATCTTTCACCTTATGGTGTAAGGTGCTTTTTTTTATTTCTAAATTTCCTGCCATTCAATTTAGATTGATTAATTTTGCAATATATTTTCAATTTTAGAGTTTTTGTATGTGAATTGATAATTCTAAGTTGTAATATATTTATTTACCAATTAATTTTAGTATGAATAAAAGTATGTTTAGGTTTCTTGTTATAGGATTTTTTTTAATTACTATAGGGTTTTCTGCCAATTGTCAAATTTTTAAAGGTATGGTTATGGCTGGAGCTAATTTTGCTCAAATGAATGGTGACCAAACTTATGGTTTTAATAAAATTGGTTTAAATGCTGGTGCTGGAGTTATGGCTCCTTTAAACGAAAAACGTAATTTTTTGATGAGTTTGGAGGTTCTTTACAATGAACTTGGAGCAAAAGAAAGTAAAGACCCTTTTAAATATAATACTAAACTCCAATATGTATCTATTCCAGTTATTGCTCATTTTGAAGATAGAAGAGGAGGATTGACTTTTGGATTAGGTCTTCAATATTCAAGACTGTTTCAAGTAAATGAAGATTGGGGATTACCTGTGAAACCTATTCAATATATGGATAGACCAATCTTTCCAGTTAATGATTTTAAACGTGATGACATATCTTTAATTCTTGATTTTAGGTTTAGAGTTTGGGAGAAATTGAAATTGAACTTCCGTTACCAGTATTCAATTGTTCCTATTAGAGAAGATGTTGCATATAATAATAGTTTTGCTCCAGAGCATATGGATTATTTTACATGGAAAAGAGATTTTTATCATAATGTGCTTTCTTTAAGATTGATTTATGTTATAAATGAACGTTCTTCAAGGGAATTGGATAGAAACATTAATAGAGATTCATATTAAAATATATTGTTATGAATAGTAAACATATTGCTATTTTCCCAGGTTCTTTTGATCCAATTACCAAAGGTCATGAGTCTGTTGTTCTTAGGGCTCTACCTCTTTTTGATGAAATAATTATTGCAATTGGTGAGAACACTGCTAAAAAAGAATTTTTCCCTTTGCAGCAGCGTTTGGAGTGGATAGAGAAGACTTTTGAAAATAATCCAAAAGTGAAAGTTGAATCATTCTCGTCCCTATTAGTTGATTTTTGTAAAGAAAAGAATGCAAAATATGTTTTAAGAGGGTTGAGAAACTCTATAGACTTTCAGTATGAAAGAAATATTGCACTAATAAATCAAGAGCTTTATCACGATTTAGAAACAATTTTTATTTTAACCAAACCTGAAGATACTGCAATTAGTTCGTCCTTTGTTAGAGAAATTCTTTCTTTTGGAGGAGATGTGACGAAATTTATTCCCTCAAAAATAGAAATTAAACCTATTAAGTAGTTTTTTACCTATGTCGAAAGTTAGTTTTAAGCCTGGTACAATGATTTATCCATTGCCAGCAGTTATGGTAAGTTGTGGAGAAACTCCAGAGGAGTATAATATAATTACAATTGGGTGGGTTGGAACAATATGTTCAGAACCTCCAATGTGTTATATTTCAATTCGTAAATCCAGACTTTCTCATGAAATTATTTCAAAGACTAAATCATTTGTTATTAATCTTACCACAAAAGAATTAGCAAAAGCAACTGATTGGTGCGGTGTTAAATCGGGAAGGGATTTTGATAAGTTTAAGGAAATGAAATTAACTCCAATTAAAGCATCGGTTGTTAATGCTCCAATGATAATGGAAAGTCCTTTGAATATTGAATGTGAGGTTGTGGAGATAAAAGAGTTGGGTTCTCACGATATGTTTATTGCTAAGGTTGTAAATATTAATGCTGACGATAAACTAATTAATCCAAAAACAAATTCCTTTGAACTCGAAAAGGCAAATCTTTTAGCTTATTCGCATGGAAAGTATTATACCATTGGAGAAAAGCTTGGTTTCTTTGGATATTCTGTTCAGAAGAAAAAGAAGAAAAAATAAGATAATTGATTTTGAATGTGGAGAAGTTATTTAAAGGGTTTTAATTCTTATTTGCTTTTAGAAAGAGGTTTTTCTCAAAATACCAAAGATGCATATCTGAGAGATTGTGAGAGACTTTTCTCATTTTTAGAAGAATATAACCCTTCAGTTACTCCACAAACCCTAACCTATAAAAATCTTCAAACTTTTTTAAAAACAATTCAAACTCCCGATAAGGATGAAGAAAGTAGATTGCTAAAAATTAGCACTCAAAAACGTTTAGTTTCGGGAATTAGAGCTTTCTATAAATATCTTTTAATAGAAAATGTTGTTGATTTTGACCCAACAGAACTTATTGAACTGCCTCGATTAGATATGCGTCTTCCAGTTGTTTTGACCAATGAAGAAATTGTTAAAATTATTAATTCCATTGATAAATCAACTTATAGGGGAGCTTGGACTAATCTTATGTTGGAAATTCTTTATGGAGCAGGATTAAGAATTTCGGAACTATTAAACCTTAAAATAGATGATATTTATCCAAAACAAGAGTTAATTAAGGTTATTGGCAAAGGAGATAAGGAAAGATGGGTGCCATTAAATAAAATAGCCTTTAAACAACTTAATCTTTTTTTGGAAAATAGTCGCTCTCAAATCAAAGTTAAGCAAGGTTGTGAAAAATATATCTTTCTTAATCAAAGAGGAGGGAAGTTAACCAGAATTGCAGCCTATCAAGCCATTAAAGAAATTGCAGAAAAGGCCGCAATAGAAAAAAATATTCATCCACACACTTTTCGTCATAGTTTTGCATCAGAGCTAATGTTAGCAGGTGCAGACATAATGGTTGTTAAGGAATTGATGGGTCATGCCAGTGTTCGCTCAACAGAAATATACACTCACTTAAATACTAAACATTTAAGAGAAACTCTATTGCTCTATCATCCGCTTTATAAGAATAAATAATTTAAGAGCATTCTTCATTAATTCTATGCATAAAAATTTACTGAATTTTGGATAAATTTACGAGTAATTTAGTCCAAAATAATCCTTATTTAAAACAGCTTAAATCAAGCATATAACTATCAAAATCCTATCTTAAACTTTTTTAATCAAGCTTTCATCTCCAATTCATGCCATGATTTACTCCAATTCATGGCATGATTCCACTCAATTCATGGCATGATTCCACCCAATTCATGCCATGAATTCAAGCAAATCATGGCATGATTCCGACATTAAAGTCAAGGTTAAATAGTTCTAAGTCTTATAAAATTACTTCTAATGCTTGTTTTGAGAGATTTATATCAATTATTTTATCCTCAATTCAAACTCTAATTGAAAATGGATTATTACTTGATGAAATTTGACTCTTAAAGCGTCTATTAATGTGGATTAGATAATTTAATGGGAATGTTTTTTCTGAATATTTAAAGAATATTTCTCCTAAAAGATTCTTCTTATATGATTGATTTATTGTTTATATATAATAACTAAGACTTATTGTTTTATAAGCAGGATAAGGAAGAATATGCAAAAAAACATTTCACCTATAACCAAATAATAAAAAAATATGTATCTTTGCAAGCTCAAATGTTTTAAAATAGATTGGTAATGATTAAAGGTATTGATTACACAATTAGTTTTACTGCTCTTGAAATAGGAGAACATAATTTTGATTTTAAAGTAGATAAATCTTTATTCGAGAAGTTTGAAAATGATGATTTACTTAACTCAAATGTTGATTTAAAAGTAAAGCTAATTAAGGAAGAAAGGGTTTTGACTTTTAATTTTTATTTCAAGGGGGTTATAAATGTTCTTTGTGATAGATGTCTTGAACCTTTAGATTTTAAAATTGAAGGAGAAAAGAATTTGTTCGTAAAATTTGGAGAAGAGTATTCGGAAGAGGAGAGTTTGGATGATGATATAATAATTATTCCAAACACTGAACACGAAATTGATCTTTCTCATTATATTTATGAACTTATTTTGTTGCAAATTCCAATTAAGTGTTCTCATCCGAAAGGGAAATGCAATAGTGATATGATTGAAAGAATTAATAATGCTGAGCCACAAATAGAGCAAGAGATTGACCCTCGCTGGGCTGAGCTGAAAAATATAAAATTTGATTAATAACATTTTAAAAATAAAAAGAAATGCCAAATCCAAAACACAGATTCTCTCAAACGAGAACAGCAAAAAGAAGAACTCACGATAAGGTTGAAGCAGTAGCTTTATCAACTTGCAGCAATTGCGGTTCTTCAGTTATCAGCCACAGAGTTTGTCCTGAATGTGGATATTATAGAGGAAAATTAGCTATAGAAAAAGGCGCTACATCATAATTCAATCTTCTAAGAAATGAGGATAGGATTAGATGCTATGGGTGGTGATTTTGCCCCCAAAGCTACAGTATTAGGAGCTATCTTGGCTCAAAAAGAACTATCTTCTGAAGACAGAATAGTTCTTTTTGGCAATAGAGATTTAATTGAAGAAGAGATTAAACTTAATAATGCTTCAGTTAATGATTTTGACATTGTAAATGCTGAAGATATTATTGATATGCACGATAAGCCAATTAAGGCTCTATCAAACAAACCTAATTCTTCAATAGCTGTTGGTTTTCAACATTTAAAAGAAGGCAAGATTGATACCTTTGCAAGTGCTGGTAACACTGGCGTTATGTTGGTTGGTACAATGTATAGCGTAGGAGCTACTGAAGGTATTCTTCGTCCTTGTCTTGCAGCACTATTACCTAAAGAAAAAGGAGGAGTTACAGTATTGGTAGATGTTGGGGTTAATCCTGATGCTAAACCAGAACTGATTTACCAATTTGGACTTTTAGGAAGTATTTATGCTCAATATGCTCTCAATATTGATAATCCAAGAGTTGGTTTATTGAATATTGGAGAAGAAGATGAAAAAGGTAATGCTCAATGCTTGGCATCTTTCCAATTAATGAAAGGTTCAAAAGACTTTAATTTTATTGGCAATGCTGAACCAATTGAAATTTTCAAGGATAATTTTGATGTTATTGCTTGTGATGGTTTCGTTGGTAATCTAATAATGAAAAATACTGAAGCTTTTGCAAGAACAATGGTAAAAGGAGGGATGATTAATGATTTCATTAAGAATTGTAATTATGAAATCTATGGAGGTTTACCACTTTTAGGAGCTAATGGAGTTGTTATTATTGGACATGGAGTATCTAATGAAAGAGCTATTAAAACAATGGTTTTGCAATCAAAATCTATATCTAATTCACATATTAACGAGCATATTGATAAAGTCTTAAGAGGATAATAAAAGTTTTTATTAAATTAAATTGACATGGCAAAAATAAGAGCCGCAATAACAGCAGTTGAAGGATATTTACCTGATTATATATTAACAAACGAAGAATTAAGCACAATGGTTGATACTACTGACGAGTGGATTATGACTCGCATTGGTATTAAAGAAAGGCATATTCTTAAAGAAGAGGGTAAAGGTTCTTCTGATATGGGAGCAATTGTTGTAAACAATATTCTTAAGAATAAATCAATTGATCCTTCAGAAATAGAACTTATAATTTGTTGTACTGTTACTCCAGATATGTTATTTCCCGCAACAGCAAATATTATAGCCGATAAATGTGGAATAAAAAATAGTTTTGGCTTTGACTTGAATGCTGGTTGTTCAGGATTTTTAAATGGACTAACAACAGCTTCAATGTATATTCAAAGTGGCTTTGTGAAAAAAGCTATTGTTGTTGGAGCTGAAAAAATGTCTACTATTGTTGACTATAAAGACAGAGCAACTTGTCCAATTTTTGGAGATGGAGCAGGAGCAGTTTTGTTGGAAGCAACAGAAGACGAAACAGGAATAATGGATTGTGCATTGTTTGCTGATGGAGTTGGAAGAGTACATCTTCATCAAAAAGCAGGAGGAAGCATAAAGCCACCTACTCATCAAACAATAGATAATAGAGAACACTACATTTATCAAGAAGGTCAGCCAGTTTTCAAATGGGCAGTTGTAAAGATGGCAGAAGCTACTGAAGCAATAATGAAAAGAAATAATCTTACAAAAGATGATATTTCATTTCTTTTGCCGCATCAAGCAAATTTGAGAATAATTTCAGCAACAGGAGAAAGATTAGGCTTAGATACTAATAAAGTACTTATTAATATAGAAAAATACGGAAATACCACTTCAGCAACGATTCCAATTTTAATGTGGGAGAACCAAAGTAAATTCAAAAAAGGCGATAATTTAATTCTTACAGCCTTTGGAGCAGGATTTACTTGGGGAGCAATTTGGTTGAAATGGGCACTCTAAGAATAACCTTTTTAGGAACAGGAACCTCGCAAGGAGTACCCTTAATTGGGTGTCATTGCGAGGTTTGTTCGTCTACAGATAATAAGGATAAAAGACTTCGCACTTCATGCTTAATTGAAAGCGAGCAAGGAACAGTCTTAACAATTGATGCAGGACCTGACTTTCGTCAACAAATGTTAACCAATAATGTTGATAGGTTAGATGCAATTTTAGTAACGCACTCTCATAGAGACCATATAAGTGGTTTGGATGACGTTCGTTCCTACAATTATTTACAAAGTGAGGCTATGCCAATTTTTAGTAATAAGATTGCATTGAAAGAAATTAAACGAGCTTTTTCTTATGCCTTTTCCGATACAAAATATCCTGGCTTACCAACCTTTAACCTTGTAAATATTGAAAAGAAAAACAAGTTCAATATTAAAGAACTTGAAATAATCCCTATTGAAGTTATGCACTTTAAGCTTCCAATTATGGCTTATAGAATTAATAATTTTGCTTACATAACTGATGGGAAAACAATTACAGAGCAAGAAAAAGAAAAACTAAAAGGAGTTGAATACTTAGTTTTAAATGCACTAAGAAAAGAAGAACATTTCTCTCATTTTACTTTAGATGAAGCATTGGCATTGATTAATGAAATTAAACCAAAACAAGCTTATCTAACACATATTAGCCATAATTTGGGATTAACAAAAGATTTGGAGAAAGAACTTCCTTCAAATGTATCCTTAGCCTATGATGGCTTAACAATAAAAGTCTAATTATTCAAGCAATCTTTGAGCTTTTTCTATAGCTTCAATTTTTCCTACATCAACCCAAATGTCTTGGGAATGAATGTATGAATAAATAGGATAGGAGGTTGAAAGTTTTAAATATTCTGGAATTATTGGGAATGCACCTTTGTTTTCAATCAAATCAATTAAGTCGGGTTTAATTATTTGAATTCCACTAAATCCAAAAGGAATTAATTCAGTGCTATTATTTGATATTATTTTTTCGTTAGTCTTTGTGTTTTCCCAACCACAAAGTTTATTGTTTTTGTCAAAAAGTAAATACCTTGATGTTTGCCTTTGACTTACTGTTAAGGTTGCTAAATTGTTTTCTGTTTTATGATGATTGTAGAAATCATTGAAATCAATCTTTGAAAGAATATCTACATTATGAACAAGAATATCCTTTGAAAAATCGAAGTAATTTTTAGCATTCAATAATGCTCCTCCAGTATCAAGAAGTTGGTTCGTTTCGTCAGAGATAAAAATATCAGCATTATAATTTTTGTTTGCTATATGCTCAATAATCTTTTCTGAGAAGTGATGAACGTTAACTACAATATGTTTACATCCAAAAGATATTAGTTTATTTATGTTGTGTTCCAATAAACTAACTCCATTTACTTCAACTAAAGCTTTAGGCAATGAATCTGTTAATGGTTTAAGCCTTGTGCCTAAACCAGCTGCTAAAATAAAAGCTTGAAACATATTATTGAATAATGTAGCAGTAGGTTAATCCAACAGAAAAATGTTGTTGTTGTTCCAATCTTCCTAAAGAAAAGTAGTGTTGATATCCTGCTTCAAAGCCAAAAGCATGGCGTTCTCCAGAAATTAATAATCCAATTCTGGGAAGAATACCAACTCTAATTCCAGCTTGACCTTCATATTCTCTAAGATAATATCCAAAGGCATCGTAGTCTTTGTTTGCATCAGTACTCAAACTATAGTCATATTTTCCCCATATTGCTCCAAAACCTATTCCAACATAAGGTTTTAATCTATCTCCAAAACTAAAATAGCTTTCTTGATTATGAAGATAATAGTTTACATAAATTGTTAATGGGATTTGACTTGCATCATTTAAAAATTTACGAGGGAGATATTTTATTTTGTAGCTATTAGACTTCATAAAAGTATAGCCTAATTCAACACCTACACCAACTTTAATTTCTTGAAATTGATATTCTAATGCAAAATTTATTCCAGCACCTTTGTCGTAATTGACAGGAAAATAATCTCCGTAGGCTGAGAAGAAAGCAGGCTTAGCTATATAGAAAATATCATAAGGTTCTCCATTTGCTAATCTATGATAATCTTGTGATTTTGCTGTATTTGATAAACAAAGCATTAAAGCAAAAACTAATAATACAAAAAGCTTTTTCATTATAATCTAATTTTGTTTAGTCCAAGAATCTTTTAATGTACAAGTACGGTTGAAAACTAAGTTATCTTCTTTAGTGTCATAATCAACACTATAATAACCAAGTCTTTCAAATTGGAATTTATCTAATGCCTTAACATCTTTTAGTGAAGGCTCCAACTTAGCATTACTTACAATTTTCAATGAATCAGGGTTAAGGTTATTAAGAAATGTTTGACCTTCTTCAACCTTTTCAGGAACTTCATTAATAAATAATCTGTCAAACAAACGAATCTCTGCATTGATGCAACTTTTTGCACAAACCCAATGAATTGTTCCTTTAACTTTTCTTCCATCAGGAGAATTTCCTCCCTTAGAAGCAGGGTCGTAAGTACAATGAATGGCAGTGATATTACCTTCTTCATCTTTATCTACAGAAGTGCAAGTAACAAAATAAGCATAACGAAGTCTTACTTCTTGATTTGGAGCTAATCGGAAATACTTCTTTGGAGGATTTTCCATAAAGTCATCTCTTTCAATATATAGCTCTTTAGAAAAAGGTAAAACTCTTGTTCCTGCAGTTTCATCTTCAGGATTATTTATTGCTTCCAATTCTTCTGTTTGGTTTTCTGGATAGTTGTCAATAATAAGTTTAATAGGGTCTAAAACAGCCATAACTCTATTTGCTCTTTTATTTAAGTCTTCTCTAAGAGCAAATTCCAAACGTCCGTAATCAATTATGTTATCTCTCTTAGCAACGCCAATACTATCGCAGAAATTTCTAATACTTTCAGGAGTAAAACCTCTTCTGCGAAGTCCACAAATTGTAGGCATACGAGCATCATCCCAACCGTTAACAAAATTTTCTTTTACTAATTGTAAGAGTTTTCTTTTACTCATTACTGTGTAAGAAAGATTTAAACGTGCAAATTCATATTGATGAGATGGAAATATTTCAAGTTTTTCAATAAACCAGTCATATAGTGGACGGTGAACATCAAACTCTAAAGTACAAATTGAATGAGTTATGTTTTCAATTGAGTCAGACTCACCATGAGCATAATCATACATAGGATAAATACACCATTTATCTCCAGTACGATGATGATGTGTATTTATTATTCTATACATAATAGGGTCTCTCATATGCATATTTGGATGAGCCATATCAATCTTTGCTCTTAGAATCTTTTCTCCTTCAGCATATTTACCCTCACGCATTTCAGAAAAAAGCTTTAAGTTTTCTTCTACTGTTCGATTTCTATAAGGGCTGTCTTTTCCTGGCAACTGAACTGTACCACGATTTTGACGAATTTCATCTAAAGTTTGGTCATCAACATATGCAAGTCCTTTTTCAATAAGTTTAACTGCCCATTGATAAAGTTGTTCAAAATAATCAGAAGCATAAAATTCATTAGCCCATTGAAAGCCCAACCATTGAATATCTTCTTTAATACTGTCAACATACTCAACATCTTCCTTAGTAGGGTTTGTGTCATCGAATCGAAGATTAGTTTTTCCTCCATATTTCTTAGCCAAACCAAAGTTAAGGCAAATACTTTTAGCATGTCCTATATGTAAATATCCGTTAGGTTCTGGAGGGAAACGAGTTAAAATACTTTTATGAACTCCGTTTTTAAGGTCATTTTCAATAATCTCTTCTAAAAAATTCAAAGAAGGTCTTTCGTTACTATTAGTTTGAACTTCCATTTGTTAAATATAAAAATAAAAAATACTTACGATAATCTGCAAAAATACATTTTTTTCTTTTCAAAAAGAAGGACTTAATATGTATTTATTAATCATTGATAAAACACAAATCAATTAAGCGCTTGTAAAACAAACTTTTCTATTTCTGTTTTTAGTCTATAAATTCTTATAAAATAGAACTATATTTTTCAAAAATAGAACTTGTTTCATTTAAATAATATACAATTAGCGAAAATATCCTTTTTATTACCCCTCAAATCAAAGACTTTGCCTAACTTTGCAAATATTAATCAAAAAAAAGTTTATCATGAAAAAGTCTATTATTACTATTCTTTTTTTCTTTATTGGAGTTTTCAATTTATATGCTCAAAATCTCGACACTATATTTCAAGATAATTACTCTAAACTTCTTAATTTTAATTATGGTTGGTTGTACCGCATTATAGAAAATAAAGATAGTGATACCGATGGCATTTGGTTCACCTCAGTAGATACTAATAGATGTATCCTTCATGTAGATAAGGATTTGAATATTCTTCATTATGCGAATTCAACAGATGGCCTTAATTTTTATAGACGTTTCAAAGCCAATAATAAAATCTATTCAACATTAACAAATACTTCTAACGGAACAGAGTTTTATTATAAATACATAGATTTATTATGTCATGATACATTAGGGAATTTATTATTCACACAAAGAATTAAAAATGAGGGAGACGATACCATAACATGGCAGGGTATGACAAATATAATGTTAGATAATTCTGATATAGTATTTGCCTTATGGGGAAATCCAAGTTATTTGCTCGATGAGAAGCCTGTGCGTTTAATTAGGGTTGATACTTTGGGTAATGTTTTAGGAGACAAAACATTTTGGAAAATGGTGCTTGAAATGGATATGATTCCATTTAATAATGATTATTTTTTATTTTCAACAGCAAGGCTTTATGAAGAAGAGAATAATAAAGTATATCTTGTGAATAATAATAATTTAGAAATTGAAGATAGTATATGTGGAAGATTTGCCTTTAATATGAAAAAAATAAATGATTCTATTGTTACTTTTAATAGTGTTGAACATAGAATGTTAGACTATGGTTATATTTCATATGGTTATTTTTATACTTATGTATACTTAATGAATACAAGAGCCAAATATAGTTATTCAGTAGAAGAAATTAGCAATCCTTTATTAGATAGTATCTTTTATGAAACAGGTATCGGGTTTCAACATAATAATATTGATTTTACTAATCCTGATTCGATATATTCATTCTTTACTATTAATAAAAAATGGTATGGTATTTCGGATCAAAGATTAGGAACAGGTATAATAAATTTTAGCTCTCAGGGAAATCTAAACTACTTTTTTCAAACTCCTATTAATATTAGTCCAATGGGATTAAAGGCTACTTCTGATGGTGGACTAATAATTCCTTATTCAGAAAGCACAGGATTATATCTTTATAAGTTTATGCCTAATGGTTATAATTCAATATTAAATATTGAAACCCAAGAGAAGGTAGATATTAAAGTATATCCTAATCCAGCAAAAGATTATATTAGTGTTGATTTTGACTCAAAGAATTTCAATCAAGCAGAGATAGAGTTATATGATATGCAAGGTAGATTAGTTAAGAAAACAAAGTTAAAAGCTCAAAAAGGAAATAGGATAGATGTTTCGTCATTAAAAGCAGGGAATTATTCTTATAATATATTATTGAATGGAAATTCTTTTGGAGGAATGATGATTGTTGTGGAATAAACATATGTAAATATTAAGATTTAGAAGAAAATAAAAATGATCGTTGTAGAGAATTGTATTATTAGTGAATATATTAGAGATGTACAGTTAAAACAATTAATGAAATATTAACAACACACAAAAAGTTTATTATGAAAAAGTTTTTTATTAGTTTTCTTTTCCTCTTTATTGGAGTTTTTAATTTAAATGCTCAAACTCTTGATTCTGTATATAAAGATAACAACTCTAAAATTCTTAAATTTGATTCTTGTAAATACTATGTATATTTAGAGAATAAGGATAGCGATAATGATGGAATTTGGCTTTCTACGTTAGACTCCAATAGGGCTATTGTTCATATTGATAAAGATTTAAATCTTGTTCATTATACAAACACTTCCGATGGAAATGCTCTTTATAGACTTTTTAAGGCTGATAATAAACTCTATTCTTTTAGAACAAATTATTATGATGGAACGTTTTTTTATTATAAATATATGGATTTAGTTTGCCATGATACCTTAGGTAATTTATTGTTTTCACAGAGAATTAAGAATGAAGGTGATGATACAATAAAATGGCAAAATTGGGATGCAATTATGTTGGATAATACTGATATAATCATTACCTTAATAGATGATTCTATCCACTCCGCCAATGAAAAACCAATAAGATTTATTAGGGTTGATACTTCTGCAAACGTTTTGACTAACAAAACTTATTACAAAAGGGTAGAAGCAATGGATATGATTCCTTTTAATAATGAGCATTTCTTATTATCTACAACAAAATCCTTTATGGGAAACATAAGTACAATATATTTTATTAATAATAACACTTTGGAAATTGAAGATAGTATTAATGGAAGGTTCGCTTATAATATGAGAAAGGTAAATGATTCAATAGTTGCTTTTAACAATACAGAGTATAGAACATTTAATATAGGGGATAATGAATATTATGAGCCGTATACTTATTTATATCTAATGAATACAAGAGCTAAATATAGCTATTCAATTGAAGATATAAGCAATCCGTTTTCAGATAGTATCTTTTATGGAGTAAATTATTATAATACCTCATATAACTTGAGTGCTATAAAAAATAATATTGATTTTACTAATACAGATTCAATTTATTCATTCTTTGCTTTTAACAAAAATTGGTTGGAAAATTCTGACCAAATATTAGGAACAGAAATTATTAATTTTAATTCTCAGGGAAATGTAAACTTCTTTTATAAAACTCCTATTGATATTGGTTCTATGACTTTAAAGGCTACTTCTGATGGAGGACTAATTATTCCTTACGAAGGAAGCACAGGAGGATTATATCTCTATAAGTTTATGCCTAATGGTTTGAATTCAATATTAAATATTGAAACCAAAGAGAAAGTAAATATTAATGTATATCCTAATCCAGCGAAAGATTATATTAGTGTTGATTTTGACTCAAAGAATTTCAATCAAGCAGAGATAGAGTTATATGATATGCAAGGTAGATTAGTTAAGAAAACAAAGTTAAAAGCTCAAAAAGGAAATAGGATAGATGTTTCGTCATTAAAAGCAGGGAATTATTCTTATAATATATTATTGAATGGAAATTCTTTTGGAGGAATGATGATTGTTGTGGAATAAACATATGTAAATATTAAGATTTAGAAGAAAATAAAAATGATTGTTGTAGAGAATTGTATTATCAGTGAAGATATTAGAGATGTAAAGTTTTGTTGCAATTTGCAAAAGTGTAAGGGGATGTGTTGTGTGGAAGGTGATGCTGGCGCTCCTTTGGAAAAGAATGAAGTTAAACTTTTGAAGAAATTATTACCAAAAATTAAGCCATATTTAACAGAAAAGGGGCTTAAAGAGATTGAAAATTATGGTGTTTCTGATTTAGATGTTACTGGGGAATTGTGTACAAGAATAATAGATGATAAGGATTGTGTGTTTTTGATTTACGAAAATGATATTGCAAAATGTGCAATAGAAAAAGCTTATGAGGAAGGCAAAATTGATTTTCAAAAACCTATTTCATGTCATCTTTATCCTATTAGAGTTCAAAACTATGGAGAGTTTTCAGCTCTTAACTATCATGCATGGGATATTTGTAAATCAGCACTAATTGAAGGTAAAGAGAGAAATGTTCCATTATATATAATGCTCAAAGTACCACTTATTAGGAAATTTGGAGAAAAATGGTACGATGAATTAATTTCACAAATTGAGAATAAATAAATTTATATCAAAGTCTTTTAGTAATTTTGCAATTATAATCACACAAATTTATATAGTTTAATTTCTTTTTTTATGATTACAGACAAATTTTTTAAGGGAAAAAATTTAGCGATTTTATCAGGAGGTGGAGATACCTCTGCAATTAATGCCAGCATTGACTCAATTAGAAATAGAGCTTCAATGTTAGGCTATAGAGTTTTTGGTATTCGTCAAGGATGGAAAGGACTTTTGGGAGATGGAGATATTGTTGATTTAACTGACCAACCTTACGATGGTTATTATGGAGGTTCTGCACTTCGTTCTTCAAGAACTAATCCATTTTCAAAAAATCCAAATTCAGAAGACAGAGTTTCTCAAATTCTTAGAAACATTAAGAGATATAAGATAGATGTTTTGGTTACAATAGGAGGAGATGATACAAATGGAGCTGCAAAGAGTTTATATGAATTGGAGGGTATTCCTGTTATTGGTTTTCCTAAAACAATTGATAATGATTTAAGAACGCATACTTCTCATAATTTTGATGGAGTTGAAATAGAATCCGTTATTTGTCCAGGTTTCCCTTCTGCTGCAACAAGGATAGAACAGTTTGCTTCTATTTTGAAAACCAATGCTGAAAGCCATTCAAGAGTTATGGTTATGGAAGTAATGGGAAGAGATGCAGGATGGTTAACTGGTGCTGGAACTTTTGGTGGAGCTGCAATTGCTCTTGTTCCTGAAATTGAAATGACGAAAGAGAGAAAAGAATTGTTTTTCGAAACAGTTAGAGAGAAATATAGTATAAATGATACATTAATTATATCTGTTTCCGAAGGAGTGAAATGGTATGATGATGAAACTCAAAAAACAGAAATAGTATTTGCATCTTCAGAGAAAGATGAGTATGGTCATGCTCGTTTGGGGGGAATTTCAGGAAAGATAGCAACAGAAATAACTCAAAAACTTAAACTCCAAACACGTTCTCAAGTTACTGGATATTATCCAAGAGGAGGTAGATGTTATGAATATGACAGAAGATTAGTTAGTGCATTAGCTGATAAGGTTGCAGATCTTTTATTAAGAAAGGATTATGGACAAATGCCAGTTATGTCTAAGATTTGTCAAATTGAAGAATTGGAAGAATATAATTGTTCTTCTGTTGATATGTCTTCAATAGGCAATCTTTCTCTTCCAAAGGAGTACTACAATGAAAAAACCTTTACTTTCACTCCTGCATACAATGATTTTCTTTCCAAGATTATAGGAAAACCAATTAATCCTCATTTTTATTACGACTTTCCAAAGATTTTACCTGATGATTTATAGTTTAAATTAGTATTAATAAAAAAATTACTCAAGATGAATAATAGTTTATCAAGCGAAGAAATTAAATTCTTACAGCAGCTTTCAAAGCAATTTCCAACTGTACAGGCGGCAAGTACAGAAATTATAAATTTAGAAGCAATTAAGCTTTTGCCAAAAGGAACAGAACATTATATTACGGACATACATGGAGAGTTCAATACATTTAATCATATACTTTCTAATGCCTCAGGTTCTTTAAGAAGAAAAATGGATGATGTATTTGGAGATTCAATAAGTGATGCTGAAAAGAGACAACTTGCAACAATTATCTATTATCCATCTGAAAAAATAAGTCTTTTGGCCTCTCAGGGAAAAATTGATGATAATTGGTATGCAGTTATTCTTAATAGATTAGTAAGTGTTGCAAGAGAAGTTTCGAATAAATATACTCGATCAAAGGTTCGTAAAGCAATGCCAAAAGAATATGCTTTTATTATTGATGAGTTATTAAATGAGGCGAGTGTTGACAAAAGAAATTATTATGTAAGCATTATTCGTTCAATAATTGAACTCAAAAGAGCCAACTTCTTTATAGAATCAATAAGTATGTTTATAAAAAGAATGCTTATTGACCGTTTGCACGTAATTGGTGATATTTACGATAGAGGTCCTCAAGCTGTTGATGTTGTCGAGTTGATGAAGTCTCATCATTCCTTAGATATTCAATGGGGAAACCATGATATAATTTGGATGGGAGCTGCATGCGGAAATAAATTAGATATTGCAGAGGTAATTAGATTAACTTCTCGATATGGAAGTTTAGATACAATTGAAGACGATTATGGAATTAATGTAATGTCTTTAGTTACTTTTGCAATTGCTTTTTATGAAAATGATCCAGCAATACCTTTTATTCCTAAAGGAACTAAACCAGAAAATTATAAAGATGCAAATGTTCGTTTAATGACCATTATTCATAAGGCAATTGCAGTAATTACATTTAAATTAGAAGGACAGTTGATAAAGAGAAATCCTTGTTTCAATATGGAACATCGATTGCTTTTGGATAAAATTGATTACGAAAAAGGAACAATTATTGTTGAAGGAGAAAAGTATCAGTTAACTGATTATTATTACCCAACAATTGATCCTAAAGACCCTTACAAACTTACTCCAGAGGAAGAATATGTTATGGAAAAACTTCAATATTCTTTTCTTAACTCCTATAAAATGCAAGATCATATTGCCTTTTTATTCTCCAAAGGAAGCATTTATTCTGTTTATAATAATATTCTTATGCTTCATGGATGTTTGCCAATGAAGAATGAAAAAGAATTCAGAGAGTTTAATTATAAAGGAAGAATGATTAAAGGGAAAGAATTATGTGACACTTTAGAACTTACCATTAGAAACGTTTGGCAAAACAGATTTAGCAAAACTAAGAAAGATAATGATGGAGACTATTTCTGGTATTTATGGTGTGGAGCATGTTCTCCAATTTTTGGTAAACATAGAATGGCTACTTTTGAAAGATATGTAATTGATGATAAAGTTCCTCAAAAAGAAATCCTTGACCCTTACTTTACTTATAGAAATGATGAAAAGTTCTGTGAGATGATTTTGAAAGAATTTGGATTGGATAATAAGGAAGCAAGAATTGTTAATGGTCATATCCCTGTTAAAGTTAAGAAAGGAGAGAGTCCAATATTGGCAAATGGAAGACTCTTAGTTATTGATGGAGGAATGTCTAAGGCATATCAAAAAGAAACTGGAATTGGAGGTTATACATTAATTTATAGTTCAAAAAGAATGTTTTTAGTTGAACACGAACCATTTTCCTCCAGTCATGAAGCAATTGAAAATGAATCTGATATTATTTCAAAAAATTATCCAATTGAACAAAGAACAAGTCCAATCTTAGTTAAAGATACTGATATAGGTAAGGAACTTCAAAGTCAAATTGATGATTTAAAGAAACTAATATTAGCATTTAATAGTGGCTTGATTAAGGAAAAGATAGTCTAATTATAGACTTAATCGAAAATAGGGAGGCAAGAAATTGTCTCTCTATTTTTTTGTAATAGATTATTTAAAATTAAACCTCATAGAAAATCCAAGTGATGGACTTAAATTGGGAGAAAGAATAGAAGGGAGATAGTAGGGGGTAAGGTTCATTGAAAGGTTGGGAGATATATCAAAGTTAAAAAGATGAGCATAAACCATAGCATCAACAATATTCAGAATATAAACTAATGCTCCACCTACAATTGTAAGTTCAAAGTTTTTCTGATAAGCATAGTATAGATTATAAATGCTTTCGTCAGGATAATTTGCATAGTTGGGATTTCGCCCTTGTTCAATATTATTGGAACGTAATAGATATTCGTCTTTAAATTTCTGAGCTCCATTATAGTTTGTTATTGCCAAATAAAGTAATGCTCCTTCGGCAACATAAATTACTGGAACTTTCCATGCTTGATGATTATAAATTTGTCCTAAACCTGGAACAATAGCAGAATAAAGAGAAGCTTTGAGGGGTGAGTGTTTCTTTTTTGTTTTCGAAATTTCTTTCTTTGGTGTATTAATATTATTAATTGTATCTTTTGGAGATGAATTAATAGTATCAATCACTTGTCCTTGAGAGCATAAAGCGATAAGGAGAAAAGAGATTGACAATAGAAATCTTTGAAAAAACATTTATTCTTTTCCTTCTATGATAGAAATTATTCTTTGGAAGTCTTTATCGTTAGAAAATGGTATTGTTATTGTTCCTTTTCCTCTTTGAGAGCGTTTAATTTCTATTGTTGTTGACAGTTTATTAGATAATTTATCTTTAAATTCATTATGAGTTGAAGGTAGGGGTTTCGAGTTCTTAGATGATTTTGGAGATTTGTCTTTAGGGTTTTTCATCTGAGCAACAAAATCTTCCACTTGACGAACAGATAATTCTCTTTCAACAATCTTATTCATTATGTCAAGTTGTTCCTGTTCTGATTGAAGATTAATTAATGCTCTAGCATGTCCCATTGATATGGTATCTTCTTGAAGTGCAATTTGTATTGTTGCAGGTAGTTTTAAAAGTCGAAGATAATTGGTGATTGCTGAGCGGCTCTTGCCAATTTTCTCACTCATTTGTTCTTGAGTTAAATTAAAGCTTTCAATAAGTGCTTCAAGCGAAAGTGCAATTTCAATGGCGTTAAGGTTTTCTCTTTGAATGTTTTCAACCAAAGCCATTTCCATCATTTCATTCTTTGTTGCAACTCTAATATATGCAGGAATTTCACTTAAGCCAGCTTTTTTGGCAGCTCTCAATCGTCTTTCTCCAGCAATAAGAATATAGTTTTCATCGTTTCCCTTAGTAACTGTTATTGGAACAATTACTCCTTGTTCTTTTATTGATTGAGATAACTCTTCAATTGCCTTTGAGTCAAATTCTTTTCTTGGTTGATTAGGGTTAGGTTCTATCTTTGAAATTGGAATAAAAGCAATTGAAGCAGTAATTGAATTGTTATATTCAACTTCTGGATTAGTCGTTTCCATACTTTGCAGTAATGCTCCCAAACCTCTTCCTAATACTTGTTTTTTTGCTGCCATTGTGTAGTTTATTTAGTATGCTTACTTATTTGTTACTCAATTTGTTTTTCTGAATAATTTCTTGAGCTAAATTAATATAGTTAACGCTTCCTGTGCTTGAAGCATCATACATTATTGCTGATTGACCATAACTTGGAGCTTCAGCTAATTTTGTATTATTATATATTAATGTATCAAAAACCATTTGTTTAAAATGACTTCTTACATCTTCAACAACTTGACGTGCTAATCTCAATCTTGAATCAAACATAGTTAAAACAATGCCTTCAATCTCCAAATCGGTGTTAAGTCTTGTTTGAACAATGCGAATAGTATTTAATAATTTACCTAATCCTTCAAGTGCAAAGTATTGACATTGTACAGGAATTAGAACACTACTTGCAGCTGTAAGTGCATTTATTGTAACTAATCCTAAGGAAGGAGAACAATCTATAATTATATAGTCATAATCGTTAATGAGTTGTTCAGTTATGAGTTTCATTTTATATTCTCTTTCCTGTAGCTTAGGAAGTTCAATTTCGGCACCAACCAAATCAATTCTTGCTGGTAAAACATAGAGGTTAGGAGTGGAGCTTTCGCAAATTGCTTCCTTTGGAGATACTCCGTCAATCAGACACTCATAAATACTAACACCTACATCCTCAGGCATAATTCCTAAGCCAGAAGAAGCATTTGCTTGAGGGTCTGCATCTATTAAAAGAGTTTTTTTCTCCATAACAGCTAATGCAGCACTTAAATTTATTGCTGTAGTAGTTTTCCCAACGCCACCTTTTTGATTTGCAATTGCAATTATCTTACCCATATTGTTTTTTAACTAAAAAGCTGTCCTTTTTGAACAGCTAATATATTTGTTTTATTAGTCTTTAAGGTCAAAACTAAAGTCGTCTAAAATATCTGTTTTAAAATCATTTTCTAAAGTGTCTTCTTCAAAAACAGGTTCAATTCCTGTATCGACAAAAGAAATAACTCCAGAAAGAGCCTCTAAGAATTTTTTGTTATCCTCCTTATAAAGAAAGATTTTATGTTTTTCATAAACAAAGGTTCCTTCTTCATTACCAAACTTACGCTTGCTTTCTGTTATGGTTATGTATTTATCTCCTGATTTTGTTTCTTTTACATCAAAGAAATAAGTCCTTTTCCCTGCTTTAACTGCTTTTGAAAACACCTCGTCTCTATCTCTTGTAGGTTCCATAATGGTATAAAATTGTTAAATAAGTAAATTTGAAAGAGCAAAAATAATGAATTTATTCAATATAATTGCCTTTGAAGACATATTTTTCTCTAATAATAAGTCTTAAAGCTTGATATTTACACTACTTTAAAATAGTCCCTTTGTCCAAAAATCAAACTTCCTATCCTAACAATTGTAGAACCCTCTTCAATTGCAATATCGTAATCGGAGCTCATTCCCATTGATATTTCAGTAAAGTAATCTTCATTTTTGAAAAACTTTTCTTTGAGAGTTAGGAATGTTACCTTAAGATTTTTAAACTCTTGGCGTGTTTTGTTTATGTTATCAGTAATTGAGCCAATCCCCATAACTCCACAAGTTCTAATATTTTTTAACTGAGCGAAATCTTCAGAAGAAAGTAATTCAATTGCTTCCTTTTCCAACATTCCAAACTTAGTATCTTCATTGGCAATATCAATCTGCAAAAGGCAATCAATCACTCTATTATTCTTAATGGCTTCCTTCTCAATTTCTTTTAGAAGCTTTAAACTATCAACACTATGAATCATTGAAACAAAAGGAGCAATATATTTTACCTTATTAGTTTGTAAGTGTCCTATCATGTGCCATTCAATATCCTTAGGAAGAGCCTCATACTTATCTGTCATCTCTTGAGCCTTATTTTCTCCAAAAACCCTATGCCCAAAATCATAAACTTCTTGAATCATTTCCTTTGGATGAGTTTTGGAAACAGCAATAATCTTTACATTATTAGGAATTTCTTGTTCAATTTTCTTTAAATTCTCAGCGATACTCATACTCTAAATTATTTTATGCAAAGTTATAACTATTTTTACATCTAATCAACCTCCAAAATACATTAAAAATAACTTTATATCCTTAATATTTTTCATCTAAATAAGGAAAAGAACAACTTAAATCAAGGAAAAACATATTTAAATAAGGAATAAATTCCGTAAGGTGGCACGATACTTCTGTAAGGTGCCACCTTACTATAAGTATCCTGGCATGTTACTCAAGTAATGTGGCACCTTACTAAAATTATACCTTATCTTTTTCAGTCTAAATAAGCCTTTGATACACTTATATTTAATAAACTCAAACTTATAACTAAATATTCAGTTTATTTATACCTATATTATATGGTTCAATAAAAAAGAATTATCTTTGCACAATGCAAAGCAGTCCTTGTTCTATCGCTGGTAGAAATTTTTCTACGAGAGGAAAGTCCGGGCAACATAGAGCACCATACTACCTAACGGGTAGGCAATAATTATTTTATTGACAGCAAGTGCCACAGAAAATTACCGCCTTAATTTTATTAAGGTAAGGGTGAAAATGTGAGGTAAGAGCTCACGCAAGAGTTTAGTGATATTCTCTTGGGGTAAACCTTATGGGTTGAAAGACCAAATATATTAGTCTTAGAGTTGCTCGCTCGTTATGGCTAAGGGGTAGGTCGTTGGAGGCTTATTGTGAAGTAAGTCCTAGATTAATGATAGAAACCTTCTTTTGAAGGTACAGAACCCGGCTTATAGAGGATTGCTTTGTTTTTTTATTCTAAATAATGTAAACATTTTTTACACTTGTAGTGTTATTATTGATGAATGAACTTGGAAGAAATAATCGAAGGATGTAAGAAAGGAAAACCTAAAGCTCAAAAAGCTCTTTACGACATGTTTGCAGGAAAGCTTTTTGGCTTAAGCTTAAGGTATTGCAAAAATAGAGAAGATGCTAAAGATGTCTTTCAAGAAGCGTTCGTTAAGGTCTTTAACAATATTCAAAAATATGAAGATTTTGGTTCTTTTGAAGCTTGGATGAAAAGAATTTTTGTTAATCATGCTTTGAATTTTTATCGCTACAGCAAATCAAATATGTATGTTTCTACAAATGATATTGATATTCCTTGCGAGGCTAAAGATAATGACTCATACATTGACAATTACACAAATAATGAAATACTAAAAGCCATTCAAAAATTACCAAGTAATCAACGTTTAGTTTTTAATATGGTTGAAATAGAAGGTCTGTCTTACGAAGAAGTTGCAAGTTTTTTGGATGTAAAAGAAGGAACAATCCGTTCTCAAAACTCAAAAGCCAAAGCCAATTTAAGATGCCTTTTAAATAACCTTGAAAATATTGATAATTATAAATTAGAATAAATACATTATATATATGTCAAACAGATTTGAAAAACGATTTGAAAATTTTGAACAAACTCCACCCCAAGAGTCTTGGAGCAATATTCAATCTAATCTTTATAAGACAAAATTTAATTGGTTAGCTTTTTCAACAATAATTGGAGCCATTGTTTTGGTTTCTCTTACTACCATTTTGTTTTTACCTACCAATTCTGATAAAACTATTCAAAAAGATACAATTAATAATAAAGAAATCAATCCTAACGCAAATACTCAAAATGAAGAGAAAGGATTGATTGCAAAAAATGATAATCAATTATTTGATAACTCTAAGCAAGATATAAATACTAATTTTGACAATCTTTCTTCTGAAAACACTTCAACATCTAACTCAATATTATTAGTTCCAACAACTAAAAAAATAAATACTCCTGTTGAAAACTCATTCCAATTGAAAGAAGTAGCTAAAGTTTCTCATAAAGATATTGATTTAGATTATATATCTCTAAAGGATAATCAAACTAATGAAACATTAGAAGTAGAAAGAGATATTCAAAATAATATTGAAAATAAAGTAAGCAGTGAAGAAGATACAATATCTCAATTTAGATTATATATTCCAAATGGTTTCACTCCAACTTTAGAATCAAATAATATTTTCAAACCTGCATATGCCAGCCTTATATCCTATGAGATGAGTATTTATCATAGAAATGGAAATTTAGTATTCACTTCTAAAGATATTAATTATGGTTGGAATGGACATTATAAAGGAAAACTTTGTGAACAAGGAGCTTATGTTTACATTGTTAAATTTATAAATCTAAATGGAGAGCAATTTGTTCAAAAAGGAACTGTAAATCTTATTAGATAGTTAATTATAACTCTTTTTTAATCTCTAAAAGAACATCTCTTATCCTTTTATTCTTTAGTTACGCTTTTTTTTGCTACTTTTGCAGCCTAAAAATATATAACTATATGGTTACAATTGCAGAATTAGAAAACATTGCTTCTCAAGTAAGAAGAGATATAGTAAGAATGGTTAATGCTTGTTCTTCAGGTCATCCTGGAGGATCATTGGGATGTGCTGATGTAATGTGTGCATTATATTTTGACGCATTGGAATGTAATCCAGAAAATTTTACAATAGAAGGTAGGGGAGAGGATATGTTTTTCCTTTCAAATGGACATATTTCTCCAGTTTGGTATAGTGTTTTGGCACGTAAAGGATTCTTCCCAGTAAGTGATTTAGCAACTTTTAGACAAATGGGTTCAGCACTTCAAGGTCATCCAACTCCAAAATATAATCTTCCAGGAGTGAGAATTGCTTCAGGTTCTTTAGGACAAGGACTTTCAGTAGGTGTTGGTGCTGCATTGGCCAAGAAATTAGATGGTTGCCAGCATTTGGTTTATACTCTTCATGGAGATGGAGAATTGCAAGAAGGACAAATTTGGGAAGCTGCTATGTATGCTGCAGGTAATAAGGTTGATAATTTAATTTCAATTATTGATTATAACAATGCTCAAATTGACGGAAAGGTTGAGAATGTATTACCAAACGGAAGTCTTAAAGATAAATTCATAGCTTTTGGATGGGAAGTTGTTGAAATGCAAGGAAATGATATGAAGGATTGTGTTAGAGGATTAAGTGAAGCTAAAAAACTTACCAAGAAGGGAAAACCTGTTGTAATTTTAATGCATACTTTAATGGGATATGGAGTTGATTTTATGCAAGGTTCTTACAAATGGCATGGAGTTGCTCCAAGCAATGAACAACTTGCAAGTGCTCTTTCTCAATTAAAAGAAACCTTAGGCGACTATTAATGAAAAGCTTTCCAAAAATACTATTTATTTTCATAGTTTTATTTTCTTCTTTTGTTTCTAATGCTCAAACAAGAAATCAAAGGCCAATAATAAAATTAGAAAATCAAAAGACAAGAATATTATTTATTGTCGATTGTTCATATAGTATGTATGGAAAATGGCAAAGTGATACCAAAATAAAAATAACTCAATCCATACTTTCAAATGTTATTGATACATTGAATGGAAAAGCAAATGTTGAGTTGGCTTTGCGAGCTTTTGGTCATTCGCAAAGCTACACATTGCAAGATTGTAATGATACCAAGCTTGAAATTCCATTCTCGAATAATAATAACGATTTAATTAAAGACAAACTTAAAGGATTAGTACCTAAAGGTTCTTCTCCAATAGCTAATTCTTTAAAAGCAGCAAAATTAGATTTCCCTGAATGTAAAAATTGTAGAAATATTGTAATACTTATAACTGATGGTATTGACGATTGTGGTGATGATCCATGTAAGATTTCTCAAATAATGCAAAATCATGGTGCTATAATTAAACCATTTATTATTGGTATTGGTAAAGGAAATTCAGATTACTTTAAATGCGTTGGTAATTATTTTGAAGTAAATAATGAAATTGAATTTACAAAAAAGCTAAACGATATTGTCAATCAAGCAATATATGGTTCAACCTGTCAGGTTGATATGTTGGACTCATACAAAGCTCCAAGCGAAACAAATATTCCAATGATATTTTATGAATCAAAGAGTAAGCAACCAAAATATTCTTTTATTCATACAATGAATTCAAAGGGACTTTCTGATACTTTAGAAATAGATCCTTTAATAAGTTATGACATTGAAATTCAAACTTTGCCTAAGCTGAAAATTCAAGATGTCAACATAAAAGCTGGTTCACATACAATTATTCCCATAAATGTTTCTCAAGGTACCTTAGTAATTAAATATAAAGGGAAGGAACAAAACACTAAACCAATTGGTGTTTTGGTTAAGAAAAAAGGAGAGAGAGAAACGTTAAATTTACAGAACATTAATTCATCTGAGCGTTATCTTGTTGGGAAATACGATTTAGAGGTTTTAACTCAACCAAGATTATTTTTAGAAAACATAGAAATTGTCCAAAGTTCAACAACTCAAATTGAAATTCCTGCAACAGGCAATGTTCAAATCACTAAACCTAATGATTCATTTTCTACTCTTTTTGTAAATGAAGAAGATAATTGGAAATTTGTTGCCAATTTATCTCAAAAACAATTAGAAACGATATCTCTATTACCAGGAAAATATCAAATAATATTTCGCAAAAAGAATAGCACTTTAACTAAGGATACTAAAGTTATTGAGTTTAAAATTGAATCATCAGAAACAACCATAATAACATTTGAAAATAAAAATAAATAATAATCAATGAGAAAATATACAATTTTAGGAAGTAACGACACTCGTTCAGGATTTGGACAAGGTCTTTTGGAAGCAGGAAAAAGAAATCAAAATGTTGTAGCATTATGTGCTGATTTAACAGAAAGCGTTAAAATGGGAGCTTTTAAAGAAGCTTTTACTGAAAGATTTTTTCAAATTGGAATTTCTGAAGCTAATATGGTAGGCGTTGCTTCTGGATTAGCTCTAAGTGGAAAAGTTCCTTTTATTGGTTCTTTTGCAGCTTTTTCAACAGGAAGAGTTTATGATCAAATACGTCAAAGTGTTGCTTATTCCAATACTAATGTTAAAATTGCAGGTTCTCATGCAGGAATAACTCTTGGAGAAGATGGTGCAACACATCAAATTCTTGAAGATATTGGATTAATGAAAATGTTACCTAATATGGTAGTTATTAATCCTTGCGATTATAATCAAACTGTTCAGGCAACAATTGCAGCTGCAGAACATGTTGGACCAGTTTATTTAAGATTTGGAAGACCAAAAGTTCCAATATTTATTTCTGAAGATACTCCATTCCAAATTGGTAAAGCTCTAATTATAAATGAAGGAAAAGATGTAACTATTTTAGCAACTGGTCATTTGGTTTGGGAAGCAATTCAAGCAGGGGAGATGTTAGCAGAGCAGGGGATAGATGCAGAAATAATCAATATTCATACAATAAAACCATTAGATAATGAAGCAATTCTTAAATCTGTTGCTAAAACTGGATGTGTTGTAACTTGCGAAGAACATCAATACAATGGAGGTTTAGGAGATTCTGTTGCACAGTTATTAGCTCTTAATAATCCAAAACCAATTGAATATGTTGGAATAAACGATAAATTTGGAGAAAGCGGAAAACCAGAAGATTTAATGGTTAAATATGGTCTTAAATCTCAAGATATTGTTGAAGCAGTTGAAAAAGTTATCAAAAGAAAATAACATAGAGAATCTATACAGAAACTTTAATTTAAAATTTAAACCTTCTTTAATAAAATAAAGGAGGTTTTTTTATGTCTAACAGTTCAATTAAATAAACATATAAATGGAAGAATAACTAAATATTCAGACTAATTCCTCAACTCTAACTTAACATAATTGCAATTATAAAATTAAAATACAAAAACAATAAAATGGTCTTTTGAGCAGAAATTCGCTTTTATTTGTACACTATCATAGGTTAATCAATCAGAAAAATAGAATCAAACAATAATAAATTAAAACCTTGTTTCAGTAAATTAAAACGAAGAGTTAGGAACCTGAAATAAGGTTTTAGAAAATTAGAATAAAGAATTAGAAAATACATACTCAATATGTATTAATGAATTTTAAAATAAAAAGCCCTCAGCAATTAATAATTTTACTGAGGGTTTTTATTTGATAAATTAGATTATATCAATCTAATATTATTGATTATATTTCTTGTGATTATTTCGTTCTTAATGCTTCAAGTTTTGCACTAACTTCTTTATATTTTTCAGTCATTTCAAGTCTTGAGTAAATAACTTTTAATGCATTTAATGTTGCAATATCATTTGGTCTTTTAGCTAAAACTTTTTCAAAATATGGAATTGATAAAGTGAATTTTGCTTTAGATTCTACTTGTAATTTATCATATGCTTCAGCTGCTTCTATTGGTAATTTGTCTGATTGATCTTTTAAATCAACTGCCCAGTTAAAATATAATACTCCTAATCCAAAGTTTGCATTTGTTTGAGATGAAGCAGCTTCATTTTGATTTGGATCTAAGCTTAAAGATTGATTGTACATTGCAATTGCATCATCCATTTTATTTGCATCACGTAATGAGTTTCCAATAATAACTAAAACTGTTGGTTTATTTTGAGAAATTGTATCAGCCATAGATTTTAATGTTGCAATACATTTATCTGCTTCTTCTTTATTTCCTGCCTCAATATATGCTCCAGTAAGTAAGCCTAATAGTTTAAAGTTTGAAGGAATATTTTTCACTCCAGCTTTTAAAACATTAATTGCTTTATCCATTTCATTAGATTTCTTATTTGCTAAATATAGGTTTATATATATTGCTTCTTCGGTTGTTTTTTCTCTAACTAATTGACGATAAAGATCAGCAGCTTTATCTTTTTGATTTGTTGCATCATAAGATAATGATAAACATGCGTTGGATTTCATTGTAATTTCCTTATCTCCTGCTATTTGAGAAATTTTAACTACATTTTCTAACATTGGAATACATTCTGCATATTTTCCTTTACTAAAAGCATCAAATGATCTATTGAATTGATATATCACAATGTATTTTAATGTATTAATATTAGCATTCATGTATTCAAAAGTATTAGCTGCTTTTTCAATCTCAAGCGATTTTAAAATGGCTTGAGTTGATGTTTCTGCTAATTCTGGAATTGGAGTTTCAATTTTTTGTTTCTTAAATAATTTATCATCAGTTTGAGATACTTCAACTAATTTTGCGTATATTAGTCCAGCATAGTGCCAAGTTTTAGGATCATTTTTAGTACTTTCATGCTCACAAGCTGCATCAATATTTTTCTTTGCATTTGCTAAACGATTATTTTTCATATCGGCATAAGCACTTTGAACTTTCATAGTTTGAGCCGTTGCACTAAATCCAAATGCGATTAATGCTACTAAAAAAATTATTCTTTTCATTTTAATCTGTTTTATTGATTTATTTAATGTGTAAATTAATTTCTATTTATCATTTTCATCTTCAATAGAGTCAGCCTCTTCTTGGATTTCATCTTCAGTCTCCTCTTCTTCAATTTCTTCAATTTCTTCCAAATCGATACTATCATCAATAATTTCTTCTCCGTCAATTATTGCTCTTTCAATATCTTCATCATCTTCAGTAACATCAATTCTGCAAACTGCCGCAATTTGATCTTCATCTTTAAGTTTAATAAGCCTTACTCCTTGCGTTGAACGCCCCATTACTCTAAGATCTTTAACGGCAATTCTAATTGTTATACCTGATTTATTGATTATCATTAAATCATTTTCATCAGCAACATCTTTAATTGCAATTAGGTTTCCTGTTTTATCAGTAATTTTTAAAGTTCTTACTCCTTTTCCTCCCCTATTTGTATGTCTGTATTCATCGATGTTAGAGCGTTTTCCATAACCATTTTCTGATACAACCAAAATGTTCCTTTCTTTATCTTCCACACAAACCATGCCAATTACAAAATCGCTTTCATTTTTTAATGTAACACCTTTCACTCCAGAAGCATTTCTTCCCATAGGTCTTACCTTGCTTTCTGAAAAACGAATACAGTTACCACTATTTAAAGCTAAGAATATTTCATTATCGCCATTAGTTAGTTTTGCTTCCAGTAGTTCATCTCCTTCTCTAATTGTAACAGCATTTATCCCATTAATTCTAGGACGAGAATATGCCTCAAGGGTAGTTTTCTTAACAATACCTTTTTTGGTACATAATACAATATAATTATTGTTTATATATTCTTCATCTTTCAAATCTTTTGTATTAATGTATGCCTTAACATTATCATCAGGTTCAATATTAATTAGATTTTGAATTGCTCTTCCTTTAGAAGTTTTTGTGCCTTCAGGAATTTCAAACACTCTCATCCAAAAACAACGTCCTTTTTCAGTGAAGAAAAGAATATAGTTGTGCATGGTTGCAGTATATATATGTTCAATAAAGTCTTCATCTCTTGAGTTAGCGCCTTTTGAACCCTTCCCTCCCCTATTTTGTACTTTATATTCTGATAATGGAGTACGCTTAATGTAGCCAAGATGAGAAATAGTAATGACAACATCTTCATCAGCAATCATATCTTCAATCCTAAAGTCAGATGAAGAATACTCTATTGTAGTTTTTCTTTCATCTCCATATTTTTCTTTGATTACTAAAAGTTCATCCTTAATAACTTGCATCAAAATATCTTTATTATTAAGAATTTCAAGACAACGTTTGATAAAAGCCATCAACTCATCATATTCAGCTTGAAGTTTTTCTCTTTCCAAAGCAGCCAATTGACGTAAACGCATGTCAACAATAGCTCTTGTTTGAATTTCTGAAAAACCCCAACGTTCACTCATTGTTTCTCTTGCAATATTTACTGTTTCACTTGAACGAATAATTGCAATAATTTCATCAATAAAATCTAATGCCTTAAGCAATCCTTCCAAAATATGAGCTCTTTTTTCAGCCTCAGCAAGTTCAAACCTTGTTCTTCTTTCAACAACTTCAATTCTATGCTCAACAAAGTATTTAATAATCTCTTTTAAATTAAGCAAAAGAGGTCTTCCATGAACCAAAGCAATACTATTAATTGAGAATGAAGTTTGGATTTCAGAATATTGATATAGTTTATTTAAAACAACATTAGTGATTGCATCTTTTTTTAGTTTATAAACAATTCTAATACCATCCTTATTACTTTCATCTTTAATTTCTGAAATTCCTTCTATTTTCTTTTCATCAGCAAGTTGAGCTTGACGACGAATCATTTCAGATTTGTTAACCTGATAAGGAATGGAAGTAACAATAATTTGGTCATGGCCATTTGCTGCTTGTTCAATGTTAGCCTCAGCTCTAATAACAACTTGTCCCCTACCTGTTTCGTAAGCAGAACGAACTCCTTCATAGCCATAAATAATACCACCTGTTGGAAAATCAGGAGCAGTAATATATTTCATCAACTCCTCAATTGTAATATCATTATTATCTATATATGCAATTGTTCCATTGATAACTTCAGTCAAATTGTGAGGAGCCATATTTGTAGCCATACCAACAGCAATACCAGAAGTTCCATTAATTAATAAATTAGGAATTCTTGTAGGTAAAACAGTTGGCTCTTTTAAACTATCATCAAAGTTGTTTTGGAAATCAACAGTATCCTTATCAATATCAGCCAATATTTCGTCTGAAATTTTAGCCAAACGAGCCTCAGTATAACGCATAGCAGCTGGAGGGTCTTGGTCAACAGAACCAAAATTACCTTGCCCATCAACTAACTTATAACGCATTTGCCATGGTTGAGCCAAACGCACCATTGCATAATAAACAGAACTATCCCCATGAGGGTGATACTTACCAAGAACCTCCCCTACAATTCTGGCACTTTTTTTGGTAGGTGAATTATAAAACATCCCCATATCATTCATAGCATACAAAATTCTACGATGAACTGGTTTCATACCATCTCTCACGTCAGGTAAAGCTCGAGAAACAATAACACTCATTGCATAATCAATATATGCACTTTTCATTTGTTTTTCAATGTTTACCTTAATAATCTTTTCGTTTTCTGAGTACATTTTCAATAAATTTTCTGAGTCAATTTCAATCTGCGAAGATACAATATTTTTTTTAAAAGAAGATATGATTCTGTTCTTAAAAGAAAAAATGAAAAAAAATATCAAAAAACTTGCAAATTTAAAAAAGATGTTGTAATATTGCAAAATAATTTAGTTAACCAAATCATAATTGATTATGCCCTCAACTAATCTGTGAAGACAGGTTGAGGGTTTTTTTATAGCAATTTCTTGAGAGTATCCATCTTGCCCCCATATTTCATTCTTGATTATACATTAACTATCAAATTGAAATTCTTCTGTTGTTCTAATTATATCAACTCTTTTTTTTATTATCTTAGTCTTTTTGGGGAAATATCAAGCCTTTTTTGGCTCACCTTGTTTCACTAAAATAAAACCTTGTTTCACTAAATTAAAACTTCGTTTCAGTAAATTAAATCCTTGTTTTATTCTCCTAAAACAAAGTTTTAATGTGCTTATGGTGTAGATTGGAGTGGTGCTATGGTGTATACCATAGGGTAATTGAAGTATATACCGTAGGAGTGCTTGGGTATATACCACAGTATTTCTATAAAAAAGGTAGAATTTTGAGGTATTTTTCTTTCTCTTTAATGTGAGAATAAAGAATTTGACTGTGGCTTCTTTACATCTGCAAAGATACAAAATTTTTCTTATTTTGACAACTTACAATAACACTAATCCACAAATATTTCATCTGAGCCCTTTTTTCCTTAAGAATATATTATAGTGCAAGAAGAAAGCTTATTCTTTTGATTACTTTTTCAAAAAAGCCATTATAGTATATTAACATTTATAAAATAAAACAACCTAAATTTTCAAAAAAAAGCAAAATTTATATTTCGGATTAAGAGATATTTATAAATAAGATTAAGAAATAGTCCAATTATTATAAAAGAAAATTTGTTTTAGTTGAATAAATAATGTACATTTGCCGCATCATTATAAATGAAAAGTAATTGAGTGGTTTTGAGCACGTGAAGTGGTTTGTTTATAGTAATACAATAGTAAAGCGAGTATAAATACACATACAAAATAAATAAAAAATGTTTAACTTAAAACAAAATCAACATGAAAAAACTATTATTTTTTTTGATGGCGATTATCTTCGCCATTCAAGGTTTCACGCAAACCCCTTTAAGTGAAGGTTTCGAAGGTACTACTTTCCCTCCTAATGATTGGAGTGCTGTAAAAGTAAGTGGTTCAGTTTCTTGGGGAAGGTATACATCAAGCACTCCAAGAGGAACTGCATCAGCAAGCGTTAATTATGGATCAGCTGGTCATGAGAATTGGTTAATTACTCCAAATCTTAATGTTACTAGTGGATTAGATACAATTAGTTTTTGGATTAAAACTTCATATTATTATTCAGGTACTTCATTTAATGTTTTTGTTTCTTCTACAACAAATGATATTGCTTCATTTAATACAAGTGGTCCAGCTTTATTATCTTTAGTAAACAATAACATTACTACAACATGGACAAAATACTCTATACCTTTAACTGCTTATATTGGTCAAAATATTTATGTAGGATTCAGAGTTCAAGACCAAAATGGAATGAGGATAATGTTGGATGATGTTACTGGTCCTAATTTATTTGTACCTGCATGTCCAAAACCTACTGATTTACAAGCTGCAAATCCAACATTAAGTCCAACAAGTGTTAATTTAGGTTGGACTGATCCTACAGGAAGTATGTGGAATATTCAATATATGTTAGCAAGTCAAACAGATTGGACAAATTCTACAAATATATCTGGAGTTACTGTTAATCCATATACAATTAGTGGATTAAATCCTGATACAGATTATAAAATTAGAATTCAAAAAAATTGTGGAACTGAACTAAGTGATTGGACAAATCCTATTACATATACTACTCCTTGTTCAATATTATCTTCTCCTACAAATATGGAAGAATTTAATTCTGTTCCGCCAAGCAGATGTTGGGAAAGGAAATCTGGATTACTTCCTGCATCTGGTCCTGCAATTTTAACTACAACAACTTCTGGTTGGAATTTAAATTCTTATGTTACTCCAAGTAATGCAAAAGTAAATATTTATAGTACAAATAAGTATTGGTTAATTTCGCCATCTATTGATTTAGGAAATGGAACATCACCTATGCAGTTAGAATTTGATGTTTTCTATACTGATTATGGTAATGCTAACCCTGTCGATTCTTCAGGATATGATGATAGATTTGCGGTAGTAATTTCCACTGATGATGGTGCAACATGGGAGGCAACTAATGCATTTATTTGGTCAAGTGATATAAATTCATCAAGAATCTTAGGTAATATTACAAATACTCCTACTCACGTTATTTTACCTTTATTTAGTCAATCTAACACTTTGCCATATACAGGTACTGTAAAAATAGGTTTTTATGGAGAATCTACAATAAGTAATACAGATAATGATTTACATATTGATAATTTTATAGTAAATCCATATGAATCTTGTAGAAAACCATCAAATATTAATTTATCTTCTTTAACTCCTACTTCAGCTAATATTTCATTTCAAGAAAATGGTACAGCAACAACATGGCAATATGCCTTAACAACTAATGGAAATGATCCAAATAATATTACACCAATTTCTGTTACTACAAATCCTATTACTTTAACAAATTTAACTCCAAATACTCAATATAAAATTTGGTTACGTTCTGATTGCTCAACAGAAACTTCAAATTGGTCAAATCAATTGTCGTTTACTACAGATGCTTTACCTGCAACAATTCCATTTATATGTGATTTTGAAAACCAATTAGAAAATTCTGCATGGAGAAATTTAAGTGGAAGTGTTAATAATTGGGCTATAGGTCAAGCAGCAGGTAATGGTTCTACAACTCAAAATACTTCAGATAATACTTCAGCATATATCTCTAATGATGAGGGATTATCCTATGCAATGACAAATGGGAGTATTTATGCTTATGGTTATAGAGACATAGATTTTGGAACAACACCAGCCTCCTATTCACTTAACTTTGATTGGAAATGTCAAGGATATGTTTCAGGAACATCTGTATATTCAGGTTTAATTGTATTTTTACGCAATGTTACAGATACATTAAATCCAACAGGATATCCATCTAATGTAAATGATAATCTTGCTTTGCTTTCTCAATCAGCAGATTGGCAAAACAAAGAAATAACAATTGATAATGTTTCAGGAGTTAAGAGATTAATTTTCTACTATTATGATCAAAATTATAACTATGCTCCACCAGCTGCAATAGATAACATATCAGTTGAAATTTTATCTTGTCCAAGACCATTTAATGTTACGGTTAATTCATTAAGCTCTACACAAGCACAAATTGGTTGGAGTTCAAATGTGGGAAATTCATGGTATTTATATTATAAATCTACATTTGATCCTTTTTATGATTCTATTTTAGTAAATGCAAATACATATACTTTACAAAACATAATCCCTCAAGCTACTTATACATATTATTTAAGAACAAAATGTGGAACAGAACTTTCTGATCCAACAAATATTTATACATTTACTACGCCTCCAACTCCTTGCGAGTCAGTTACTGTATTCCCTTGGATAGAAGGATTTGAATCAGATTGGACTGCAATAAGTGCTCAAGGAAATAAACCTTCATCTAATTGTTGGACAGTTATTGATAAAGGAGGTACAAATGGTACATATGAATATTGGTGGAAAAAAGGAACATCTTCTTCTCATTCAGGAACTGGTCATGCAGCATGTTACACAGATTATGGAACAACATCACATAATGATTGGTTAATTTCACCTCAATTTACATTAACAGGAAATCAAAAACTTAGTTTTTGGGCTATGAGATATAGTTCATCTACAAGTGAACCTGATGAAGTTTCAGTTTTTATTTCAAATCCAAATACTATTATTAATTCATCAGGAATGGGTACTTATGATACATTACAAGGATTTACTCGTATTTTTAATCAACTACTTCCTATAGGTGATTGGCAACAATATGAAATTGACTTAAGTCTATATTCTGGTAATCGTTATATAGCATTTGTTCGTCAAGGAACACCAGATGGATGGTATCTTCGTTTAGATGATATTCTTATTGATAATATCCCAACTTGTTTGAAGCCAACTGCTCTATTAGCATCTAATCCAACTTCAACAGGATTTACTTTAGATTGGACTGATGCAAGTGGTAGCTTATATAATATTCAATATATGCCAGCAACTGAAACTGATTGGGCAAATGCTACAACTATTCCAGGAGTTACTAAACCATATCCATTAAATACTCTTAATCATTCAACTTCATACAAGGTAAGAGTGCAAACTGCTTGTGGAACTGAGCAAAGTGAATGGTCTACTCCAATAACTTATACTACTGCTTGCGGAACTATTACTGAACTTCCTTGGACAGAAGGTTTCGAAAATACATTTGTTACAGCAATTGCACCAGGCAACAAAACTTCTCCATTATGTTGGTATATTGTTGACTCTTTAAATACTCCTACTTATTATTGGCAAACTTCTACTAGTGCTAAATCAGGAAGTAAGTCTATTTATATGTATGGAGCAGCAGCAGCCTCAACTTCAACAACTACTACCTATAAAAATGATGATTGGTTAATTTCTCCTATAATTACTCTTACTGGTGCAGAAAAACTTAATTTCTGGGCGAAGAAATCTTCTGCTACTTATAAACCTGACTTATTAATTTATGCATTAAATGTTTATCAAGGAGATTTAAATACTACAACACCAAATTCAAACTTTGTATTAATTGGACAAGTTGATACAACCGTGCTTTCTACAACTTATGCTGAATATGAATTTAATTTATCTTCATTAGTTGGAGATTATCGTTTGGCATTTGTAAGAAAGAAAATTGCAAATGGAAGTGTTTATATTGATGATGTAAAAGTAAGTGAAATACCTACATGTCTTATTCCAACAACTCTCACAACTTCAAATCCAACTACAACTGGTTTTGATTTAGGTTGGACAGATACAAGTGGTAGCTTATATAATATTCAATATATGCCTTCAACTCAAACTGATTGGGCAAATGCTACAACCATTTCAGGAGTTACTGCACATTCATATACATTTAATAGTTTAAATTCTGGAACTATTTATAAAGTTAGAGTACAAACAGATTGTGTTACTAAACAAAGTGAATGGTCAGCAATAATAACTGATACTACATTATGTGCAACAATAACTACATTGCCTTACACTGAAAGCTTTGATAATTATGGTGTAGGTTCTAATACAAACTATCCATTATGCTGGAGTAGATTGTATAATGCAACTACTGCAAATCCTTATATAAATTCAACTAATTTCAGCTCTCCAGGTTCAATGTATTTCACAGCTGCTACCGGTAAGAATTCATTTGCTATCACTCCTCAGTTCGATGCATCTATTCAAATTAGTTCTCTATCTGCAACATTCCAATTAAGATCAGGTAATGCTACATCAAACATAATTGTAGGAGTATTAACTAATCCGACAGATTCTTTATCATTTATTGCTATTGATACTCTTTTGCCTGCTGCTTCAAGTGTATGGCAAGAATTTGAAGTTGATTTTGCAGATTATAGTGGAAATGGTCAGTATATTGCATTTAAATCAGAATATAATACTGCAACCAATACATGTTATATTGATGATTTAACAATTTTTACTACTCCTTCTTGCTCAAGACCATTAGCTATTAGTGCAAATCCTACAACAAATAATATTACAATAAATATTACTCCTGCCCAAACAACAGATAATGGATGGAAAGTATTCTATAGAGTAGCTAATTCAGCAAATTGGGACTCAATAAATATTACATCTAATATTGCAACAATTCCAAATCTACAACCTCAAACTGTATATGAAATTTATGCAAAAACTCTTTGTTCAGATGCAACATACTCTTTCTCTAATAGTTCAATATTTGTAGAAACTAAACAAATTCCAGTTCTTACATCTTATGCAAGTAATTTTGAAGCACAAGGAGATAATGGATGGATACTTAGAAATGGAACTTCTGTTAATAAATGGATGATTGGAACTCCTGTTGGAGCTCGTTCAAATGCTTTGTTTATTTCAAATAATAATGCAAATGCAACTTATGCAACAGGTTCACAAAGTGTTGTTATTGCAGAAAAATTATTTGAAATTAATTCTCCAGACAGTCTTGAATTATCATTTGATGCTTTGGTTGGCGGAGAATCTCTTTCTGACTATTTGAAAGTATTCTTAGTAGATAAAGATACTGTATTCTCTCCTTCATTGGCTGCAACATATTTTTCTGATAATAGCTATTCAGAAGGAATTATAATGCCAAATGGAACTAATAATTATATTAATCTTATCCCTGCAACTCACTTTAAAGCTCGATTTGTAAGTCCAGGAATTGGAGTACAAAAGAAGCTTATATTTGTTTGGAGAAATAATTCCTCATCTGGTAATCAACCATCAGCTTATATAGATAATGTTGCATTATTAAATATTATCACTCCTTATCCTCCAACAAATCTTCACGCAACACCTTCAATATCTACTTCTCAATTGACATGGACTGCAGGAGCTGCAGAACTTGGATGGCAAGTTAGAAAGGGTGAAACAGGAACGCCTGCTTATGTTACAACTCCAACCTATCAAGCTAATAATCTTACACCAAGTACTGAATATACATATTATATTAGAAGTTACTATGCAGATGATACTCTTTATTCTGCTTGGGTTCCAGTTTCTTTCAGAACTTTAGCAATTCCTCAAAGAGTTACAACAATTAATGCTACAGCAATAACTCAAACAACAGTAACTCTAAATGGAGCAATAGTTGCTGGAACTGATCCAATAACTAATCAAGGATTTGAATATAGAGTTTTGGGAAATACAGAATGGATTCCTCTAACTGCAACTTATGATGATACAATTGCTTATAATTTATCAAGTTTATTGCCTAATACTCAATATGAATTTAGAGCTTTTGCATCAACAGATTATGTTTCAATTTATGGAAGAGCTGTTAGTTTTACCACTCTACCTACCCCTCCAACTGCAATAACAACTCCTGCAACATCAATTGCTCAAACAATTGCAACATTAAATGGAAGTGTTGCTCAAGGAAGTTTACCAATAACACAAAAAGGATTTGAATGGAGATTAGCTGGAGCAAATACTTGGACAACTGTTTTATTAACTTCACCTGTTGGAGCAATTTCTTATAATTTAACTGGCTTAACAGCCCTTACAAATTATGAATATAGAACATTTGTTTCAACTGCATCTGAAAATGTTTATGGAACAACTCAAAGCTTTACAACTCTTGCAATTGTCCCTCCTACTGTTACAACAACTCCTGCAACAGCAATTGCTCAAACTATTGCTACATTAAATGCAAACATTGTTTTGGGTAGTGAAATCATTACAGAGCAAGGATTTGAATGGAGATTAGTTGGTCAAAACACTTGGACTACTGTTACATCAACTTTAGTTGCTGGAACAATAACAAATAATTTAACTGGTTTGGTTGCAAGCAATGATTATGAATTCAGAGCTTATGCAACAACTGAATCAGGAACTATTTACGGACAAATTCAAAACTTTACCACTCTTGATATTGTTCCTCCAATAGTTGTTACTGGTGAAGCCATTGCAGTTGCACAAACAATTGAAACATTAAATGGAACAATTACATTAGGAAGTGAATTAATCACTGATAATGGATTTGAATGGAGACTACTTGGAGAAACTACATGGACTCCTGTTTCTGTTGTATTAAATAATAATGCGATGATTCATAACTTAACTACCTTAACAGCTAATACAGATTATGAATTTAGAGCTTATGCAACAACTGCTTCTGGAACTGTTTATGGTGTTGCTCAAACATTTAGAACACTTGCTATGCCTCCACCAGATGTTACAACAGGTAATGTTACATTATTGTCTCAAACTTCAGCAACATTGAATGGTACAGCTATTGTAACAATGGCTCCAATTACATCTCAAGGTTTTGAATGGAGAGCTTTAGGAGAAACAACATGGGCAACAGTAAATACTACTTCAAATAATGGAAGTATAATGTATAACCTAACAAATCTTACAGCTTATAGTAATTATGAATTCAGAGCTTATGCAACAACAGCTGAAGGAGTTACTTATGGAGATATTCAAAGCTTTAGAACTCTTCCAATTATGCCAGTAGTAAATACTAATCCAGCAACAGCAATAGCTCAAACTATTGCTACATTAAATGGTGATGTAACTATAGGAAGTGAAACTATTTCTGCATACGGATTTGAATGGAGACTACAAGGCGCTTCTTCCTGGACAATTGTACCACTAACCGACAATACATTGGTTTATAATCTAACTGGTATTATTGCAAGTAATAATTACGAATTTAGAGCCTTTGTAACAACTGAATCAGCTAATACTTATGGTTCTATTCAATCATTCAGAACACTTGATATTGTTCCTCCAGTAATTGTAACAAATTCTGCTACTTCTATTGATCCAACAAATGCAACATTAAATGGATTACTTACTCCAGGAAGTGAAGAAATTCTTGCTCAAGGATTTGAATGGAAATTAGTAAGTGCAACAGCATGGATGAGAGTTGAATTAACTCCAGGTAATAATATATTAGCTCATACATTCACAGATTTAGTTCCAAACAGAGCTTATGAATTTAAAGCATATGTTACAACTGAATCAGGAACAATTTATGGACAAATACAAAACTTTACTACACCTGTTATTCCTCAAGTGGTTTCAACAAGTTCTGTTACAAATATTACTCAAACCAATGCTACATTTAATGCAATAATTACTTCTGGAAGTGAATCACTAATTACACAAGGATTTGAATGGAAATTGTCAAGTGCTTCAACTTGGACAATAATAACATCTCCTTTAATTAATAATGCAATAACTCATAATCTTTCAGGCTTAGCTCCTTATACATCTTATGAAGTTAGAGCATTTTCAACAACAGCATCAGCTACTATTTATGGAGCAGTTCAAAGCTTTACAACAGAAGCTACTCCTACTATAGTTGTTACTGATGCAGCTACATTAATTGCTCAAACAACAGCTACACTAAATGCTACAATTAATTTAGGTAGTAAACCTCTAACATCTCAAGGATTTGAGTGGAGATTAGCAGGTGGAAATACTTGGACAAATGTTGCAGCATCATTAAATGGAACTGTAATTTTAAATAACTTAACTGGTTTAACAGCAAATACTGCTTATGAATATAGAGCTTATGCAATTAATGTATCTGAAACTATTTACGGAGCAGTTCAAAGCTTTACCACTCTTCCAATTGCTCCAATAGTTGTTACTGAAGTTGCTACATTGATTACTCAAACAACAGCAACATTAAATGGAACAATTACAATTGGCAGCGAATCAATCCTAACTCAAGGATTTGAATGGAAATTGTCAAGTGCTTCAACATGGAATCCTCTATCATTAAATGGAAATGCAATAACTCATAACCTAACTGGATTAAATCCAAATTCAGATTATCAGTTTAGAGCTTATGCAACAACTGCTTCAGGTACTATTTATGGAACAACTCAAAACTTTACAACTCTTGCAGTAGTTCCTCCAACAGTAGTTACAAGTCCAGCAACAGCAATATCACAAAATATTGCAACTCTAAATGGTACAGTTACTGCAGGAAGTGATGCAATTCTTGTTCAAGGATTTGAATGGAAACTTTCAAGCGCTTCAACATGGACAGCAATAACTACAACAATTAATGGAAATGCAATTACTCATAATCTATTAGTTTTAGCACCTAACACAGCTTATCAGTATAGAGCTTATGCAACAACATCCGCAGGAACAGTTTATGGAACAACTCAAAACTTTACTACTTTTGCAATAGTTCCTCCAACAGTTGTTACCACTCCAGCTACTGCACTTGCATACACAACTGCTACATTAAATGGAACAATTACCTTAGGAAGTGAAGTAGTTTTATCACAAGGTTTTGAATGGGCATTATCAAGTTCTAACACTTGGAATGTTACTATAGATAACCTTATTGCAAATGCATTAACTCATAACTTAACTCTTTTAGCTCCAAATACTGCTTATAAGTTTAGAGCTTATGCAACAACTGCTTCAGGAATAGTTTATGGAACAACTCAAAACTTTACAACACAATCTATCACTCCTCCAACAGTTGTTACAAATGCAGCTACTTTAGTAACAGAAAATTCTTCTACATTAAATGGTACAATTACTGCAGGAACAGAAACAATTACTTCAAAAGGATTTGAATGGAAAGTTGCTAGTTCAAATACATGGTTGTCTATAACAATTAGTGGAAGTGTTTTAACTCATAATTTGACAGGCTTAACATCAAATACAGCTTATCAGTTTAGAGCTTATGCTACAACAAATACAGGAACAGTTTACGGAACAACTCAAAACTTTACAACTCTTGCTGTAGTTCCTCCAACAGTAGTTACAAGTCCAGCAACAGCAATTTCTCAAAACACTGCAACCCTAAATGGTACAGTTACAGTTGGAAGTGGTGCTATTATTGTTCAAGGATTTGAATGGAAGCTTTCAAGTGCTTCAACATGGACAACAATAACTACAACAATTAATGGTAATGCAATTACTCATAATCTATTAGGCTTAACACCTAACACAGCTTATCAGTATAGAGCTTATGCTACAACATCTTTAGGAACAGTTTATGGAACAACTCAAAACTTTACAACTCTTGCAGTAGTTCCTCCTACTGTTGTTACAAATGCAGCAACATTAATTGCTCAAAACTCTGCAACAATTAATGGTACAGTTACTCTTGGTAGCGAATCAATAATCTTTAAAGGATTTGAATATAAGTTAGCTAATAGCTCAACTTGGACACCTTTAGTTGTTAATGCAAGTGGCAGTACAATAAATTATAATCTAACAGGATTAACACCTAATTCAGCTTATCAATTTAGAGCTTATGCTACAACATCTGCAGGAATAGTTTATGGAACAACTCAAAACTTTACAACTCTTGCAATAGTTACACCTGTTGTTGTTACAAATGCTGCAACATCAATTGCACAAACAACAGCAATATTAAATGGAACAATTACTGTAGGAAGTGAAGCAGTTATAACACAAGGTTTCGAATGGACATTGTCTAATTCTACCACTTGGAATATAACTACAGAAAACTTAACCGCAAATGGAATTACCCGTAATTTAACTGACTTAGCTCCAAATACAGCTTATAAGTATAGAGCTTATGCAGTTACTCAATCAGGTACTATTTACGGATCAGTTCAAAACTTCACTACCTTAGCTATCAATGCTCCAACAGTTGTAACAAATGCAGCATCTGCAATAACAGAAACTACAGCTACACTAAATGGAACTATTACTCCAGCAACAGAACCAATCACATCTCAAGGATTTGAATGGAGAGTTGCTAACACTAATATTTGGATGCCAATAACAATTACTGGAAATGCTTTAACTCATAATTTGACAGGCTTAACACCTAATACTTCTTATGAATTTAGAGCAATGGCAACAACTCCAACATTAACTGTTTATGGAGAAATTGAAACTTTCACAACTCTTGAAATTGTTTATCCAATTGTTATTACAAATCCTGTAACACCAACTTCTTCAACTTCTGTTACTCTAACCGGTACTATTACTGCAGGTTCAGAAGCAATTTTATCTCAAGGCTTTGAATGGAAACAAGCTGGAGCAAGTCAATGGTCAGTTATTGAAGCAACCTTAACTGGAAACACAATAACTTATAACCTAACTGGCTTAATTCCTAATACATCTTATAGATTTAGAGCTGGAGCAATAACTGCTTCTGGAGTAACTTATGGTTCTACTGAAACCTTTACAACATTAGGATTAAATGACGTTCAAGGAAATGATGTATCTGTTAAGATGTATCCAAATCCAACAAATACTCAAACTAAATTGGTTGTAAATGGAATAAGTGGTGATGTTAAGATAGTTTTAAGTGATTCAAGAGGACGTATCCTAAGAACAATCAACACAGAAGCTATTGAAGGAAGTCTAGAACAAGTGATAGATGTTAATGATTTGGCTGAAGGAATTTATTATATCAGAATTCAAAATGCTGATATTAATAAAACTCAAAAGCTTATTGTTAAATAGCTAATTCTTTAGAGTAGAAATTACTCTAATCTTTAAAGAGTGGTTACTTTGAAAATTGTAACCACTCTTTTTTTATTTCCACCAAAGAGCAATTTCCTTTTATCCTTTTAAAAAGAGCAAGAATTTTTAACTCGTTTTTCCGAATTTAAGCTTTAGAAAAAACTAACTAAATCAAATAAAGAACTAACAAAACCCTATATAAAACTTTTTAAACTTGACTTTGATGTCGAATTCATGGCATGATTTACTCCAATTCATGCCATGATTTCACTCATTTCATGCCATGATTTCACTCATTTCATGGCATGAATTCACCCAATTCATGCCATGATTCCGAGTAATTCATGGCATGAATTCGACATCAAAGTCAATTAAAAAAAGTTCTAAGTCCTATTAATTCATTTTTATATCTTGTTTTCAGTGATTTATATCTTTGTTTTTTCCTTCTAAATTCTGCATTTTTTGGATTGAATTTACTCAATTTTTTAGTCTTATTTATTGAGATTTTCTAATGCTCTTTTTCTTGATACAACAAGGCAAGGTTTGGCTATTTTAAATAAATAATGTACATTTGCAGGTTAATTACTAAACTTTAGAAAAGAATGTACAATCAACAGTATAGTCCAAATAAATTTAATCTCTTACCTCCTGTTTGTAAGAATTTGCTAATTATTAATATCTTAATGTTCCTTGCCACTTATGTTCTTAAGTTTAGAGGAATAAACTTGGAAGATTATCTTGGACTTCACTTTTTTATGGCTGATAGTCATCATATATGGCAATACATTACTTATTCATTTATGCACGCCAACTTCAACCATCTATTTTTTAATATGTTTGCTATTTGGATGTTTGGATATACTTTGGAAAATATATGGGGTACTAAACGTTTTATTTTCTTTTGCTTTACTGCCGCCTTAGGTGCTGCATTAATGCAACAGATTACCTACTATTTTATGTATAAAGATATTGCTTCAGGAATGTATGACTATGTCAACACTGGTTTTGAAAACATTCCTTATAAGGCTTATCTTAATCAAATTAATACTGTTGGGGCTTCAGGTATAGTTTTTGGACTTTTGCTTGCCTTTGGAATGATGTTTCCTAATACAACTATTTATTTATATTTCCTTTTACCTATAAAAACTAAATGGTTTGTTATTGGCTATATGCTTATAGAACTATTTAATGGAGTTGTTGGAACAACAGATGGAGTTGCTCACTTTGCACATTTGGGTGGTGCTTTGGCAGGTTTTATTTTAATTATGCTTTGGAGAAAAGGAAAGTTTAGATTTTAAAGTTTAAATGTCAGAAAAGAAAGAAGTTAAAGACCAATTTATTATTGCTTATCTTCCTGATTTGGATAATACTCAGACGATAATTAATAATGCAATCTGTTTTGCTAAAATGCTTAACAAAGGTCTTATTTTGTTATATATTTCTGACAAAGCCTATAAATGTGTTTCTATAACAGATGCAGAAATTCTTCTTAAGGAATTAAGCTCTAAAATAACAGGAATTGGATTTCACTCCTATTGTGCAATTGAAGGACAAACTAAAGATATAATAAATAAAATACCTCATTTGTTGAGTGGAGTTTTGCTTGTTAGTGCAACAGAAGATAAAACAAATGCTAAAGTCAAAGAAAAACTTGCTTCTAACCCAGATATAATGCTTAAAAACCTCTACACTTCAAGAATTGCTTATTTCATATCTTCTCAAAATCTAAACTCAAACTTGCCATTTAATAAGGTTGTTATGACAATTGATAATATGAGAGAGAGCAAAGAAAAAGTTCTTTGGGGTTCATACTTTGGGAGATTTGCAAATAGTGAGGTTATTGTCTATTATCACAACTATAAAGATGAGTTTTATCGTCATCAACTACATTACAACATAAAGTTTGTTATGCGTATGTTCGATAACTTCAAAATCAAATATAATCTTCACCTTTCTTCCAATTCAAAAACATTTGTTGACTATCAAGCAATTGATTATGCTAAGGAGAATAATGCTGATTTAATTATATGTCAAACAACCAAAAACAAGAGTTGGTTTGAAGAATTATTTACACTTAAGGAAAGAAAGGTTATAAACAATTCTCAACAAGTTCCTGTTTTGTTTGTTAATCCAAGAGAAGATTTATTTATTTTGTGTGAATAGATATTATGGTTAATGTATTATTAGGTTTAATATTGTTTTATGTTTTTTTTAGGCTAATCACTACTTTGATAATTCCTAAGATAACTCAACACAAAATTAATAAGTATAAGGAAAAGTTAGAAGAAGAAAATAAAGAAATAATCTCTCGCAAAGAAAAAAGAGATAATAATAATATTCACCCCTCTTTAAAAAAGTATTACGAAAATAAGGATAAACAATAAATTATTATAGAAATGAATAAAGAAAACATTTTTAAGAGATTTTTGCCACATATAATTGCTATACTTATATTTTTGGCAGTTAGTGCAATTTACTTCTCTCCTATTTTGGAAGGATTGGAGCTTCGACAAAGTGATATGTCCAATTTTAAAGGAATGTCAAAAGAGCTTGCGGATTATAAAGAAACTACAGGAAAAGGTGCTTCGTGGACAAATTCATTATTTGGAGGAATGCCTTCTTATCAAATTTTGGGTCCAGACTCGCATAATGTTTTGCAATCTTTATCAAAACCCATTACGCTTTGGGGCTACAATTTGAACTTGGGAGTAATGTTCCTATATATGTTAGGGTTCTATGTTTTTGTAATTGCATTGGGAGGAAACTATTGGCTTGGGATATTGGCTGCGTTGGCTTATGCTTTAGCATCTTATAATATAATTATTATTGAAGTAGGTCATATAACCAAAGCTTGGGCAATGGCAATGATGGCTCCTATTTTTGCAGGAATGATTTTAGTTTTTAGAAAGAAATATCTTTCAGGAGGAGCACTATTTATTCTTGCTTTAGGATTACAAATTAGTTTTTCTCATATTCAGATTACCTATTATACAATGCTCGGAGGTATAATTTTGGCTATTACATATTTTGTTTTTGCAATAAAGGAGAAAAAGATAAAAGATTATGCTATTGGAGGAGTTATTTTGGTTGTAGGTTCTCTTATTGCATTAATGCCTAATTCTTCTTCTATAGCAATGAATCAAGAATATCTAAAACATACAATGAGAGGTGGTTCAGATATTACTGTTAAGCCTAAAGGAGACACTCAAACAAAAAATTCAAAGGGATTAACCATAGACTATGCTTATCAATGGAGTTATGGAAAAGGAGAAACACTTACAATTTTAATTCCTGATGCTAAGGGAGGTGGAAGTTCAGACCAAAGATATGAAAAGAATGCAAAGAATAGAATTGCTTATGCACAATCTAATCAACCAACAAGACAAAATGATCCAAACATTAATCAAGTATTGAATCAATATGTTCAAGCATCATATTGGGGAGAGCAACCATTTACAGCAGGAACAGTTTATTTTGGAGCCATTATTATCTTTTTAGCAACGCTTGGTTTTATTCTTATTAAAGGAAGAGAACGTTGGTGGCTTCTGATAGCTACAATTCTTTCATTTATTCTGGCTTGGGGAAATAACTTTTTAGCAGTAAATGAATGGCTATTCTATAATTTACCTTTCTATAATAAGTTCCGTACTCCTTCAATGGCATTGGTTTTGGCGAATGTTACACTAATAATTCTTGCTGTGTTGGGTTTGAAAGAGTTTTTCTCAAAAGAAATAGATAATAAGAAAAAGAAAAGAGCTTTGTATATTTCTGTAGGTATAGTTGGAGGAATTTCTCTTTTATGTGCAATAATTCCATCTATGTTTGCTTCCTTCACTTCAACTAAGGATTCAATGTTTGAAGAATATTTAGGTTCAAGTTTTGTTCAAGCTTTGTTTGAAGATAGAAAATCGATGTTTGTTTCAGATGCTTGGCGTTCTTTCCTATTTATTGCTGGAGCTTTTGCTGCTTTATATTTATTTGCATTAGAAAAAGTAAAGAAAGAATATCTTGTTTCAATAATTCTTACATTACTTATTGTTGTTGACCTTTGGGGAGTTGATAAGAGATATTTAACTAAAGATAATTTTGTTAAACCACAAGAAACAGCAATTTACCCTACTTCTGCTGATGAAGAAATTCTAACTCAGGTTAAAGAAAATAATATTAATCACTATAGGGTTTATAACCTTTCAGTAAATACTTTCAATGATGCTTCAACTTCGTATTTTCATCCTTCAATTGGAGGTTATCATGGTGCGAAACTTCAACGCTATCAAGATATAATTGATTTCTACTTCTTAAATAGAAATTATGTTCAAAATGATTTAATGGATGAAGTAAAACTTATGAATAATCCAATACGTCAGTTCTTTAAGGCTTATCAAGGACAGGTTTCTGTAAATATTGGAGTTTTGAATATGTTAGATACAAAATACTTAATTCTTCCAACTGGAGATGGAGTTAAGGCATATCCTAACACTGAAGCTTGTGGTGCAGCTTGGTTTGTTCCACAAGTTGAGTGGGCAAAAGATGCAAATGAAGAAATCCTTAAGCTTGATAATTTTAATCCTAAAGAAAAAGTTATTATTGATGCTAAATTCAAATCAATTGTAAAACCAATTACTTCTTTTGACTCTACAGCTACAATCAAGTTTGAAAGAGCTGCAGATAATAGTCCTGAATATTTGAAATATACAACAAATTCAAATAGTGATGCAATTATGGTATGTTCTGAAATATATTATCCTGAAGATTGGAAGGCTTATATTGATGGAAAAGAAGTAGAGTATTTTAGAGCAAACTATATTCTTAGAGCAATCAATGTTCCTAAGGGAAAACATGTTGTTGAGTTTAAATTGGAGTCAGATACTTTCAATACCTATAATATTATATCTTTAATAGGTTCAATTATTATTGTATTAATACTACTTCTTGCTATTCTCTATCCTTTTTATCAAAATAGAAAATTAAAAATTACTTCTAAAAAATAATCCCATGAAAAGATTTGCTTGTTTATCAATATTTATATTTGCATTATTATTTAATCAAGTTGCTTTTTCTCAAATTGAAATTCGCAAGCCTTTTATGGTTGATTCAATTAATAATAAAGGAGAAAAATTTAATATTAATAATCTTCTACAAGTTCCTTCATTGAAGGATTTGGAAAAAGAGAATAGTTTTGAAACAATAGTTATTAACCAAACAACAAGCATTGACTTTTCAAAAGGAAAATCATATTTCATTAAGACTTATGTTTGTAAGATTAATACAGATTCATATTCTAACTCTTCTTTTAATTTATATTCAACAGATAAAGTTAAGATAGCTTTAGATGGAAAAAGTATAAAAGAAAGATTAGAAACTAAAGATTCTTTGGGTGAGGAAAGTAAGGTTTCTTTTGATTTAAAGCTCGAACCAGGTGCATATACTCTTTCTTTTACTTTTTTAGTTTCTGATGAAAACTCAGAACATAAGTTTCGTTTAGAAAAAGAAAAAGGTAATTTACATATTGATAGCAAATCAAAAAGTGGATTAACCCTTAAGCAAATGTTGACTGGAAGAAATATATATTCAAGTTCTATTTCTCCAAGTGGGAATTATGTATTAGTAAAATATTATGATGTTAATGACAAAGGGAAAAGAAGCTATGGCTATAGTATATTTAATGTAAAGGATATTGAATCTAAATTAATTTTTCAAGAAGAAGGTAACTCTTCTATAAATTGGATAGATGTAAAAGGTGGAATTGAAAATTGGAATGATAAGTTGTACTATATAGATAGTAAAGATGAAAATAATATATTAATTACTCAAAAGGTAGATGGAATGAAAACAAGATTTTTGGAAAATCTTCCTGAGGGTAGTGTTTCTCTTTCTGCAATTAATAATAATATTCTAATTGTCTCTCAAACATCTAAAATTGATAATTCTAAAGAAGACCTTACTCGCTATCTAATGCCTGATGATAGGATTGGCGGATGGAGAAATAGAACTACTCTTTCATTATTTGACATTAAAACCAAAACCCTTCAACCTCTAACCTATGGCTATCATTCAACATATTTAAATGATTATAATCCAAAAACTAATTCATTACTGTTTTCTGTTTCTTATGATAATATAACTGAAAGACCTTTTGATAAGAAATCTATTTATCAAATAAATCTATCTTCATTTGAAGTTGATACCATTGTTAATCAAGATGCTTTTGTGTCTTATGCTAAGTATATCCCAAATTCTGATAAGATTATTGTTGCTGCAAGTGGAGAAGCATTTAATTCAATTGGAAGTACATTAAAAAAAGGAGTTATTCCTAATTCATATCATGGAATGCTATTTCTCTTAGATACAAAAACCAAAGAAGTTGAATGTATTACAAAAAACTTCAATCCATCTGTAAGTGAGTTTATAATTACAGATAATGGCAAATTATTCATTAAGGGAGAAAACAAAGACTCTGTTTCTGTTTATCAATATGACTTTTCTAAGAAACTCATAAATAAATTGGAGCTTGGATTAGATATTGTTTCTTCTTTTTCTGTGGATTCAAAGGGTGAGAATATTTCTTTTTATGGTCAAAGATATAATGATTTCCCTGCTGCTTTTATTGCTAAAAATATTGAGAAAGAGATTTCTCCAATTGAAGTTTATAAGGCAAAGAGCAAAGAAAATTTAGCTCTTGGAGAAATGAGAGAGTGGAATTTTGATTATAAAGGAACTAAAATTGAAGGAAGGTATTATTTGCCTTATGATTTTGATTCTACTAAAAAGTACCCAATGATTGTTTATTATTATGGTGGTACTTCTCCAACAGACAGAAGTTTTGAAATGAGATATTCTGCTTACCTTTACACTGCACAAGGTTATATTGTTTATGTTTTGAATCCAAGTGGAACAACAGGTTATGGTCAAGAATTTGCTTCTCGACATGTGAATGCTTGGGGAGAAAGAACTGCTGATGAAATTATTTTTGGTGTTAAGAAATTATCTAAGGAAAATTCATTTATTGATGCTTCAAAGATTGGTTGTATGGGAGCAAGTTATGGTGGTTTTATGACAATGCTTCTTCAAACAAAAACAGATATATTTGCTTGTGCTATTTCTCATGCAGGGATATCAGATATAACTTCCTATTGGGGGGAAGGTTATTGGGGTTACTCCTACTCTTCTGGTGCAACGGCTCATTCTTATCCTTGGAATAGAAAAGATATTTATGTTGAAAGAAGTCCTTTGTTTAATGCAAACAAAATTAAAACCCCTATTCTACTTCTTCATGGAGATTCAGATACTAATGTTCCTATTGGAGAAAGTATTCAAATGTTCAATGCATTGAAAATATTAGGAAAAGATGTAGAATTTATTTCTGTTAAAGGAGAAAATCATGGAATAGTTGACTTCGATAAGAGATTAAAATGGAACAACACTATTTATGCATATTTTGCTAAATATCTAAAAGGAGATTCTTCTTGGTGGGAATCAATTTATCCTAATACTAAACTGTAAAGATAGGTTTTGGATTAATTCTCTATTCGGAAGTAATTTTATTTTTATGATAATTCTTATAGATAAACTTGCTATTTTCTAAATCATAAGTCTCCCATTGGTTATTTTGATTTAGCATCATAACTATATTTTTTGAATTATACTCTATTTTCTTATACTTAGGTTTTACGATTTTGTAAGACCTATTTCTTATTCCATAATTCCCTTCTCTATCTTTAATAATTAAGAATTTCTTTTCGTCTTCAAATGGAATACTATTTGCCACTACTCCGTATTGAGGATATGCAAAAATATTATATCCTAACGATAAAGATGGAATAATTATAAATGATATTACAACAATAATAAATGATTTAATATGAGATTTGGTAAAAGAATAAAAAATAAAATACATTATCAAGATAGAAAGAATAAAAATAGGCTCACATTAATTTTTTGGGGACTAAGCGAAAAGTTTACAAAGTCTGAAAAGG
>VSSQ01000129.1_pt1 | contig 104958 bp, 96 predicted proteins | sample 4763081 | NCBI WGS metagenome assembly VSSQ01 (sample SAMN12137344, study PRJNA551015) | bioreactor metagenome | isolation source: SDC9 anaerobic chlorinated ethene degrading culture | place: USA: Knoxville, Tennesee | collected 2015-01-01
AAACCGCGCAAGTTCACGCCACCGCAACATAACCCGCGCCGCAACATGTTCCGTGTTATGTGGAATTCCACATAATACGGACATGGCGACGGGAGAGCATGGCGACCTTCTCGACGTCATCCGCGAGGCGCTCGGCCTCGCCGATTTCAAGGACGTGGCTGAGGAAGCGCGCCGCTTCCTCGCCCTCCCGCATCCCGAACCGGCAAAGACGAGAGCGCCGACCGACAGCACATCCGGCGCGGCACCCGGTTCGCCTGAAGCGTCGCGGCGGCTCTTCGCCATGGCGCAGCCGATCCACGGCACCCTTGCTGCGATCTACCTCAACCGGCGAGCGATCACCACGCTCGAAGGCACCACCGCGCTGCGCTACCATCCCCGGTGCTATTACAGGCCCAACGAGCATGCGCCCACCGAGATCAGGCCGGCGGTGGTCGCCGCCGTCACCGATCTCACCGGCCACCAGACCGGCGCGCATCGCACATGGCTCGCCCCGGACGGTTCCGGCAAGGCGCCTGTCGAGACACCGCGGCGGGCGATGGGCGACCTTCTCGGCCACGCGGTCCGCTTCGGCATCGCCGATGAGGTGCTCGCCGCCGGCGAGGGCATCGAGACCGTGCTGTCGCCGCGCCAGGTCCTGCCCCGCATGCCGATGCTGGCGGCGCTTTCGGCCGCTCACCTCGCCGCCATCCTGTTCCCGCCGTCGCTGCGCAGGCTCTATGTCCTGCGCGATCGCGACCCGGCCGGGGACGGTGCAAGAGACCGACTGGCCGCCAGAGCAGCCGATCTCGGGATCGAGGCGGTCTCGCTCATGCCGCGCGAGGGCGATTTCAACGATGATCTGCGACGCCATGGCGCCGATGCCCTCGGGGCGGCCTTGAAGGATCAGCTTCATCCCGAAGACGTCCGCCGTTTCATGGAAGGGTGAGGGTGTGATCGGCCCCGGAGGCTCGGTCCGGCTCGGCCTCTGCCGGTTTCGTTCGCTTGGCATCGGCAGGTGCATCCACCGCCGGAGAGTCCCGCACCCACGGCCTTCGGAGAGGGCGATCGGCGCACAAACGGGACGGGCAGGCAATGGCCGGGAGCGACTAATTTCCGCCGGCGGGGAGCCACCCCACGCGACAGGTCGCGTGGGGACCCCGTCTCTGGCCCCGCCTTTGCATCGCGAAAGGCAAATTAGCCGCACCCGGCCATCAAGGCCCTCGCCGAGCGGGCGAGGGCTGTCAACCCGTCCCGCCCGTGCGCTTCGACGCCTGCGAAGGCCGCGATGGGCGCGGTCTCCAGACGAAGGACGCAACCGATGACGTTTGATCCCGAATATGCAGGGGCCGAGCCGGTCCACACCTCCTCCCAGACCGATCACGCCCTCACCGAACTCCAGCTCTACGGCTGGCGCCCGTTCCAGGACGAACCTGATCCCCGGCCGCTCCCCGAGGGCAATACCGTCGCTGTAGCCGTCACAGACATCTTCGACGCCCTTGTGGCGACGCTCAGTGACACCCGTCTCGAACCCGATCTCGAAGAGCTGCTCTGGGGGGCCGCCAATCTCTTCCACCGCGCCACCAGCCGGGTCGAACGCGATCTAGACGCCAACGAGCAGGCGCAGCGCCGGATGCAGCGGGAACAGGACGGCAGCGAGGTGAAGTCGGTCGAACTCGAACGCCTTACGGCCGAGGGGCAGACCCTGATTGAACGGCGCGCCAGCATGGAACTCTTCCGCGACCTCGCCGCCGAGGCTTTCGAGCACCACACCGGCAGCGCCTGGCGGCCGCGCACCGGCTCGATGGTCAACCATCGCAACCTGACTGCCGCGATGATCGACTCCAGAGACTTCCTTGCCGCCAAGCGCCGGGCCGAGACCGAGGTGATGCTGCCCGCCGGCCCTAAGGTGGCCGTGACCGGCGGCGCCGACTTCAACGATCACCGCCTGATCTGGGCGAAGCTCGATCAGGTCCATGCCAAGCACCCCGACATGGTGTTGCTGCACGGCGGGTCGCCGAAGGGAGCCGAACTGATCGCCTCCCGCTGGGCCGATCACCGCAAGGTGCTTCAGGTCGCCTTCCGGCCCGACTGGACCAAGCACGCCAAGGCCGCGCCGTTCAAGCGAAACGATGCCATGCTGGACGTGCTGCCGGTCGGCGTCCTCGTCTTCCCCGGTACCGGGATTCAGGAGAATCTCGCCGACAAGGCCCGCAAGCTCGGCATCCCGGTCATGAAGTTCGACGGCGGGGCGTAAGTCCCGCCGCCTGGCGGCTTTAAGCCGCCGAACCTTGACAGAAAACGCCGCCGCGCCTTTGATGGAACATCCTTGCAGAACCGGCGAAGCAGCATAGTCGCAGGCGGAGCGTATCTCCCGGCAGCCTGTCGTGATCCCCAACCGTTCTCTGGAGGTTTCCATGACGCTGATCCTGCTCGCCATCTCGCTCAGCATCGCGGCCTGTGTGATCGCCTACAATCTGGCGATCTATGCCTTGCCCGTCATGGCGGCGATCACGACCGCGCAATATGCCTGGGGCGCGGGGGCCGGTGTCGTGATGTCTGGCCTCATGGCCATCGGTGCCGCTTTGCTCTCGATCGCCCTTGTGATCCTGGTTCTTGGCTTCGCGAGGAACCCGGCCCTGCGGCTCATTGCGCTCGCTCTCTTCGCCGTGCCCGCCGTCATCGCCGGCTATGCCCTTGTCTATGGCATCACCAAGAACGCCATCGACTCGGGGCTGGTTCTCAACCTGCTCGGCGGCATGGGCGGCCTTGTCATCGGCATCTCGGCCATCGTCAATCTGAACGCCCTCGGCGAGTCGGTGTTCTCGCGCTGAAACGGCGGACGCGATCAGCCACTTCTGAGGAAGACTGGCAGCTTGCGCCATCGGGCGACGGTCGTTCCATCAAAGACGGAAAGTCGGTCCGACGCAGCATGTCACCATCGCACCCGGTCTGCTTCGCCCGGCTCTGGAAATGGGACATCGGTGCGTACCCGCAGTCCCGTGCGGTCGATGCCCCGCTGCATCGGTCCACGTCGTTTCGTGGGGCCTCCGCGAACACCTTCCTTGCCCCTTCACGATGCTGTGGGACCGAGCCTTTGGCCGATGAAGCAGGACGGTGTCATAGCGGGCATGAGAACCCGATAGCCTGTTCGATCACATCGCGGATGACAGGGCCTTCCGGCGGCGGACACGACGTTGACCGGCAAAGACGGTTGAACGAGTGCCATGCCGGTGGTCTCGGTTCGCAGGGGGCCTGCCTGGCCGCTGTCGCCAGCAAGGACGATGGTTCTGCTGTGCGTCCCCGATCTGCTTTCGAAAGCACCATCCCTCCGCCTGACTGATCCCCTAAGTCCGTTCGGCTTCCACCAGCAACCCCCGCGGCTCCCAGCCGTGTTGCCGCGCAAGCGCGGCTGCCCGCCCCACCTGGGGCCTTGGGGGCAAGCTGCAGCAAGGGCGGCAGTTGCAGGAGTCTTCCGACGGCCTTGGCCGGGTCTCGTCGGAGGGACGGTCCCTCCGAGGAGCAACGGAGACCTACAATGCAGAACATCGTCATCCTCGCCGGCAACATCGGCCAGGCCCCCGAAACCCGCACCACCCAGGGCGGCACCGGCATCACCCACTTCACCCTGGCCACCTCGCGCCCCCGCTATTCGGAAGGCCGCGTCCTGCGCGACGAGAACGGCTATCGGGTCCAGGACACCGAATGGCACCGCATCACCTGCTTCAACGGCCTCGGCAAGACGGTCCAGCAGCATTGCGACAAGGGCATGAAGGTTCTGGTTCGCGGCCGCATCCACTACACGAAATGGACCGACGCCGCCGGGGTCGATCGTTACGGCTGCGAGATCATCGCCGAGACGGTCGATTTCCTGAGCCGCGCGAAGCAGACCGAGAACGACGACGGCAAGTTCATCGACGACGATGACATTCCGTTCTGATCGGGAACCCGAGGCCCGGCGGCGCAAGCCGCCGGGTTTCTCCCCTGCTTCACCGGATCGCGCCCGCCGATTCTGGCAAGGTCCAGCGACCGAATCAGACGGGCATGGACGGGAGAGTCGCCTAGCTATCCTTGATAATTGCACCTGAATTTCGGCTGGCATCCGAAGCAAGAACGACTATTATAGTCGTAGTTCTGGAGTGCGTGCATATCCCGGTGGGAGGTGATCATGTATGATCACCGCTCGCCAATCACGGGCTGCGCGCGCGTTACTGGGATGGACACAGGAGACGCTCGCCGACAAGGCCCAGGTCGCATTGACCGCACTCAAACGCCTCGAATCCCAAAGCGGGCTCGAGGTGTTCGAGTCCACCCGTGACCAGGTGCGCCGCGCTCTCGAAGCGGCCGGGATCGTATTCCTGTCGACGGACAAGGGCGAGGGCGTGTTGCTGCAACACAATGGGGCCAACACCGACAAACGGTGAAATAGCGGCCAGCGTGATGTCAGGTTCTCGTCAAAAGGAATGGCTATCTTCCGCCGAAGATGGTTAACAAATACGTTACCCGAACGTGAGCGAATGATGGGCCGCGCGACACAGACATATCTCGACACACCACCGTCCAGCCAGACGCTGACGTCTTATGATCGCGAGCACATGAAGCTCTACATGCGCCTTCTCGATGCCGAGCGTGATGGCGCCGATTGGCGCGAAGCTGTGCAGGTTCTCTTTGGCCTCGATCCAGAGTGCGATCCCGACCGCTGCCGCTCCATCCATGATACTCATCTCGCTCGCGCGCATTGGATGACCGAACACGGCTACCGCGAACTGGTCCGCGAAAGTCAGCGCAAGACCTGACCCGTGATGCGTGCCGCGCATCACCTGTTGACCAGCGCCTGACTTCCGAAACGCAACTCATGCGGGAATCTTGAGCCTTCCCTATTCGTTTGAGTGGATTCGGGAGGCCGCGATGACCCCTGACGCATCGACCTGGCGTTCTTCGGCGCAATACGACCATCTGGATGAACTGACGGCATCCGATCTGGCCTGGGAATGGCTGCGCCGCAATGACGATTATGACGCAGATTTTGAAGCCTCGATTGCCGACCAAGGAGACCCCCAACCGCTGACCGAACGGATCCGGCAGCGCTGGGGGTTGCGATTTCCCGGTCGATCCGCTGGTCCCGCCGCCCGATGCGCCGGTCTTCTGGCTCCCAGCGGAGGACACAAGTGTGGTGGTGCTGACCGAAGTCCCTTTGGAACTTGGCGACAGCACTGACGGCGCTCCGCTGAACTGGCGCCTCGACTTCTCGGTCGAGAACGCTGGCGCAGAGTTCCACGTCCCGCTTGGCAATGGGCAGAAGCTCCAGATCTTCGACGGCGCCATTAAGGGGGACGCGATCGCGGTCGCCGTCGTCCCTCTCAGCCTCGCCGGTTTCGACCGGATCGAGGCCATTCAACGCTTCCTTTCCGCCCTGCATGGTCGCGCGATCCCGCCGGATACACGCATGACACGCCAGCAACGCGCGCGCCTCCGACGGATGCTGCGGGCCTTCGATGGCCATCGGGCTGGTGCCACGCAGCAGGAGATCGCGCGGGTTCTTCTGAACACCGGCCGGCTTGACCGGGACGAATGGCAAGCATCCTCGGCCCGTCATGCCATCAAGGCACTCCTGCGCGATGCCCGTGCAATGGTCGCCGGCGGTTATCGGAAACTCCTTCGTCATCGCCGCCCACGATAGCGCGGGTTTGCGCCGGCAACAGCCACTTCGTTGCGCCCGTCGCGGGCGCGTGGCTCTTCGGTGCCACGCTGCTATACAAGATCAACTCCAGCACCAATGCGCGTATGCGCGGGCGGCTGGTGCTGAACGGATCGACCGAAATCCGAGATCAAAGGGCGAGATTTCAGGGGCGCACGCCTCCGAGGCGACGGCGCTCTGGCTGCAGACCATGGCGCCGCTCGCGCAGGGCGACACCGTCGAGTTGCAGGGCACCTTTCGCGCGGCGGATGGGTATTTCGCGGCCGATCACACGTCGTTCTGGGGCTGCAAGGTCGGTTGAGCGGCGGAAGGGAGAAGTGATGACACCACCCGTTCCGATCAGGGCTTTGTCCGCATGCCGGACGCCGAGTTCGAGGCGATCCTGACGCGCACGGCGGAAGAAGGCGCAAAACGCGCACTGGCGGATATCGGCCTCGACGGCGAAGAGGCCGCGCCGCCGGATTAAGCGGCGATGGCCGACAATGCCCCGCAGTCAGACGGAGGGGCGGCTGCCTGGCAGGGGTGCCCTCGCGGGTGCCGGCCGATGCTCCGGGGCCGCTTGCTCGAAGTCGCAGAGGATCGGGCAGTCGGGCCGGTGGTCGCCCGCGCAGGCGTCCGCCAGCGTCGTGAGCGTGGTGACCATGTCCTCCATCTCGGCGATCCGATGCCGCAGCTCCTCGATGTGCTGAAGAGCGACGCGCTTGACATCGCCGCTCTGCCGGCTGCCGTCACGCCAGAGGTTCAGGAGCTTCTGGATCTCGGGCACCGAGAAGCCCAGATCGCGCGCGCGACGGATGAAGCGCAGCATGTGGACGTCGGTGTCCGAATAGTCGCGATAGCCCGATTGGGTCCGGTTGGCGGGAGGGATGAGGCCGGTCTGTTCGTAGTAGCGGATCATCTTGGCGGAGACTCCCGAGGCGTGGGCTGCTTGTCCGATGTTCATGGGTGGCTCCTTTGGTTGGTGGTGAAGATGAGCGGAACGGCCGCTGGCGGAAAGATGACGTCGTGCGTGACGTGCGTGATATTGGTCATGACGGTCTTCCAGGCTAGGGGAATGACCGGGACGCACTCTGGCGCCCCGGTCGGCGCGGGTGGCGATCACTCGGCAGGTGCAAGCCGGCCGGACATGGCGGGGCTGGCGGTCGCTGGGGCCGTCGGATCGGTCCCCATCGGCGGCGTGAAGCGGCGCAGGCGGAGCGCGTTGCCGAGCACGAAGACCGAGGACAGCGCCATCGCCCCGGCGGCGAAGACCGGCGACAGCAGAACCCCGTAGGCCGGGTAGAGCACGCCCGCCGCGACCGGGATCAGCGCGGTGTTGTAGGCGAAGGCCCAGAACAGGTTCTGCCGGATATTGCCGATCGTCGCGCGCGACAACGCGATGGCGTTGGGCACGCCCTTGAGGCTGCCCGACATCAGCACCACGTCGGCGGCCTCGATCGCCACATCCGTTCCGGTGCCGATGGCAAGGCCCACATCCGCCTCGGCCAGCGCCGGGGCGTCGTTGATGCCGTCACCGACATAGGCCAGCGTCCCATGACTGGTCTTGAGACGGCGCACGGCCTCGACCTTGCCTTCGGGCAGCACCTCGGCCACGACCTCGTCGATGCCTAGCCGCCGGGCGATGGCTTCGGCCGTGCGGCGGTTGTCGCCGGTGATCATCGCAACCTTCAGGCCGAGGTCGTGCAACGCCGCGATCGCGGCCGGCGTCGTCTCCTTGATCGGGTCGGCCACGGCGATGATCGCCGCCAGCTTGCCGTCGATCGCGGCGTAGAGGGGCGACTTGCCCTCGTTGCCGAGACGCTCGGCGATCTTGGCGAAACCGGCCACGTCATGGCCAAGCTCGGCCATGTAGCGGTCTGCGCCGATCTCGACGGGCTTGCCGCCGGCCACGGCCCTGACGCCGAACCCTGTCACCGACTCGAAGTTCGAGACGGCGGGCAGCGTAAGGCCTTCCCCGGCGGCCGCGTCCACGATCGCACGGGCGATCGGGTGCTCCGACTTCTCCTCGACCGCGGCGACGAGGCTCAGGACCTCGGCCCGCTCGAACCCGGCGGCCAGTTCCAGATCGGTCAGCGCGGGGGCGCCTTCCGTCAGCGTGCCGGTCTTGTCCACCGCCACGACCCTGGCATCCTTCAGCAGCTGGAGCGCTTCGCCCTTGCGGAACAGCACGCCCATCTCGGCGCCGCGCCCGGTGCCCACCATGATCGAGGTCGGCGTGGCGAGGCCCATCGCACAGGGGCAGGCGATGATCAGGACCGCGACGGCGTTCACCAGCGCGAAGGTCAGCGCCGGGTCGGGACCGAAGAAGAACCAGATGCCGAAGGTCAGCGCCGCCACCGCCATGACGGCCGGGACGAACCACATGGTGACGCGGTCCACCAGCGCCTGGATTGGCAGTTTCGAGCCCTGCGCCTCCTCGACCAGGCGGATGATCTGCGCCAGCACCGTGTCCCCGCCGACCGCAGTGGCGCGAAAGGCGAAGGCGCCTTTCTGGTTCACGGTGCCGCCGGTCACGGCAGCGCCCGCCTGCTTCTGGACGGGGATGGGCTCGCCGGTGATCATCGATTCATCCACCCAGCTCTCGCCCTCGACCACCTCGCCGTCCACGGGGACGCGCTCGCCCGGACGGACCTCGACGAGATCGCCGGGAGCCACGTTGGCCACCGCGATGTCCTCGACGCGGCCGCCCCGGCGCACGCGCGCGGTCTTGGGCTGCAGGCCAACAAGGCGGGTGATCGCCTCGGAGGTGCGGCCCTTGGCGCGCGCCTCGAGATAGCGGCCGAGCAGGATCAGCGTCACGATAACGGCTGCCGCCTCGTAATAGACGTTGACGGTGCCCGCCGGCAGCAGGCCGGGGGCGAAGGTGGCGACAAGTGAATAACCGAAAGCCGCCAGCGTGCCGACCGCGACAAGGCTGTTCATGTCAGGCGCGCCACGGAACAGGGCGGGAAGGCCCTTCTGGTAGAAGCGGATGCCGGGGATGGCGAGGACCAGCAGCGTCAGCGCGAACTGGATATACCAACTGGCCTGCATGCCGATGGTGCCCGCGACGAGGTCATGGACGGCGGGAATGAGGTGGCTGCCCATCTCGAGGACGAAGACCGGCAGGGTCAGCGCCGCCGCCAGGATCAGGTCGCGCCGCAGCGTCTCGCGCTCGGCCTCCTTGCGGGCGTTGGCCTGCGCCTCATCGGCCCCGCCGCCGTCGATCAGCCGCGCCTCGTAGCCGGTTTCGGTGATGGCCCGCAGCAACGCGCCGGCATCGGCCGGGCCCGTGACGGTCGCGCGCTCGGTGGCGAGGTTGACGGTCGCCGAAGCAACGCCGGGCACCGCCTGCAGCACCCTTTCGACCCGGCCCACGCAAGAGGCGCAGGTCATCCCCTCGATGGCGATCTCGACCGCACCCTGGGGCTTGGGCACGTCATAGCCCGCGCTTTCCACCGCACCCACCAGCGCGGCACGCTCGACCGGCGCGCTGAGACGGATGTCGGCGCGCTCGGTGGCCAGGTTGACATTTGCCGAGGCGACGCCGGGCACGGCCCGCAGCGCCTTCTCGACCCGGCCCACGCATGAGGCACAGGTCATGCCCTCGATGGACAGGCTGATCGGGGGCAGATTGATGCTGCCGGCTCCGGGCTCGCGATCTCGCGCTGGGGCGGTCATGAAGGGGGTCTCCTTGAAGCTATTCCATCATCCGCCAAGGGAAATAAGGGTTCCCATCGCTGGAAGGTCAAGACCTGTCAGGATCGATTCTTTCCTCTTGACCTTCCAACGATGGGAAACCCTATCTCACCTTGCATGAGACGAACCACAGGAGGCACTCATGCAGTTCCACATTGAAAATATGACCTGCGGCGGCTGCGCGTGCGGCGTGACCAGGGCGATTCACACGGTTGATCCCGCAGCGAACGTCGAGGCCGATCCCCCGAAGCGCAAGGTCGTCGTCACCTCCGGGCAGCCCCGCGCCGCCTTCGAGGCCGCGCTGGCCGAGGCGGGCTTTCCCGTCGCGCCGGTGGGGACGGTCGCCTGATGAACAAGCTGTCCGTTCTGTTCATGGCGACCGCGCTTGCCGCCGCGGGCGGACTGGCCGTTGCGCAATCGCAGATCGTGGATGAAGGCGTTACGATCACGGATCGTTCGGACATGGGTCATGGCGCGCATGGTGCGGCTGCCTCCGACAGCCCGGCAGTTCAGGCCTACATGGCCGCAAACGACCGCATGCATGCCGGGATGGCCGTCGAGTTCAGTGGCGACGCCGACGTGGATTTCATGCGCAGCATGATCCCGCACCATCAGGGCGCCATCGACATGGCGCGCGTCGTGTTGGGACACGGCGAGGACCCGCAGATCCGTGCCCTCGCCGAAGACGTGATCGCGGCGCAGGAGGGCGAGATCGCCATGATGCGCGAGTGGCTGGCCGCCCGCGGTCAGTAACAGGCTCGCGCCCCCCAAGGGATAGCGAGGGCCCGCCAATGAGACGGCGGGCCCTATTGTTCTGACCGACCGCGGCTCGGTGCCTGGCCGGTAGCTGGCGCCGGAGCGAACTCCGGCGCCGATCGCTCAGCGCGCCGGGCCGCCGTAGACGATGCCGTTCGGGCGATCGCCAACCGGCACTGTCTTGACCACTTCCTGGCTCCCCACGTCGATGATCGACACGGTATCGTCGGCGATGTTGGTCACGAACACATAGACCCCGTCCGCCGATGCCGATACTCCATGGGCGCCGCGGCCGGTGGTGATGGTCTTCACCACCTGACCGATTGCGGTGTCGATCACGGATACGGTGTCGTTCGGCTCGGCCTCGGTGCCCTGATTGGCGACATAGACGAATTTCCCATCCTGCGTCGCGATGAGCTGGATCGGGTTCGGCCCGACGTCGATCCTGTTCGTCACCTCGCGGGTTGAAGTGTCGATCACGGCGACGCGGTTCTCGTCGCGCAGCGAGACATAGACCTGATCGCCCGAGGGCGTGAACCCGACCTGAACCGGCGCGGTCCCGATCGGAATGCGCGCGACCTCGGACAGCGCCTGGGTGTCGATGACGGACACGGACCCGTCCTCGACATTGGCCACGTAAAGCTGGGTCTCATCCGGGCTGAGCCGTAGGCCGTGCGGATAGTCCCCCGTCGCGATACGCCCGATGACTTCGGCCCGTGCGAGATCGACGACCGCGATCTCGTCTCCGCCGGCCAAGGAGACATAGGCGCGCCCCTGCCGGTCAGCGACCACATGGGCCGGGTGCGAGCCTACCGCGACGGTCGCCTTGGGCGCCGAGAGGTTCTGCGGATCGAGAATGACCAACAGACCCTCGGCCGCACCGTCCCCGCCGTGCCCATGCCCGTCCGACCCGTGATCCCCTTCGACGGCAGGATCGCCAACGGCCAACAGCAGCTTGCCGTCAGGCGTCAGGTCGACGTTGTGGGGCGCGATCGGGATCAAAACCGTGTCGACCGCTCCGGTGGCGAGATTGATGGCGCTGATGGAATTGCCGCCTTCATTGGCGGACCAGACAGTCCCGCCGGTCTGACCAAAGGGCGCAGGTGCCTCGCCGGCCTTCGCCTCCAGCCATGCCTGCATTTCGGCGATCTCGCCTTCCTGCACCGCGATGATCTGCTCCGCCCACTCCCTTGTCTTCGGGTCGTCGCCATACTGCAGGACGATCCGGGCCATATCGATCGCGCCCTGATGATGCGGGATCATGCCCCGGACGAAGGCGACATCCGGATCGTCGGCCATGACGCCGTCCATCATCGGTCCGTGCATTTCATTCATCGATTCGACGTAGGCCCGGGTGAAATCCGGAAGGCTTTCGTTAACCGGGGCCGCCCCGGCGTTCGGCGCGCCCATCATCCCCTGCATCATCCCACCCTGCATCATCTGGCGCATCGCGCCCATGCATTCCGGGGTCATGGCCTGGCACTGCTCGGGCATCATCCCTTGCATGCCGGGCATCTGGCCTGAAGGCGGCGTTGGCGCGGGCGCCTGCTCCGCCTGTGCGGGCGGGGTTCCCGGGTGATGGGTGTCATGTCCGGCCTGCGCGAGAGCAGCGCCTGGCAGGCCTGCCAGCAGGCTGACAGTAAGGGCGATTACGATTGCTGTTCGGTTCATTGGATTTCATCCTCTGGTTCCGGAGCACCGGCCCGGATTTGCGGGCGCGGCTCTCCATCCTGTTCGTTTGTCTTTCGGGTTTGCGCGGAGCGGCCGGAGACGTCTCTCGTCCTCGCGGCGATCCCTGCGCATCACGCAGCGATGAGACGTGGCGGCTTCAGGATGCCTTCGGGTGATCGGTCGTGCGGATCAGTGCGCACAACCGTGAAAACCTCACCGTTCACGGACGGGCCGAACGTCGGCGGCGCGACGAGAACCGCGGCGGCCAGACAGATCTGGCAGCAGTCCGCCGGACCCTGGCCACTGTCCTCGTTCAGGCAGCCTGCCGATTGATCTGCGCCATGCTCGTCCGGCAGGTGAGGCTGGGCGCAGTGGCTTGCCGTGGCGGCGACCTGCTGCTGGTGGATGGCGTGTCCGGCGGGGCCGGCATGTACCGGGACCTGCAGAACCAGGGCGCCGATGGCAAGCAGCAGGATGCAAACCGCAAACTGGCGCAATCGACCGCATCTCACCCGGAAGGCAGCTCGCACCCGCCCGGTCATGCGCCACTTTCCTTCCCGGCGGCACGCCGGGCCAGTGCGATGTCGCGTTCACGTCTCCCGCCACCCGACGCCGCGAGACCGCCCCGCTGACGGAGGCAAGCCGCCTCGGCCAGGTGCTGTTTCGGATCATTCGCAAGTCGGGCGATCATGTCGGCAGCCCCGTGTCAGATTTCCCGTGGACCGAGAAAGCGCCCGAAGCTCCGGACGGTCGGGCCGAACAGGAACGCTTCATAGGGCTCGGGATCGACGCCCGGAAAATCCATGCCGGGCGAGCCGGCCGGCATGCCGGGAACGGCCAGCCCCGTCGCGTCAGGCCGCTCGGCCAGAAGGCGGCGGATGGCTGCGGCAGGCACATGGCCCTCGACCACGTAGCCGCCCACCTCGGCGGTGTGGCAGGAGGCCAGTTCGGCCGGGACGCCGAGCCGCTGCTTGAGGCTGTCCATATCGGAGGATTCTACCACCTTCACCGGGAAGCCTGCGGCCTCGATATGCGCGACCCAGCCATCGCAGCAGCCGCAGGATGGATCCTTGCTGACGCTCACCAGCGGCAGCGCTTCGGCATGTCCCCGCCTTGGCATGGACATCAGCAGGGGCAGCGCGCCGGCAGCGGCCAGAACGGTGCGCCGGCTGATGGGGTGATCGTTTCTCATCGTCAAACCTCGTTTCATGGATTCATTATCTCGCCGTCACGGTCCGGGCGCGACGCACGAAGGGGTGAGCAGGTGCTTGCATGCTGCGGCATGGTGCCGGCAGAGGCGCGCCAGCGGGCATCACAGCTTCACCCTCCGCAGCCGAGCGGCATTGGTGATCACGCTGACCGAGGACAGCGCCATGGCGGCCGCCGCGATGATCGGCGACAGCAGGATGCCGAAGAACGGATACAGCACCCCGGCCGCGACCGGCACGCCCAGAGCGTTGTAGATGAAGGCGAAGAACAGGTTCTGGCGGATATTGCCCATGACCGCTTCCGACAGCTTGCGGGCGCGGACGATGCCGGTCAGATCGCCCTTGAGCAATGTGACGCCCGCGCTTTCCATCGCCACATCGGTGCCGGTGCCCATGGCGATGCCAACGTCCGCAGCGGCCAGCGCCGGGGCGTCGTTGACGCCGTCGCCGGCCATCGCCACCACCTCGCCCGCCGCCTTGTGCCGCTGCACGACCGCGCTCTTCTGGTCGGGCAGCACCTCCGCCTCGACCTCGTCGATGCCGAGCTGGCGCGCGACGGCCTTCGCCGTGGTCCAGTTGTCGCCGGTGAGCATCACCACGCGGATGCCCTGCTCCTTGAGCGCGGCGAGCGCCTCGGGCGTCGATGGCTTGACCGGATCGGCGATGGCAAAGATGGCCGCAACCTGCCCGTCCACCCCCATGAAGATCGCGGTTGCGCCGTCCTCGCGCAGCCGGTCGGCCTCATCGGCCAGCGGCGCGACATCGACGCCCTGCTCGGCGAGGAACTTGGCATTGCCAAGGGGAATGCGCTTGCCCTCGACCACTCCGAGCGCGCCCTTGCCGGTGGGTGAGTCGAAATCCGCGACCGGTGCGAGTTCAAGGCCGCGCTCCTCGGCCGCCCGCACGATGGCCAGCGCCAACGGATGCTCGCTGGCGCGTTCGACACTGGCGGCAAGGCGCAAGGCTTCTTCCTCGGTAAAGCCAGCAGCCGGAACGATGGCGGTGACGGCGGGCCGGCCCTCGGTCAGGGTGCCGGTCTTGTCGACGATGATGGTGTCGACCTTCTCCATATGCTCCAGCGCCTCGGCGTTCTTGATCAGCACGCCCGCCTGCGCGCCGCGCCCGACGCCGACCATGATCGACATCGGCGTCGCCAGCCCCAGCGCACAGGGGCAGGCGATGATCAGAACCGAGACCGCCGCGATGAGACCGAACGAGAAGCGCGGCTCGGGACCCCAGATCGACCAGGCGATGAAGGCGAGCACCGCGACCACGATCACCGCCGGGACGAACCAGCCGGAGACCTGATCGGCCAGCCGCTGGATCGGCGCGCGGCTCCGCTGCGCCTCGGCGACAAGCTGGACGATCTGCGACAGCATGGTGTCGCGGCCGACCTTCTTCGCCTCGATCACCAGCGCGCCGGACTGGTTCATGGTGCCGCCGATGGCGGTGGCGCCGACCTCCTTGGTCACCGGCATCGACTCGCCGGTCACCATCGATTCATCGACGGCGCTGCGACCCTCGAGCACCTCGCCATCGACCGGAACCTTCTCGCCGGGCCGCACCCGCAGGCGGTCGCCGACATGAACGGTGTCGAGCTGAACCTCCTCCTCGGTGCCGTCGTCGCGGATGATCCGGGCGGTCTTGGGGGCAAGGTCGAGCAGCGCGCGGATCGCGCCGCTGGTGCTCTCTCTCGCGCGCAACTCCAGCACCTGCCCGAGCAGCACGAGCACGGTAATGACCGCCGCCGCCTCGAAATAGACCGCGACCGAGCCGTCGGGCTGGCGGAACTGGTCAGGAAAAATGCCCGGCGCCAGCGTCGCCACGACGCTGTAGATCCAGGCCGTGCCGGTGCCCATGGCGATCAGGGTGAACATGTTGAGGCTGCGGTTGACCAGCGACTGCCAGCCGCGCTGGAAGAATGGCCAGCCCGCCCAGAGAACGACTGGCGTGGCGAGGAGCAGTTGCAGCCAGTTCGAGGCCTGCTGACCGATGGCGTGGGTCAGCCCGAAAAGATGCCCGCCCATCTCGAGGACGAACACCGGGATCGTCAGAGCAAGGCCGATCCAGAACCGGCGCGTCATGTCGATCAGTTCTACATTCGGCTCTGCCTCTAGGCTGACCAGAACCGGCTCCAGCCCCATGCCGCAGATCGGGCATGATCCGGGCCCGACCTGCCGGATCTCCGGGTGCATCGGGCAGGTGTAGATCGTCCCTTCGGGAACCGGCTCTGCCTTGGCCGCCGCGGCGGCCGGATCGAGATAGCGTTCCGGCTCGGCCAAGAACTTCGCCCGGCACCCGGCCGAGCAGAAGTAATATGGCCGACCGGCATGCTCGGCCTTGTGCTGGGTCGTGTGGGGATCGACCATCATTCCGCAGACCGGGTCCTTGACCTTGTGCGTGTCGTCCTGCGCGGCGGCTGCGTGGTCATGCGCGTGATCATGCACATGTCCGTGGGCCGAATGGGCGTGAGTCTGGTTCTGGTGATCGTGTTCCGTCTTGCTGGTCATGTTCACGCCTCCTCGGCGTTTCCTGAGCTTGCGTTTCGTCTGTTCTGCGCCTTCCAATCGCTGGAAGGTCAAGAGGTGATTGGATTCCGGAGTTCCTGCCGTCAGTGACTACCGTGGACCTTTCCGACGCTGGCCCGTCCTGACCCGGCATGTGACCGCGTGATGTCGATGTCGGCCGCGGTCTCCTCACCATCGAGACAGTATTCCTCGATCTGCAACGTCGAGAAGTAGATGTTGAACTGCTGGCGCAGAAGATTGTTCGCCTGCCGCAGCACCCGCTCGCCGTCCTGCCAGTTCCGAACGCAGATATGGCTCGAGAAGACATTGCGCCCGGATGTCAGGCTCCAGGCATGGACGTGATGCACGTCCGTCACCCCCTCCAATTGCCGGATGGCCTCGATGGCGGCTTCCAGGTCGAGGTCTTCCGGCGTGCCTTGCAGCAGGATGTGCAATGCCTCGCGCAGAATGCCCCAGGAGGCCCAGAGCAGCACCAGTCCGAAGGCCATGCCAAGCAGAGGATCGATGGCCATAAAGCCCGTGAACCGGATCACCAGCGCAGAGATGATGATCAGGAAGCTGCCGACGAAGGTCTGCAGGATGTGCCAGTAGGCGCCGCGCATGTTCAGGTTGCCCTTCTGGCGCTCGTACAGCAGCCAGAGCGCGACAAGCTCGGTGGCGATCCCGCCCGCAGCGGCAAACAGCATCGGCGTCGTGGCCAGCTCGATCGGCTCCATGAGGCGCATCGCGCCCATCCACAGCACCAAAAGCGCCATCGCGACGAGAAACAGGCCGTTGAAAAGGGCGCCGAGGATCTCGGCCCGGACATAACCGAAGGTGCGCGCCGGGCTGGATTTCCGCTCGGTCAAGCGTAGCGCGACCAGCGCGATGAGCACGCCGCCCACGGCCGAGAAGGTGTGAAAGGCATCGGAGATGACGGCGACCGAGCCCGTCCAGATGCCGATTCCCAGCTCGATGACAAAGTAAAGGCCGGTGAGCCAGCCCGAGATGACAAGCGCCTTGCGATCGCCGCCCACGGGCATGTGACCGGCATGGCCGCCGTGAGACATCGACATGAGTCCGCCTCCTTGTTGCTGAGGGAGAACGCCGGGATCCGGCGTTCTAGGTTTGGCCTATGCGCTGACCGCGAATTCGGTCATCATGCCGGTTTCGAGATGCGGCATGTGGTGGCAATGCAACATCCAGCGCGCCGCCTCACCGGCGTCGAGCGCCACATCGACCATCGACATCGGCGGCACATAGACCGTGTCGCGCAACGCGCCCGCGACCGCACGTCCGTTCAGCCTGACGACCTGGAAGACATGCCCGTGCAGATGCATCGGGTGACCCATCATCGACATGTTGTGAAAGGACAGCACTACCCGCTCACCACTGCGCGCGGCTATCGGGCGATGCTGTCCCCAGACGGCTCCGTCGATCGTCCAGACATAGGGCTGCATCGAGCCGCCCAGCATCACCATATGGCTGCGGTCCACCGGCCGATCCGGCAGCGCCTCCGCCGCGAGCAGACGCGACTCCTGCGCCAGATCGGTGTCGAAGGCGGGGGCTTCCGATTCAGCCACGGCATCGATGCGCCGGATTTCGGCACCCTGCGTGGCAAGGATCAGGCCGGTGCGCTCACGCGCGCCTTCCCGCAGCGCGAGGATCGGCCAAGCGCCGCCCTCGTTCGGCAGGTCGATCTCCAGATCGAGCCGCTGGCCCATGGCCAGGCCGAAGCGCGTGCCAGAAACCGGCTGAACCGCATGTCCGTCCACCGCAACAAGCCGCGCCTGCGCCTCGCCGGTCTCGATCCAGAACACTGTCGCCGCGGCGGCGTTGATCACACGCAGGCGGACGCGCCCGCCGCGCTCGATCTGCACCACCTCGGGGTCCGACAGCGTGCGGTCATTGGCAAGATAGGCGTCCCAGTCGTAGTCATTGAGGTCCATCGCCATGGCGTCCATGGCACCCATCCCCATCATGCCGCCCATGGCGCCGTGATCCATGCCTTCCATCGGCATGTTCCCCATGGCGCCATGATCCATACCCGCCATGCCGCCCATGCCCGCGCCGTGGCCGCCTCCATGGCCGTCTGCCGTCCCATGGCCGTCGAGGATCTCGGCCATCACTTCCTCGGGCGCCTTGAACGAGAAGTCATGCAGGAAAAGCACTACTTCCTGACGGTCGGCGCTGATATCCTCGGCGCTGCGCACGATCAGCGGTGCTGCCAGAAGGCGCATTTCGTGCAGCGGCACATGCGCGTGCATCCAGTAGGTGCCGGGCAGCGGCGCGAAGTCATAGGCGCGTGTCTCGCCGGGGGCGAGCATCGGCAAAGGCATGTCGGGCACGCCATCCTGCGCGTTGGGCGGGATCTGGCCGTGCCAGTGGATCAGCGTGTCAACATCGAGATCGTTGCGCAGATCCACCCGGAAGCGCGCGCCGGGGTTGAGTGTCAGGCCCTGTCCGGTGGGTCCGGAAAGACCCCAGACGGTGGCGGCGCGACCGTCGATGTCCAGCGTCCGGCTAGCGGCGTGCAATGATAGCGGGGCGGCGCCCTGCGCGGCCGCGATCCGGGGCAGATGCGCATAGGCCAGCACGGCTGCGCCAGCGGCAAGAAAGCCGCGTCGTGAAAGGGTATTCATGGTCGTCTCCTCGGGACAGCCTGTCCCGTTCATCAAAACCGACAGAACGCCGCGGGCTCCAGCCCGGACGCAATCAGAGGAGACGGAGCTTGGGAGGTCGTTCGTTCAGCCCAGGTGCCCGACTGGCAAGCACTGCACCGGTCGGCAGGTCATGGCTGGCAGGCGCGTAATCGCTGCCAGAGCCTTCGCTCGGCGAGGTCAGGAAGACCGAAAAACCTACGCAAAGCAACTCACAGGCTTCGGCATCGCCTGAGCCACAGTGCTGGTCGCCATCACAGGGATTTTCGCTGCCGGCCGCAACCTGCATCATCTCGCCGACATGCACCGAGTGATCCGGTTCTGCGCTCAAGCGCGCCGCGTGCGCGGACGTCGCCGTCGTCATGACGGCGATCGCGAGGACGGCAAGCATGGTGACGAGGCGCGCGAACATGCCGGAAAGATAGGCGCTGGTCACGGGAATGTCCATTGCCCCCGGCGTCGCGCCTCTGGCAGTAATTCAATTTCGGCATGTAGCCGATTGAAATTCTTCACCAGCAGTCATGCAACTCATGCGCAATGAACTCCGTAATATCTTGTGGCTCGGGTTGCTCCTCGGCGGCCTGATCCTGGCGATCCTCGTTGGGTGGCATCAGGTCCGCACGGTATCCCCCGCCGCGGCGTCCGCAGAAGTCATCGAACAGGGCCGGCAGGTCTATGCGGACCAATGTGCGTCCTGCCACGGTGCGCAGCTCGAGGGGCAGCCGGACTGGAAGACGCCCCTTCCATCCGGACGTCTCCCGGCGCCACCGCACGATGCCGGCGGCCACACGTGGCACCATCCCGATGACATCCTGTTCCGCATCGTCAGGGAAGGCACGGCCGCCATCGTCGGGGGCGGCTATGAGAGCGACATGCCGGGGTTTGCCGATCTTCTCAGCGACGCCGAGATCCGGGCTGTCCTCGCCTATATCAAGAGCACCTGGCCAGAGCGCGAGCGGACCTACCAGGAGAATGTGTCGCAACCACACTGATGGCACCTTCGGGATGGAGCTGCCCGTGCGACCGGCAGTGCAATTTCCCGAGGCCCACCGGTCACAGTTGAGGCCGCCGAACAGAAGCGGCATATTTGGATCGACCTGATGGCGAAACCTTTGGGAGGGATGTTCGTGGGATTATTCATGGCTTACTTGGCATTTGAAGCGCGCTCGATCTTGGCGCCGCCTCGGGTTTTCCCTCGATGAACAATCCCGGCTCCAGTTCATCGAAGCGGGTTCATGACCGCACGGAGCGGCTCAACAAGAGCTGCTTCTGCGTTACACTGGACCTTCCATCGCTGCGCGAAGCGATGGAGCGCGAGGCCGGTGATCCGGCGTTCTTCGAGACGTTCATCCGCCCCAAGGCCCATCTGTTCTCGCACGTGCCGGTGTTCCTTTCGGCCACCGCCGTCAATGAGATGCGCGCGATCGCAGTGGCTGTGGAGACCACCGCCCAACTCGCGGCATACAAGGCCGCAGTCCTCTCTTGGGTGCCGGAAATCGCGCGGGCGGATCATGGCCCGCTCGGGGCATTGATGGGCTACGACTTCCATCTTGGCGAAGACGGCCCCCGCTTGATCGAAATCAATACCAACGCCGGCGGGGCGTTTCTCAATGCCTTTCTTGCGAGGGCGCAGCGCGCGTGTTGCACCGAAATGGATATCCCCCCGACGCTGCCATCGTTCGAGGACGCGGCGTTTCGCATGTTCCAGAACGAATGGATTCGGCAGCGGGGAACGGGCGCGCCACAACGCATCGCCATCGTCGATGACAGTCCGCCGGAACAGTATCTCTACCCCGAGTTCGTGCTCGCGGGGCAAGTTTTCGCGGCACGAGGGGTAGACGCGATCATCGCCGACGCCAGTCACCTTCGCTACGACGATGGTCGGCTCAGCGCCGATGGAAAGACAATCGACCTCGTTTACAACCGGGTCACCGATTTCGCCTTCGATCAGCCCGAGCACAAGGCATTGCAGGAAGCCTACCGGGATGGCGCGGTGGTCGTGACGCCGAATCCGCACAATCACGCGCTCCTTGCAGACAAGCGCAACCTTTCGCTTCTTTCGAATTCCGCGACGCTGGAGGCCTGGGGCGTGGAACCGAGACTTCGCGCCCTGCTTGATGCCGTTCCACGCACCGTGCTGGTCAGTCCTGACAACGCTGACGCACTTTGGAAATCCCGCAGGGACCTGTTCTTCAAGCCGACCGGCGGACATGGCGGCAAGGCGGTATATCGTGGCGACAAGCTGACGAAAGGGGTCTGGGCGGAGATCGCGGAGGGCGGATACGTTGCTCAGACGCTGGTCCGCCCCAGCGAGCGCATGATCAGGATCGACGAGATACCCCAGACGCGCAAAATGGACGTGCGTCTGTATACATATGATGGCCAGGTGCTTCTGGTGGCCGCGCGCCTCTATCAAGGTCAGACCACGAACTTCAGGACGCCAGGGGGCGGCTTCGCGCCCGTGTTCGTGATCTGAAGCGTGAGCTGGCGGGGTTTGGCTTTAATATATCAATGCATTAATTTGGGGAGCATTCAACATCAGGCGCATCCCCTCCGGCACTTGCCCTCGCGAAAGCGTTCTCCCGATCCGGTTGCGGCCGGATTTTTTCGTTGTTTTCGAGGGCTATTCGGGCGGCTGAACACTGACCCCGCTGCCATGAGGTCCGGAAGCGGTTTCTCCGGACCGATACTCTCCTGACCTGATGACTGTGCCGGTTGGTGAATTTCTTACAGCAAGCTGAAATTGTGTGCTTTTCGGCTTTTCGGGATCGCCGGCCCGAATACTTCGATGCCGGTGGCGTTCGTGAGGGGGAGAATAAATCGAGCTATCGCCCTCAGAATAGTTCCGTGCTGCTCTCGTCGCGGATACGGAGGGGGTATCTTTCGCCCCTGATGGTGGGCGATTTCGATACCCCCCAACTTCGCCCTGCACCTCGCCGGTCTTCCTTCGCCACCGTGGTCATTGCCCGCCGCTGATCCGCAGTGGCCGTTTGCAACACCACGGAGGCCCGATCATGCCACATGAACCCGTCGTCCTGCCGCCGCGTTTTCTACGGACCAAAGAGGCCGCGACCTTTCTCAGCCTCTCGGCCCGGACGCTCGAAAAACACCGCACCTACGGAACCGGGCCAGCCTATCGCAAGCTTGGCGGCCGTGTGGTCTATGCCATCGACGATCTTGAGGCCTGGACCGAGCGCGGCGCGGTGACCTCCACCTCCGATCCGCGCGGCTCCGTGCTGCCCGCCAAGCGTCATGCGTTTCCGTCCGGCCCGCAGGCTGGTCGTTACGCCCGCTGACCGCTCGCGGTTTTCTTCATGACGGTGCGACGTCGATCCCTTTCCGAGCGCGGGCAACTCGACCTGTTCAGGGCGCTCCCCGGCGATTTCGCGCCACGAGACGCGCAGGATCTCATGGCCTATCCCTTCTTCTCCCTCGCCAAGTCGAAGCGCATCGCGCCCATCGACTTCGCCGCCGGCAATGTCTCCATCCGGGTCGAGGCTGTTCCCGATCACGGCATGGCCACGATCTGGGACGCCGATATTCTGATCTGGGCGGCGAGCCAGATCGTCGAAGCCCGCGACAGCGGCCTTCGCACCTCCCGGCTGATGGCCGCCACGCCCTACGAGATTCTCACCTATGTCGGGCGCGGCACCGGCTTGCGCGACTATCAGCGCCTGAAGGCGGCGCTCGACCGGCTGCAATCGACCACGATTTCCACCTCGATCCGCCAGCCGGTCGAAGGGCGCCGGCATCGCTTCTCCTGGATCAACGAATGGCAGGAACGCACCGACCATAGCGGCAGACCCGATGGCATCGAGATGATCGTGCCGGACTGGTTCTACCAGGCCGTCCTCGACGATGCGCTCGTGCTGACCATCGACCGGACCTATTTCGACCTAACCGGCGGCCTTGACCGCTGGCTCTATCGCCTGGTGCGCAAGCACGGCGGCCGCCAGCGCGATGGCTGGCGGTTCGATTTCCGTCACCTTCACCAGAAATCCGGCAGCCTGTCGCCGTTCAAGCGCTTCGCCTTCGAGCTGCGCGACATCATCCGGCGCCAGCCTCTGCCGGGCTATTCGCTGTTTCTCGAAGCTGAGGTTGGCGGGCGGATGCTGCTGGCCTTCGAGCCGGTCGCGCCCTGTGGAAAACCTGTGGATGGCCTCGTGCTATCAGGAACCCGGACTATCGTGCTATCGGGAACCGGAGGCTCGTGCTATCAGGAACCGAAACCGGGCTTAACACCCGGAACCCATTCAGGAAATCGCGCCCTTAACTTAGAGTCTAACAAAGAGTCTAACTTTGAAGAGCGCGCGCGCGATGTGGAAAACCTCATCCGCGACACCGCCAGAAACCTCGGTAGAGCCGCGAAGGAGAGGGCCTCATGTGCCCTGACACCGCCTCGACCGGCATCTGATCGAGGCGCAACCGAGGCTCCTGAATCTGCCGATACACCCCGCCTGCCTCTCGATCTGCCGGGGGGGTGCGAATGATCATCGCGCTCCTCAACCAGAAGGGCGGCGTCGGGAAGACGACGCTGGCGCTGCATCTTGCCGGAGAATTGGCGCAGGGTGGCAAGCGCGTCACCCTGATCGACGCCGATCCGCAAGGTTCCGCCCTCGACTGGTCGCAACAACGCGCGCGTGAGGGCCTGCCCCGTGCCTTCGGCACACTCGGCCTGGCGCGCGATACGCTGCACCGTGAGGCACCAGAGCTTGCCCGCGATGTCGATCATATCGTCATAGACGGGCCGCCGCGCGTCGCCGGCCTCATGCGCTCGGCGCTGCTCGCCGCCGATCTCGTGCTGATCCCGGTGCAGCCATCGCCGTTCGACGGCTGGGCCTCGGCCGAGATGCTCGCCCTCCTGACGGAAGCGAGCATCTATCGCCCGCAGCTCGTCGCGCGCTTCGTGCTCAACCGCTGCGGCTCGCGCACCGTCATTGCCCGCGAAACGGCCGAGACGCTGGCGGACCACGACCCCCCGCTACTCGCCAGCGCCATCGGCCAGCGCGTCGTCTTCGCCGACGCCGCGCAGACCGGGCGGCTCGCCAGTGAGATCGACGCCCGATCACCTGCGGCGCGCGAGATCGCAGCACTGGCTACCGAGGTCGAACGGCTGGGCATCGGGAGGGCGTCGGCATGACGATTCTCACCGGCGATTGCCGCGAACAGATGCCCTGGCACGCACCCTACGACATGATCCTCGCTGATCCGCCCTATGGCGGCACCTCGCTCGCCTGGGATCGGCGTGTCGAGGGCTGGGTCGGGCTGGCGCGCGCCGCGCTTACGCCGACCGGCTCGCTCTGGGTCTTCGGTTCGCTGCGCAGCTTCATGGCGACAGCGGACCGCTTCACTGATGCGGGCCTGCGGATCGCGCAGGAGGTGGTTTGGGAGAAGCAGAACGGCACCGGCTTTCATGCCGACCGCTTCAAGCGCGTGCATGAACTGGCGGTGCAGTTCTATCCCGCCGAGACGACATGGCGCGACATCTACAACGACGTCCAGACCACGCCCGACGCAACAGCCCGCACCGTCCGGCGCAAGCGGCGCCCACCCCATACCGGCAAGATCGACGCCGGCCATTACGTCAGCCATGACGGCGGGCCGCGCCTCATGCGCTCGGTCATCTACCTGCGCAACTGTCATGGCCGCGCCATCCATCCGACCGAGAAACCTGCGGCGCTCCTGGAAATTCTGATCCGCACGAGCTGCCCGGAAGGTGGCCTGGTCGGCGACTGGTTCGCCGGTTCCGGCGCGGCCGGGGAAGCCTGCCGGCTTTCCGGCCGGCGCTATATCGGCTGCGAGATCGACCCCGACATGGCCGAGCGCGCGCGGGCGCGCATCGCCACCGTGCTGCCGTTTCATGACGGAGGCCCGTCATGACGGCGCGCACCGACAAGCGCGGCTTCGCCGCCCGCCCGGCCGATCCCGAAGGCTGGATCAGGGCCGGCGATGCGCGACCAGCGCGAGATGGCGCCGTAACCGCCCATTCCGCCCGGCTGACGATTGACATCACGCCCGAGCTTCGCGGGCGGATCAAGATCGCCGCGATCAGACGCGGCATCACCGTCGCCGACATGCTGCGCGACCTGCTGGCGCGCGAGTTTCCCGACATATCGGGAGACCGCCCATGAACGGCATCGACGCCCATGACGACGATCTGACCCGCGTGGAACTGACCTGGGTGGAAGGCAGGACCGAATACTGGATCAGGTTCGGCCATGAGGCGGGAACGCAGCTCCTCGACCGCAACCGCCGTATCGTCTCTTTCGGTCCTGGCGCGGTGTTCGCGTTCGTCCGCTGGGCGGCGAACGACCACGGCACGATCATTTCGCGCCTCGACATCCTGCGCGCGGTTGCGCCGGGCGAGTCCTATCAGACGCTGCCCTTCGCCCGTCCGGGCGGCGAAATCCTGCTGAAGATCGAAGGCTGGCCGAAGGTCGAGGCCGTCCTCCGCCATGTCGACGGGATCGAGGCCATTGGCGTCGATCCCGCCCAGGTCGATCCCGATCACTGGCGGCACGTTGCCCATTGGATGAACGCGGGCGAAGCGCCGCGACCCTACACCGCCGAGCGCCATCAGGCATGGCTCCGGCGCCGGGAGATCGCCCCATGACGCGCTTTCGCTATGTCATGGCGACAACGGCTGCCACGCTCGGGATCGCCATTACCGGATTCGTTCCGACCGCGCCAAGGCTGGTCTGGAACGCATCGGCCAGCGTGCCCATCGGCTTCTACACCGTCACGCCCACTCAGCGGATCGAGGTGCCCGATCTGGTCGCCGTCATCCCACCCGAACCCATCGCTTCGTTCATGGTCAAGCGCGGCTATGTCGCCCGCGACGTGCCGCTTCTGAAGCATGTCCTCGGCTTGCCCGGACAGCGCGTATGTCGCGCTGGCCGCGCCATCTCCGTCAACGGCGTTCCGCTCGGCGAGGCGCGCGACCACGACAGCCTCGGCCGAGACCTGCCGGTCTGGCTGGGCTGCCGCGTCATCGCCGAGGGCGAGGTTTTCCTGATGAACCCGGACGTCGGCGACAGCCTCGACGGCCGCTATTTCGGCCCGCTCCCCGCCTCCGCGGTGATCGGCCACGCGATCCCGCTTTTCACCGACGAAGACGGCGATGGCCGCTTTGTCTGGCGCGCGCCGATGCGGTGACGGCGCGTCCAGTGCGGGGCGTGCGAGCGGCCCGCGTCTTCTCTACCGCATAGGAAAGGAGCCTTCCATGGCACAGATCGGCCAGTTTACCCGCACCCCGTCCGGCTATTTCGGGCAGCTTCGCACCCTCTCGCTCGACCTTGAGCTGACCTTTGTTCCGATCGATGATGTCGAGTCAGAGAACGCGCCCGCCTATCGAATTCGGCTTGGGGATGAAGACGGGCCGGAAGTCGGCGCAGGCTGGAAACATTCTGGCGAGCGCGCAGGACCGTTCGTCTCCGTCCTTCTCGACGATCCCGTCTTTCAGCAGCCGATCCGCGCCCGGCTGTTCCAGTCGGACGAAGATGGCCGCGAGTGGGGTCTGCACTGGACCCGTCCGAAGAAGCGCGACGAACAGGGGTGATCATGGTCACGTCCTGCACTCGTCCCGCTTCGGGGAGATGCGGTGTCCGCCGCCGCATCATCCTCCTTCTTTTTTCCGGCCTGTTCGTCTCCACCATCGCCCCGCTGTCCGGTCTGGCGCAAACCACCGTGCCGGATCGCACGGTCGCTGCGCATCCGCACGGCGCGCATATCGAGGAGGCTTCGCAGCGTTTCGGCATCCCGCCGTCATGGATCATCGCCGTGATGCAGGTCGAAAGCGCGGGCGATATGCGCGCCATATCCACCGCCGGGGCGATGGGGCTGATGCAGGTCATGCCCTCGACTTGGGCGGAGCTGCGCATCCGCCATGCTCTCGGCCGCGACCCCTTCGAGCCGCGCGACAACATCCTCGCGGGCACCGCCTACCTACGCGAGATGTGGGATCGCTACGGCAATGTCGCCGCGATGCTCGCGGCCTACAATGCCGGTCCCGGTCGCTACGATGAATACCGCGCGACGGCTCGTCCGCTGCCTGCCGAGACGCGCGCCTATGTCGCTGCTTTGACGCCGATCCTGCTCGGCGAGCGGCCTTCCGGCAGCGGCTCGACGGTCGCTCCGCCGCCCGACTGGCGCGAGGCGGCGCTCTTCGTCGCGCGTGAAATAGGCGCTTCCGCTGCCGATCCCGCGTCCCCCGACCGCACGCCGGACGATGCCCCTTCGCTCGTCCCGGCGGCACCGGACGCACTCACCGCCTTGCAGTCGGAGGGGCTGTTCGTCGCCCGCGATGCCGGTGGGGACCGGCCATGAGCAGCGGCACCGCAATTCGCATCCCATCGGGCGCTGGCGTGTCATGGAGGGCGCAGAGGGTGGCGGCAGGCACCACGACCGAAAGATGGCAGGATAAAAGCGCGCACGGTGCGGCTCAGGCGGGCGGTTGTTTTTGTTCATGTTTTCGGCGCGTTTCGCACCGTGCGGCGCTATCGCGCGCCGTGTGCTTCGCGCCCATCTTCCTGATTTTCTTTTCTGTTTTGCACCGTGCGGGGATGTGCCATGTCCGATGAGCACGAGTTTCGCATCCGTCCGGGGCGCATCCGCTCGACCCGTGCGCAGCAAACCCGGCCCTTCATCGCGCAGGCACTTGCCGCCGCGAAGAAGGCCGGAGGCGGCGTCTCGCGATCCGGTCTCGTCACCTCCAGTAATCGCTCCCGTTTCGGGCGCGGCCAGCGCGCCAGCGTTCAGGCCAACCGCCTCATCACCTCCCGCACACGGGGCGCCGTCGTCAAGGCGCGCGTCGTTCGCCACATGGCGTCGTCGGCGCCGCTTGGGGCGCATCTTGATTATCTGCGCCGTGACGGCGTGACCCGAGACGGAGAGAAGGCAAGGCTGTTCGGGCCGGGAACCGAGGACGCCGATGGTCGCGCTTTCGCGGAGCGCTGCGGTGATGACCGACATCATTTCCGGTTCATCGTCTCGCCTGACGACGCGCTGGATATGTCCGACCTCCGATCCTTCACCGACGATCTTGTCGGTCAGATGGAAAAGGATCTCGGAACGCGCCTCGACTGGGTGGCGGTCGATCACTGGAACACGGCGCATCCGCATGTCCATCTGCTCGTGCGCGGCACCCGCGATGACGGGCAGGATCTCGTGATTTCCCGCGACTACATCAAGGAGGGGATGCGGGACCGGGCGCGCGATCTCATCACCCTGGAGCTGGGGCCGCGCACCGATCTCGATATCCGCCGCAGCCTTGAGGCCCAGATCGAGGCGGAACGCTGGACACAGCTCGACCGGCAGCTTGTCCGTGACGCCGGCAAATCCGGTATCGTCGATCTCGCCCCGCTCGCTGATCACCCGCAGGACGAGTTCCACACGCTGAAGGTCGGTCGGCTGCGCACCCTCGAAATCCTCGGGGTGGCCGACCAGATCGGCCATTCGCAATGGTTCATCAAGCCCGAGGCCGAGACGGTGCTGCGCGAACTCGGCGAGCGCGGCGACATTATCAAGCGCATGCACCGTGCCCTGACCGAACGCGGCATCGAGCGCGGTTCGGCCAGCTATGTGCTGGCCGGCGAAAGCCTCGATGTTCCCGTCATCGGCCGCCTGGTCGAGCGCGGCCTCGATGATGAGTTGAAGGGCACCGCCTATGCCGTGGTCGACGGCGTCGACGGCCGCAGCCATCATATCAAGCTGCCGCATCTGGATGCCGCCGGCGACAGCCCACCCGGCTCGATTGTCGAGCTGCGCGCTTATGAGGATGCGCAAGGTGCACGCCGTGTCGCGCTTGCCGTCCGCTCCGATCTCGATCTCGGCGCTCAGGTCGGCGCGTCGGGTGCGACCTGGCTCGACCGGCAGGCCATCGCCCGAGATCCGATTGCGCTTTCCGACAGCGGCTTCGGCGCCGAGGTCCGTCAGGCTCTGGATGACCGCGCGGAACATCTGATCGGCGAGGGCTATGCCGAACGACAGGGCGGACGCGTGGTCTTTGCGCGCCGGCTGCTCAGCACGCTGCGCAGGCGCGAACTCGACAGCCTTGCCGAGAAGCTCGCAGCTGAGACCGGCATGTCCTTCGAGCGCGCCGCCAGCGGCGAATATGTCGCCGGTTCCTATCGCCAGCGCTTCGCGCTCGCCTCCGGCCGTTTCGCCATGATCGAGGGTCCCGGACCCGACGGGGGCCTCGGCTTCCAGCTCGTGCCCTGGTCGCCCTCTTTGGAAAAGCAGATCGGCCGTCACGTCTCCGGCGTCGCCCGCGACGATGGCGGCATCGATTGGGACTTCGGGCGAAAGCGCAGCCTCGGCCTCTGACCTCAACCGGAAAGGATCTCCGCCCATGTCCGCCACCAAAATTCTCTGGGGACAGATCAGCATCGTCTTCCTCATCATCCTCGCCACCACCTGGGGCGCGACGCAATATGTCGCCTGGAGTCTCGGCTATCAGGCGCAACTCGGCCCGCCCTGGTTTGAGCTGTTCGGGACGCCGATCTACTACCCGCCGGCGATCTTCTGGTGGTGGTATTTCTATGAAGCCTATGCGCCACCGATCTTTGCCAAGGGTGGGATCATCGCAGCCTCGGGCGGCTTCATCGCTATCGCGGTCGCCATCGGCATGTCGGTCTGGCGGGCGCGCGAGGCGAAGGGCGTCGCCACCTATGGCTCGGCGCGATGGGCCTCAAAGCCCGAGGTGAAGGCTGCGGGCCTGCTCGATCCCGATGGCGTCATCCTCGGCCGATATGAGCGCGAGTATCTGCGGCACGACGGTCCCGAGCATGTGCTGTGTTTCGCGCCAACCCGATCGGGCAAGGGCGTCGGCCTGGTGGTGCCGACGCTGCTGACCTGGCCGGGTTCGGCTGTTGTCCACGACATCAAGGGCGAGAACTGGCAGCTCACCTCCGGTTTCCGGGCACGTCATGGTCGCGTGCTGCTCTTCGATCCGACCAACCCGAAATCATCCGCCTATAATCCACTGCTCGAAGTGCGTCGCGGCGAGTGGGAGGTGAGGGACGTGCAGAATATCGCCGATATCCTCGTCGATCCTGAAGGCAGCCTCGACAAGCGCAACCATTGGGAAAAGACCTCCCATTCGCTCCTCGTCGGCGCGATCCTGCATGTTCTCTATGCCGAGCCCGACAAGACGCTGGCTGGTGTGGCCAGGTTCCTGTCCGATCCCAAGCGTCCAGTGGACTCCACCCTGCGCGCCATGATGACAACCGCGCATCTGGGTGAGGCGGGGCCGCATCCGGTCGTGGCCAGTGCGGCGCGCGAGCTGCGCAATAAATCCGAGAACGAGAGGAGCGGCGTCCTGTCGACGGCGATGTCGTTTCTGGGCCTCTATCGCGATCCCGTCGTGGCCGAGGTCACGCGCCGCTCCGACTGGCGGATCAGCGATATTGTGGCCGGCGATCAGCCAACCACGCTCTACCTCGTGGTGCCACCATCCGACATCAACCGAACCAAGCCCCTGATGCGTTTGCTGCTGAACCAGGTCGGCCGTCGCCTGACCGAGGATCTGCAGGCGAATGCCGGGCGGCATCGGCTGCTCTTGATGCTCGACGAGTTTCCAGCGCTCGGGCGACTGGACTTCTTCGAGACGGCGCTGGCGTTCATGGCCGGCTACGGCCTCAAGAGTTTTCTGATCGCGCAGTCGCTGAACCAGATCGAGAAAGCCTATGGGCCGAACAACTCGATCCTCGACAACTGCCATGTCCGCGTGAGTTTCGCCACGAACGACGAGCGCACCGCCAAGCGTGTTTCCGACGCGCTGGGGACCGCCACCGAGATGAAGGCGATGAAGAACTACGCCGGGCACCGGCTGTCGCCCTGGCTGGGGCATCTCATGGTCTCACGCTCGGAAACCGCGCGGCAATTGCTGACGCCAGGCGAGATCATGCAGCTTCCACCCGATGAAGAGATCGTCATGGTGGCGGGCATCCCACCGATCCGGGCGACGAAGGCGCGCTACTTTGAGGATGCCCGATTCCGGGAGCGGGTTCTTTCCCCGCCCGAATTGAAGCGCCCCGAGGGAACGCGCCCCGACGACTGGACCACGCTACCGATCCCCGCGCGACCCGGGCCTGCCGAGGATGACGAGGACCACATGGCAGATGATGAAGATCCGACCGAATCCGAGCGCCGGTTGCAGCCCGAACTCAGCCGCGTGAAGCCGGTGGAGAAGAAAATGCCCATCGAGAACGAGTTCGAGCCCCATCTTTCCGATGACGTGGAAGAAGATGTTGCCCGGAACCGACGCCTGATCCGCCAGGTGCAGAGGATTGCCCGGCAGATCGCTATGGACCCGAACGACGGCATGGATTTGTAGGGCCATGACACGCCACAGGAAGAAATCGAAGATCACGATCTATCTTGACCCCGATGTCACCTCGGCGCTGGCGGACTTTGCGGCACGCCGGGATCGCTCGCAATCCATGATCGCCGAAGCCGCCATCGCGTCGTTCCTGTCGCCGGACGATGCCGAGCGACGGGAAGCGGTTGTCGCCAAACGCCTCGACCAACTCGACCGCCGTATGACGCGGCTGGAGCGTGATGTCGGCATTGCCGTCGAGAGCCTCGCCGTGTTCATCCGCTTCTGGGTCACGACAACGCCGGCGCTGCCTGAGCCAGCGGCAAAGGCCGCGAAGGCCAAGTCGGCGGAACGATATGAGGCGTTCATCACGGCGCTCGGTCGGCGCCTCGCGCAGGGGCCGAAGCTCCGCCAAGAGATTTCCGAGGATGTGGCAGGGTCAGATCAGTGAACAGATCACATCGCACACTGGCTCTCTGAGAGTCTTGGCATATCCCCTACAGGAGGATAGCATATACCCATGAGCCAGGCACCGCACCCCCACGAAACCCACCCCCAGATCGTCAAGCGATTGAAACGCGCGGGCGGCCATCTGAACGGGGTTATCGAGATGATCGAGGCCGGCAGGCCGTGCCTCGACATCGCCCAGCAGCTCCATGCTGTAGAGAAGGCAATCGCCCAAGCCAAGAAGACGCTGATTCAGGATCACCTGGACCACTGCCTTGAGGAAGTGGTTGGGCCGCTCGACCGCGAACGGCGGCAGTCGATCGACCAATTCAAAGAGATAGCGAAATATCTGTGATGCTGGCCATTCTCCAAAACCGAACCTATCGCCATCTTTTTCTCGCCCAGGTCATCGCACTGGTCGGGACCGGCCTTGCAACGGTCGCCCTCGGCCTGCTCGCTTTCGAGCTGGCCGGAGCCGATGCCGGCGCAGTCCTCGGAACCGCGCTTACCATCAAAATGATTGCCTATGTGACGGTCGCACCCATCGCGTCGGCTTTCGCGGAGCGCGTACCGCGCCGCGCTATGCTGGTTGCGCTCGATCTCGTGCGCGCCGCCGTGGCGGTGTTTCTGCTGTTTGTTACCGAAATCTGGCAGGTCTACGTCCTGATCTTCGTGCTGCAATCAGCCTCGGCCGCCTTCACGCCGACCCTTCAGGCGACAATCCCCGACATTTTACCTGATGAGAAGGAATACACACGCGCCTTGTCACTCTCCCGGCTCGCCTATGATCTGGAAAGCGTCGTCAGCCCAATGCTGGCGGCGGCGCTGCTTGCCTTCATCTCTTTCCATAACCTGTTCGCCGGCACGATGATCGGTTTCCTGATCTCGGCGGCGCTGGTGGTGTCGGTCGTGCTGCCGAGCCCGAAGCCGTCGCAGCCGCGCGGCATCTATGATCGGACAACGCGCGGCATCCGCATCTATCTGGCGACGCCGCGCCTGCGCGGGTTGCTCGCGATCAATCTCGCTGTCGCTTCGGCCGGAGCATTGGTAATCGTCAATACGGTCGTCTATGTGCAGGTCGTTTTCGGTCTCGACCAACAGGCCATGGCGCTGGCGCTCGCCGCTTTCGGCGGAGGCTCGATGGTCGCGGCGCTCGCCCTGCCGAAGCTGTTGGAATCGGTTCCCGACCGCACCGCGATGCTGGCGGGCGCGTCGCTGCTGGTGGTGGGAGTGCTGGCGGCGGCCGCGCTGCCCGGTTACGGCTGGCTGCTGCCGCTCTGGTTCGTGCTCGGCCTCGGCTATTCGACGGCGCAAACGCCTTCCGGCCGCCTGCTGCGGCGCTCGGCCAACCCGGAGGACCGCCCGGCGCTATTCGCTGCGCAGTTCGCGCTTTCCCATGCTTGCTGGCTGATCGCCTATCCGCTCGCCGGATGGGCCGGCGCGGCGCTCGGCCTGCCGATCACGGCCGTCATCCTGGCGGCTGTGGCCGCCGTCGCCATCATCACCGGCTTGGCCGTCTGGCCGTCAGATGACCCCGAAATTGTCGCGCATCGCCATGACGACCTTCCAGCCGACCATCCTCATCTTGCGGAAACCGGGCAAGGGCATCGTCATGCCCATGCATATGTGATTGACGATATGCACCTCGCATGGCCACGCGAGCGCTGACCGGGAACGTGGAAGACCTGCTCTCACTGGCCGGGGTGTTCGCCATAGCCTTCGTCGCCGCCACGATCCTGCCGGCCCAATCGGAGGCCGCGCTGGTCGGGCTACTGGTCCTCGGCAAGCAACCGCCTGTCCTGCTGGTGATCGTCGCGACCATCGGCAATGTGCTCGGCTCCGTCACCAACTGGCTGCTCGGCCGCTGGGTAGAGCACTACCGTCACCGTCGCTGGTTTCCGGTTAGCGAACAGGCCCTCGACCGCGCAACCGGCTGGTATCGACGCTGGGGCCGCTGGAGCCTGCTCTTGAGCTGGGCACCGATCGGCGGCGATGCGCTCACTGTGGCGGCTGGCGTCCTGCGGGAACCGTTCTGGAGTTTCCTGCTGCTCGTGACGATCGCGAAAGCGGGCCGCTACATGGTGCTCACGGTCATCACGCTAGGGCTGCTCTAATGTGGCAGCCCTATCAGCAGCTCGTAGCGGTCCAGTGAGAAACCTACCTCACTTTCGCTGACCTCATCGGATCGTTCGCCACGTCCGGCGACTGACCGAAACTGGCCGTTTATCTGCCGATGGGCATCGGGTACGGAGCGGCGTTTTTCTTCCAATGCTCGCAGCAATGGACTTTAAGAACGAATTGCGTGGGTGAATCGCAGCGGAATCAAAGCCTCGCTTGGCGCAGCGCAGGGCCACCGCCGTTCTCCTGTATTTGCACGCCACGCTACTACGACGGTCGAAACTTGTTGAAACGGCCTGCTTTGCTTCTCTTTTAGTGATCCCCATCCGGGGATCGTCTCTCGCCTCCCCGGTGGAACGGGGACGAGATGGCAGGCATCAACCACAAACAGGCAACGGTGGACCGCGGCGCGCGTATGCTCCGAACGGCGCTCGGGCCTGCCATCTCAACCCTGCTGCAAGACCCAACGGTGGTCGAGGTCATGCTGAACCCCGACGGCCGGATCTGGGTGGACCGGCTGTCCGAGGGGCTGGCCGATACGGGCGAGATGCTGTCGGCCGCCGACGGGGAGCGCATCGTGCGGCTGGTTGCCCACCATGTCGGCGTCGAGGTGCATGCCCGCAGCCCCCGCGTCTCGGCCGAACTACCTGAGACCGGCGAGCGCTTCGAGGGCCTGCTGCCGCCGGTCGTCGCCGCTCCCGCCTTCGCCATTCGCAAACCCGCCGTCGCGGTCTTCACACTCGACGACTATGTGGCGGCCGGCATTATGTCCGCCGACCATGCCGCAACGCTACGCGAGGCCGTCGCGTCCCGCGCCAATATCCTGGTGGCGGGAGGCACCTCGACCGGCAAGACCACCTTGACCAATGCGCTGCTGGCCGAAGTGGCGAAGACGCAGGATCGCGTCGTCATCATCGAGGACACGCGCGAGCTGCAATGCGCGGCACCCAACCTCGTCGCCATGCGGACCAAGGATGGCGTGGCCACATTGTCGGAGCTGGTGCGCTCATCGCTGCGCCTGCGTCCCGACCGTATCCCGATCGGTGAGGTGCGCGGTGCCGAAGCGCTCGATCTCCTCAAAGCCTGGGGCACGGGCCACCCCGGAGGAGTCGGCACGATCCATGCCGGCTCCGGCATTGGCGCGCTGCGCCGCCTCGAACAGCTCATCCAGGAAGCCGTCGTCACCGTCCCGCGCGCCATGATCGCAGAAACCATCGACGTGGTGGCCGTTCTCGCCGGTCGCGGTTCCGCACGGCGGCTTGTCGAACTCGCCCGCGTCGAAGGTCTCGGAGCCGATGGCGACTACCGGATTTCTCCCGCCTTTTCAGAACCCGACACCACTCGCAACACTGGAGAACCTGCATGATCCGTCGTGCCTTCCGCATCCGTCACCATATCGCTACCGCCTCGGCCTTCGCCTGGGTGAGCCTGATGACATCCCCGGCCTGGGCCTCGGGCTCTTCGATGCCCTGGGAAGCGCCGCTGCAATCCATCCTCGAATCCGTCGAAGGGCCGGTGGCCAAGATCGTGGCGGTGATCATCATCATCGTCACCGGCCTGACGCTGGCTTTCGGCGATACCGGCGGCGGTTTTAGGCGGTTGATCCAGATCGTCTTCGGCATCTCCATCGCCTTCGCCGCCAGTTCGTTCTTCCTCTCGTTCTTCAGCTTCGGCGGCGGGGCGCTGGTCTGATGGCCGTGAGCTTCGAGGCCCTCGACGCAGTGCCCGGCTTCTCCGTCCCGGTTCACCGCGCCCTGACCGAGCCGATCCTGCTCGGCGGCGCCCCACGCTCCGTCGCCATCCTGAACGGCACGCTGGCCGGGGCAGTCGGCCTCGGCCTCCAGCTCTGGCTCGCCGGCATCCTGATCTGGGCGGTGGGCCATATCGCCGCCGTCTGGGCCGCCAAACGCGATCCGCTCTTCGTCGAGGTCGCGCGCCGCCATCTGCGCATCCCCGGTCATCTCTCGGTGTGAGGCATGAGTCCATGATGAATCTCGCAGAATACCGCCGCACCGCATCCCGCCTCGCCGATTACCTGCCCTGGGTGGCGCTGGTCGACTCCGGCGTGGTGTTGAACAAGGATGGCTCCTTCCAGAGGACCGCGAAGTTTCGCGGACCTGATCTGGATTCCGCCGTCGCGGCCGAACTGGTCGCGGTCGCCGGGCGGCTGAACAACGCCTTCCGCCGTCTCGGCTCTGGCTGGGCCATTTTCGTGGAAGCACAGCGTTCGGAGGCCGCAACCTATCCTGCGGACCGCTTCCCCGATCCCGCCTCGGCATTGGTCGATGCCGAGCGCAAGGCCGATTTCGAGGAAGAGGGCAGCCATTTCGTCTCCGGTTACTTCCTGACCTTCCTCTGGCTCCCGCCCGCCGAAGACGCCGCACGATCGGAGTCCTGGCTTTACGAGGGCCGCGAGACCTCGGGCGTGAACCCGTGGGAGCTGGTGCGCGGCTTCATCGACCGCACCGACCGCGTGCTGGCGCTGCTCGACGGCTTCATGCCGGAATGTAGCTGGCTCGATGACGCCTGCACGCTGACTTACCTCCATTCCACCATCTCGACCAATCGGCATCGCGTCCGCGTGCCGGAAGTGCCGATGTATCTCGACGCTCTGCTGGCCGATCAGCCGCTGACCGGCGGGCTGGAGCCGCGCCTGGGCACTCAGCATCTCCGGGTGCTGACGATCACCGGCTTTCCCGGCACGACCACCCCTGGCCTGCTTGACGAGATGAACCGGCTGGCCTTCCCCTACCGCTGGTCCACCCGCGCCATCCTCATGGACAAGGCCGACGCCACCAGGCTGCTGACGAAGATCAGGCGGCAATGGTTCGCCAAGCGCAAGAGCATCGCGGCGATCATCAAGGAGGTGATGACCAACGAGCAATCCGCGCTCGTGGACACCGATGCCGCGAACAAGGCCGCCGACGCGGATATGGCCTTGCAGGAACTCGGCGCCGACATGGCCGGCATGGCCTATGTCACCGCGACCGTCACCGTCTGGGACGAGGACGCCCGCCGCGCCGACGAAAAGCTGCGGCTGGTCGAGAAAATCATCCAGTTTCGCGATTTCAGCGTCATGGTCGAGACGGTCAATGCCGTCGACGCCTGGCTCGGCAGCTTGCCCGGACATGCCTATGCCAATGTCCGCCAGCCCCCGGTCTCGACGCTCAACCTTGCCCACATGGTTCCCTCAAGCGCCGTGTGGGCGGGGCCGGAACGGGACGATCACTTCGGCGCATCCCCGCTGCTTTACGGCAGGACCGAAGGATCGACCCCGTTCCGGCTGTCCCTTCATGTCGGTGACGTGGGCCATACCCTTGTCGTCGGGCCGACCGGCGCCGGCAAGTCGGTGCTGCTGGCGCTGATGGCCTTGCAGTTCCGCCGCTATGCGCGCTCACAGGTCTTCGCCTTCGATTTCGGCGGCTCCATCCGCGCCTGCGCACTCGCGATGCAGGGTGACTGGCACGATCTCGGCGGTGAGTTGACCGAGGCATCTGAGGCGTCGGTTTCGCTGCAACCGCTGGCCCGAATTCACGAAACTGCCGAGCGCGCCTGGGCCGCCGACTGGATCGTGGCGATCCTGATGCGCGAGAACATCCAGATCACGCCCGAGGTGAAGGAACATCTCTGGACCGCGCTGACTTCGCTCGCCTCCGCCCCGGTCGGGGAACGCACCATCACCGGCCTCGCCGTGTTGCTGCAATCCAATGACCTGAAACAGGCGCTGCGTTCCTATTGCGTCGGTGGACCCTATGGCCGGTTGCTCGATGCGGAGGCCGAACATCTTGGCTCTGCCGACGTGCAGGCGTTCGAGATCGAGGGCCTGGTCGGCACTGGAGCCGCACCGGCGGTTTTGTCCTACCTGTTCCACCGTATCGGCGATCGACTTGATGGCCGACCGACGCTGCTGATTATCGACGAGGGCTGGCTGGCGCTCGATGACGACGGGTTCGCGGACCAGCTCAGGGAATGGCTCAAGACCCTGCGCAAGAAGAACGCCAGCGTCATCTTCGCCACGCAGTCGCTATCGGACATCGACAATTCCGCCATCGCCCCGGCGATCATCGAAAGCTGCCCGACGCGGCTCCTCTTGCCGAACGAGCGCGCCATCGAGCCGCAGATCACGGCGATTTATCGTCGCTTCGGGCTGAACGACCGGCAGATCGAGATCCTCGCACGGGCCACGCCGAAAAGGGACTACTACTGCCAGTCGCGGCGCGGCAACCGCCTGTTCGACCTTGGCTTGTCGGAAGTCGGGCTGGCGCTTTGCGCCGCATCGGCCAAGTCCGATCAGGCCCTGATCAGCGACATCCTCGCCGAGCATGGCCGCAACGGGTTTCTCGCCGCCTGGCTGTGCGCCCGCGGCGTCGATTGGGCGGCCGATCTCATCCCGGACCTCACCAATCTCGCGACCGAAAGCGAACACCTGCCGCCCGTCGTCGATGAGGACGAGTTCGGCATCATCCTGGAAGAAGAGGAGATTACCCCATGACGCGCGCAATTCCCTGGTTCACCCGCATGGCCAGCGTTTCGACGCTCACTCTTGCGCTCGCTGCGCCGCTGGCTCTTGCGCCGGTGTTCACGACGCCGGCCCATGCCTTCTTCGGCGGGTTTGGCAGGATCGTCTACGACCCCACCAACCATGCCGAGAACCTGCTGACCGCCGCCCGCACGCTGGAGCAGATCAACAATCAGATTACCTCGCTCCAGAACGAGGCACAGATGCTGATCAACCAGGCCCGCAATCTCGCGAGCTTGCCCCACAGCTCGCTGCAGGCCCTTCAGCAAAATGTCCAGCGGACCCAGCAGCTTCTCGGTCAGGCCCAGAACATCGCCTTCGACGTGCAGAACATCGACCAGATGTTTCAGCAGGATTATGGCAATCTGTCCCTTACGACCACGGATCAGCAGCTCATCGCCGATGCCCGGTCTCGCTGGGAGAATACCGTCGGGGGCCTTCAGGACGCCATGCGGGTGCAGGCCGGCGTTGTCGGGAACATCGACAGCAACCGGGCCGAGATGTCCGCGCTCGTCGGCGAAAGCCAGGGCGCGACCGGGGCGCTGCAAGCTACGCAGGCCGGCAACCAGCTTCTCGCCCTCCAGTCGCAGCAGCTTTCCGACCTGGTTGCGGTCATCTCGGCTAATGGCCGGGCGGAGGCCCTCACGGAAGCCGAGCGGGCGACCGCTGCCGAGCAGGGCCGCATCCAACGCGAGCGCTTCCTGACGCCGGGGGCGGGCTACCAGCCCGGAAACGCGCAGATGTTCAACTGAGGCTGGGAGGGCAGATCATGGGAGGGAAGGTGCTGGCCCGCATCGCGGCCATCGTGTTCGTCGCCATCGCGATCACCGCGGCGATCATCGAGATGACCCGCGAGGAAGCCCCCGCGCCAGCACCTTCCGCTCCTGCGCTTTCGCGTCAGGTCGATCCCCTGCGCGAAGGGCAGCGCCGCTGTCAGGAGATGGGCGAAGCGGCAGCCAATGATGCCGCCTGCCTGGGCATCTGGGCCGAGACCCGCGACCGATTTCTTGGCCGGACACCCGCGCAAGCGACGCCTGGCCCGGATGGGGGGCGATAATCATGGGCGGGACGGGGGTCATCGACAATTTTCTCGGCATCTTCACCAGCTATATCGACTCGGGCTTCGGCCTGCTCGGCGGTGAGGTGGCCTTTATCGCCACAACGCTCATCGTCATCGACGTGACACTCGCCGCTCTGTTCTGGGCCTGGGGCGTCGACGACGACATCATTGCGCGCCTGGTGAAGAAGACGATCTTCGTCGGGGTCTTCGCCTATATCATCTCCAACTGGAACAATCTTGCCCGCATCGTCTTTGAGAGCTTCGCCGGCCTCGGCCTCATGGCCTCGGGCACGGGGTTTTCCGCCGCCGATCTCCTGCGCCCCGGCCGCGTCGCCCAGATCGGCCTCGATGCCGGGCGGCCGCTACTCGAATCCATCTCCGATCTCATGGGCTGGATCGCGGTCTTCGAAAACCTGGTGCAGATCCTCTGTCTGTTCTTCGCCTGGGCGCTGGTGATCCTCGCCTTCTTCATTCTGGCGATCCAGCTCTTTGTCACCCTGATCGAGTTCAAGCTGACCACCCTGGCCGGCTTTGTGCTGATCCCCTTCGGTCTCTTCGGCAAGACTGCCTTCATGGCCGAACGGGTTCTGGGCAATGTCGTCTCATCCGGCATCAAGGTGCTGGTTTTGACCGTCATCATCGGCATCGGCTCGACACTCTTCGGCCAGTTCACCGCAGGCTTCGGCGGCGCGACCCCGACCATCGACGACGCCATGGCCATCGTGCTGGCCGCCCTTTCCCTTCTCGGCCTCGGTATCTTTGGTCCCGGTATTGCCACCGGCCTCGTCTCGGGCGGCCCGCAACTCAGCGCAGGGGCGGCGGTTGGAACCGGCCTCGGGGTCGGTGGAGCTGCTGTCGCTGCCGGTGGCGCGACCATGCTCGCCGCGCGGGGCGGCGGTGCCGCACTCTCGGGTGGTGCTGCGCTTACGCGCGGTGGCGCCTCGGCCGCCGGTGCGGCCTCGTCCGCCTATTCCCTCGGTTCCATAGGCGACTCCGGCGCGGCCGGGGTCGCCTCCGGGCTTGGCGGTGTGGCGCGCGCCGCAGGCTCGGCCGCGATCTCCCCCCTGAAGCGAGCAGCCTCCCGTGCCACCGACAGCGTGAAATCCAGCTACTCCGATGGCACAAAAGCCGGGTTCGCTGCGTCCGGCGGCAGCTCCTCCATGGGAACCATCGCGGGCGCGCCGTTGCCCGAACCGTCAACCCCCTCAGCCGCAGATAGCCCGCCGGCCTGGGCGCAGAACATGCGCCGCAGCCGGGCGATGAGCCACGGCGTCACCGCTGCCGCCCATGCCGTCCGGTCCGGCGACAGCCACGGTGGCGGCTCCTCCGTCAGCCTTTCCGAAAGTGACCGCACATGAACATCTTCAAACGACCGACGACCCACTACGGCAAGGTGCCGGAACCCGAAACGCCCTATCAGCGCGCCGCGCAGGTGTGGGACGACCGCATAGGTTCGGCCCGCGTCCAGGCGAGAAACTGGCGCTATATGGCGTTCGGTTCGCTGATCCTCGCGGCAGGTTTCGCTGGCGCGCTTGTCTGGCAATCCGCGCGCGGAACCGTCGTGCCCTGGGTGGTGCAGGTGGACAATCTCGGCCAGGCGCAAGCCGTCGCGCCGGCAGCGGCCGATTATCGGCCGACCGATCCGCAGATCGCCTTTCACCTTGGCCGCTTCATCGAACAGGTGCGCGCGCTCCCAGCCGACGCCATCGTCGTCCGCCAAAATTGGCTCAGGGCCTACGAGTTCACCACCGACCGGGGCGCGGCTGCATTGAACGATTATGCCCGCTCCAATGATCCCTTCACGCGCGTCAGTCGCCAGCAGGTTGCCGTCGAGGTCTCGAGCATCATCCGGGCGTCCCCGGACAGTTTCCGCGTAGCCTGGACCGAACGCCACTACGAAAACGGCCAGCTCTCCACCACCGAGAGATGGACCGCGATCTTGACGGTCGTGATCCAGACCCCGCGCGATGCCGAGCGGCTGCGCGCCAATCCCCTCGGAATCTATGTCAACGCGATCAACTGGTCGCGGGAGATGAGCCAATGACCGCCACAACTATGAGCAAAACCGGCTTTCCGGCTTTCCGTAAATCCGCCTTCGCGGCTCTGTTGCTTTCCGCGACCATGCTGGCCGGCTGCGCGACCAATCGGACGCCGCAGTTCAGCTACGATGCCGATGTGCCGCCCTTGCCGACCGTGCAGGCGGCTGCGACCGACACAACGCCCCGACCGCTGCATGTCCCGCCCGCCTGGATTGTGGCGCGGGGCGGCGAGGCTGCCGGCACGGCGACGGCCCGTGTCGAGAACGCCAACGCCGCCGCCCGCGTCGAGCCGCGCCGGGAAGGCTACTATAATGCCATCCAGATCTATCCGTGGTCGGAAGGCGCGCTCTATCAGGTCTATGCCGCCGTCGGGCAGATCACCACCATCGCGCTGGAGCCGGGCGAGAGCCTGACAGGCGCGGGACCGATTGCCGCCGGCGATACTGCAAGGTGGGTTATCGGCGACACCGAAAGCGGCTCCGGCCCGACCCGCCGGGTGCATGTGCTGGTGAAGCCGACCCGGCCGGACATCTCGACCAACCTCGTCATAACCACCGACCGCCGGATCTACATGATCGAGTTGCGCGCGCGGGAAGCGCTCTACATGCCCGCCGTCGCCTGGGCCTATCCCGCACCGCCGCCAGGCAGCCGCGTGGCCGCACCGTCGGCCCCCGTCATCCCGGCCGAGGCCGCGCGCAACTATCGCTACGGCTTGCAGGTGCAGGGCAACAGCCCGCCATGGCGCCCAGTCTCCGTCTTCGACGACGGCAGGCGCGTCTATGTCGTGTTCCCGCGCGGCATCGTCCAGGGCGAGATGCCGCCTCTGTTCGTTCTTGGGTCGGACGGCGAGCCGCAGATCGTCAACAGCCGCATCCACCAGAACGTCCTGATCGTGGACAGGCTGTTCGGCGCCGCCGAGCTGCGCCTTGGCAGCGGCAACCGCCAGCAGGTGGTCAGGATTGTCCGCGTAGAGCAAACGCAGGCCGCAGCCCAACCAGCCGGTGCGACCACGGGAGGATCACCCTCATGAGTGGCACCGACACTACGGCTCCCATGCGGTTGCGCGCCGAGCCGCCCCGCGTCACCCGTCTGTCCCGCAAGGTGCTGGCAGGCGCCGGAGCCGTCGCCCTTCTCGGCATCGGCGGGGCGCTGATCTACGCCCTCCAAACCCGTGACGCGGGACCGGGCGGTGGCGAACTCTATTCGACCGAGAACCGCCCCACGGCAGACGGGCTTGCCGGCTTGCCGCGCGATTACACCGGCCCGGTTCTTGGACCTGCGCTTCCGGGCGACCTCGGCCGCCCGATCCTCGAGGCGCAGAACCGGGGCCAGCCGGTCATGCCTCCGGCGATCACCACACCTTCTGTCGATCCTGAGGAGCAACGACGGCTTGCCGAGGAAGAAGCTGCGCGGCTGAGCGGTGTGTTCTTCCAGTCCGGCCCGCGCACGGGAGCGCCGGCAGGAACGGCCATGCCTAGCCTTGCCGGTCTTGGCCTTGGCGGACGGCCGGACGGGCAGAGCCGGCACACAGCTTTTCTCAATGGACCCGTGGACCGGCAGACTGTCGCACCGGATCGTGTCGCGCCGCCGGCATCGCCCTACATCCTTCAGGCCGGGGCCGTGATCCCGGCCGCGCTCATCACCGGCATCCGTTCCGATCTGCCCGGCCAGATCACGGCGCAAGTGACCGAGAACGTCTATGACAGCCCAACCGGCTCGCTGCTCCTGATCCCACAGGGAACGCGCATCATCGGTCAATACGATGATGGCGTGACCTTCGGCCAGCGCCGCGTGTTGCTGGCGTGGAATCGCCTGATCCTGCCCGGCGGCCGTTCCATCGTTCTGGAGCGCCTGCCGGGCGCGGACGCATCGGGCTATGCCGGGCTTGAGGATGGCGTCGATTATCATTGGTGGGATCTGATGAAAGCGGCTGGCCTCTCCACGCTGCTCGCGGTCGGCACGGAGCTGGCGACTAGTGACGAGGACCGGCTTATCCGTGCGATCCGCGACGGCGCACAGGATACCGTCAATCAGGCGGGCCAGCAGATCGTCCAGCGCCAGTTGCAGGTCGCCCCGACGCTGACCATCCGGCCGGGCTTCCCGGTCAGGATCATCGTCACCCGCGATCTAGTATTCGAGCCGGCAGGAGGTTGGCCATGACAAAGCTGAAACTCGGCCCGCTGCCGGACGACAAGCCCGTGAAGGTGACAGTGGAGCTGCCCGCGTCGCTTCACCGCGATCTGATCGCCTATGCCGAGGTACTGGCCCGCGAGAGCAGCCAGCCCGCCGCGGATCCCCTCAGGCTGATCGTGCCGATGTTGGAGCGGTTCATCGCCACGGATCGTGGCTTTGCAAAGGCGCGAAAGATCCGCTCATGACGTGATCGGGTGTTTGGCCGGGCCGGTTGCCGCGATCATCTCCATGAGCGCGTCTATCACGCTCTGCGTCGAGTCCCACTTCGCCGCGTGGTCCAGCAGGCGGTTCTGAATGTTCAGACTGACCGCGCCATGGATCGTTGACCAGAACATGAAGCCGTAGCGTCGCAGGTCAGCGCCCGGCAAGTAACCATGCTCCTGAGATGAGCGAAGGCCGGTCAGCAGCAGACTCAGGACCTGACGACTCGCTTCGCTTGACCACGGATCATCGCTCACCCCAAGCTTCGGGGGCGGTGAGAACATCAGCCGGTACAGAGTGGGGTTCTCCAGGGCGAAGCGCGCATAGGCATAGCTGCCATCGCGCAAATAGCCGAGCGGATCGCCTCGCATCTGTTCGAAAACCGCGAACTTCTCATTGTAGAGCCGTCCAAAGCCTTCATCGCGCGCCGCGCGCAGCAAAGCATTCTTGTTACGGAAATGGCCGTAAAGGGCCGGCGCCGTGCATCCCACGGCTTGTGCCACTGCCGTCAGTGGAACACCGAAGTCACCCTGCTGTGCCAGCAGGCGGATCGTTTCCTCGACCGCGCGGCGAGGAATATCAAGTTCCTGCTCCTTCCTGGGCCGAGCCATCGGGATCCCTGCTGCAACTGTGCGTGAAAACTGAATGCGATTTATTTTTTTCGTTGACGGAGCCGATGTCAAGCAGCACCATCCCAAGAACTGAATGATATTAAGTTTGAGGCGGAGAGGAGGGGAGATGGTCGCGTACGAATCTGGGCATCATGGCGCGCGCCTCTCTTGTGGCATGCGCCGGTGCCCTCGTCGGCAGGCTGCAAACGAGCGCCGGCCAGAAGCCAACTGCGGTTCGGGATGATGCGTCATGCCTGCGCGCCGGAACAGGGACGCCCCATCTGGTAGCTCCGTCCTCGCGCGTATTGTCGAGGGCAGCGCCGGTAAGAACACAATCCGGTTGCGCCAGCTGCGGCATTTCCTTGCAGCGGCGGACCAAGGGAGTTTCCGCAAGGCAGCAATCGCGCTCGCCATCAATGAATCGTCGGTCAGCCGCCAGATCCGCGACCTGGAGGATGAATTGGGTGCTTCTCTTTTCATACGACATTCGGGCGGGGTGCGGCTGACAGTCGCCGGGCAGGAGTTTCTGCGCAGCGCCCGGCATGCCCTTCGGCAGATCGACATCGGCGTGACAAAAGTCGCTGCGGTTGGCCGGGCTGACCAGGGACTGCTCAAGGTCGGAATTTTCTCGTCGCTGGCGTCGGGGTTTCTGTTTGACCTCCTGCGGAAGTTCGGGAGGCACCATCCGACGGTTCAGATCGACCTCATGGACGGAAATCCTGCCGAGCATGTCGCGGCTGTCCGGAAGCTGGACCTGGACATCGCCTTCATTACCGGAACCGCTCGCTGGGATGGCTGCGAAACGGAGCATCTCTGGTGCGAACGGGTCTTTGTCGTGCTGCCGACCGACCACCCGCTGGCTGCCAAAGCCCAACTCGGATGGCCTGATCTGACAGGTGAACGCTTCATCGTGAGCGATGTCGCACCGGGCCAGGAGATCCACGACTATCTGGTCGCTCACCTTGCCGGTCTCGGTCATCACCCTGACATTCACTCCCAGCATGTGGGCCGCGACAACATCCTGTCGCTGGTCGCGGTCGGTCGTGGCCTCACCTTGACGAGCGAAGCCACCACCGTCGGGCAATTTCCGGGGATCGCATTCCGGCAACTGGCGGACGAAGTGTTGCCGTTCAGCGTGGTCTGGTCTGATCAAAACGATAACCCGGCCTGCCGACGCTTGTTGAGCATGGCTCGCGCGATGGGGAAAGCTTCTGTGCTGTCACAACCACCTCTCTGAGGATGGCAACCCTCGAAGCAAGAATGTCGTGGGGCTTTCCTCTGGCTCGCGTGCTCTCGAACAGCAACCACCTTCAGATCCGACGGATAGTCTCACCTCCGCCGGATGCGCGCCGCGATAGCCCAGGCGCTCGCCCCTTCGGACGACATTCGCAGTGGAAACAACTATCAGGAACCCCTGTTTCGATCATGACGTGCAGCGATCCACTGGCCGAGACTCTTCAATTCGGCCGCGCTGAAGCCCGTGGCCATCGCATCGGCAGCGCGCTGCATCATCGCCCGATCGTCCGGGGCCGTGGACTTCGCAGGCCAGGACGATCGAAAGTGCTCGCAGGCATGGCTGAACCCGGCCGCCCAGTTCCGCATGGCCATCTGGCTGCGCCCGGACATTGCGGCCGTGAATTCCGCAGGCTTGTTCGCTTGGTCTACGCAGGCGTTCGCGCGCATCAGGATCAGATCGGCGAAGCGCTGGATACTGTCCGGCGTCAGGTTTCCAATGGCGCTGCCGAGGATTTCGGGCAACCACCTGTTGGGCGCGATCACCTTCGGCGCGATGGTGACCGACATCAGGAACCCGTCGATCCAATCCGCCGTGATCGCCGAGCCCTTCACGAGGCGTGCCAGTTCGCCCTTCCGCTCCGGCTTTGGCGAATCTGCCTCCGCCTCTTCCACCCATTCCTCAAGCGTGGCGTCCTGATCCACGTCCGGATCGTCGAACACCCACGCCTCGATTGTCTGGTCGTGGACATCGGCCATGACCGGGATCCTCTTCAGATCGCGTCCTTCGAGGAGCGCCACCGCCGTGGCCGTGAAGCTGTTGGCGTCCGGGTGGTCGGCCGCCGTCAACACATCGGCCGCCCGCGCGACAAGTCGCGCCCAGAAGTCGCGTCGGGTCTCGAGCCATCGCCACAGCGCCGAGTCCAGCGCGCGCGGGCTGTGGCGGCCCTCGAGCACCTCATGCGCATGATCGCTTTCCTCGAACCAGCTCTGGACGATCTCATGGCGATCCCACCAGCCCTCGCTGGCATTGATCAGCTTGCCTCGCGCCTGCGCCGAGAGACCGCGTATGCGATCCGTGACGGGCAGCGCCGCGATCAGGGCCTCGGTCGTGACCGCTTCCGGCCGCAGCTTGTCGAGGCCACAGAGTTCCGCCACCTCGATGAGCCCCGCGGCCGGGGGTTGCCCTGCTGCAAGGCCATCGGCCAGCGCCATGGCGAGGCTGCCTTCGAGCCATGAGAGGGGCACCTTGACCGCGCCGGTTTCCTGGCAGATGCGGCTGATCAGCGCCTTCTGTTCGCTCGCCGACGTGCAGGGCACGGTATAGGCGTCCTTGACCCCGTGGCCCTGCTTGAAGAGCAGCATCGCGGTCTTGCGGCTTCCGCCCGATTGTAGTGCGATCATGACGCTTTGCGCGCCGCCGCCATCGGGCAGTGTGGCCATGACCGAATTGATGGTCCACCGCCTGGCTGACGCGCCGGTCGCCAGACCCGACCGCATGGCGAGTTTCAATGCCTTGTCCACCGAGGCGCGGGCCTCGCCCTGAGGCATCCAGCTGCGCAGGATCACCATCTTGCTCGCTATCTCCTGCGAGAGCGTGCCTGCCGCGGCGCGTTCGCTCAGCGCCCGCGCAGCCGCAGCGCGGGCCGGTGCAGCGGGATCGAGCAGCCAGAAACATGCCAGCTTCGCATGGATCGGCTCCGATCGTCCAACCGACCATGCGATGACGTGCTCGCGCATTGCCGACGGCATTGCCGGGAACGTCTCCGTCAGCGCGGCATGCAGCGCGAGCGCATCGCCTTCGGTCTGCTCGATCAGACTGCGGAACAGATCTTCCAGCGCCGCCTCCGCCGCGACACGATCCTGCTGGGCAGGGTCGGGCGCTGCGAGCATCGTATCGGCGGAAGAAACCTCCAGAGATGCGGGTGCGGGCAGTCCGTTCCTCGTCCATGCGCTTGCAAGAAGCAGGCGGTGGAAGGGGCTCAGGCGCCCCTGGCCAGAAGCCAGTTCGACCGCATCCGTCACTGCCTCAAGAAAGGTATCACCTCGCTTCTTTCGGTTCTCCCTGGCGATACGCGCGGCATCCAGTGCCGATGCCAGCAATTCGGTGAGTGGCTCCAGCTCCGGGGCGTTCTCCTCCGTGGCGCAAAGAATGGCGATCAGGCGTCCACCCAATGCAGGCCGATGCAGCATCGTATAGCTTGCGCGGTCGAGAACCTCGCGATGTGCGTTGTCATCGTCCCGCAGCCGCGTCAGTTCCGCTATCGCCGTTTCGATCTGCCCGTCAGCCACGCCGCCCCGCTTTCTGTATCAAGCTGCTACTTCGGTCACCAAAAATTGCGCTGCCAGTCTTGTCCTTGAGAAGATAAGCAACCAGCTCCTATTACTCGACAGACTTTTCGATGAATCCGAGGGTGTTGGCGTTCTCGACCAGCGTCCGGACCTTTGCGCGATCAAGGCCCGAGGGGATTTCCGCCTCGATTTCGAGCCGCAGCTTCACATCGCTGCCAGGGATGATGGTGAGTTGTTCGACGATGGCCTCCACGATCTGGTGCATGTCTCGCGCTGGCCTGTCGGCAGATACCATCACCGTTCCGGCAAATCGGGTTGGCTTCTTCTCCGTGGTAGTGGGTTCTGATGCACCGTCGGTGGTCTGGGCACCGCCAGCTTCCCCTGTGGTCTCGGCCGCCTCACTGGGATTACGAGTCGGATCAGGCAGCGCAGGAGACGGACGATGCGCCTCCGCGACGTCCGGTTTCACGATGATGCTGTCGCTGTCGATGACCACCATGGCGTTTCCGGTGTGCGAAATCGCGAGGCCCAGATAGGCGCCGGTCTTCTCGTCCCACCGCTCGGCATAGGCGAAGGGGCCGGGCAGCATGCCGCTCACGGCAGCCTGCACTGCCTTGATCAGCACGTCCTGACCCTTGATGCGCGGCAGATAGATGTAGCGATTGAGAAACTCTCGCAGCTCCTTCAGGGACAGATGAGGCTTGCCGTTCCAGATGTATTTCTGGAGATCACGGTCGAGGCGAGACGGCCCCAGTTCCACGAGCAAGCCTTCTTCGGCGACCAGCTTCTTGCTGGCGCGCGCCAGCAACCCGTCCTGTGCCGGAATTTTGCCCGATACCCATTCCCAATCCATCTGGGCGCTCTCCTGGGCGGGATAGTGCAAGTAGCACCATGCCTCTTTCAGGCGCGTCTTCATCGTTTCATTGGCCTCGGACAGCTTTGTCTTGGCCAGCGCACTGTCGCTCTGGGTGAGGTTGAGCCGCTCGGTGTCACGGACGATCTCGCCCCAGGCGAGCGATGCGCGCACGGCATCCTTCAGATTGTCGAGTTGCCGACTTTCTGCAGCGATGAATACCAGCATGTTGCGATAGACGCGCGGTGTGCTGCCGCGCTGCATCAGGATGTCTTTCGCCTCGACCAGCGCGTCCGAGCCGTCACGGCCATTGTGGGGATGTTTGACACCCAGCACGACGGCGCGCACACCGCCCGCTTCATCGGGGACTTCGGCAGACGAGGTCGGAGCGACCTGCACGGCGTCGAAATGCCCGCGATCGGCGAGGCCATTCACATATTTCCCGAGTTCCGCGTCGATTGTCACATCGACCAGTGCCGCTTCAATCTGTGCCGCCTTATCCGCTGCGATACGGTTGAGGCTCGCCGACATCGAGTACCAATAGCGGCCAAGATCGGCGTGCATGAACTTCGCCTGGTTGGTCAACCGCCGCAGTGCATCGCCGAAGATCGCCGGACGCTCGCCCGGCTGCACGACCCCGAGATTGATCTGCTTGTCGTCGAGGCCGGTATTCTGCTGCTGGTGCGTCGGAGCTGTGCCCATGAAGATCGTGCGCGCAACGCGCCGAGTCGCCGAATAGCGGTTCAGGTTCGGTGCCGACTGGTCGATCTTGTATGGCGTGGATGCCGTGCCATCGACATCGCCGGCGATGATCGACTGCCAGGTCACGTCGAGATAATGCAGCAACTCCGGCTCAACGCGCGGCGAACTGACCGACACGCTGCCGGGCATGATCATCACCGAGGGGTCACCGCTCATCCAAAGCTCGTGAATGGCCTGCGCCATCAGGCGCAACACGCCGCGTGTGCGCTGGAATTTTTCCAGCGATCCCCAACTCGTATAAAGCTGATCGAACAGTTCGGGATGGATCGGATAGGCTTTTTCCAGCTTGCGCCGATAATCCTCATCCGCGCAGCCCTGCGGGAAGTCGTTGGCGTTTTCCCGGTACAGCTTGGCGAACTGCTTCAGCGTGTTGTCGCGGTGATGGAACTTGTCGCCGGGGATTTCCTTGAACAGCCGCCGCCGGACGATCTCATAGCTTTCTTCCTGGCTTGCCGGTCGCCATGAGGATTCCACGCGGCTGAAGGTCTGCTTGAGCCGGGCCAGCGCCTCCTGACCGCCTTCACCGCCGACTTCGATCTGCGATGCCGGAAGCGAGGCGACCAGCAGCGTGCCTGGGCTGGCCTTGACCGCCTCGGTCAGCGACTGGACGAAAGACAGGTTCGCGTCGAACGAACCGGACGGCAGTCCTTCGACTTTGTAGATCTGCCGCAGATAGGCGACCCATTCGTCGATCAGGATCAGGCAGGGCGCGTATGTCTTGAAGAGCGTCTCAAGCAGGTTCGAACCCGGCGCAATGCCACTCGCATCGTTCTCCGCCACCATGTCGAAGCCTTCCGGCCCACCAAGCTGCCATGCCAGCTCGCCCCAGGTCGTGCGGATCTTCCGGCCACCCTCGGCGTTCAGCACGTCCTGCGGACCGCGCGACGTGCCGACCAGCACCGCGCGGCGGATAGCCTTCGGGACGCTCAGCCCCTGCTTGTCGAGCAACTGGTCCAACCCCGACAAATCCTGAACCGGCGTCGGCCCCGCCATGTGGTAGAGCGCGAGCATCGAGTGCGTCTTGCCGCCGCCGAAATTCGTTTGCAACTCGACGACCGGATCGCCGCCGGTGCCTGACAGACGCCGGGCCGCCCCAATCAGCAGCGTGCTAAGCCCCTCGGTCAGATAGGTCCGGCTGAAAAACTGCTTCGGATCGCGATACTCGGCTGGCGCACTGCCCGTATGCACCTTGGCGAGGTCGGCCGCGAACTCGGCTTGCTGGAACTCCCCCGTCGCCACATCCTGGTGCGGCTCGACAACCTCGCGCCACGGCAGCAGGCCCGCCACCGTCTCGACCGAGATTTCCAGCCGCTGGCTCTTGCGCCGCTCCTCGTTGCGCGCCAGTTCGGTGAACTTCGTGCGCAGGATGGTGTCGCGCATCTTGCCAAGCTGCTCTGCCGCCTCACCGGCGCTGATCGCCTCCATCAGGCGGCGCATGGAATCGAGCGCGCGCTCGGCGTCGTCATAGGTGAAGGGCTCGTTGTGCGAGAGCTTGTTGCGCACATCCAGCAGTTCGGACACATAGGACCGCTCCGGGTGCCCGAGGACCGTGGTGAAGGCTTCCTTCCAGAAGGCCATCATGGTCTTGAGCAACCCCTGCTGGTCCCAGCCCACGTCTCCCGACGAATTCGGGCGCAGGCCCTGAACGCGCTGGACCACCTCAAGCTGCCAATGCCCCTTGATGGCGGTTTCCAGCCGTTTCTCGACAAAGGGGATCAGCGCCGTCGGGATCAGTTCCATCCCCTCGAAGACATATTGCCGCGTGCTTTTGGCCATGTTCCGGCTCCCCTCAGAATCCCATGCGGATCTGGCGATCCCCGCTTGTGTCGTGAATGGCCGCCGCAGCCCTGGTCAACTCGGCCCAGTCGGCGATCAGGGCGTTGTAGGCCGTGGCCTCCTTCGCATCCTTCCGCTTGTTGGCGCTGATGTCGTAAAGACAATAGGCGAGGTCTTTCACCGCCTCGGCCTGGCTGCTGATCTTTTTCAGCAGGACGGCGGTATCGTGCGAGATGCCGTCCTTCTCATGCGCCTTGACGAGGTGCTGGAGGCATTCCCACACCGTCAGGTGGCCATCGCTGCCCGGCTCCCAATCCTCGGCAAGCTCGTCGCGGGTCAGGATGCGCACCTTGCCCGCCGCACTTTCCACGATCCCGGCGTGTTTGACGCTTTCGACCGAGATGCCACGCGCACGGGCGAGGTTGTCGGCCACGCCGTAATCCCCCTTGCCGTTTCCGTTCTGCTGGAACCAGGTGATGGCAAAGCGGGTGTCGGCGTCGAACTCGCCCTCGATGCCGCCAAGATATTCGTCGAGTTCCCGATTGATCAGTTGCAGCGCGGTCTTGACGCTCATCGGGCTGTCGTCGGATTCCAGCACGGCCTTGTAGCGCGAGAAGACGCCCATGCCGGGGCCGATGGCCGATTGCGGCATGTCGGCCGGGGCGATGTTGGCAGCCTGAAGCTCGGCAATGGCCGGGGGCAGTTCGCGTTTTAGTGCACGGATGAACTCGGCCCGGGTGATGATCTCGGCTGTGGCTTCCTTCTTGCGGCAAACGAGGACGACCGAATTGGCGAGGGCGTTGGTGCCGACAGCAATCATTCTGCCGGGCTTCTCCGTCCGCATAGGCCACGTGCCGACAAGTGAATATCCAGCATCTATAACGGCTTGCACGAAAGTCGCCCATCCAGTGGAGCTAATCCCTTCCTGTTCAATCTCGCTCTGCTTGAAGGCATAATAGATCGCCGCAGGGAATAACATGGAGCTATTTGCTGCCATATTCTTGACAGCAAGGGTCATTCCGCTCAGGAAAAATGCCTCTGCGTTATCCCGCCCACCGTGTCGGTATGCGGTGGCAACCAACTCTTCCGCTTTGGGAACTGCTAGCGTTGCCATTAAATCAGGAAAAACGTCTTTGAGATGCCTTCTCAGCCAGACGAAGAAATAGTCTGACAAGTCCGCATAAGCGATATTATCATAGTAAGGCGGATCGGAAGAAATGACCGATGGGCCAGGATACCTTACCGTCTGTGCATCTCCTTGGTTTAAATGTCCCGGGGCCGCAGGAGAAATTGCGCCGAGCGACTTGAAAACCCACTCTATAGCGGCGTCTGTCCAATTTCCGTTGCTAGCACTAAAGGGATTTAGCTCAACAAAATCCCATACCATTGGCAGGGCTTGTCGAGCGAAAGTGCTGCGGGACGCTTCAACTGAATTTCGCCAACTAACCTGAGCACTCCAAGCATCCGCTGCCCGATCCGCAGCGAACCCCAGATACACGCTCACTGCCTCGGCATAAGCCTTCGCGCCTTTGCCGCCGTCACGGAGTGGAGTGTGGTCGGCAGGCATCCCCGCGGCGAGGGCATCGGCCTCGACCTGTGCACGCGCCTCATGTACCAGATCGCTGAACGTATTTAGCGCGACAAGCTGGCGGTCTGTGAACAGCTTGCCCCATTGGTCTAGACCGTAGGCATGACAGGTTCCCCCTGTCAGGCGCGCAGGCGTCTCTCCAGAAAGGAAAGTTTCCCGCGCTTCCTTGGCGATCCCGGCGGCTTCGTCGGTAAAGGCCATGGCAATATGTTCGCTGTTCGGTGCGGCGTAGCGCCGTCTACCCTTACCCTCGCCAACAATGGCCAGCAGAGTTTGCCCCATTCGACCCGCCTTGCCCATCTCCTTCACATAGTCGCCAGTGATAGCCGACCCCGACATGAGGCAATGGAAATTGGCACGCGCCCCCTTGGTTCCTTCCTTCGCCGCTGCAAGCTCGGCCTTCGTCCCGCCCTGCCGGATGCGATAGCTGATCGTCTTGGCCTGCCGGTCCACGATGGGTTCGACCCAGACCTCGCGCCCGGATTTGGAACTCAGCAGAAAGCTGGATGCAATCGGCACCTGCACATCCGCAAAAGCCGGGTCCGGGCTTGGGACTGTGCGCGCCCAGATCCAGGCGATCACCGTCGCCTTACCCCCACCGTATTCCTTCGGCAGGTCCACCTGCGGGTAAAGATGCCCGATGCGCTCCCACGCCTTCTCGCGCATCCATTCGCCGTAGTGCTTCACATCCTCGGCCAGCCCTTCGGCATTGCGATAGAATTGCCGCGCCTTGATCCCCGGATGGATAGGGGCCATGTCCTTGAACTTCGGTGGGATCTCGATCATCGCCTTGCCGATCATCACCGCCACCGGGTTCAGGTCTGACCCATAGGCGGGCAGGCCCAACCGCTGTGCCTCCAGCGGGATCGACCCGCCGCCCGAGAACGGATCATAGACCGGCGGCAGCACCCCGCCGCACGAGCGCCGGATTTCCGCCCGCGCACGTTCAAGCACCTCCTCGTTGGTCGAATTCTCCCACTTCACCAGATCTTCGATGATGGCGAACAGCCGCTTGCGTTCGGCCTCCTGCGCCTCGGGCGTGGGGAACTGGTCGGGCAGGCTAGACGGATCATCCACCAGTTGCGCAAACAATACCGCCCGGCACGCCGCCAGCGGCCGTCGCGCCCACCACAGATGCAGGGTGGAGGGATGCCCATGCCGGATCGACTTCTCCCGCGCCGAGGCGGCGTTGATGGCCTCAAGCGGGATGGCGACTTCGATCAGTTTCTTCTTGTAGGGTTGGGTCATGCGGGCACCTCTGCCCGCTCCAGCAGGCGCTTCAGGTTGAACTGGATCGCGGTGTGTTCGAACGCGGGTTCGTGGTCCGACAGCGCGCCGCGAACATAGCGCGGCTGATTGGCATAGCCATCACTGATCTGGACGATAGCGAGGATGTATTTGCCCGGTTCATGCAGCGAGGTGATGATTTCCTGCCGGGTCAGCATCACCGTGTCGGCGCCGTCGATCCGGCCCTTGACCTCGATGAAGCGCAGATGCCCGGCGCGGGGATCGTATGAGGCGATGTCGTAGCCGATCTTCTGGGTCGAGACGTCGGTGGGCTCGTTGCCCAAGGCGCGCTCGGCCGCCATGACGGCCTCCATCGCGGCAAGTTCGATCGCACGGCGCGCGGCGGGGTCTTCGGCGAAGTGGCTCGGCACACCCGGTGGGGTGGTGGCCCGGCGCGCGTCCAGAAGTCCGCGCGGAATGACAACCATGCCGCCCCGCACCCGCGGCGGCTGTGACGAGATGAACCGCTCGCGCTCAAGCTGGTCCATGCGGCGCTTCTGACGTTCCGCCAGTTCCTCGGCCCGGCGCTGGGCGTTCTGCCAGTTCACGCGCGTCTTCTTGCCGGCCCGCTCCTCTTCCTTCAATTCGAAGGCGCGCGAGTCCCAGTAGTTGATTTCCTTCTTCAGCCGGGCGCGAACTTCCTGCTCGACCTTTTCGATTTCGGGCAGGCGTCGCGCCTTGACCTCGGCGACGTGACCCTGGGCAAGCTCCACCGTTGCGAACCGGATAGCCGCTTTTTCGAGTTCGGTGGTCAGCCAGGTCTCATCCAGAAGGTCACGGACGCTGGCAGCCTCCTCGCCCGTGGCAGGGCGAAGGTTGAGGTGCGGCGCAATCCCCGCGTTGGTCGTCTGGCCTGTCTTGTCGATGGCTGCGAACTGAAGCCGCTGCGAAATCACATGCGGCTTGCCGGCGCTGGTGACGCGGCCGTCCTGGACCGTGTGCTCCAGCAGGAAGATCGCTGACAATGCGTCGCCCGAATCCGTGTCGTCCACAAGGATCGCGCCTTGCCGCATGATCTGCTCATACTGTTCTCGGATCAGGCTGATCACAGCTTCGAGCAGCGGATGGCCGGGGCAGACGAAGGCAGCAACGGGCTGCTGGTTGATCTTGTCCTTCTCGAAGCAGATGCGCTCATATTGTTTCTGGATCGGCGCTCCGGTGCCGATCTGGCGATCACGCTCGCGGATGCGCGCGGGCACATGGGTGATCTCCCAGCGGCCTTCCTCGCGGCGCTTGAGACGACCGCCCAGATGCTGGAACGCTTCGACGAAGAAGCTCTGGATGTGGTGCGGCTGCAGGCGCAACGCTTCTGCGCGCTCCATTTCGAGTCGCAGTTCCGCAACCTTCGCTTCCGGCATGGTGTCGTTGGTCAGCGCCCGGCGGCGCAGAAGTTCGAGCAAGTTTGCCTGGTCAACCGCTCCATCGACCTGCTGGAAGAGGCGCGCTTTGACTTCCTCCTGCTCGCCATACTGGATCGCTTCGAACAGTAGATCCTTGAGCGCCGTTCCCTCGAACAGTTCGCCGAGGACATCATAGACACGACCGCCGAGGGCTTCGCGCGCGGCTTCCAGCTTTTCAAGCAGCCGCGCATAAACCTCACCCTCGCGCGTGTCGGCCGCGACGAGATTCCAGAGGTGGCAAACCTCGGTCTGGCCGATGCGATGGATGCGGCCGAACCGCTGCTCGATCTTGTTGGGATTCCACGGCAGGTCGTAGTTCACCATCAGGTGGCCGCGCTGGAGGTTCACGCCCTCGCCGGCCGCGTCGTTGGCGATCAGGACCAGCATGTCCTTATCCTGCATGAACCGCTCGACAACCTTGCGCCGTTCCTCGCGCGAGACGCCGCCGTGGATCACTTCCACGGCTTGCGTGTTACCGAGCCGCGCCCGCACCTTGTCGAGCAGGTAGTGCAAGGTGTCCTTGGGTTCGGTGAAGATGATCAGCTTGCGGCGATTGCCGGCGGCGTCGATCATGAGATCGTCGTCGAGAATACGATTAAGCTGGCTCCACTTCGTGTCCACGCCGGAACGCAGGACGCCAAGTGCCATCGACTCCAGGCCCTTCAGCGTCTCAACCTCCAGGGCGAGTTGCTCGACCGTCTCGGCTGTTGTCGCGCCGGTCGAGATCAGATCCTCAAGCTCGTCTATTTCCTCCTGGCCGTATTCTTCGATGTTGCCCAACATATCGGTGTTGATGGTCGGCTCGTCGAAACCGGCCCGTCGGCCCTTGGTGGCAAGGCGCGCTTCGCCCAACTCGTTCTCCAACCGCTCGCGCCGGCGCTTGAGCGACTGGTAGATGGCGGCCGGCGATGAGGCGAGACGCCGCTGCAGGATCTGCAAGGCAAAACCGACATTGTTGCGCTTCTTCCCGTCTCCCTCGGCGAAGCGCTGCACACGGTTCATCTCGGTGCGAACATATTCGGTGACGGCGGTGTAGAGCGCGGCTTCGCCTTCCGAGAGTTGATACTTGACCGTGCGCGCCCGCCGCTCGGGGAACAGCGGCCGGCCATCGAACTTGAGCAGTTCCTCCTTGGTCAGCCGCCGCATCATGTCTTCGGTGTCGGCATAGTGGACGCCGTCCCGGAACCTGCCCTCGAACCGATCGCCATCGAGCAGGGCCATGAAGAGCTGGAAATCCTCTTCCTTGCCGTTGTGCGGTGTCGCCGACATGAGCAGCAGATGCCGGCAGACCTGGCCGAGCTTCTGGCCGACCTGATAGCGCCGCGTGTATTTGACCTCGCCGCCGAAATACGTGGCCGACATGCGATGCGCTTCGTCGCAGATAATCAGATCCCATTCGCGCGCGCTCATGAGCTTCTCCTGAAGCTCCTCGTTGCGCGCCAGCACGTCGAGGCGGACGATCAGCCGATCCCGGTCGCTGAACGGATTGCCCGACCGCGAGTTCTCGATCATGTCGCGGGAGAGGATGTCGAACTCGAGATTGAACTTCTGGCCGAGTTCGTCCTGCCATTGCTCGACCAGGCTGCCCGGCGCGACGACGAGACAGCGTTCGAGATCGCTGCGGGCAATCAGCTCCTTTATCAGCAACCCGGCCATGATCGTCTTGCCGGCGCCGGGATCGTCGGCGAGGAGGAAGCGAAGCGGCTGCCGTGGCAGCATCTCGCCATAGACCGCCGAAATCTGGTGCGGCAGCGGATCGACCAGACTCGTGTGGATCGCCAGATACGGGTCGAAATAGTGCGCCAGCTTGATGCGGTTGGCTTCCGTCACCAGACGCAGCAACGCACCGTCGGCGTCGAACGACCATGGCCGTCCGCTCTGCTCTACCTCAAGCCGGTGCTCGTCGTCCCGATAAAGAACGGCCTCGGCCACCGTGCCATTGTGGTCACGGAAAACGACGCTGATCGCCTGATCGCCGATCCAGTCCACCGAGATCACATGCACAGCCTGCGCCGAAACAATGCCCCGCACGGATGCGCCGTTCTTTATTTCCTCAAGCCTTGCCGCCATTAGCCGGCGCCCCCGATTCTCTCATAGCTGAAACTCCGCCTTCTCAAGCGCAGCCTCAGTTTCTTTGCGGTTTATCGTTACGATATGTTGCGTATGGGCGCTCTGTTTCGCGGCGTCACCAAGCAAACCCAGACGCTTCAAAACATAGAAGAGCATCGCGTAACGGACCGAGAGCACACCATTTCCCTGATCCAGCCCATAATCCTTGGCGACGACCTTCTTCTGGCTCGCCGCAAGCCCCGGATGCGGGCCGATGACGACATCGAAATAGTTGTGCCAGAGCCAGTCCCCCTCGCCGGCTTCCCCAGGTTCGCCCTTCCCACCGACTTCGAGGATGCGCGGCAGGAGGAAGTCCTTGAACTTGTGCTCAAGGTGGCAATAGGCCCGCGCGTGCCAGCGGAACCCGTCATAGCCGAAGGCGTGCGGCGTGATCCGCCGCCAAATGGGGTCCGGCCGCACCTTGTTCATCGACTGGTAGAAGACGTCGATCGAGGCGCCCTCGCGGCTGGCGTCGAGAATCTTGCGCAGCACCGCGATGTCGATGTCCCGCCTGGGGGTCAGCGCGACATCGGCGCTGGGAAGCGCCGCGATCCAGGAATCGCTCGCGGGCACGGCGCCTTCGGCGACCGAACGAAGCTGCGAGAGATAGATGTAAGGGTCCGGTTCGAGGAAGCGCAGAACGAACTTTTCGGCGGCGACATAGCGCTTGGCGCGGGGGTCATACTCCATGTTTCCTGGCGCGCGCTCCTGATAGAGCGTCAAATCCTTGGACGCCTGCGGCACCGACACGCCGAAGAACTCTGTGATGTTGGCGCGATTGATCGATCCCTCCCAGAACAGACGGAACTCGATGAACTCTAGCCTTTGCTCGATGCCCCAGCGCACTCGTGATCCTTCATGGGGTTAGAAACTAATCTGATATTGACGTGGCGTGCGTATAGTTCGTATATCTATCTTGCCAGCGAGTCAATGGCAAAGGAAGATCGGTTGCCGACAGGTGCGCTACTGGATGGGGGTGGCGTCGATGGCGCTGATTTTAAACGAACGAAGAACATATGAGGGTGCCATGCCGGTTCCACAGGCTCGATTTACCGAATTGCTCGAAGATATCGAGCCCAGCCAAACGACGAAGACCAAGGCTTCCGGTGGCCACAACGGCATCCGTAAACACCTGCGGACCCAGCAGAGCTTCAAGGATAGATACGTAAGCAGCTTTCTGTCAGGGAGTTATGCTCGCGGTACGTCCATCCGGCCGCGCACTTCAGCTGGCGAGTTGGAGCGCCCGGATGTTGACATCATCGTCGTCACGAACTTCTCGACCAGTGATCATCCTGACGATGTGCTGAAAGAAGTGTGCCGCGCGCTTGAAGATGGTGGCAATGGTTACGTGGTCGAGCGGATCAACAAGCGCTCGGTACGTGTGGAGACGTGGCAGGCCGAGATGGATATCGTCCCGGTCGTGCCGGCTTGGAACGGATACATGATCCCTGATCGTGATACGGGCACGTGGAAGTTCACGAATCCGCCGGTTCATACCAGTTGGAGCGCAGAGCAGAATCAAAGGTTCGGCGGCCGGTTCAAACCGCTCGTCAAACTGTTCAAGTGGTGGCGCAGGATGAACCCGAGCGGGCGTCGCCCGAAGGGTTTTGTCCTGGAAGTTCTTGTTTCGCGGCACGCGCCAGCGACAGAAACGCATTACGGCGAAGGGTTCGCGCAGCTTCTCGCGAATATCTACAATGAATACGCCTGGCTCGCAGCGAATAATCAGAAGCCGTTCCTCGCTGACCCTGCGGACCCGTCGAACGATATCCTTGGCAAAGTGTCGGTCGCACAATGGAAGGATTTCATCGAGAAGGTTCGCGTCTATGCCGACATAGCCCGTCGAGCCCAAGATGCCGTGGATATGGATGAGGCGACCCGCCAGTGGCGCCGGGTGTTCGGTGATCGGTTCAAACTCACCGCGAACGTGGCGAAGGCAGCGACCTACGGAGGCTTCGCGGCAGCGGCGCCTGTCGCTGCGGGCTATACCTTCCCTAACGCCATGGCCGCTCCGGCGAATAAGCCTCGTGGTTTCGCTTGAAGTTCTGGTGGGCCGTCGAATCTGCCAGACTGGCAGCGGAAAAATCCGCGGTCGAGGCCGTTGCCGACAACGAGAACTGGTTTGAGCTGGCGTGCTGGCGCTTCCATAAAAATATGTTCTGCGCGGAGGGGCTTCTGATTGCGCACGGGCATCGGTACCCGATCCGGTTGATCTATCCTGATCAGTATCCCGAAGTCCCCGCCTGGGTCGAACCACAGGGTGAGGTTCGGTGGAGTTCACATCAATATGGCACCGGGACGCTCTGCCTGGAGCTTCGGCCTGACAACTGGGATGGCAGAGCAACCGGAGCGGATGTCCTTCGCAGCGCCTACAATCTGCTTGTCATCGAAAATCCTCTTGGCGGGGGTGAGGACCGGGCGCCCTCAGCCCATGATATTGGAGAACTCCAGGCCTACGACTGGGGCGCGTTTCCAGTTCTGATCAGAGCGGGCTGTCTGGCGCGGATTAAGAGTGGAATCGCCGCCGGTCTCAACGCCTTGCGCTGGTTGGCCCATGACGATGTATGGCCGATCATGATTCACGATGAAGAGGATCGACGGGCGATGCAACGCCCCCCGGACGCCAGTATCGAGAACTGGCGTTCAGCTTTGCCGGTCTATGTTTCCGGCAATCCACCGCCACCGCCGGGTGCGCTGGACCGGGCCGGACTCGTCCAGGCCGCTGGATTTGATCCGTTGACGGCCGCAATCGTCGAAGTGTCGGTCGCAGCTGTCGTCATGTTTCCTTCTGAGGGGCAGGTCGAGATATTTCATCTTACTACTGAGGGGGGAACTTTTCGGCGGCGCGTGTTCGTCCTCCCGGACGAAATTGGTGCGCGCTCTGCACGCGCCGAGGAGGCGATGGCGAAACGCGTGACGATCGTAGGAGCCGGTTCGGTGGGTTCCAAGATTGCGGAAACGCTTTTGCGCTCGGGTGTTCACCATCTCACCCTCGTTGATGGCGATGTGATGTTGCCTGGCAATCTGGAGCGCCATGCGCTCGACTGGCGCGACGTCGGGTTTCGCAAGGTTCACGGGTTGAAGCGGCATCTTCTCCACATCGTTCCTGGTGCGGACATCCAAGTTGTTGATGCCAATCTGAACTGGCAGCGGTCGTCCAGGACACATGCCTGGCAGGTGGAGGCTTTGGCGGCGGCGCATGTTATCGTCGATGCGACCGGCGATCCGGCGACAGCCCTGTTCCTCGCTGCCGTTGCCGAGGCGAATGGTCGGGTTTTCGTTTCGGTAGAAGTGTTCGAAGGCGGTATCGGAGCGCTGATAGCAACCTGTGTGTCGCCGCGTGATCCTCCCTTCGTTGAAGGTCGTGCGACCTTCCTCGCCTGGTGTGATACGCAAGGCATCAAGCCACCGGAGGCAGGGCCGCGCCGCTACGAGATGCTGACCACAGACGGGTCGCCTGTCATTGCTGATGATGCGGCCGTCACGATGACCGCCGGCCACGCTGCCCGCACGATTCTGGATATTGTCGATGGTCATCCGCCTCCCGCTGAAGCTGCCTGGCTGCTATTGGGCTATCAGAAGAACTGGTTGTTTGACGGGCATGGGCACACGATCCGCCTGAACGTCGGTGAGCGAGGGGAGAGGGCTCAGGCCGCAGATGTACCGGAGGCGATCGCGTTCGCGCTCGAATTGTTGAAGGAGGGGGCGGATGAAGATAGCGGTGGCGGCTGATCAGACCGAGAAGCTCGTCGCGGCCCTCGGCCGAGTGGGCATCAAGGAAACCGGAGGCCAATTGTTCGGTGAACAACTGGCGCCGTCGAATTTTCGGGTGACGGAGCTGACCGTGCAGTCTCGTCCGGGAACCTTCGCGCGCTTCGTCGTCGATTTGCTGCAAGCTGCCAAGGATACCGTTCGTTTCTTCGAGCGGACGGAGCACCGTTATACGCGCTACAATTATATTGGGGAGTGGCACAGTCACCCGAGCTTCGCTGTGCAACCCAGCGACCTCGACATTGCCGCCATGCGAGGCATCGTTAGCGATCCGCGGTTCGCGGGCTCCTTTGCTGTTTTGATGATCGTGCGGCTGGATGCGGAAACGCTGACCGCCGGCGCCTGGGTATTCGATCCGCAGGGTGCCGAGCATCCGGTAATATTGGAGGTGGAAACTTGAGCAATAGTGAGAATGCGCCGGCCTTGACGGACGCCCGCGGCATGGGAGGGGTGATCGCTCAGGACGGCTTTGACTACCAGCTATGGGATGGTCTTGCGCGGCTGCCGGCATGGCTTGCCAATCCTGCTTTCGAGCAGATGATCTTTGAAGGGTTGGAAGACCTAGAAACGCGGTTCTTTGCGCCCCATGCGCCAAGACAGAGGCTGCTCGAACGATTTCAGGCGAAAGCCGGCGCGCTGGCACCTGCCGATGTGCGCGCTGTGTTGCAGACGTTTTCCGAGTTTGAGATAGCCTTTCCGAATGCCGCGCGCGTTCAAACCCTTGTCACGCCACGGTTGCCGCCGACTGTCAGTTGGCTTGCCCGAGATCCTGATCGGGTGCGAAAGGCCCGGCCTTTCTACGCCCCTTTTGCCGATGTGATGGCAGCAAGCGATGCCGAACTGCGAAAGCGGCTCACGGAAACCTATGGCGATCCTCTTGGGGCCTTCGTTGCCGGGTCGGTCGAAGTCAGTGAGCGCAATCTGCCGGATCGCAACGCAGCCGTCACCCTGTTCGGAATGGAACTCGATCGAGCTTATCCCACCCTTGATGCGTCTTCCAGACGGGTCGGGGACGCGTTCGAGGCGTTGAGCGCGCTGGCCCGGCGTTCCGTTGGCGCACCGCTTGGACGCACCATCCTGCGCCAGACGATCGAGGGCGCTTTGGGACGTCCACTTCCGCTGCCGCAGAGCTTCCCGCTGCACATTCGGTCCGATCGCAATGAAGCGAACGAGCGGAGCCTTGAGATAGACGCCAGTGCATTTTCCGGGCGGGAGGGGATCTTCCCGTCGCGAATGGAGTGGGCTGAAAATCTTCTCGCGCCGCTGGATCGCACGGCTCGATGGCTGCGCAGCCAGACCGTATCCCGCATCGCCCTCAGCGGTTCCTATCGGTTGACGGCGGCCATGGCTCTCGGATGCTCGTTCCGTGCAGCGATCGGCTTCGAGTTGGATATCCCGACGCGGGACGGTGTCTGGGCGACCGATGACCGGCCTTCGCCTGAGATGCGGCAGCCATGGCGAATTTCTAAGCCGACGGCTTTGCATGGTGATCAACTCATCGTTTCGGTAGGTATCCTGCGTGATCCTTCTGCTGACCTTGAGCGGACTGCTGGCATTCCTAGCCAGTTGGCATTGGCGCTCTACCTCGAAGAGCCCATTCCGTCGGCCAAGTGCGCGCAGGCTGCGGTCTCGACAATCAAGCGCATTGTGGATTCCACCGCTGCACGCCTTCGCCCGCGAGGGATTCAACTCTATTTCGCCGGGCCGGCAGCACTCGCTGTAGCGCTTGGTCATCGCTGGAATGCGATGGCACCGACGCAGTTGCATGAGTTCGTCATTTCCGAGCGTAGGTATGTCCCCACTGCTTTGATTTGATCGAGGGATGGGATACTTCTCATATATTATGGTTCTCCGGGCCGACGCCCCTCGCTCCGTGAACCGCTCGAACATTCCATCTCCGAACCTCGGCTGATTGCTGCTACTGTACGCGGCAGATTTGTAATCAACGGTTCGCTGAGCGGTATTTTCTTTTGTGTCGGCGTGCCGGAGGCAGGCTGGGATCTGATGAAGGCCGCCGGGCTGTCGACGCTGATGGCGGCCGGCACCGGACTCGCCGCTGGCGACGAGGAGAACCGGTTGATCCGCGCCATTCGCGACGGGGCGCAGGACACCAGCAACCAGGCCGGCCAGCAGATCGTCCAGCGCCAGCTGCAGATCGCCCCCACGCTGACCATCCGGTGGAGATTCCCGATCAGGATTCTCGTGGGGCGCGACTTGATCTTCGAGACTGCATGAGAAAGATGATGACGAAGCTGAAGCTGGGGCCGATCGCGGACGATACGCCGGTGAAGCGGTCCGTCGGACCGCCCGTCGGCCTGCACAGGGGGCTGGCCCTCTATGGAGAGTTACTGGGCCGCGCCGGCACGGGCGGACAAGGAGTTGCGGTCCCTCCGGAGAAGCTCGTCGTGCCGAAGCTGGCGCGGTGTCTGGCGTCGGATCGCGGCTTTGTCAGCGCGAAAGCGGGCAGGCCGGCTGTGAGGGATTGGATGTGCGGTGTCCAAGGAGAGGGCAGGGGAGGATCCTGCGTCAACTGAGCGGAACGTCTCTGCTTGCTAGCAGCGATTGAAAACTTCCCAAATCGATGTGACTAGATTACGATTCCACGAAAACGATGATCGGTTAGGGCAACGCGGTGTCAAATGCGAAGCAGATACTGGCGATGCTGAGAAGCCAGGCGGAGGGCGATGAGGAGCAGTTTTTCTCCATCGCGCTTCAGGTTGCCGCCGGAGAAGCACGCCAGGGCCATCGGGCGACCGCCGAAGAGATCCGCTCGGCGGTGGATGCTGCGCGTGCACGGCGTGGTACCCGATCTTCGGTTCCGATTTCCTTCTCGCGCCCGCGCGGCGATCTCGACAGCCTGCTTGACCTGCGGGAACCAAGCATCCGTCTCGCGGATGTCATACTCAGCAGCGATATCAAAGGGCATCTTGACAGCGTAGTGCTTCAGCAGCGGCGCCGGGACTGGCTCCGCGAACACGGCAAGACACCCAGTCGCCGGCTGCTCTTCGCTGGGCCTCCGGGTTCGGGCAAGACCGTGACGGCGGAGGCATTGGCCGGCGAGTTGCGGTTGCCGCTCTTTGTCATTCGCCTTGAAAGCCTGATCACGCGCTTCATGGGGGAAACGGCTGCCAAGCTGCGGCTTGTCTTCGATGAGGCTCATCGGCGCAGGGGTGTCTATCTGTTCGATGAGTTCGATGCCGTCGGCAGCAACCGTCTGGCGACGAACGATGTAGCCGAGATGCGCCGTGTCCTGAACAGCTTCCTTCAATTCATGGAGGAGCCATCTGCGACCGACAGCGTTCTCGTTGCCGCTACCAATCACCCTTCCCTTCTGGATCGTGCTCTGCTCCGCCGCTTCGATGAGGTGTTGCGGTTCGAAATGCCCACTGCCGAGGAGGTGCGCGCAATCATCAAGGCGCACCTGGCGCCGATGAAGTACCCCAAACTCTCCTGGAAGGCCATCGAGGCCGCATCGGACGGGTTGAGCCAGGCGGAAATCGTTCATGCTGCCGAAGAAGCGGTGAAGGAAGCCATCTTGGCCGAAAGAGGGCAGGTTTCTACGGCCGATTTGACGCGCCAGCTCAACAAGAGGCAAAGCATGAAAACGGTGTTCGCCGAGGAAAAAGAACGCCTTGGCTGAATACGAACACCGTCATATTGATCTCAGCGGCCTGGGAGTTGTCCGCGACTATAAGTCTCCTGGCAGCAATGCGCGCCAGAGATCACTTCAGCGCATCCGTGAAGAGCACGGCCGCCGGGTGGTCGGAGAACTTGATGCCGCTTTTCAGTCTGCGGATCGGGGGAGAGAAGCGCTCGATCTGCCTGACGGAACGTCGCCCCCCGATGGAATCTATCTTGAGGTTGAGCTTGCGCCGGGGGTGGGGCCGACGACTCTCGAACGCAAGCGCGAAGGAACACGGCAGGGGGCTGTAACCGTCACCGCGAACGGTATCCGCCGTATCGCGCTCTTCGTGCCCGACGATACACGCGATGTCTTCGACGCGGTCTTTCGTGACTATGCGTTCGCCGAGGTGCAAGGGGACAAGATCCCCAAGAAATCCCGCGTCGAGCCGGTCGAGCATATCCGTACCGCCCGCCTCCAGACCTTCTGGCGTGACGACCCGGCAGCACTGCCAGACGATCCGCAGGCAGAAATGTGGTGGGCGCTCTGGTGCTTCACAGATCGGGTAGAGAGGGTTGATGAACTGGCTCAACGCCTGGGGCTGACCGTCGGAGGCGACGACACGCGGCTCCGCTTTCCGGAGGTGATCGTTCTCCCTGTCCATGGTCGCCGCGCCGCGATCGAACTGCTGCTGTTTTCTACCGGAGGCATTGCCGAGATCCGGCGTGCGACCGACACGCCCGCGGTGTTCACCGATGAACTCTCTGGAATGGCGAATGATTTCGTCGAGGACCTCGCCGAGCGCATCACTTGGCCGGGCAGGGACGTGCCGGCCATTTGTCTGCTCGATACCGGGGTCAATCGAGGACACGCCCTGATCGAGCCGGCTCTCGACCGCGACGATCTTTACGCTGTGGTTGCTGACTGGGGCGTCGATGATCACAGCGACATCGGGCATGGCTCCGGGATGGCCGGCCTTGCTCTGCACGGAGACCTGACCGCGCCCTTGGCGGATGCGTCACGGCCTGTCCTGTCACACCGGCTGGAATCCGTGAAAATTCTCCCGCCGGACGGTTTCGAGCCGAATGATCCATTTTCCTACGGTGCGATCGCGACCTCGGCGGCTTCATTGCCGGAAATCTCGGCGCCCGAGCGCCCAAGGGTCTTCTGTGCCGCAATCACAAACGAGAATCGTTCCGGAGCGGAGCCGACGGGTTGGAGTGCGGCTCTTGATCAGATTTCCTCCGGGGCCGATGCCGTTGATGAGGGGCCTGACCACATCCGCCGACTGTTTGTGCAGGCGCTCGGAAATATCGGCGATAGTTCCAGAGCGGATGAAATCTCCGATGCCGATGCCTTCCCGGGCGAGGATCCGGCGCAGGCCTGGAACGTGCTTACCGTCGGTGGCACCACGCTGAAATCCGACATTGCTGAACGCGGCTACCAGGACTGGTCTGGCTGGTCGTCTCCGGGGGACCGCAGTCCTTACAGTCGGACAACTACGCTCTGGCGGTCGAGCCAATCCCCTATAAAGCCAGAGGTCGTGTTCGAAGCTGGAAACCGCGCGCTCAGCAGGTCCGGGGCCGAGGCCCTGTCCGGCCTGCCGTCTCTTTCCCTGCTGACGACGTCCAAAGCCGCAGGCCGTGAGCCAGTTGCACCTTTCTGGGCTACCAGCGCGGCGACCGCCCAGGCGGGAAGGATGGCCGCGCGAGTAATGGCTGAGCGTCCTGACTTTTGGCCAGAAACGGTTAGGGCGCTGATGGTACATAGCGCGCGGTGGACGCCGCACATGCTCGCGGAATTTTCAGGTGCTGCAGGCAAGACCGAGAGAAAGGCCCTTGCGAGAAGGTACGGGTATGGAGCGCCAGATCTGCGTCGCGCGATAGCGTCGGCACGCGATGACCTCGCCCTGGTCGCCCAGCGGCACATCCAGCCGTTCCGGGTGGACGGAGGCAACGTGCGGTTTGGCGATGCCCATGTCTATCGTCTGCCTTGGCCGCAGGAAGTCCTTGAAGGTCTGGGTGACGAACGTGTCAGGCTGAAGGTGACATTATCGTATTTCGTTGAGCCGAATCCCAGCTTTGCAAGCGCGATCGATCCCGCACGATACCAGTCTTTCGGTCTTCGCTTCGACTTGAAGCGAGCGAGAGAGACGGAAAGAAATTTCCTGCGCCGGGTCAACAAGGAGGATCGGTCTGAGGGTGATCCAAGGCCAGTGAATGAAGACAATGACGGCTGGTTCTTTGGGCCAAAGTCGGTGTCTGCCGGTTCAATTCATATGGACATCTGGGAGGGCAGCGCAGTCGAACTTGCTGCGCGAGACCTCCTCTATGTGTATCCGATTTCAGGCTGGTGGCGCGAGCGCAAAGCCCTCGGACGAGTCGAGAGCAAGACGCGCTACGCACTTGTCGTTGGTATCGAGACGCCGGATGTCGATGTTGACCTGATCACGCCCATAGCCGCCGAGATTGAAAATCTGGTAGCTGCAGGCGTAACCATTGAGACATAGCAGGACTGCCCTGCGATCCCGTATTGATCTGTATAGTAGTGAGATCGTTGATCCACGGAAAAGATCGCACCATCAAAGTCCGGGAGCAAACGTCTATATAATCGAGCGTGATCGAAAGAGCTACCGCGATCAGTTCAAGGCGCAGCAGTTCACGCTTGACCGCATCGCGTTCCCCATCGCCAAGGCAGAACTCTTCGATGCTTCCTACCATCGTCTGAATGGGCGACAGGCCAGGGTGAGCGAGCGGATGTTCCGTGAATGGCAGATGTGAGGTCTTCGAAGACGGGTTTCCTATGAGACAATAATGGGTTACATTAGGCAGCGAACTTTGGAATTTGGCGTTCGACCAATCGCAAGTATCGTTGGTTGCGCGCCCCCGCAACCAAAAAATCAGACTTCGACACAACACCAGCCCTCGCCAAACGCGGGGGCTTCGTCATGTCCGCTTCCGACAGCGCCAGGATCCCGACGAGTTCTCCAACAAGCTCAAGCTGATGGCCGCTGCTGTGATCCCCGACAGTCATCCAGCTGATGCCGGAGCCCGCGGTTGAGTATGGCGCGGTTGCGACCATTGCGGTGAGTTGGGCCTCGAAAGCGGTGGGGGGCGCCGAGAGCCGGGTGTGGGCGCTCGGCGTTGTAATCGGCGCCCCAGTCCGTGACGACGGCGCCGGCGTGGTCGAGCCCGTGAAACAGCGTCTCATTCAAGAGCTCGTCTCGCATCTTTGAGTTGAAGGCTTCACAGATCCCGTTCTGCATCGGCTGTCCCGGCGCGATGAAGGGCCTGGAGACGCCGACCTCCTCGGTCGAGGCCAGCATCGCGTTCGAGCTGAACTCATTCGAGGGGCTTACGCGGCCCCACCGGGGCCACGGTCCCATCTCATCTTGATCGCTGACGATGAGGCCCGGCTTGCCGCACCGCGCGATCACCGCGGCAGCAAGGCACTCCTGCGTCACGTCGTCGATCACGTTGAAGAACGAGCCAGTGTGGCGCCATTGCTCCGAGCCCAATGGCGAAGGCTGTCGCCAACGATTTTATGTCCAGAAAGCTCAAGCCCTGGACCGGCAAGTGATGAGGGATCGAGCCGCCACTGGTTCGAGGCCGATCCCGAACGGGATGATCGAACGCCCTCACGCCCTCGCTGTCGGTCGGGACGCAATGCCGCTTGGCTCGTCGATCTGGCGCTCGTCGTTTTACTGCGCGCCGCAGGGCGAGACCGAGATGAACCTGGCACTGATGCAGGTGATCGACCGGCAGTTCCTGGAAACGCCGTTCTACGGGGTCCGACAGATGACCTTGCACTTGCAGAGCGAAGGCCATCCTGTGAACCAGAAGCGCATCCGGCGGCTGATGCGCTTGATGCCGATCTCCCGGAAGCCGAACACGATCCAACCAGCGAAGGGGCACAAGACTTACCCGTATCTTCGGGGTGGCCTGCGGGCCGATCGGCCGAACCGGGTCTGTTGCGCCGACATCACCCATCTGCCGATGCGCCGCATTCGCCATCGGGCGCCGCCTCGACGGCTCATCCCTCAACCTGGTCGCGGTCATGGACTGGCTCACCCGCGAGGTCTTGGCCTGGCGCAGCTCGAACACGCTGGAGGCGGAGTTCTGCGTCGAGGCCCTGAACGAGGGGGGCTTCCGCTTCGGACCGCCCGAGATCGTGAACATGGAGCATGGTCGCGCCACTGGTTCGAGCGGCCATGTGACGTCAGGGCGCGCAGTTCACATCTTTTGCCTGGACTGATCGACTGAAACGGATCGGCACCGGGATCTCGATGGATGGCAAAGGGCGCTGCCTCGACAACATCTTCATCGAGCGCCTCTGGCGATCCCTGAAGTATGAGTGCGTCTAGCTGCACGCCTGGGAGACCGGCTCTCAGGCGAAGGCGGGCATTGGTCGATGGATCACATTCTACACTCACCGGCGACCGCACGCCGCCCATGGCGGACAGCCGCCCGCCGTGATCGACTTCAGCCGGATTGAAACCGACCAGCAAGGGCAGAGAGTAGCTTAAATTACGCCAGATCCTGTCCAACGATCGGGGAGTCGCTCACCCGAGCGGCTCAGAGCCGACATTGATCATGCGCTTCGCACCGCGCCGCGGTTTGCGAGGGGCCCGCGCGCCTTGGGTGATGGTCGGGACCCGCCTATAAGGATCTCTGCCTTTCAGGATAGTACGTCCAGGCCAGAAACCGGCTGGTCTTCTGGCCCTGCGCCATTTCGACGACCCTGAACTCGGCGACCTTCGCTTTCTTCAGCAGTCTGCAGAGTGGCTTGAGGTTGTCTTTCTTGGACACCAGGCAGGTGAACCACAGGCATTGGTCGGCAAAAGTCATGCTCTGCTCGATCATTCTGGCGATGAAGCCGATCTCCCCCCCCGGGCACCAGAGTTCGGCATTCTGGCCGCCGAAATTGAGCTCGGCCGAGTGTCCCTTGCCAAGATTGCGCCACTTGCGCCGCGTGCCCTCTTCAGCCTCGGCAAGCGACGCATGAAACGGCGGATTGCAGAGGGTGACATGGAAAATGTCATCGGGGCCGACAACGCCTGCGAAGATATCCTCCGGGTTGTTCTGACGCCTGAGCCGGATATTCAGCCCGTTGCGTTTGCAGATCTCGCGTGCCGACCTGAGCGAGACCGGGTCGATATCGACACCGGTGAAGTCCCAGCCGTATTCATGCCGACCTGTCAGCGGATAGACGAGGCTGGCGCCGGTTCCGATGTCCAGCGCCTTGATCTTGGGGCCGTGCGGGATCTTGTGGCCGTTACTCTCGGCCAGCAGATCCGCCAGGTAGTGGATGTAATCGACACGGCCCGGGATCGGAGGACACAGGAAAGAGGCCGGAATATCCCAGAAATCAATGTCATAATGCGTCCGCAACAGCGCCCGATTGAGCATGCGGACTGCGTCCGGGTCCTGAAAACTGATCGTCGTCTGTCCGCGCGGGCTTCTTGTCGTGAAGGCCTCCAGTTCGGGAGATCTCACGATCAGGCGGTCAAAGTCATACCCCTCCCGATGCTGGTTGCGGGGGTGCAACATGGGTTTGACTGCCATGGAAAACCTTCTGGCCTATTGGTGCAGGCCACGCGCCCGACAGGGCGTCAAGCTTAGAGCTTCGCAGCGGCTTGCGGAATACCTGAACGGCCCAATGGCGACGTTTGCCGCCCCGCCTGCGGTGTGGTTCGGCGTCGCAAAAGCTGCCGGGCGGGGCAAGAAGCGGCAGCATTCGGTTTTCGGTGGCGATGGTGCGAGACTTTCTTGCCGCTTTCATCTTCAATCCGACCATGCCGGGCGGCGCCGGCATGGTCGGACCACGAGATCGGATCAGGCCTTGATGAAGGCCAGGATATCGGCGTTCAGCAGCTCCGCATGGGTGGTCAGCATCCCGTGTGACAGGCCCTTATAGATCTTCATCTGGCCGTTGCGCAGCAGATTGATCTGCTTCTCGGCGGCATCCTTGTAGGGGACGACCTGGTCGTCATCGCCATGCAGCACCAGCGTGGGCACGGTGATCGCCTTCAGATCCTCGGTCTGGTCGGTCTCGGAAAAGGCCTTGATCCCGTCGTAATGGGCCTTGGCCCCGCCCATCATGCCCTGACGCCACCAGTTGTCGATCACGCCGGGCAGCACCGTCGCGCCGGCGCGGTTGAAGCCGTAGAACGGCCCCGCCGGCACATCGCGGAAGAACTGTGCCCGGTTCGCCGCGAGGGCGGCTCGGAAACCGTCAAAGACCTCAAGCGGCGTGCCCTCGGGGTTGCCCGCGGTCTTCAGCATCAGCGGCGGCACGGCGGCCACGAGCACGGCCTTGGCAACCCGGCCCTGCGGCTGCCCGAATTTCGCGACATAGCGGGCGACCTCACCGCCGCCCGTCGAATGGCCGACATGCACCGCGCCCCGCAGATCGAGCGCCTCGAACACCGCCGCCGCATCGGCCGCGTAATGGTCCATGTCGTGCCCCTCGCTGACCTGCTGCGAGCGGCCATGGCCGCGCCGGTCATGGGCAATGACGCGATAGCCGTGGCCGAGGAAGAACAGCATCTGCGCGTCCCAGTCGTCCGAGGACAGCGGCCAGCCGTGGTGAAAGACGATCGGCTGCGCGTCTTTCGGGCCCCAGTCCTTGTAGAAGATTTCCACGCCGTCTTTCGTCTTGATCGTATCCATCACGATATCTCCTTTGATTTGAGCAAAAATCTCGCGCGGCAGCGCCGAGAGGGCCGCGGCTGCCGCCGCCGTCATCAGCATCTGTCGCCGTGTGTGTTCGATCGGCATTTGTGACCTCTTGCTTTCGACAGGAGGAAACCTAGAACCTGAGGGGTCCCCGGAGACGTGGCTGAAATGACATTAGGGGAGGCGAAACGGACAATGTCGCGCAAAGCCGCCCCGGTGGCCGAGATCGGCCTGCTGATCTATCCCGACTGTCAGCTGGCCGCGGTGCACGGGCTGACCGATCTCTTTCGCATTGCCGGCGAATGGACCGGGGCGAATGCCGCGCGCCTGCGGGTGAGCCACTGGCAGGCCACGGAGGACGGCGTGGACTGCGTCTGGGACAGTGACCCGGGCGCGCCGCATGCATTGGGGCACGCGATCGTCCCGCCCAGCATCATCATGCCTGAGCAGATGGCGCCCGCGCCCGCGGCCGCGACCTGGCTGCGCGCCCGGCATGCCGCGGGAACCGTGCTTTGCTCGGTCTGCGCCGGGGCCTTCGTGCTGGCCGAGACCGGGTTGATGAATGGCCGCCGGGCGACGACGCATTGGGCCTTTGCCGCGCAGCTCGCCGCGCGGTTTCCCGAGATCCGCCTCGCCGAGGACCACATGATGATCGACGAGGGCGACGTGATGACGGCGGGCGGCATTCTCGCCTGGACCGATCTGGGGCTCACGCTGGTCGAGCGGCTGCTTGGGCCGGCGACCATGCTCGCGACGGCGAAATTTCTGCTGATCGACCCGCCACGCACGAGCCAGCGGCCCTTTGCGCAGTTCATCCCGCGCTTCGATCACGGCGACGAGGCGATCCGAAGCGCGCAGCATCACCTCCATGCCCATGCCTTCACGGCGCTGCGGCTCGGGGATCTGCATGGCATCGCCGCAATGACCGAGCGCACCTTCCTGCGCCGCTTCACAGCGGCCACCGGTCACCGGCCGAACGACTATCTGCAGCAGGTCCGGATCGCGAAGGCCCGCGAGGATCTGGAGCGCACGATCACGCCGGTGGATCAGATCGCCTGGCAGGTCGGCTATTCCGACCCGGCGGCCTTTCGCAAGATCTTCCAGAAGATCACCGGCTCGACGCCAGTCGCCTACCGGCAACGTTTCGGTATCGCCGGGGCAAGCGGGGGGCAGACCAAGGAACAGGGAAGAGGCTGACGCTCCCTCATCTCTGCTCCCCAAGTGGAGCGCAATCGGAGGTGTCGGCGCGAACGGACGATGTGGCGCGGGCCGTGCCCGCACTGGCGAAACCACGTTGCTGCAGGCAGTGAAGATGGCCCGAAGGCCGTCTCCGAACGCACCGACATGCCGTCCCGCGGTGATCCGGCCCTGTCCGCTCCGGCCTGAAGGACACCCGACACCGCCTTGTACCAAAGTCCACCATCGGAATGATGCCGCGAAATGGTAATGTTGCGGGCGGGAGGAGTGCCGCATGGTCGAGCATGATCACGTCGAGGAGATCGCGCAGGTCCTGGATGGGCGGGCAACGGGCCGGGACAGCTATGTGGATGCGTCCTGGCGGCGCTGCGTTGAAGTCTATGGCATGGATCCGACCTGCAGCGCCCCGGCCCATATCGTCACGGACTCGGAACTCCGCACCCATCGGGAGCAGGCCGACTGGATGATCGGCGCGGCACGCTCGAGCCTGCAGCGGCTGTTTCGCCAGGTGGCGGGCCAGAATTATGTTCTTCTGCTGACCGACGCCAAAGGCGTCTGCGTCGATTTTTTCGGGGACGACCGGCTCGTGGACGAGCTGCGCGGCGCGGGGCTTTATCTGGGCTCGAACTGGTCCGAAGACCTTGCCGGAACCTGCGGGGTCGGTGCCTGCATCTATACCGGCGAGCCGGTCACCGTCCATCAGGATGACCACTTCGGCAGCGCGCATACCGGGCTGTCCTGCACCTCGGCGCCGATTTACGACAGCCTTGGCCATCTGGCGGCGGTGCTCGATATCTCGCTCCTGCGCTCGCCCTCGCCGAAAAGCAGCCAGAACCTTGCGATGTCTCTGGTGACCTCTGCGGCGCGGCGGGTCGAGATGGCAAACCTCATGGCGGCCAGCCGCCGCGAATGGGTGCTGCGGTTTTCCACGAGCCCGGAGTTCCTCGATGTCGATCCGGAAGCCGCGGTGACGCTTGATGGATCGGGGCGCGTGATCGGCGCCACGCATGCGGCGACACAGATGCTGTCGCGCGGCAAGGGGCTGATCGGAGAGCGCATCGACAGCCTGCTCGGGCTGAGCGTGGACGACCTGCCCGACCTGATGCGCGACCGCCCCACGGAGGAAAGGGTCGTGTCGCTGAGCGATGGCGGTGCGGTTTTCGGCCATGCGATTGCGCCGCAGCGGCCTCGCAGGGCGCAGAAGGACCGTTCCGTGCCGGAGACGCGCGCGGTCGGCGGCGTTCTTGCCGCCCTGGCGGGAAGCGATCCGACCATGGCGCGCCTGCTGTCGCAGGCGGAACGGCTTGCCCCGACGCATGTCCCGCTCCTGATCTGCGGCGAGAGCGGCAGCGGCAAGACCCGGCTCGCCCGCGCGATCCACATGGCATCGCGCCGGCGCGGCTTCGTGGCCCTCGATTGCGCGGGCGCGCAGCCCGAACAGATCGAGGCCGCCCTCACGGCGCAACCGGAGCCGGGGACGCTGCTCCTGCGGGGGGTGGAGGATCTGCGGCCCGAGGTCGCGCGGGCCCTTCCGGCGCTTCTGGATGCCCATGCCCAGATGCGCCCGATTGCCACCAGCGGCCACGCGCCTGCCGCCCTGATCTCGGGCGAGAGCCTTCCGGCGGCGCTTTATCACCGGCTTGCCGGTTCCGTGCTCGACGTGCCGCCCCTGCGCGAGCGGCAGGATCTCGGCTGGCTGATCGAGCGGCTCCTCGGCCGGCGCTGCGGCGGCGAAATGCGGCTGACACCCTCGGCGCGCTCGGAGCTGATGGCGCGCGACTGGCCGGGGAACCTGCGCGAGCTCGGCAATGTGCTCGACGTCGCCTGTGCGCTGGCCGAGAGCACGGTGATCGACCTGCCGGACCTGCCCGCGGCGCCCAGACCGCGCGAGGAGAGGCTCGATCTCGAGGCGGTGCTGGACGCCTGCAACTGGAACATGGCGCGCACCGCCCGCCGCCTCGGGGTGAACCGCTCGACCATCCTGCGCCGCATCCGCAAGGAGGGGCTGCAGGCGCCGCAGTGAGATGTTGCACGGCGTTGCGTGTGCAACATGCTGCGTCGCCGCAAGTGCCGGGAGGGCATTTTCCGGCAGATTTCCGTGGAGCCGAGGCGCCGCGCCTTGCCAATCTTCCCCCATCACATTGCCGATGAGGAGGAAACGCAATGCTCGACTCGACAGTCACCACACAGGTGCAGGAGACGCTCGACCGCCTGAACGCCGCCCTTGAGGAAGGCGACGCACGGGCAGCCAGCGCGCTCTTTGCCACCGACAGCTACTGGCGCGATCTGGTCGCCGTGACCTGGAACCTGAAGACGGTGGAGGGGCCGTCCGGGGTGCAGGACATGCTCACCGCGCAGCTCGAGCACACGCGGCCCGGCCGGTTCGCCCTGCAGGGCGGCGAGATCCCCGCCGAGGAGGGCGGCGTCACCACTGCCTGGGTCACCTTCGAAACCGCCGCCGGCCGTGGCTGGGGCCTGATGCGCCTGAAGGAGGGGCGGATCTGGACCTTGCTGACCGCGCTGCAGGAGCTGAAGGGCTTCGAGGAGAACCGGGGCAAACGGCGCCCGATGGGGGCCGAACACGGTGCCTCCAAGGACCGCATGTCCTGGACGGAAAAGCGCGCGGCGGAGGCGGCCGAGCTTGGCTATACCCGGCAGCCCTACACCGTCATCATCGGCGGCGGGCAGGGCGGCATCGCCCTTGCCGCGCGGCTGCGCCAGCTTGGCGTGCCGGCCATCGTGCTCGACAAGCATGACCGGCCCGGCGACCAGTGGCGCTCGCGCTACAAGTCGCTCTGCCTGCATGACCCGATCTGGTACGACCATCTGCCCTACATCAAGTTCCCCGACAACTGGCCGGTCTTCACCCCCAAGGACAAGGTCGGCGACTGGCTCGAGATGTACACCAAGGTGATGGAGCTGAATTACTGGACGCGCTCCGAGGTGCAGAAGGCGCGCTTTGACGCGGCAAGCGGCACCTGGGAGGTCAAGGTGAACCGCGACGGCGAGGAGGTGACGCTCCGCCCCACGCAGCTGGTGCTTGCCACCGGCATGTCGGGCAAGCCGAACATGCCCTCCTTCCCGGGGATGGAGAGCTTCCGCGGCGAGATCCAGCACAGCTCGCAGCACAAGGGCCCCGACGACTGGACCGGGAAGAAGGTGGTGGTGATCGGTTCCAACAACTCGGCGCATGACATCTGCGCCGCGCTTTGGGAGGCGGATGCCGACGTCACCATGGTGCAGCGCTCCTCGACCCATATCGTTCGCTCGGACAGCCTGATGGAGATCGGGCTTGGCGCGCTTTATTCCGAAGAGGCCGTGGCCTCCGGGATGACCACGGAAAAGGCCGACATGGTCTTTGCCTCGTTGCCCTACAAGATCATGCACGAGTTCCAGATCCCGCTTTACGACAAGATGCGCGAGCGCGATGCGGAGTTCTACGCCGGGCTCGAGAAGGCGGGCTTCGATCTCGACTGGGGCGATGACGGCTCGGGCCTGTTCATGAAATACCTGCGCCGCGGGTCGGGCTATTACATCGACGTGGGCGCCAGCCAGCTCATCATCGACGGCGCGGTCAAGCTGGTGAAGGGCCAGCCCGCGCGCTTCGACGAAACCGGCGTGGTGCTGACCGACGGCACCCATCTCGATGCGGATCTCGTGGTCATGGCCACCGGCTACGGCTCGATGAACGGCTGGGCCGCCGACCTCATCAGCCAGGAGGTGGCGGACAAGGTGGGTAAGGTCTGGGGCCTCGGCTCCGACACCACCAAGGATCCCGGTCCCTGGGAGGGCGAACAGCGCAACATGTGGAAGCCGACCCAGCAGGAGAACCTGTGGTTCCACGGCGGCAACCTGCACCAGTCGCGGCATTACTCGCTCTACCTCGCGCTGCAGCTGAAGGCCCGGATGGAGGGGCTCGAGACGCCCGTCTACGGCCTGCAGGAGGTGCATCACCTGTCCTGATGCACCGCGCGCACCCGGCTCCTCCCTGAACGGGTGCGCGCAAACCTTCCCCGATACCGCAGCGGGAACGCCCTGCCGCTCAGCGGGACAGGCGGTCTCGTCACCGGCGGGGCGCGCGCCATGGCCGGCCGGCCGAGCCGACGGCGGCGCGGCCGCTCGCCGAAACCGCACGAACAAAGGAATAAGACCATGAAAGCAGCACGTTGGCACGGCGTCAAAGACATCCGCGTCGAGGATATCCCCGAACCCGGCCCGAAGGCGGGCGAGGTGAAGATCAAGGTCGCCTGGACCGGCATCTGCGGCAGCGACCTGCATGAATACCTCGCCGGGCCGATCTTCGTGCCGGTGGAGCAGGACCACCCCCTGAGCCAGGACAAGGCGCCGATCACCATGGGGCACGAATATTGCGGCACGGTCTCGGAACTGGGCGCGGGCGTGACGGGGCTCGCGGTCGGCGACCGCGTCGCGATCGAGCCGATCTTTGCCTGCGGCACCTGCGCCGCCTGTCTCGAAGGCAAGTATAACCTCTGCGAGAGCCTCGGCTTCGTCGGCCTGTCCGGCGGTCACGGCGGCTTTGCGGCGCACAGCGTGGTGCCCGCGCGCATGGTCCACAAGATGCCCGAGGGGCTGTCGATGGAGCAGGGCGCGCTGGTCGAGCCCGCCGCCGTCGCGCTGCATGCGGTGCGCCTGTCGAAGATCAGGGCCGGGGACAAGGCCGCGGTCTTCGGCGCCGGGCCGATCGGGCTTCTGGTGGTCGAGGCGCTGCGCGTGGCGGGCGCGTCCGAGATCCATGTGGTGGAGCCCTCCGAGGTGCGCCGCCAGAAGGCGCGCGACCTTGGCGCGACGGCGGTGATCGACCCGATGGCCACGGATGCGGTCGCGGCGATCCGCGCGGCGACCGGCGGCGTGCATGTGGCCTTCGAGGTCACGGGCGTTCCGCAGGTGCTGCCGCAATGCATCGACGCCACCCGCCACGAAGGGCAGGTTCTGATCGTCTCGATCTGGGAGAAGGCGGCGTCGTTCCAGCCCAATACCGTCGTTCTCAAGGAGCGCCAGTTGCAGGGCACGATCGCCTACCGCAATGTCTATCCGGCGGTCATGGCCCTGATGACACAGGGCTATTTCAACGCCGATCAGCTGGTGACGAAGCGGATCGCGCTGGATGACATCGTCGCCGAAGGCTTCGAGGCGCTGGTCAACGAGAAATCCCATGTGAAGATCCTCGTCAAAGCCCCCGAGTGACACAGGCCCCAGTAAGTTTTCCGGTCGCCGCCATGCGGCCAAGCGACCGGAAGCTTACGGGCGAGGGCGGCATCGGGGCTGGCCGTGAGCGCGCATTTCGGCACCATCCATGCACTTGCCGATCCGCCGCGCGCGCCTCCGCGCCCCCGCGCATGACGGTCCTTCGCGCTCGCGGCGACGACGGGCCGCTCTTCGCCCTCAAGGACGCTGCCGTCACGCCTCGATCCGGGGCGCGAGCCCCTTGCGGATCTCCAGCCCGTCCTTGCCCGGCGGAGCGCCGAACAGGCGGCGATATTCCCGACTGAACTGCGACGGGCTCTCATAGCCGATGGCATAGCCGATCCGCGCGACATCGGCGCCGTCGGAAAGCAGCAAACGCCGCGCCTCCTGCAGCCGGAGCTGCTTTTGATACTGCACCGGGGTCATCGCCGTCACCGCCTTGAAGTGCCGATGGAAGGTGGCGGGGCTCATTCCCGCGAGATCGGCGAGGTGTCGCACGTTCAGCTGCCCGGCGAAGCGCTCGCGAATGCAGGCGATGGCCCGGCCAATCCGCGCCATGTGACTGCCCGCCAGACCGATCTGCCGCAACGCCGGCCCCATCGGCCCGTTCAGCAAGAGCCAGGTGATCTCGCGCCGGATCAGCGGCGCGAGGACCGCGATATCGCGCGGCCGGTCGCACAGCGCCATCAGCCGACAGAGCGGATCGACCAGCTCCGGCCCGAAGGCGTGAACGGCCAGCGCCGGACCGGCAGATGTACCGTCCCGGCCGTCCCGCTCCAGCAGCAGATCGGAGATCGTCGCGGGATCGAGCGCGAGGCTGAAGGCCAGATAGGGCCGTTCGGGCGTGGCGCGGGTGATCTCGGCCCGGATCGGCACCTCCATCGACGCGATCAGGCATTTCCCGGCATCGTAGCGATAGGCCTGCTCGCCCAGCATGCTGGTCTTGGCGCCCTGCGCCACGACGCAGAGCGAGGGGCGATAGACGGCATGGAGCGGCCCCGCCGGCGCGGTGACCGAGCTCAGCAGCAGCCCGTCGACCGGGGTTTCGCGGCCATGCGCCTGCCATTGGCGGGCGATCTGGTCGCGGAGCGGGGTGAGATGATCGGGTTCCATGGGCTGCAACCTAGGGCCTGTCTGAAGGGTTCACAGCCCGAAATCTGTTCCGATGAGAGGATCGTGCAAGGAATTGCGAGGATCGGCGTCGCGCCGCGGAGCGCGACGGCCCTATCTTTGCCGCGTCCCGGGGAGGTTTCCCGGCGTATCCTCCGACAGAAAGGAACATCCCATGCGGTACCGCACTCTTGGCCCGAGCGGCCTTCTGGTCTCCGAACTCTGCCTTGGCACGATGACCTTTGGCGGCTCGGACGGCATGTGGGGCCAGATCGGCCAGCTGCGTCAGGACGAGGCCGACGCGCTGGTCAGAACCGCGCTCGAGGCCGGCATCAACTTCATCGACACCGCGAATGTCTATGCGGGCGGCGAGAGCGAGCGGATCCTCGGCCAGTCGATCCGCAATCTCGGCATCGCGCGCGACGATGTGGTGATCGCGACCAAGGTGCTCGGGCCGATGGGCGAGGGGCCGAACGCGCGCGGTGCCTCGCGGGCCCATGTCCTGGCGCAGGCCAAGGCCAGCCTTGGGCGGTTGCAGATGGATCACATCGATCTCTATCAGATCCACGGCTTCGATCCGCTGACGCCGATCGTCGAAACGCTGGAAGCGCTCGATACGCTCGTGCGGCAGGGGCATGTGCGCTACATCGGCCTGTCGAACTGGGCGGCTTGGCAGATCGTCAAGGCGGTGGGCATCGCCGAGGCGCGCAAGCTTGCGCCGATCCTGTCGCTGCAGGCCTATTACACGCTCGTCGGGCGCGACCTCGAACGCGAGATCGTGCCGATGCTGCAGGCCGAAGGCATCGGCCTGATGGTCTGGAGCCCGCTGGCCGGGGGGTATCTCTCGGGCAAGTACAGCGCGGGCAGCAAGGCGAACGATGGCCGTCGGGCGAGCTTCAATTTCCCGCCGGTGGATCTTGAGCGTGGCGACGCGGCGATTGCGGTGATGCGCGAGATCGCCTCGGCCAGGGGATGTTCGGTCGCGCAGGTTGCGCTGGCCTGGCTTCTGCATCAGCCGGTGGTGACCAGCGTGATCGTCGGCGCCAAGCGGATCGATCAGTTGCAGGACAATATCCGCGCAACCGAGGTGATGCTCTCGGCCGAAGATCTGGCGGCGCTGGATGCGGTGACGAAGCTGCCCGCGGAATATCCGGGCTGGATGCTCGAGCGCCAATCGGAATACCGCGCGGCGTTCCGCCCGCAAAAGGCCTGAGCTGCACCGCCTTGGCCCGCCTTGCATCACCGGGCGGGCCAAGGCGCGACAGAACGACATCATTCCCGGCATCGCATCGTGCTCATCGACGGTCAGGATCCGGCTTTCGAGATCCTGCCGGGTGATGCCGGTGCGGTTCGTGCAGACTGACCTGCCCTCGTGGCGCGAGTTCGAGCCGCCGAAACGATCCGTGCCGATCGTGGAAAGCCCGCCGCCACAGCACCGCATTAGACCAGACCGGTCAGCAGGCAGCGCGGCCCGTGCCGTTTCCCGGCCTGCCGCCGGGTCCGTCCGATCTTGCCACCGTCTTGGCGTGCCATCACCTCGTCCCTGAGCCCTTGCCCGATGATCCGCAATTCAGCGTTTGAACTGACGGATCCCTTTCCCATGGCCGTTCAGGCGACGGCCTCGATCTTGCCCCGGCCGAGGGCCGAGATCCGCCCTGGCGCTTTGATACCGTCGGGAGGCGGTCACATCATCAGCGCCCAGCCGTCCCTTCGTTTGGCAACAGTGAAATCACTGTCTAATAATCGGCAATAATTATTGCAATTGTGGCGATTGTCTCCTTTCATGGCCGTGGATTCGGCCTTGGGAGGGGACATGGAGAACGGAATTCAGTCGGCGGGAGGCACTCTCGCCGAAGGACGCAGGCTGCGCCTCGGGGTCGTCGGCGGCGGGGCAGGGGCCTTCATCGGTCAGATTCACGCGCGCGGTGCGCGTCTGTCGGATCGCTGGCAGATCGTCGCCGGCGCGTTGTCGTCGCGACCCGATGTGGCGCAGGCGTCGGGGCGGGCCTGGGGGCTTGACCCGGCGCGCAGCTATACCGACTGGCGCGAGATGGCGCGGGCCGAGGCGGCGCGGCCTGACGGGATCGAGGCGGTGGCGATCACCGTGCCGAACCATCTGCACTATCCGGTGGCGATGGCCTTCATGGAGGCGGGGATCGATGTGATCTCCGACAAGCCGCTGGTCAACACGCTGGACGAGGCGCGCGGGCTGATCGCGCGGCAGCGCGAAACCGGGCTGTTCTTCGGAGTGACCTATTCCTTCGCGGCCCATGCGATGGTGCGGCAGGCGCGGCAGATGGTGCGCGAGGGCGCGATCGGGCGCGTGACGCAGATCCATGTCGAATATTTTCAGGAACTTGCGCTTCTGCCCGCCGAGGCGGCCTGGTCTGGCACGCCCTGGCGGCAGGACCCGGCCAAGGTCGGCGGCGCGGCGACCACCGCCGATATCGGCACCCATGCGCATCATCTGGCGGAGTTCGTCTCGGGTCTGCGGATGACCCAGCTGCGCGCCGAGTTCCACCGTCTGGGCGCCGATCAGCCGCTCGAGGACACCGCCTTCATGACCTGCCGTTTCGAGGGCGGCGTGCCCGGAACGCTGCTCGTCTCGCAGGCGGTGGCGGGGGCGAGCTGTGCGCTGCGGCTGCGCATTTCGGGCAGTGAGGGCACGCTCGAATGGGATCAGGAGACACCCGAATACCTGGATTTGCGCCCGTTCAACGCGCCGCATCAGCGGATCTCGCGCGGCCATGGCGCCGGCATGCTGCCGGAGGCGGCGCGTTTCGTGCACCTGCCGCGCGGCCATCCCGAGGCGCTCTCGGATGCCTGGGGCAATCTTTACGAGGAATTCGCGATCGCGATCGAGGCGCGGCGCGATGGGCGGGCCTTGCCGGAGGGGCGCATTGCCTGTCCGGGGCTCGCGGAGGGGGCGGCGGGCGTGGCCTTCATTCAGGCCGCGATCCGTTCGAATGCCGAAGGCGGGGCCTGGGTGCCCTGTCTGTTTGAAACCTGAGGGAGGACAAGCATGGGAAAGCTGATGATGACGGCCGCATTCACGCCGGCCGTGATCGGCGCGGGGGATGTCGACCTGACGGTGTTCCAGGATGCTGCGGGGCAGGGCCGCAAGGGGGCCGAGATCTTCGCGCGGATGGCGAAGGGGGAGCAACTCGACGAACGCGCGGTCTACATCCCCTTCGAGCGGGTCACACCGGCGAATGCCGATGGCTACCTCGATCGCTGAGGGCGCGGTGCGCAGCTCCGCACCCGCTTCCGGCGCCGGCTTGCTCGGCGTCGGGGTGCGGATCGAAGTGTTCATGAACGCGGCCTATGGCTATTGCCTGCAGCTTGTCGACCTGCTCGGTACGGGCGGGTTCGGCACGCTGAAACCCGCGGCGTAAGCCGCCTCATGCAAATAAGTATTGCCATTCAAAATTGCTGCAATTTTTATTGCAGTGCTGTTGCGGCCCGGTTAATGTCGAACGTGGAGGAGCCGGGAGATTCCCGGCTGCTGGGAGAAGGGGCCTGTTCCGCACGCGGGGCGGTCAGAAGACGGCGTCGGACGCCGGAGCGTGGGGGAATGCCAGTCTTGCCCGGCAGTCACGGTTTTGGACCGGCTGGTGAAGCATGGCCGATCACGCCTGTCCGAAGCGGAACCGACCGGGACGCGGTCCCGGTTCGGTCCGCGCCATGAGAATGTCTGGAGGAGAAGAGGACATGATGAAGAAGCTCGTGACGGCCACCGCGTTCTGCGCGCTGATGGCAGGCGCCGCCCATGCCGAGACGATCGGCGTGGCGATGTCGCTGTTCGACGACAACTATCTGACGGTGCTGCGCCACAACATCCAGCGTCATGCCGACGATCTGGGGGTGCAGGTGCAGATGGAGGACGCGCAGGGCGACATCGCGCGCCAGCAGTCGCAGATCGAAAATTTCGTCGCCGCGGGCGTCGACGGCATCATCGTGATGCTGGTCGATGCGGATTCGGGCAAGGCGATGTCGAAGATCGCCGATCAGGCGGGCGTGCCGCTTGTCTTCGTCAACATGTTGCCCGCGAACCTCGGCGACTTCCCGGCGAAGCAGGCCTGGGTCGGCTCGGATGAGGAGCAGGCGGGCGAGCTGCAGGCGACCGAGGTGTGCAAGCTGATGGGCGGCAAGGGCGACGCGGTGATCCTGATGGGGCAGCTCGGCACCACCGGACAGCGCGGTCGCACCGCCGCCGAGGAGCGGGTCTTCAAGAACCCGCCTTGCGACGGCATCAAGATCCTCGACGAGCAGAGCGCCAACTGGATGCGCACTCCGGCGATGGACCTGATGACGAACTGGATCACCTCGGGGATGCAGCCGAAGGCCGTGGTCGCAAACAACGACGAGATGGCGCTCGGTGCGATCCAGGCGCTGAAGAGCTCGGGCATCGACATGAAGGATGTCGTCGTCGCCGGCGTCGATGCGACGCAGGATGCGCTGGCCGCGATGAAGGCGGGCGATCTCGACGTCACCGTCTATCAGTCGGCCAAGGGCCAGGGCGAGGGCGCGCTCGACACCGTGCTGAAGATCGCCAAGGACGAGCCCTTCGAGCACCGGGTGACGGTGCCCTTCGAGCTGGTGACGCCGGAAAACCTCGACACCTACATGACCAAGAACTGATCCGAGCGGGTGCCCGACAAGCGGGCACCCGACCGATACGGGGGGAGCCATGGTATCGACATTGGTTACGCAGGCGATTGACCGGATCAGGGGCCGCGCGGGCGGCTATGTTCTCGAGATCGAGGGGATCCGCAAGGAATTCCCCGGGGTCGTCGCGCTCGACGATGTGCAGTTCCGACTGCGCCCTGGCACGGTCCACGCGCTGATGGGCGAGAACGGCGCGGGCAAATCGACGCTGATGAAGATCATTGCCGGCATCTACACGCCCGACCGCGGCACGATCCGGCTGCGCGGCGAGGAGGTCACGCTGGAAAGCCCGCTCGACGCGCTCGAACGCGGCATCGCGATGATCCACCAGGAACTCGCGCTGATGACCTGGATGACGGTCGCCGAGAACATCTGGATCCGGCGCGAGCCGCGCAACCGCATCGGTCTGATCGACCACGCCGAGATGACGCGCAAGACCCGCGCGCTGTTCGAGCAGCTGGGCATCGAGATCGATCCGACCGCCGAGGTCAGCACGCTGACCGTCGCGCAGCGCCAGATGGTCGAGATCGCGAAGGCGGTGAGCTTCGAGTCCGACGTGCTGATCATGGACGAGCCGACCTCGGCGATCACCGAGACCGAGGTCGAGCACCTGTTCCGCATCATCCGCGGCCTGCGGGCGAAGGGGGTGGGCATCGTCTACATCACCCACAAGATGAACGAGCTGTTCGAGATCGCCGACGAATTCTCGGTGTTCCGCGATGGCAGCTATGTCGGCACCCACGCCAGCGCCGACGTCACCCGCGACGATATCATCCGGATGATGGTCGGCCGCGAGATCACCGAGATGTTCCCGAAGGAAGAGGCCGAGATCACCGACGTCATCCTTTCTGTCGAGAACCTGTCGCTTGCCGGCGTTTTCCACGACATCAGCTTCGAGCTGAGGAAGGGCGAGATCCTGGGCCTTGCGGGGCTGGTGGGGTCTGGGCGGACCAATGTCGCCGAGGCGATCTTTGGAGTGACGCCTGCGACCTCGGGCACGATCCGCATCGACGGGCGTGCGGTGGAGATCGCCTCGCCTGCCGACGCGATGCGCGAGGGGATGGCGCTGCTCACCGAGGACCGCAAGGACACCGGCTGCTTCCTGCAGCTCTCGATTCTCGAGAACATGCAGATCGCGGCGCTGATGCAGGGCCATACCCGGGCGGGTTTCGTCGATGAGGCGCAGATCGGCGCGCTGTGCGAGGACATGCGCAAGCGGCTGCGGGTCAAGACCCCGGACATGGAGGAGCGGATCGAGAATCTCTCGGGCGGCAACCAGCAGAAGGTGCTGATCGCGCGCTGGCTGCTCACCCGGCCGCGGATACTGATCCTCGACGAGCCGACGCGCGGCATCGACGTCGGCGCCAAGGCCGAAATTCACCGCCTGATCTCGCGCCTCGCGCGGGACGGCGTCGCGGTCATCATGATCTCGTCGGAACTGCCCGAGGTGCTGGGCATGTCCGATCGGGTGATGGTCATGCACGAGGGCCACATGACCGGCATCCTCGACCGCGCCGAGGCCGATCAGGTGAAAATCATGGAGCTGGCGGCCCGATGAGGCAGCCGGAGGAGGAGAGAATGGAAAACGTTCAGATCGAGCCGATGCCGGTGACCCGGCGCAGACTGCCGCCCGAGGCCAATATTTTGGTCGTGCTGATCGGCGTTGCGCTGGTGTTCGAGGTGCTGGGCTGGATCCTGCAGGGGCAGAGCTTCCTGATGAACCCGCAGCGGCTGACGATCATGATCCTGCAGGTCTCGGTGATCGGGATCATCGCGATCGGTGTGACGCAGGTCATCATTACCGGCGGCATCGACCTGAGCTCGGGCTCGGTGGTGGCGATGACGGCGATGATCGCGATGAGCTTTGCGCAAAGCTCCGACTATGCCCGGGCGATCTATCCGGCGCTGACCGACCTGCCGGTGGTGGTGCCGCTTGCGGTCGGGCTTGGCCTCGGGCTGATCGCGGGCAGCATCAACGGTGCGCTGATCGCCAAGACCGGGATCCCGCCGTTCATCGCCACGCTCGGCATGATGGTGACCGCGCGCGGCATCGCGAAGTGGTACACCAAGGGCCAGCCCGTCTCCTTCCCGACCGACAGCTTCGCCGCGATCGGCTCGGGCGCCTGGCCGGTGGTGATCTTCCTCGTCATCGCGGTGTTGTTCCATATCGTGCTGCGCTACACCCGCTATGGCAAGTTCACCTATGCGATCGGGGCGAACCCGCAGGCGGCGCGGGTCTCGGGGATCAACGTGAACCGGCACCTGATCAAGGTCTATGCCATCGCCGGGCTGCTGTCCGGGCTTGCGGGCATCGTCACCGCCGCGCGTGCCGAGACGGCGCAGGCCGGGATGGGCATGTCCTACGAGCTGGACGCGATCGCCGCGGCGGTGATCGGGGGCAGCTCGCTCACCGGCGGGCGGGGGCGGATCTTCGGCACGGTGATCGGCACGGTGATCCTGGGGCTGATGATGTCGGGCTTCACCTTCCTGCGGGTCGACGCCTATTATCAGGAAATCGTCAAGGGCGTGATCATCGTGGGCGCCGTCGTTGCCGACGTCTACCGGCAGAAGGCGCGCAGCAAGAAGGCCTGATCACGCAGCCTTTCCTCCTTTCAGGCCCGGAGCGCCGTGCGCTCCGGGCATCTTCATGGACCTGCAATGCATCTCGATCTCTTCAACTCCCCGACCGAACTGGCAGTGACGCTGGTGGCGGTGATCCTCGTTGGCCTGTCGAAGGGGGGGCTTGGCGGCATGAGCATGCTCGGTGTGCCGCTGATGGCGCTGGTGATGTCGCCGGTGACCGCCGCGGCGGTGTTGCTGCCGGTGCTGGTGGTGATGGACGTGGTGAGCGTGATCCAGTGGCGCAAATGGGTCGACTGGCGGATCATGCGGCGGATCCTCCCGGGGTCGCTGCTGGGCATCTTCATCGGCTGGCTGACGGCCGAGGTGGTGTCGGATGCGGTGGTGCGGCTGATCGTGGGCGTCGTTTCGGTGTTGTTCGTGGCGCGCGCCGTGCTGGCGCCGCGGGCACGGATCGAGGGCGTGCCCGGTGACCGGCCGCTGCTTGCCCATGTCTGCGGCACCGCCGCGGGCTATACGAGCTTCGTCGCCCATGCCGGCGCGCCGCCGCTGCAGATCTACATGATGCCGCTGCAACTCGACCCAAAGATCTTCACCGGCACGACGGTGATGTTCTTCGCGGTCACCAATGCGCTGAAGCTGATTCCCTATACGATGCTGGGGGAGTTCGACGCCCAGAACCTCGGCCGGGCGGCGGCGATGTTTCCGATCGCCATGCTCTCGACCTGGGCCGGGGCCTGGGCGGTGCGGCGGATGCGCGCGGAGATCTTCTATCCACTCACCTATGTCTCGGTCGCACTGGTCGCGATCAAGCTGATCTGGGACGGGCTGGCGGGGCTCTGACCCCGCCCGGGCGCCGGCGAGCTCAGACCCCGGTGACGGTCGGAATCCGCGGCGCGGTGTCGTTGTGCTGGACCCGCGCGGCCACTGCCACGACCAGCGCCTGCGCCAGGCACATTGGCGCGGCAAGCGAGCGCGAGAAGGTGTAGTCATGTTCCGGCACCGGGAACAGCACCCGCGCCGATTTCGCCAGCGGCGACAGCGTGCTGTCCGAGATCGCGACGATGTCGATGCCCTTCGCGCCCAGCTCTTCGGTGATATCCACCACCTCTTTCGCGTAGAACCGGAACGAGACTGCCATCAGCACATCCCGCGGCGTGATCGTGCGCGCGATATAGGTCGAAATCCCGCCCGCGCTGTCGAGCAGGATGCAGCGCTTGCCGATCATCGTCAGCTGATAGCGCATCAGCTCCACCACCGGCAGCGAGCGCATCTGGCCGATCAGATAGATCGTGTCGGCCTCATGCAGCAGCGAGGCCGCCCGGGCGAGGTCGTCCTGCCGGATGTCGCGCAGCAACTCCTGCAGCGAGGCGATGTCGCGCACGACGAGATCGCTCAGAAACCCGGTCTCGGAGCGGTCGCCCGAGGTATGCAGCTCGCTTTCCAGCGCCTTGATGCGGGCCTCGAAACCCGGCGCGGCGGTGGCCAGACGCTTCTGGAACAGCGCCTGCAATTCCTTGAACCCCTTGTAGCCGAGCGCCTGTGCGAAACGCACGAAGCTCGAGGCATGGATGCCGCAGCGCTCGGCGATGGAGTTGACCGATTGCACGGCGACATCGTTGGGGTTTTGCGTGAGAAAGACGGAGATCCGCTGATAGGTCTTGCTCATGTGATCGTGCCGATCATGGATCAGTCGGATCAGTTCCTCGTAATCCCTGGGTGGCGTGGCTGGCTTGACTGCGTCCATTTGCTGCTCCCTTGATCGATCCTGCAATATACGTTGCGAAATGCCAAGCGCGATTGTCTGGCTGTGCCGGGAAAACGCGCCGGGTTCCATTGTTTTCACCGCGGTGAGAGAAAATGACGCGGCGTCGGGCGCCACCGATCTGGGCGCCCGGGGGGGGCGGGGGCTGCGCCCCGGCGGACGCCGGGGAGGCAGCGGCAGCCGGCTCAGGCCGAGATGCGGATCCACCGTCCCTCGGCCGAGGAACGCTGGATCGTCTCGACGAGACGCTGGATCCGCAGCCCCGCGGCAAAGCCGAAGGGTTCCGGGATTTCGCCCGCGATCGCACGGACATAGCCTTCGACCTCGATCGCCTTCAGGTCGTTGAAACCGATCTGGTGGCCCGGGGCGACGCAGAAGCGGCCATAGGGCGGGTGATCGGGGGCGGCCTCGATCCGGCGGAAGCCGCGCCGGCCGGGGGCGTCGGCGGTCGAGTAGAAATGCAGCTCGTTGAAGCGCTCCTGGCTGAAGGCGAGCGCGCCCTTCGTGCCATAGACCTCGAAGTCATGCTGCATCTTGCGTCCGGTGGCGATCCAGTTGCCCTCGACCGAGCCCTGCGCGCCATTCTCAAAACGCAGGAAGGCGCGGCCGACGTCATCCACCGTGACCGCGCGGCTGCCGCCCTTGCCGTCGGGCCGTTCGCCGATCATCGTGATGCAGTCGCCCATCACCTCGGAAATCGGACCGAGCAGGAATTCGGCGGTGGCCAGCGCATGGCTGCCGATATCGGCGAGCGCTCCGCCCCCCGCCGGATCGTGGCGGAAGGTCCAGGGGCCGGCGGCATCGGCCATGTAATCCTCGGCATGCAGCCCGCGATAGCCGCGGATCTCGCCCAGTTCGCCGGCCGCGATCATCTCGCGCGCCAGCCGCAGCATCGGGTTGCACAGATAGTTGAAGCCGACCTGCGTCTTCACTGCCTTCGCCGCCGCCGCATCGGCCATCTCGCGCGCCTCGGCCGCGCGCGGCGCAAGCGGCTTCTCGCAATAGACATGCTTGCCCGCGGCGATCGCGGCGAGGGCCATCTCCTTGTGCAGCGCGTTCGGCGCAGTGATGTCGATCACGTCGATCTCGGGGGTGGCGACTAGCTCGCGCCAGTCGGTGCTGTGGTGGGCAAAGCCGAGATCGCGTGCGGCGCGGGCGGCGGCCTCCTCGGTCACGTCGGCGACGGTGTGCAGCTCGAGCCGGTAGGGCAGGTCAAAGACCTTCTGTGCCGTGGCGAAGCCGAAGACATGGGCCTTGCCCATGAAGCCGGTGCCGATCAGGCCGATGCGAAGAACGGGTTTGTCAGACATGTGCGAAATCCGGATTGACGATGAGGTGCCGGTCGATGGTGCCGGCGAGATAGTCGAGCGCGTTCTCGATCGAGGCGAGGGCCATCCGCTCGCCGCATTCGGCGGTGAGCCCGGCGATATGGGGCGACAGCAGCGCGTTCGGCTGCGCCAGAAGCGGGGTGTCGGCCGGCGGCGGCTCGGTGTCGAAGACGTCGATGCCGGCCGCCGCGACCTTGCCCGAGATCAGCGCGCCGACCAGCGCCTTTTCGCAGATCACCCCGCCGCGCGCGGTGTTGGACAGGATCATCCCGCCCTTCATCACCGCGAATTCGGCCTCGCCGATGATCGGCTTCTCGCCGCGCGGCACATGGACCGACAGGCAGTCGGCCCAGCGCAGCCCGGTGTGCAGGTCGGTCTCCGGCTCGACGCTGCCCTCGGGCCAGCCCGTGCGCTGCAGGTAGGGATCGAAGGCGCGCACCTGCATGCCAAAGCCCGCCGCCATTCGGGCAAGGTGCCGCCCGATCCGGCCATAGCCGAGGATCAACAGGTTCTTGCCCGAGATTTCCTGTTGCTCGAGCTTGTTGCGCCAGCCCCAGCCACCCGGCTCGCGCACCGCAAGATCGGCCTGCCGCGCGCGCTTCGCTCCGGCCAGAAGCTGCATCATCGCGTGCTCCGCGACCGAGACGGAGTTCACGTCACCGACGATGGTCAGCGCGATGCCCCGGTCGTTCAGCGCCGCAAGGTCGACCGAGTCATAGCCCACGCCATGGCGTGAAACGACCTTGAGCCGCGTCGCCTTGGCGATCGTTGCGGCCGACAGCGGCTGCGTGCGGATCACCAGCGCATCGGCCTTGGCGATCAGTGGCGCGTAGGAGGGTTCCGACACCTCCTCGACGTAATCGACACTCACCCCGCGCGCGGGCAGGCTGCGCAGCAGCGCCTCGCCCGAGGGGTGCAGTTTTCCGGCGACGAGGAGATGCATCAATAGGCTCCTTTCGTGGCGGTTGCGGGCGGCGCGGCGGTCAGCTCGCGCCAGCGTGCCACCGAGGCGCCCGCGGCTGCCGCCAGAAAGCGCGAGTCGCCGCCGACCGTGGTCAGGTCGAACCCCCAGCCGATCGCCTTCGCGGCATATTCGGGCGTGCCGCAATGGATGCAGGCGCGGATGCCGTTCGCCTTGCAGGCGGCAAGGATGCGCTTGATCAGCGCCACCATCACCTCTTCCTCGCGGTCAAAGCCCGGGGGCAGGGTGCCGTTCTGGGTGCCGAGCGTCAGGTCTGCCGGGCCGATGTAGATGCCATCAATCCCCGGCGTCGCCGCGATCGGCTCGAGATTGTCGACACCCTGCTGCGTCTCGATCATCGCCAGCGCAAGGACCTCGTCATTCGCCGCAAGGCCATAGCCGCCATAGGCGAAGGTCGCGCGCGTCGGGCCGAAGCTGCGGCTGCCAAGCGGCGGATAGCGCAGGTAGCTGACGAATTCCGCCGCCTCTTCGGCCGAGTTCACCATCGGGCAGATGATCCCCTGCGCGCCGGCGTCGAGCGCCTTCATGATCGCGCCCGGCTCGCGCCAGGGCACGCGCACCATCGGCGTCACCCCCGAGGCCCGCATCGCCTGCAGCATCGGCAGCACCGCACCATGGTCGAGCGCGCCGTGCTGGGCGTCGATCGTCACGCTGTCATAGCCCTGCGCGGCCATGATCTCGGCGGTGAACGGATTGCCGATCGAGAGCCAGCCGTTGATCGCCGGATGTCCCTCGGCCCATTGGGCCTTCAGTCGGTTTTTGAACATGCTCTCCTCCCTCAGAACACGATCTGCGCAAGCTTGGTATCGAGGTAATCGTCGATCCCCTCGGTCCCGCCCTCGCGGCCCATGCCGGAATGGTTGGTGCCGCCGAAGGGCGCCTCGGAGGCCGCAAGCGCGAAGCTGTTGATGCCGACCATCCCGGCCTTGAGCGCCGCCACCGTGCGCCGCGCGCGCTCGGGCGAGCGGGTGAAGGCATAGGCCGAGAGCCCCATGTCCGAGGCATTGGCGCGGGCGAGCACCTCGTCTTCGGTGGCAAAGCGGGTGATCGCCGCGATCGGGCCGAAGTTCTCCTCGGCGAAGACCTTCATCTCGTCGGTGACATCGGTGAGCACGGTCGGCTCGAAGAAATAGCCGCTGTTGAGATGCGCCGGGCACTGACCGCCATGGGCGAGCATGGCGCCCGAGCGCAGCGCGTCGCGCACGATTGCCTCGATCTCGGCCAGACGTCCGGCGTTGATCAGCGGCCCCATCCCGGTTTCCGGGTCGAGCCCGTCGCCCAGCCGGATCGCCGCGGTGCGCGCGACGAAGCCCGCGACGAAGGCGTCATGCAGGCTTTCATGCACGAAGATCCGGTCGGGGGTGACGCAGACCTGCCCGCAATTGGCGAATTTCGTCGCCACCGTCAGATCCAGCGCATTGTCCAGATCGGCGTCGTCATAGACGATCAGCGGCGCGTTGCCGCCAAGCTCCATCGACACCTTCTTCACCGTCTGGGCGGCGTCGCGGATCATCTGCTGGCCGACCCGGGTCGAGCCGGTCAGGCTGACCTTGCGCACCCGGCTGTCGGCCATGATCGGGGCATAGGTGTCGGCGGTCGCGCCGACGACAAGGTTCACCGCTCCCGCCGGCAGTCCGCTCGCGCGCAGGCAATCGACCATCACCATCGCCACGCCGGGCGTCTGCGACGAGGGCCGCAGCACCACCGGGCAGCCGGCGGCCAGCGCCGGCGCCAGTTTGCGCGCAGGCAGTGCAGCGGGGAAGTTCCAGGCGGTGAAGGCGCCGACGATGCCCACCGGCTCGCGGCTCACCTCGAAACGGCCGCCCGGCACCCGGCTTTCGATGATCCGGCCATAGATCCGCCGCGCCTCTTCGGCGAACCAGCGGAACTGGTCGCAGGCCAGGCCCCATTCGCGCCCGGCCTGCGCGATCGGCTTGCCGGTCTCGGCCGCGATCATCCGCGCCGCCTCGTCGCTGCGGCGGATCATCTCATCCGCCGCACGATGCAGCGCCTCGGCGCGGGCAAAGCCGCCCATTTCGCGCAGTTTCGGCAGCGCGCGGGCCGCGGCCCCGATCGCGGCGCGGGTCTCCTCTGCTGTTGCCACCGGCACCTGGCCGAGCGGTTTTTCGGTGACCGGAGAGATGACCTCTCCCGTTACGGTGCCGGGCGTCCAGTGACCGTCGATGAACAATCCGAATTGCGAATACATGTCTTACCCGATTTCGCTGATCTTGATGGTGCGCCCCTCTGCGACGGAGCGGATCGCCGCCTCGGCCAGGATCAGCGCCTGACGGCCGTCCTCGAAGCCCACGGGCGGGGGGGTGCCGGCCTCGACCGCATCGACGAAGGCCCCGATCTCGGCCGCGAAGGCGGTGGCGTAGCGGTCGATGAAGAAATTCATCAGCGGCGCTGCCTCGTCGGTGAAGGTGGCGCCCGAGAGCCGCATGTGATTGCGCGGGCGGTTTTCCGAAATCGCCATGCCGGCCGAGCCGAAGGCCTCGACGCGCTGGTCATAGCCATAGACCGCGCGGCGCGAATTGGTGATGACCGCCTGCTTGCCCGAGGCCGTCGTCAGCACTGCGGTCACCGTGTCGAAATCACCGCAGCGCGTCATCAGCTCGGGGTCGACGAGCCGCGCGCCGGTGGCGCTGACTTCGGTCACCTCCTCGCCAAGGAGGAAGCGGGCCATGTCGAAATCGTGGATCGTCATGTCGCGGAAGATCCCGCCCGAGACCTCGATATAGGCGGCGGGTGCCAGGCCCGGATCGCGCGAGGTGATGACGACCTGTTCGAGCGTGCCGATCCGGCCCGCCTCGATTGCGGCGCGCACGGCAGCGTGCCCGTCGTCGAAGCGGCGCACGAAGCCAAGCATGATCGGCACCGAAGAACCTGCAATTTTTGTTGCACAAGCGTTGACGCGCGCCAGCGAAAGGTCGATCGGCTTCTCGCACAGCGCGGGTTTTCCGGCAGCGACGGCCTGTTCCAGAAAATCGGCATGGGTCGCTGTCGAGGTCGCGATCAGCACCGCGTCGACCGCACCTGAGGCGAACACTGCCTCGGCCGATTCGAACTTGGTAACGCCAAGCTTTTCAGACACTTCCACCGCCGCCGGGGGGTGAGTGTCAAACACGCCGGCAAGCGTCGCGCAGGGATGTGCGGCAATGTTTTCGGCGTGCATTCGACCGATCCGGCCAACGCCAAGCACAGCAATTTTCAGCATCGAGGTCTCCTCCCGAGATCTTTCGCAATAATCATTGCAATATAGTTGCAGTGTCAATATGCATTCCGTAATGTCGCGAGACAGACATCCGCAGGAGGAGGCGAGATGACCCGCAAGACCGTGCGCCTGACGATGGCTCAGGCCCTCGTCCGTTACCTTTGCAACCAGTTCACCGAGATTGAGGGCGAGCGCGTGCCGCTGTTCGCTGGTGTGTTCGGCATTTTCGGCCATGGCAACGTGACCTGCCTGTCCGAAGCGCTCGAGCCGGTGCAGGACCAGCTGCCGACGTGGCGCGGCCAGAATGAACAGACGATGGCGCTGGCCGCGATCGGCTTCGCCAAGGCGAAAAAGCGCCGCCAGATCATGGTTGCCGCGACCTCGATCGGGCCTGGCGCGCTCAACATGGTGACGGCCGCGGGCGTGGCGATGGCGAATCGCCTGCCGGTGCTGCTGATCGCCGGGGACACCTTCGCGAACCGTCTGCCCGACCCGGTGCTGCAGCAGGTCGAGCATTTCGGCGACCCGACGATCACCGCGAACGATGCGTTCAAGTCGGTGGTGCGCTACTGGGACCGGATCGTGCTGCCCGAGCAGCTTCTGCAATCACTGCCGCAGGCGGTGGCGACGATGCTCGACCCGGCCGATTGCGGTCCGGCCTTCATCGGCCTTGCGCAGGACACGCAGGAACAGGCCTATGACTATCCCGAAGTGTTCTTCGCGCCGAAGCTGTGGAAGATCCCGCGGCCGCGGGCGGACCGCGACACGATCGCGGCGGCGGCCAAGCTTTTGCAGGGCGCGAAGACGCCGCTGATCATCGCGGGCGGCGGCGTGCGCTATTCGCTGGCGAATGCCGAGCTGGCCGATTTCGCCGCGAAACGCGGCATCCCGGTGGTCGAGACCATTGCCGGCAAGGGCACGCTGCGCCATGACCACCCGGTCCATGCCGGGCCGATCGGCATCGTCGGCTCGACCTCGGCCAATGCGCTGGCGAAGGAGGCCGATGTCGTTCTGGCGATCGGCACCCGGTTGCAGGATTTCACCACCGGCTCCTGGACCGCCTTCGCGCCGGATGCGCAGTTCATCTCGGTCAACGCGGCGCGCTTCGATGCGGTGAAGCACCGCGCGCTCTCGGTCGTGGGTGATGCGCGCGAGACGATCGCCGATCTCGATGCGGCGCTTGCGGGCTGGGTGGCGGAACCCGGCCTGATGACGCGGGCAAAGACCCTGTTCGCCGAATGGAACACGCTCATCGACGAGCTGCAGGCGCCGACGAATGACCCCGTGCCCTCCTATGCGCAGGTGGTGGGGGTGCTGAACAAGGTCGCCGGGCCGCACGACACGTTGATCGCGGCGGCGGGCGGCACCCCGGGCGAGGTGGTCAAGGGCTGGAAGGTGCAGACCCCCGACACCTTCGACTGCGAATTCGGCTTCTCCTGCATGGGCTACGAGATCCCCGCCGGCTGGGGCTGCGCGATGGCGCAGGAGGGGCCGGGCGGCACCTCGGGCACGCCGATCGTGATGCTGGGCGACGGCACCTACATGATGGCGAATTCCGACATCTATTCGGCGGCGCTGACCGGGCACAAGATGGTGGTCGTGGTCTGCGACAACGGTGGTTTCGCTGTCATCAACCGGCTGCAGCAGGCCAAGGGCGTGCCCGGCTTCAACAACCTGCTGACCGATTGCCGGGTGCAGAACCGCGAGAACCCGCGGCATGTCGATTTCGTCAAGCATGCCGAGGCGATGGGGGCACGGGCGGTGAAGGCCGAGGGCCTCGCCGATCTGGAAGCGGCGATGAAAGAGGCGCTCGCCCATGACGGGATCACGGTGATCAGCATTGTCTCCGACGCATGGAAATGGGTGCCGGGCGATGCTGACTGGGATGTCGGCGTGCCGGAGATCTCGAGTTTCGAAACCGTGCGGGCCGCGCGCAAGGCGCAGGACAAGATCCGCGAAGAACAGCGTCTGGGTGTCTGAGATGAAAGCCAAACTGGGCATTGCCCCGATCGCGTGGTGGAACGACGATCTCGCGGAACTGTCGGATGATGTCAGCCTCGAGGAATGCCTGCGGCAGGCCTCGGTCGCGGGCTTCACCGGGATGGAGACCGGGCGCCGGTTCCCGATGGACATGGCCGAACTGGGCCCGATGCTCGACCGCTTCGGGATCTCGGTCTGTGGTGGCTGGTTCTCGGGCCTGCTGCTCGATGGCGACATCGAGGTGGAGAAGGACCGCATCGCGCAGCAGATGGAGTTCTTCATCGCCGCGGGTGCGCCCTGCATCGTCTATGGCGAGACCGCGCGTTCGATCCAGGGCCTGCGCGGCGCGCCGCTTTCCACCAAGCCGAAGCTGACCGAGGCGGAGATGGCCGCCTATGGCCGCAAGATGAGCGATTTCGCCGATTGGTGTGCGGCGCAGGGGATGCCGATCTCCTATCACCACCACATGGCGGCGGTGGTCGAGACCGAGGCGGAACTTGATCTGTTCATGGCGCAGTCCTCGGTGCCGCTGCTGTTCGACGCGGGGCATATGGCCTTTGCGGGGGGCGACGTGATGCGGGTGATCGAAAATCACTACGCCCGGATTACCCATGTTCACACCAAGGACATCCGCCGCGCGGTGGTCGATGCGCTCGACCGCAAGAGCGAAAGCTTCCTCGATGCGGTGCTCAAGGGCGCCTTCACCGTGCCCGGCGACGGCAGCCTCGATTTCGGCGCGATCGTGAAGGCCATCGCCGCGAAGGGCTACGAAGGCTGGTTCGTCGTCGAGGCGGAACAGGACCCGGTCGCGAACCCGCCGCTCGAGATGGCGACGAAGGGGCACGGCGAACTCCTGCGGGTCATGGCGGCCGCAGGCTACGAGGTCGTGGGAGCGGCCGGGGGGAAGGTGCAATGAACCGTATCGATGGAAAGATCGCCGTCATCACTGGCGCGACGCAGGGGCTGGGCGCGGCAATCGCGCGGCTTTTCGCGGCGGCCGGGGCGGCGGGTCTGGTGATCGTTGGCCGCGGTGTCGACAAGGGCAAGGCCGTGGCGCGCGAGATCACCGAGAAGACCGGCGTGCCGGTCGAGATGGTGGCGGCGGATCTGGGCAAAATCGATGATGTGCGCGCGATCATCCCCGCCGCGGACAAGCGCTTCGGCCGCGTCGACATCGTGGTGAACGCGGCCGGGCTGACCGACCGCGGCAACATGCTCAACACCACGCCCGAGCTCTTTGACCGGATGTTCGCGGTCAACACCCGTGCGCCCTTCTTCCTGATTCAGGATGCGGCCAAGGTGATGATCCGCGAGGGGATCGAGGGTCGGATCGTCAACATCGGCTCGATGTCCGGCCTGACCGGGCAGCCGTTCCTGGCGCCCTATTCGGCCTCCAAGGGGGCGCTGGCGACGGTGACGCGGCATGCGGGCTTTGCGCTGATGCGCCACCGTATCCACGTCAACCAGCTCGACATCGGCTGGATGAACTCGGACCACGAACGCAAGCTGGTGCTGTCGGAGACCGGCGATCCGACCTTCATCGACCGGATGGCGGCGCAAAAACCCTTCGGTCGGATCCTCGAGCCGAAGGAGGTGGCGAAGGCAGTGTTGTGGATGGCCTCGGAGGATGGCGGGATGATGACCGGTGCGGTGATCCCCTTCGACCAGTCGGTCCATGGCGGTTATGACGACGCGCCGGTGCCGGCCGCAAAGCTGGAGGCCTGAGATGCGCACGATCAAGGGGCCCGGGGTGTTCCTGGCCCAGTTCGCGGCCGGTGAGGCCCCCTATGACTCGCTGCCGGGGCTTGCGAAATGGGCGGCAGACAAGGGTTTCAAGGGCGTGCAGATCCCGACCTGGGACACGCGTCTGATCGACATGAAACTGGCTGCGGAAAGCGAGACCTATTGCGACGAGCTGACCGGGCTGCTGGCCGATCACGGGTTGCAGATCACCGAATTCGCCTCGCATATCACCGGGCAGCTGGTGGCGGTGCATCCGGCGCAGGATGCGATCATGGACAGCTTTGCGCCGCAGGCGGTGCGCGGCAATCCCGCGGCGCGGCGCGCCTGGGCCGAGGACCAGCTGCGCCTGGCCGCACGGGCGTCCCACCGTCTGGGCATCGACCGGCATGTGACCTTCTCGGGCGCGCTGCTCTGGCCCTATCTCTATCCCTATCCGCAATGGCCGGAGGGGCTGATCGAGGAGGGCTTCGACGAGCTGGCGAAGCGCTGGACGCCGATCCTCGATGATTTCGACGCGCATGGCGTCGATGTCTGTTACGAGATCCACCCTTGCGAGGATCTGCACGACGGCCATTCCTGGGAATATTTCCTCGAAAAGGTGAAGGGCCATCCGCGCGCGAACCTGATGTATGACCCGTCGCATTTCGTGCTGCAGGCGCTCGACTACCTCGCCTTCATCGACCATTACCACGACCGCATCCGGACCTTCCACGTGAAGGACGCCGAGTTTCGTCCCGATGGCAAGTCGGGCGCTTATGGCGGCTATCAGCCCTGGTCGAAACGCGCGGGCCGGTTCCGCAGCCCGGGCGACGGGCAGGTCGATTTCGGTGCGATCTTCACCAAGCTGTCGACCTATGGCTTTGACGGCTGGGCGGTGCTCGAATGGGAGTGCTTCATCAAGAACCCCGAGGACGGCGCCCGCGAAGGGGCACAGTTCATCGCGGACCACATCATCCGGGTGTCGGACCGCGCTTTCGATGATTTCGTGAAATCCGGCGCCAACCGCGCCACGAACCGGGCGATGCTCGGGCTGGAGGAAGCATGACCCAATTGCGTTTTGGCATGGTGGGGGGCGGCGAAGGCGCCTATATCGGCAACATCCATCGGCTGGCCTCGCGGCTGGATGGGCACTGGCAGCTGGTGGCGGGGGCCTTCGACGTCGATCCCGACCGCGGGCGGGCCTTTGCCATCGGGCAGGGGCTCGATCCGGCGCGCAGCTACGGCACCTGTCAGGAGCTGATCGCGGGCGAGAGCGGGCGCGCGGACCGCGTCGATGCGGTGGCGATCTGCACGCCGAACTTCACCCATTACCCGATTGCGAAGGCCCTGATCGAGGCCGGGTTCGACGTGATCTGCGAAAAGCCGCTGACCGCGACGCTTGCGGATGCGGTGGCGCTTGAGCGGCTGGCGCGTGAGAGCGGCCGCTTCGTCGGCGTCACCTACACCTATTGCGGCTATCCGATGGTGCACGAGGCGCGGGTGCGCATCGCGCGTGGCGAGATTGGCGCGGTGCGCACGGTGCAGGTGGAATATCCGCTCGAATGGATGGCCGCCCCGATCGAGCGGGCGGGCAATGCCCAGGCCGCCTGGCGCACCGATCCGAAGAAGAACGGCCGTGGCGGCTCGATCGGCGATATCGGCACCCATGCCTATCACCTTGCGGGGTTCGTCACCGGGCTGAAGCTCGACAGTCTCACCGCCGATCTGGCGACCTTCGTCAACGGCCGGGCGCTGGATGACAACGCCCATGTGATGCTGCGCTATCAGGGCGGGGCGCGGGGGCTGTTGTGGTCGTCGCAGGTGGCGATCGGCAACTCGAACGGCGTGCGGCTGCGGGTCTTCGGCGAGACCGGTTCGCTGCAATGGTTTCAGGAACAGCCCAACGAGCTGATCTTCACCCCGCTCGACGGTCGGGTGCAGACGCTCAAGCGCGGCGCGGACGAGATGTCGGTCGACGCGAAGGCCCGCACCCGCACCCCGCCTGGCCACCCCGAGGGCTATCTCGAGGCCTTCGCGAATCTCTATGCAGGCTTTGCCGAGGCGATCCGGGCACGGCGCGAAAACCGCGCGCCGGGGCCGATCGGGCAGAACCTGCCGCTTGCCCATGACGGGCTGAAGGGCGTCGCTTTCGTCGAGGCGGTGGTCGACAGCGCCGAGGCCGCGGATCAGCCCTGGATCACGCCCGTGGCGGTCTGAAACGGCATCGCGCAGGGCATGGCCTTCATCTCGGGGGCCGGGCTGAAGGCGGCGGAGCGGGGCCGCGGGTTTGACTTGGCGGGCAGCGCCGCCTATGCGAAACGGTCTCGATCATCCGCGCCGGGGGGGCCATGACGCAGGGCGAAGCTGTTGCAGAACTGACCGCAGGGCTGACGGTGACGGCGGCCTCCTTCATCGTCACGGTCTATGGTGACGTGGTGGTGCCGCGCGGCGAAGTTCTGTGGATGGGCAGCCTGATCGGCATCTGCGCCCGGATCGGCATCAGCGAGAACCTCGTGCGCACCGCGACCTCGCGTCTTGTCGCGGCCGGGCGGCTGGAGGGGGAGCGGGCCGGACGGCGCAGCTTCTATCGCCTTGCCCCCGCGGCGCGCGCCGAGTTTTCCGAGGCGGCGCGGCTGCTCTACGCCCCCCGGTTGCGGCCCGCGGGCTGGCTGGTTCTGGCGGCCGAGGACTTCCCCGAGGAGACCCTGCGCCGGTTCCATCTGGCGCGCATGGGGGGCGATCTGTGGATCTGTCCCGATTGGGGCGAGAGGCCGCCGGGCGCGACGCTGGTGCTGCGCTGCGCGGGCGATGATCCGGCGCAGTGTCCGGGCCTTGCCCGGTTCTGGGATCTGACCGGGCTTGCCGCGCGCTATGATGCGATGGTCGCCCGGTTCGGGCCTCTGGCCGCAGATCTGCGCGCCGGCGGGCGGCTTGCGCCGGCCGAGGCGCTGACCGCGCGGCTGCTGCTGGTGCATCTCTATCGCGGGGCACTGCTGCGCGACCCGCTGCTGCCCGAGGCGGCGCTGCCGCAAGGCTGGAGCGGGGCGGCGGCACAGGCGCTGTTCCGGCAGCTCTATCTGGATCTGACGCCGGCCGCCGAGGTGGAGATTGCCGCGCTGCTCGAAGATCAGGACGGCGTCCTGCCCGCGGCAACGCCGGCAAGCGCGGCCCGGCTCGACAGCCTGAAATAACCCCCTTGCGCGGCTGCCGATCGCCGCGGCAGGGCGGCCTGGCTCAAAACATTACACAATGTCAGCAAAATTGCTTTGACATGTATTGTTTCAATGGTATTGATTGACCGTTCGGTCGGCGAATTTGGGAGAATCGTCGGCCTTTCCGGGAAATGCGAAGGAGCGAGGCATGTTGGACGCCTTCATCTGCGATGCTGTGCGCACGCCGATCGGTCGTTATGGCGGGGCGTTGGCGCAGGTTCGCGCCGATGATCTTGCGGCGCTGCCGCTGGCTGCGCTGATGGCGCGCAATCCGCAGGTGGACTGGTCGGCGGTCGACGACCTGATCTATGGCTGCGCCAATCAGGCGGGCGAGGACAACCGCAACGTCGGTCGCATGGCGGTGCTGCTGGCGGGCATGCCGGTCGGCGTGCCGGGCACCACGGTGAACCGGCTGTGCGGCTCGGGGATGGATGCGGTCGGCATGGCCGCCCGCGCGATCCGGGCGGGCGACTGCGACTTCGTCATCGCCGGCGGGGTCGAGAGCATGACCCGCGCCCCCTTCGTGATGCCCAAGGCCGAAAGCGCCTTCTCGCGCGCCAATGCGGTCTATGACACCACCATCGGCTGGCGCTTCGTGAACCCGAAGATGCAGGCGCGGTTCGGCGTCGACAGCATGCCGCAGACGGCCGACAACGTTGCCGCCGATTTCGATATCTCGCGCGAAGATCAGGACGCTTTCGCGGCGCGCAGCCAGGCCCGCTGGGCGGCGGCGCAGGCGGCCGGGATCTTTGCCGAGGAAATCGTGCCGGTCACCATCCCGCAGAAGAAGGGCGCGCCGATCGTCGTCGACACCGACGAGCATCCGCGCCCGGGCACCACGGCCGAGATGCTGGCGAAGCTGCGCGGCGTGAACGGGCCGGATCTGTCGGTGACGGCCGGCAATGCCTCGGGCGTCAATGACGGGGCGGCGGCGCTGGCGATCCTGTCGGAACAGGCGGCGCACGCCCAGGGCCTGACGCCGAAGGCCCGGATCGTGGCGATGGCCGCCGCCGGGGTCGAACCCCGGATCATGGGGATCGGTCCGGCGCCTGCCGCGAAGAAGGTTCTGGCCCGCGCCGGGCTGAGCATCGGGCAGATGGACGTGATCGAGCTGAACGAGGCCTTCGCCAGCCAGGCGCTGGCCACGCTGCGCGATCTCGGCCTGCCCGACGATGCGCCGCAGGTGAACCCCAATGGCGGGGCGATCGCGCTGGGCCATCCGCTCGGCATGTCGGGGGCCCGTCTGGTCACCACGGCGATGTATCAGCTGCACCGCACCGGCGGGCGCTATGCGCTGTGCACCATGTGCATCGGCGTCGGGCAGGGCATCGCCATCATCATCGAACGCGTCTGAGGGAGGAGAAGCCAGCCATGTATGCACAGCTTGTGAAATCCGAAGGGGCCAAGCCCCGCGAGGAAATGACCCCGGAAGAGATCGCCTTTCAGGAGCGCATCGACCGCGGCGAGAAGATCGAGCCGAAGGAATGGATGCCCGAGGGCTACCGCAAGACCCTGATCCGCCAGATCGGCCAGCACGCCCACAGCGAGATCGTCGGCCAGCTGCCCGAGGGCAACTGGATCACCCGTGCCCCCACGCTCGAGCGCAAGGCGATCCTGCTTGCCAAGGTGCAGGACGAGGCGGGCCATGGCCTCTATCTCTACAGCGCCGCCGAGACGCTGGGCATGAGCCGCGACGAGCTGCTCGAGAAGCTGCACAGCGGCAACATGAAGTATTCGTCGATCTTCAACTATCCGACGCTGAACTGGGCCGATATCGGCGCGGTCGGCTGGCTGGTCGACGGCGCGGCGATCATGAACCAGGTGCCGCTGCAACGCACCAGCTATGGCCCCTACAGCCGCGCGATGATCCGCATCTGCAAGGAGGAAAGCTTCCACCAGCGGCAGGGCTACGACATCATGATGAAGATGGCCGCGGGCACGCCCGAGCAGAAGGCGATGGCGCAGGATGCGCTCAACCGCTTCTGGTATCCGGCGCTGATGATGTTCGGCCCCTCCGACAAGGACTCGGTCCATTCGGCGCAGTCGATGGCGTGGAAGATCAAGATCAACACCAATGACGAGCTGCGGCAGAAATTCGTCGATCAGACGGTGCCGCAGGCGAAATACCTCGGCCTGAGCGTCCCCGACGAGACCCTGAAATGGAACGAGGAAAAGGGCGGCTGGGATTTCAGCGAGCCCGACTGGTCCGAGTTCTTCGCGGTGATCGCCGGCAACGGTCCGTGCAACGAGGAGCGGCTTGGCGCCCGGGTCAAGGCCTGGGAGGACGGCGCCTGGTTCCGCGACGGGCTGATGGCCCATGCCGAAAAGGCCGATGCCCGCCGCCGCGCCGCCCGCGTGGCCGCCGAGTAACCGATTGCGGGCGGTGACGCCCGCCTCTTTCCCTATCCAGCTTCGGGAGGAAGCAAGACATGTCCAGCCAATGGCCCCTGTGGGAAGTCTTCATCCGCGGCCAGCACGGCCTGAACCACCGCCATGTCGGGTCGCTGCATGCGCCGGATGCCGAGATGGCGATCCGCAACGCGCGCGACGTCTACACCCGCCGCAATGAAGGCGTGTCGATCTGGGTGGTGCCGTCGAATGCGATCACCGCCTCGAGCCCGTCCGAGAAGGGGCCGCTGTTCGAGCCGTCGAATGCCAAGGTCTATCGCCACCCGACCTTCTTCGACATTCCCGAAGAAGTGGGGCACATGTGATGACCGGTGCAGTCGATCAGGCAGCCTTTGTCGAATGGCTGCAACGGGTTGGCGACAATGCGCTGATCCTCGGGCACCGCGTCTCGGAATGGTGCGGCCATGCCCCGGTGCTGGAAGAGGACATCGCGCTGGCCAACCAGGCGCTGGACCTGATCGGCCAGTGCCAGCTGTGGCTGGGCCTTGCCGCCGAGGTCGAGGGCAGGGGCCGCACCGCCGATCAGCTTGCCTATCTGCGCGATGCGGTCGATTTCCGCAACCTGCTGCTGGTCGAGCGCCCGAACGGCGATTTCGGCCAGACCCTGATGCGGCAGTTCCTGTTCGACGCCTTCCACATCGAGCTGTTGCGGGCGCTGAAGTCCTCTTCCGAGCCGCGCGTGGCCGAGATCGCGGCCAAGGCGGAAAAGGAAGTGGCCTATCATCTGGAGCGCTCGGCCGATCTGGTGGTGCGGCTTGGCGATGGCACCGCGGAAAGCCATGCGCGCATGGAAAAGGCGCTGAAATCGCAGTGGCCCTATACCGGCGAGATGTTCCTCGACGATGCGGTCGACGCGGCGATGGCACAGGCGGGCATCGCGCCCTTGCCCTCGAGCCTGCGCCCCGCCTGGGAGCGCACGGTGTCCGAGGTGCTGGCCGAGGCGACGCTGGCCCATCCGGGCGAGGCCTTCCCCCACAAGGGCGGCAAGCGCGGCGTGCATACCGAGCATCTGGGCTTCGTCCTCGCCGAGATGCAATTCCTGCAACGGGCCTATCCGGGCGCTGTCTGGTAACGCCATGACCGCAGTTCAGCCCGACATTTCCGAGGTGTGGCACTGGCTTTCCCAGGTGCCGGACCCGGAGATCCCGGTGATCTCGCTGACCGATCTCGGCATCATCCGCGATCTGGTCTGGGAGGGTGACACGCTGGTCGTCACGGTGACCCCGACCTATTCGGGCTGCCCCGCGACCAGCATCATCAACCTCGACATCGAGACGGCGCTGCGCGGCCACGGGATCGGCCGGCTGCGGCTGGAGCGGCAGCTGTCGCCGCCCTGGACCAGCGACTGGATCACCGCCGCGGCGCGCGAGAAGCTGCGCGCCTATGGCATCGCCCCGCCCGTCGACGGCACCGCCGCCGACGGACGGCTGGCCGGGCGCATCTCGCGGCTGGCGGGCACCTCGAACCTGGTGATCGCCTGCCCGCGCTGCGGCTCGACCCGGACCGAAAAGATCAGCCAGTTCGGCTCGACCCCCTGCAAGGCCAGCTGGCGCTGCACCGACTGTCTGGAACCCTTCGACTATTTCAAGTGCATCTGAGGATGCCGCTGCACAGGAACGAACCCGCATGGCACGCTTCCATCCGCTGACCGTGACCGATGTGCGCCGCGAAACCCGCGACGCCGTGGTCGTCACCCTCGCCCCCAAGGACGAGGACCGCGCCCTGTTCGATTTCACCCAGGGACAATATCTGACGCTGCGCCGCGACTTCGACGGCGAGGAACTGCGCCGCAGCTACTCGATCTGCGCGGGCGTGGGCGAGGGGGTGCTGAAGGTCGGCATCAAGCGCGTCGATGGCGGCGCCTTCTCGACCTGGGCGAACGAGAACCTCGCCCCCGGCGACGAGATCGACGCGATGCCGCCGATGGGCAAGTTCTTCACCCCGATCGAGCCCGAGGCCGACAAGCAATATCTGGGCTTTGCCGGCGGCTCGGGCATCACGCCGCTGCTGTCGATCATCAAGACCGTGCTGGCGCGTGAGCCGAAGGCGAAGTTCACCCTCGTCTATGCCAATCGCCAGATCAGCACGATCATGTTCCGCGAGGAGCTGGAGGATCTGAAGAACCTCTACCTCGGCCGGCTGTCGGTCATCCACGTGCTGGAACAGGAAGGGCAGGAGATCGACCTGTTCACCGGCCGCATCGACGCCGCGAAGATGCAGGCGCTGTTCGCGCACTGGCTCGATGCGAGTGCGGTGGATACCGCCTTCATCTGCGGTCCCGAACCGATGATGCTGGCGATCGCTGCCGCGCTGCGCGACCACGGCCTCGCCGACAGCCAGATCAAGTTCGAACTTTTCGCCAGCGGCCAGCACGGCCGGGCCAAGGCCCGGGCGGTATCGGCGGTCGCGATGGCTGCCGGCCGCGGCACCGAGGCGACGGTGACGCTGGATGGCGCCACCCGCAGCTTCGAGATGGCGCGCGCGGGGCAGTCGATCCTCGAGGCGGCGCTCGAGGCGAAGATGGATGCGCCCTATTCGTGCAAGGCCGGGGTCTG
>VSSQ01000130.1_pt1 | contig 104862 bp, 94 predicted proteins | sample 4763081 | NCBI WGS metagenome assembly VSSQ01 (sample SAMN12137344, study PRJNA551015) | bioreactor metagenome | isolation source: SDC9 anaerobic chlorinated ethene degrading culture | place: USA: Knoxville, Tennesee | collected 2015-01-01
ATAGTATCACAACTAATCCAAATTAAAGGGAGTATAATTGCAAATATATATATTATCTTTTTCATCTTTTCTTTTTTTATTATGCGAGTATTAAATTAGAAACTACTTGTAATGGTTGCAAATAATCCATTTGAAGCTGGAACCATTCTACAAACTCCTCCAATACAAATTATACCTTCTCTTTGTTTGCCATAACTTAATTGCACTCTTGTTGTTCCTTTTGTGTATCCAACGGCAAAATTATAGTAGTGAACTTTCTCTCCTTGAAGTTTTCCGTAGTTCCATTGGTCAGTTGCTGCAATAAAGAATTTACCTCCCAAATTATATTCAATTGTTCCTTGAATCCAATCTCCAGCAGCCCATTCTCCATAGTTTTGTTCTGTCAAAAGAAGTTGAACCTCATATCTTAGTGAGCTTCTATTCTTTAGTTTTTGAGTTAAATCGGCTGCAAAAATATTTGCATAAACAAACTTCTCTCCTTGATGTCCAATTGCAATTGGATTAAAGGTTTGATAGGAATACATAAGGTTTAGTTTATAATCTGAACTAAGTTTTTTACCTAACTCTAAATTTAATTCCTCAAAATATAATTCATCTCCAGCTTTAAAGAAAGAAGATGAATATCCTTCAGTTCCTTCATAATTGCCAGCAGGGTTTAGTTGAACATATTCCTTGTCTATTGAATTTGCTATTGAATAGTTTAACTTAAGGTCTGCTCCGTATTTTCCTCCTAAGAATGTATTCTTTTTTAATTTATAGATAATATCTGCTTGAATACCCATTTCTCCATTCACTTGTGTTGCGTAAGGATACATTGCAAAAAGAGAGTATGAATGTTGACGAGTTAGGGCAGGAAGATAATTTACATTAAGCATATTTCCTGTTTCTCCTCTTCTTGACTTATAACTCATATTATCTATTCTCTTTGCAGAAACATTTATTCCTAATCCTTTAGCTGCATAGCCCAATGATAAATAGGCTGCCTCTCCTTTATGGAATATGTATCCATTAACAGCATTTGGGTCTTGTCCTTTTTGCGCATACTCAGCATTTAGATTAAAAGCCTTATAGGACATTTGCAATCTTGCAGCTGCTGAGCCAATATTTTCGGGCATTGTAAGTTTATAATTATCCCCTGATATAGGGTCAATAATAAATCTATCCTCTGCTCTATCGAAAACACTAACATAACTTCCTCCTGCAATAATTTGTAAAGGAGATTGTTCTAACTTTTTGAAAAGAGAATTGATTGATACCTCAGCATCAATTCCTCTTACCAAACCAAAATTATCACTTTCCCATATCTTTTGCCAATAGTAGCGTTGTTTGCCAACTACTGCTTTTAATGCAACTCCCTTAATTGGGCGAGCAATAACTTTTAAACCATCCATAGCATTGTCCAATCCAAGATTTCTTTCTTCGTATGAACGGAAAATTAAACCATTGCCAAACTGCTCATAGAAATTTCCTGCTGTAATCTCTAAATAGTCTTTCTTATAAGAAGCAAATCTATAGGCAAGTCCTGCTCCTTTGTATTGTGGGTCAAATCCAAGAATTGGGTTTAGATAAGCTTCAAAACGCATTCCTGCAGAAAAATCTCCATTTGTGTAAAGTATATTAGTAAAAGCATTCATTAAAAGCTTTTCGCTTACTTTCTCTGCTCCAATTATAGAATCTTCTTTTGATGCTTGAACATCCATCTGAAAATTTCCAGTTACTTTTCCTCCAAAAATATCTTGTGAAAAACCATTGAAAGAACAAGTAATTAGAAATATTGCTAATAATAGTTTCTTCATACTATTTTAATTCTTCTCCTTTAACAACTTTCTTATATACTTCAATTAAGTTTTCTTCATCACCAGGAGCATATCCAACATGTTGCCAAACAATTTCTCCTTTTTCATTTACTATAAAAGTGTGAGGAGGATTATTTACTCCTAAAGCACGTTTAAGCTCAGAATTTTGATCTAAAACAACTTCATAACCCCAATCAGAACCACTAACAAGTGGTTTTACCTTTGGACAAGTACGAGCGTCATCAATTGAAACAGCATAAATTTTTATTCCAGTTTCTTTTTGCCAATCATCATATAGTTCTGCCATTGCATTCAATTCCATTAAGCAAGGTTTGCACCATGTTGCCCAAAAGCAAATAACAAATGGCTTTCCATCATTTGAAAATTCGGAAGCTTTAATTGTTTTTCCATCTAAAGTATTTATAGATAAAGTAGGAAGAGTAGATTTTGAGTTGTTTGTTTGTGCGTTAATTGTTATGCCACATAAAAGTATTGCGACAAAGATTAAAATAAACTTTTTCATTTTTTTACGTACTTAAATTTTATATTAGATTAATTATTAACTTTCTCGTTTTGCAGATAAATATAGCAAATCAATTAAACTACTCTTACTTTCAGAGTCTTTAAATCTATTTAGTTGTATTTCGGCTAAATGACAAAACATCTTGACCTTTTCTTCTGACTTATCAATAAAGCCTTCGTCTCTCACTCTATTTATTAAATCAAGTATATCTTTTTCTTTTTTATTGTCTTGTTGAATAAATCCCAATATTTCTTCTCTCTCTTTTGGAGAAGATTCATTCAATAGAAATATTAATGGAAGAGTTATCTTCTTTTCTTTTATATCGTTTCCAAAAGGCTTACCTGTTTTATATTCGGGGAAGAAATCCAAAATATCATCTCTAATTTGAAAAGCTAATCCCATATAATAACCAAAAGACTTTAAGTTTTGTATTTCTTCAGTTGACGCTCCAGTACTCATTGCTCCAATTTCAGCTGCAACTTCCATCATAGCTGCAGTCTTATTGCTTATTACTTTGAAATAACTTTCTTCACTATAATCTTTTCTCTCAGAAACATCTTTCTGCATCAACTCTCCTAAAGGTAACTTGCTTGTTATTTTCGCAAAAATTGGCAGGAGCTTAAAGTCACTTTCTGTTTCTAAAATCTCAAGACATTTTCCATAAAGATAATCTCCATAAAGAACAGCAGTGTTGTTTCCCCATTTGAAGTTTAAAGTATCTTTTCCTCTTCTTTTGTCACTCTCATCAATAACATCATCATGAACTAAGGAAGCAGTATGAAGTAACTCCAAAATTAAGGCACATCGTATTGTTTGACTTGTAACTCCATTTGTAGCCTTTGCTGAAAGAAATGTTAGAATAGGGCGTATCTTTTTTCCTGATTGATGAAGAATATAATCTGATATATCATCAATAAAGAAACCTTCTACAGAAACGCTTTCAGTAAAACGTTTATCAAAAAGCTCCAAGTAATCACGTATTGGGTGTGTTATGTTTTTTAAATCCATCTCTTCTAAAAATAAGATTACAAAAGTACTATAAATTTTATATTTATCAATTTTTGTTACCCTTTTATAGGCTTTTTTCAAAATTTGTATTGATTTTTATTCTGACAATATATAATATGATATTTTCTATAGCTTTCTCTTTGTATTGTATAATTCTAATTTATTATTTGACAAAACATCACAAACAAATCTTTCAGTTCTAATATAATTTCTTTTCAGTTCTAATCGTTTTTATTGATATTTGCAAAAAATTAATCGGATATGTTATTTAATGAAATTGTATTTGGGCCAATACATAGCAGGAGATTAGGAAATTCTTTAGGGATTAATCTCTTGCCAACTCACAAAAAACTTTGCAATTTTGATTGCGTTTATTGTGAATGTGGATGGAATGAAGACACAAAAGAAATTGTTGATTTGGTCCCTCAAAAAAAAGATATAGAGAAAGAACTTAAAGAGAAATTAATTCTCTTTAAGGAAAACGGAACAATTATTGATTCAATAACTTTCTCAGGAAATGGAGAACCAACCCTACATCCTGAGTTTTGTGAAATTATTGATATGGTTGTTCAGTATAGAAATCTTTATGCTCCAAAAGCTAAAATATCTGTACTTTCAAATGCGACAAATCTTTTAAAAGATGATATTTTTAATGCCTTACATAAAATTGATAATCCAATCTTAAAGCTTGATTCTGCAAACCCAGAGATGTTTTACGCAATTAGTAAGGCTAACCCTAAGTTAATTAGTTTAGAAAAGGTTAAAGAGAAATTGATTCTTTTTGGAAAGGATGCAATAATGCAAACTTTACTTCTAAGAGGTGAAAATGATGGACAAATTATTGACAACACAACTCAAGAAGAGTTTTCTGCTTGGTTGGAAGTTGTTAAAAAGGTTAAGCCTCGAATGGTTATGCTTTATGCTATCGATAGAGTTACTCCTGAAAGCAATTTGGAGAAACTAAGCATAGAAGAATTAGAAACATTTGCTCAAAAAGTTAGAGCTCTTGGAATTGAAACAAAAACCTATTAATGCTATATGGTATCAGTTCCCACAACGAAGAAAATAGACTCCATTCTAACACATAAGTTTTGGGGCTATGTGTTTTTAGCTTTTATAATTTGGCTAATGTTCTATTCTACTTTTTACATTGGAGAGTATCCAATGCAATGGATGCAAGCAGGTTTCGACTGGCTAAGTCAATTAGCTCACACAAAATTGCCAGATGGTGTAATCTCCGATTTAATTTCCTATGGAATAATTCAGGGTGTAGGAGGAGTGGCTATATTCTTGCCAAACATAATAATTTTATTTTTCTTTATATCCTTAATGGAAGCTACTAATTATATGTCGCGAGTGGCTTGGCTTATGGATAATCTTATGCACAAAATTGGACTTCATGGGAAAAGTTTTGTTCCAATGATAATGGGGTTTGGGTGCAATGTTCCTGCAATTATGGCTACACGTTCAATTGAAAACAAAAAGGATAGGCTCTTAACAATGCTTATAATTCCTTTTATGTCCTGTTCTGCAAGATTGCCTGTATATATTCTTTTAATTGGCACTTTTTTTCCTAAATATCCTGTTCTTGTACTCTGTATTTTATATCTTTTTGGTGTTATACTTGCAATTTTATTTGCAATTGTTTTCAAAAGAACAATTATTAAAACACTAAGCACTGAATACGAAATTCTTCTACCTCAATATAAAATACCTACATGGAGAAGCATTAAGCCAATTATATGGTTTAACACAAAGGATTATTTAAAAAAGATAGCAGGAATTGTTCTAATTGCGTCTGTAATTATATGGTTCCTTTTCAACTATCCTAATCCTCACGATACTGGAAATAGTTTTATTTCCTATATTGGTAAATTTATTGAGCCTATCTTACTTCCTATAGGCTTTGACTGGAAAATGGGAATTGGCCTTTTGGCAGGAATTAGTGCGAAAGAACTTATTGTTAGTACTATTAGTGTTCTTGCTCCTACCTTTACTATTGCATCGGCAGCAAGCTTCTTAGCCTTTGTTTTGATATACTTCCCTTGCATTGCAGTTTTTGCAGTTGTTTGGAAAGAAAGCGGTAAGCTTCGCTGGGCTATATTCCTTGCTCTTTACACAACTATCTTAGCTTGGATAATTGCATTTTTAGTTTATAATATTGCTTTATGGATAATATAAGAAAAGAAAAGTCTGAACTAAGAAAACTAATTAAGGAACTAAAGAAAGTTCATTCTTTTGAGCAAAAGAAAGAGATGTCAAAGCCAATTTGGGAAGAAATTGAAACTAAGGAATGGTTTAAAGACGCAAAAGTAGTTTTAATGTATTGGTCAATGAAAGATGAGCTACACACTCATGATTTTATTATTAAATGGTATAAAGAAAAAACAATTCTTCTCCCTTGTGTTGAAGGAGATATTTTGAAAATTAGACAGTTTGAAGGTATTGAATCGATGAAAGAAGGTGTTGCATTTTCTATATTGGAACCCACAGGAAAGGAGTTTGTGGATATTCACTTAATTGATTTAATGATAATTCCTGCCCTTGCCTTTGACAAAGAAAATAATCGTTTGGGAAGAGGGAAAGGGTTTTATGACAAACTGCTTGAAAACTCTAAATCTTTAAAAGTTGGGGTTTGTTTCCCTTTCCAGTTTTTAGACAAGATACCTACCGAAGAGTTTGATGTTAAAATGGATTATGTAATAAAATGAAGAAAAAACAACTTTTTTTAATTGCCTCACTAACTGGAATTCTATTAGCTTTAGCATGGCCTACCTTTGGTTTTGCTCCAATTTTATTTATTGCACTTGTTCCTATTCTTTGGGTTGAAAACCACATTGCAGGCAATAAAGAGAAATTCTCCAAATTTGCAGTATTTAATTATAGTTTTTTTGCATTTCTTATTTTCAATCTACTTACTTCCTATTGGATAGTCTATGCAACATTCTTTGGATTGTTTGCTCCTTTTCTTAATGCATTTTTAGGGGGAATAGTTTTTCAAACATATCATAATATTAAGAAGATAGTTTTCAATAATAACAAAGGCTTTTTCGTTCTTCCAATTCTTTGGATTAGCATTGAGTTTTTGCATCTCCACTGGGAATTAACATGGCCTTGGATGACCTTTGGAAATGGCTTTTCTACAATGCCTATAATGGTTCAATGGTATGAATATACTGGAGTTTTTGGTGGTTCTCTTTGGGTTTGGATTGCAAACTATTTTGCTTATCAAGCAATTAAACATATAGGAATTAACGACAAAGTTGGAAAGCTAAAACTTATTAGCAAAAAACTCTTTACCTCCAACCTTTTAAAGTTTGCTTTTATAATTATTATTCCTATTTCTCTTTCACTTATTATTTGGACAAGCTTTGAGGAAGAAAAAAATGCTCTAGTTGATGTTGTTGTTTTGCAACCCAATTTGGAACCTTACGATGAGACAAAGATGCTTTCAAATAATGAAATAGTTAATCTACTAATTTCTCTTTCTGAACAAAAGGCAGACCAAAATACAAGTTTTATACTTGCTCCAGAAGGATGTTTGGAAGAAAGAATTTGGGAAGACCAAATACAGGATAACTACAATCTTGCAAAACTAAGTAATTTCGTTTCCAAATATCCCAAATCTCAATTGATTGTGGGTTCATTTACACGTAGATTGCAAACGGAAGGAGAAAGAACAGAAGCCTCAAGGAAGATAGAGTTTGCACCTCTACCCTACTATTCAGTTTATAATAGTGCCATTCAAATTAAGAAGAACAATAATTTTGAAGTATATCACAAAGCAAAACTTGTTCCAGGAGTTGAAAGACTTCCTTTTAAGAAATATATTGGTAAGATTTTGGACTTTGCCATTAAGTTGGGCAACCTTCCCGTTGGGACACTTGCAGTTGATGATAACCATAAGCTCTTTTCGTCTGAAGACTCCAAAACCAAAGTAACTACACCAATTTGTTATGAATCCGTTTATGGAGAATTTGTGGCAAAAAGAGTTAGAGAAGGAGCAGGATTAATATTTATTATTACTAACGATTCTTGGTGGAGAGACACTCAAGGCTACAAACAACACGCTTCTTACGCTTCCCTTAGAGCCATTGAAACAAGACGTCCAATTGCCAGAAGTGCCAACACAGGTATATCTTGTTTTATTTCTCCAAAAGGAGAAGTAAGTCAAAAAACTAAATTCTGGACTCAAGATGTAATTAAAGCCTCACTTGTTCCTCAAACAAAAATTACATTCTACGTAAAATACGGCGACTACATAGCCCGCATTTGCCTATTCTCTTCAATAATCATAATTCTTGTAGGAATAGTTTATAAAATTAAGCTTAGAAATGAAAAGAAGTAGGCGTAATAATCAATTCCTCTCTACTTCCCATACTGATAATGCCCAATTATCTTAAATTCAAACAGACAGTCTTCCAATACCTGTCCCTCACCAATATTATGAACTATTAAATACCTATTTTTATCTAAAGATTTTATCTTTGAAACAATGCCAATATGAGTTATTCCTTTACCTAAATCCCAACAAACTATATCTCCTGGTTCATAATCGTTAGGGTTATATGTTATTTTCTTTACATATCCATGTCTTGAAAAGAATGTCATAAGATTAGGAACTCGTCTATGATCAATATTTCTATCCGTTGATTTTAATCCCCAGTTCTTTGGATACTTATTAAAATTTGATTTCATATCCTCATGAACCTCCTTTTGCAAATCAATCCCCATTTTCCTATAAGCTCTAATCACAACATCAGTACATACACCCTTATCCGAAGGAACATCACCATTCGGATATGCAATCACAATATATGCTGGATCATAAGCAACTTTTTGTTTTGTAAGAACTAAAACAGAGTCAGCAAGTCTTTGATAAAAATTTGTTTGAGAGTTAGCTATCCCAGAACTAAATAATAATATTAATATTAGAATAGGGTTCTTTTTCATATATTTTACTATTTTTCAATCACAAAAATAGTAATTATATTAAACAAAGGTAGCTTGTTTTATTTTATTATTGTAATTTTTTATTGAACTTATTTATAAAATTAAGCTTAGAAATGAAAAGAAGTAGATTATTCATTATGCTCTTCTTACATTCTTTTCTTAATTTTTAACCGAGAGCAATGATTAATTATTTACCCTTATTCTAACCAAACAAAGATTTAGAAAATTAAAACTTCGTTTCAGTAAATTAAAACGAAGAAAGAAAAAATTAAAACAAGGTTTCAGTAGAATGAATTAAGGATTCAGAAAGAAGAATTAGGAATTGAATTTTATTCTTCATAAAGCAATTCTATTATAGTTTTATCAATTCGTCTACCATTCTCCTTGTCAATGTTAATTATTGATTCTCTATTTGTTTCTATTCTATGTGGAACCCCTGGATAATAATAATATTCGTAAACATTATAATCATCTATTTTTACAACTGCTTTATCAAATATTGTGTCAAATTCTTTATCCCCAATCTCTAATTTTTTTAAAAAATCAGTCAACATAATCTTAACATCATTTTGATCTAAACTTTGCTCTTGATTCAAAACACAAAAACCCTCTTCAAAATCGACTGTATCAATATATAGTTTAGCATTTGCTTTAATAGGGTTTCCTCCAAACATATTTGGCAATTCATCAACATAGAAGAAAGGCTCTTTAGCATCTATCTCTATTCCGAGAGGGAAATGGAAAAATTGCAATTCTCCTACTACAAAATTTTCAATTCCGTTTTTTGAGCTAAATATTTCTTTAACAGGCTGCATCGTCTTTACCAATATATCATAAAGCTCTTTATTATCTTTACCTAACACTTCAACTAATTCATCAATCATAGTTGACAAAGTTTTTCCTAATTCCTCCCAATTCAAAATCTCATTAAAAGCTCCAAGCTCATTTGTGGTATATAAGATTTCCAAAATATCATATTTTGAGAATATTTCCTTATATTCATCTGGTATATCATAAGAATCATTTAAATAATTTTCAAAAGCCCATCTAATAGTGTATGAATTAGCAGAGGAATCAATAACAGTGAATGATGCTAAATATTCCTCTTTTTTATCTTTTGTCAGTTCTCCTTCTTTCCATTGCTGGTTTATTTTAGTTACTTTGAAATTATAACTATCCCCCATTGTCCAATAAGCAACAAAAGGAACTCTTGTAGTATCTTGCTGACAAAATAAATTTGTAGAAATTATAAGTAATACTATTAAGCTAAAGATTTTTTTCATTTCTGATTATTGTTGTAACGTTTACAAAGGTATTATTTTTTATAACTAACCAAGCCTTACATTTAAATTCTTTTCTAAAACCAAAGATGTTACTATCCTTAATTATTGTATTTTTGCGCTTTATTTTTATGTAAATTTTAATTTGAGAAGATATGTTTAAGAAGGTTCCACACACTTATGTTATTATTTTTGGTTTGATTGTCCTTGCTGCTATTGCTACTTGGTTTGTTCCTGCTGGAGAGTTTTTGAGGGAAAAACAAATTACTGAGAGTGGAAAGGTTATTAATGGGGTTGTTAATGGTAGTTATCATAGAGTTGACCAAGCTCCACAAACTTGGCAGGTTATGTCTGCTTTCTTTAAAGGTTTTCAAAAGGCTCCTGCTATTATTGCTTTCCTTCTTATTTTGGGTGGGGCATTTTGGATTTTGAATGAAACCAAGGCTATTGATATGGGTGTTCAGTCATTTTTGAATTATAGCAATAGATTGGAAAGGTTCAGGTTTTTGCGATGGATTGGAGTAAATAATCTTATCATTATACTTATAATGGTAATGTTTTCTTCCTTTGGAGCTATATTTGGAATGAGTGAGGAAACGATTGCTTTTGTAATAATTTTTGTTCCTTTAGCAATAAGTATGGGTTATGATTCCATTGTGGGAGTCTGTATGTGCTTTTTGGCTGCTGGTTTAGGATTTGCTGGTTGTGTTTTGAATCCTTTTACTTTGGGTATTGCTCAAGATATTGCAGGGATAAAGATGTTTAGTGGTATTGAGTATAGATTGGTGATGTGGTTTATTATAACTGGATTGGGTATTGCTTATGTTTTGTGGTATGCTAAAAAGGTTAAGAAGAACCCAAGCAAGTCAATTATGTTTGAAGAAGATAATTATTGGAGAGAAAACCACGATTCAGCTCAAAAGCTTGAAGCTTCAAAAGCTAATAAAGGAACTTGGCTTTCTTATTTTATTTCTTCTGCAACAATTATAGCTTACTCTTTTTATGTTGGTTTAAATCCTCAAATGTTTAAGGGAGGTCTTTCAACTTATATTCTTCTTTTAGTTTTGGCCATTGTTTTTATTGCAAGTGGATATAAGATGTTAAAGAAATCTGTTCAGATGTTTTGTTTGTTAATTCTGATTTTCACAATCATATATCTTATAGTTGGGGTAATGATTTTTGAATGGGATTTTGTGCATATTGCAGCTCTTTTCTTTACAATGGCAATTGTTACTGGAATGGCAATGGGTAAGGATGCTTCAGATATTTCAAAACTTTTTATTGCTGGTGCTAAGGATATGTTAAGTGCTGCTTTGGTTGTGGGCTTGGCAAGTGGTATTATTGTTATTTTGGAAGATGGAAAGATTATTGACACCTTCCTTAATTCTGTTGCAACCTCAATTAATGGCTCTGGACCAGTTGGTGCATTAAGTCTTATGTATGGTTTCCAATCTATATTAAATGCTATAATAACTTCAGGAACTGCAAAGGCTGCAATGCTTATGCCAATGTTTAGAGAGATAGCTCTTATGACCGATATTCCTCTTCAATCTGCTGTTACAGCTTTCCATATTGGAGATGGATTTACCAATCTTATTACTCCAACATCAGGAGTTTTGATTGCTGTTTTGGGTTTGGCTAAAATTCCTTATGCAAAATGGGTTAAATGGTCTTGGAAGTTTATTTTAGCTATGGTTATTTTGGGTTGGATTCTTTTATTGCCAACTGTTCTAATTCCACTACCTGGATTTTAGAAACGCATAATAAGATTTAGTCTGATTCCCCATTTCTTTTTCTCTGGCAAGCCTTCCGTGTAGGTTATTCTTCTTATGTATTCCACTCCAATAAGGTTAAAGAGATTTTGAAAGCCTGCTCCTACTTCAATATATGGTTTATCGGTAAAGGTTTTTACATACTCTTTATCAATCATAAACCTATTTCCATCCCTTAATCCTCCATAGGTTGCTTTGAAATTTATTTCTTCTCTTAATCCCAATTCTCTTATTAGAGGTATACGATTAAATAATATCCCATTTAAATTATATATCGCAAAGAGTTGAACATATTTGTCTGAGAAGAACTCCATTGTGCTCATCAGGTTGAAAGCTGATTGATGATAAATTACACTATTATAAGTTGTGTTTGTGAACAAATAAGGAGAAAGCATCTTTCCCCAAATATAACCACCTTCTGCCCAAAACATCATATAACCAAATGGGTTAAGGTTAAGCTTTCGATATGCCTTTACTTTAAGAAGATGAGTATTTTCAAATCCAAGTTCATAGTTAATATTCATTGAGGTATAGTTACCTGCAAGTTGAACTCTTGCTTGATTTCTCTGTATCCATTTACCATTAAATACAATGTTTAAATTAATACCAAGTCTATCGTAACGAAATCCTGTAATTTCTTTTCCATACAAATTGGCAAAGTTCCAATTGCCATAAGCACTCACTTCTTGAAGAGTTAAATAAGGATTAAAACTAATCCCCTTTCTTGTTTCATACATCCATTGAAGAGTTAGAGCTTTTTGAAATGCAAGTTTATAATCCACAATATCTGTTATGGATAGGGTTATTCTATCGTAGTTGCTGTTGAATATTGTTCTGCCAGGGATGAATGTATTATTGGTATATTTTACTCCAATAAAATGAGCAGGAAATCCATTAGGGTTTTTGGTTAGGGAGTTGAAACTATATTTTAAATCTACCTCATATTTGAATTTCTTATCTACAGTTCCATAGGCCAACATCCAATTAACATACCAGTTGCGACTAAGTTTATAGTTTGTTTTGCCACTAAAACGATATCTTTCGCCCTCAACTTTATTGAAAGAAAACAAATTATCTATTGGCCCAATTTCCAAAGGTCCCATAAGCAAATATCCTCCATAGAAAATCTCAGAAAGATATTTTGTTACCCTAAACCAAGTTACTGAATTAAGACTATCGGGCAATTGATAGGTCTTTATTTCTGTTTCTGTTAAAGGAGAAAGTCTGTTTTCTTGAGTAATTTCATAATTTTTGAGGTCTTTCTCTTTTAGAAGTTCATACGGTTCAAAAATAGGTTGAGAATAGGTGTTTATGCTATATCCATAGGCTTTTAGGGAATAAAAATTCATCTTTGCATAAATAGCATCTTCAACAATATAAGTAACCTCCTGCTTCTTCCCATCAATTTCCAATGAGTCTGTTCTGTAGGTTTGAATAAAATCAATCTTATCAATAAAGTTAATATTCGATTTTTCAGGGATAGATAGTTTTGCACTTATTAGTTGGTATTTACTATCGTTTGTTATATATAAATAACCCATAAAACCTATGTCGTAGAGGTTTCTTGGAATGAATGAAAGCTGAATACACTCCTTCTCATTAACCAAAAGGGTGTCTTCAATAAAGAATTTATAGAAAGTTGGAGCCAAACGATTGATTGGACTCATTATTTGATGACCTAAAACATCAACATAGGTTTGATAAAGATTTATTTTTTGAAAAATACTTGAACGCATCTGTTTTGCATCATCTTCAGTTACTTGGTCTGTTAAATTAACATGTTTTACTGCTATTCTTTGCTCATCAAGTTTACCTCCATCCTTACAAAAGATTTTTGTTATCTCCTCAAAGAAATATAATGGTAAATAGTTCTTGCTGCCATAATAGGTTTGGTCTAAGGATTGCATAAGATTAACAACAGGACGAAGACGTATTTTATTTAAAAGAGTATCGTTGGTTGGATCAAGAGCAATTAATGATTTGTTGTGAGAGGAATATTGCAAAGGACAATGATTTAAAATAGAATTCTTATCCCTGTTTTCTACAACTTTTTCAATTAAATCAACGGCTGGATTGTTCTTGTTTGTGTATTTTTCCCTTTTTGCAGTAATTACCACTTCCTTAATTTGAGATGCATGTGGCTCAAGAGGTATTTTAATGCTTTTCTTTACTGAACGTATGGAAAGAAGTTTTGGCTTATAAGAAATATGAGAAATTTTAATGGTATCAATCTGTTGAGGAATTTCAATTTCAAAACGTCCATTATCATCACTTGTAACTCCTTGAGCAAAACCATCAATTGAATAGCTTACTGTTGCTCGAAAAATTCCATCCTTGTTTTCAGCATCCACAACCTGCCCTTTTATTGTTTTGGTTTGAGCAAAAGAATGCACACAAAGGAAAAGAAAAGAAAAGAAAAACGTTATTTTGAGGAATTTAAAGGTTCTCATATACATAATTATTAGCAAAATTAGTTAATTTGTTGTTTCAAAATTTATTTATTCAATATTATTTTTCTTCTAACATCAAATTTCATTCCAAACTCTAAAGCATAAAAATTTCTTTTCTCTTTCTATTCAAAAAACAATCAAGACTTACAATAATTTAATAAGGATAAAATATTACAAAACAAAGAGATAATTATTTTTCATAAGGGATAAATTTCGTAAGGTGGCACGATACATATAGTATGGTGGCACCTTACTATATGTATGGTGGCATGTTACTGAAGTAAGGTGCCACCTTACAGAATTTTTACCTGATTTAATTACAACTAAACAAGGAAAAAAGAAATTGAAATAAGGTTTAATGAAAATTTTAAAGCATTATTTTTAATACTCAAGGTCATTTAATCTCTTTTTATTTTGCTCAAATCTCTTTTTTACAACATTATTTGTAATTTTGTAGATTATTCGTGAAAAAGACGTTTTAGATGAAGAGAATTTTAGTTATTTATACTGGAGGTACAATTGGTATGGTTAAAGACAAAAAAACAGGAGCTTTACTACCTTTTGATATGTCCAAAATATATGAGGCTTTGCCTGTTTTGAGAGAGTTTAACTGCGAATTGGACTCATTTAGATTTGACCCAATTATCGATTCTTCAAATATGAAACCTGACTATTGGATTGGGCTTGCAAGTGTTATTGAAACAAACTATGATAAATATGATAGTTTTATTGTTTTGCACGGAACAGACACAATGAGCTACACTGCTTCTGCTTTAAGTTTTATGCTGGAAAACCTTGCAAAACCAGTTATTCTTACTGGTTCACAATTACCTTTGGGTATGATTAGAACAGATGGAAGAGAAAACATAATTGGAGCTGTTGAAATTGCATCAAATGAAAATCTTTCTATTCCTGAGGTTTGTATATTCTTTGAAGACAGATTATATAGAGGAAATCGTACGACCAAAATCAATGCAGAATATTTTGAAGCATTCTATTCAGGCAATTATCCTTCACTTGCCAAAGTGGGAATTAATATAACTTATAAGCAACATCTATTTCTTCAAAAGCCAACCCAAGCTTTTAAAACTTACAAGAAACTTGATGATAATGTAATTCTTATCAAACTATTCCCTGGAATTAAGGAGAGTTATTTTAGAACAATTCTTTCTATTGAAGGCTTAAAAGGAGTGGTGTTGGAAACCTACGGCTCTGGTAATGCACCAACTGAAGAATGGTTTATTGAAGCTTTGAAGGAAGCAATTGAAAAAGGAATAATCATTTACAACGTAACTCAATGTAAGGCTGGCTCTGTTGCTATGGGACATTACGAAACATCGGCTCATTTGGCTGAAATTGGAATTATAAGTGGACACGACATAACAACTGAATCGGCAATTGCAAAGCTAATGTTTCTGCTTGGAAACTTTACTGACAAGAGCCAAATTATTGAAATGCTAAATTCTCCTTTAAGAGGCGAGCTATCAATTTAAAATATAGTTTATGGAATACAAGAAGATATTTAATAGGTTTGATGGGTTAAACATCTTGATTATTGGAGATGTTATGATTGATTCATACATGTGGGGAAAGGTTGATAGAATTTCTCCTGAGGCTCCTGTTCCTATTGCAACAATTGTTAAAACAGAAGACCGTTTGGGAGGAGCAGCAAATGTTGCATTAAATATTAAAGCTATGGGAGCTAACCCAATTTTATGTTCAGTTGTGGGACACGACCCAAAGGCTAAAAGTATTCTTTCTTTAATGAAAAAACTAAACATCACTAAAGATGGAATTTTACTTTCAAAGGAAAGAGAAACAACCGTTAAAACAAGGATATTAGGCAATAAAATACAAATGCTAAGAGTTGACCAAGAAATAACAACTCCTCTAAATGAAAAAGATGAGAAAGATTTTATTGGTTCAATATTCAATATAATTAATTCAACAAAGATTGATTCCATAATATTTCAAGACTACGACAAGGGAGTAATTACTCCTAAAGTTATTTCAGAAGTTGTCAAACTTGCAAACAAGAAAGAAATACCAACAGCAGTTGACCCAAAGAAAAAGAATTTTCTTGAATATAAAAATGTTACCCTTTTCAAACCAAATCTAAAGGAACTAAAGGAAGGATTGAAAATTGAATTTGACCTTCCTTCAATGGATAATTTGATTGATGCTTCAAATCTTTTGCATCAAAGAATAAAATCTCAAATGATATTCATCACTCTAAGCGAAAATGGAGTATTTATTGCTGACTACGGCTTAAAGCAAAACAATATGGTAATAATACCTGCACACAAAAGGTCTATTTCCGATGTTTCGGGAGCTGGCGATACAGTTATTAGTGTTGCTTCTCTATGTTTGGCTCTAAAACTTCCATTTAAAACAGTTGCTGAAATATCTAATCTTGCTGGTGGTTTGGTTTGTGAACAAGTTGGAGTTGTTCCAATCAACAAACAATTGCTTTTAAGTGAAGTGTACAATAAACTATAAGGAATAATCGTAATTATAAATAAAAAAGAGTATGAAGAATTTTATGTTTTATAATCCTACCCAAATAGTTTTTGGAAAGGATACTATTAAGAAATTAGATAAATTAGTTCCTCAAGAAAGTAGAGTTTTAATTACCTATGGAGGAGGAAGCATAAAGAGAAATGGGGTTTATGACCAAGTTATTCAAGCCTTAGGAAATAGAAAAGTGTTTGAATTTGGGGCAATTGAACCCAACCCTCACTACGAAACATGTTTGAAATGTGTTGATTTCATTAAGGAAAATAATATTGATTTTGTTCTTGCTGTTGGAGGAGGAAGTGTTATTGATGCAACTAAGTTTATTGTTGCTGCCTCATTATATGAAGGAGAAGACAAATGGGAAATTCTTCTTACAGGAGGTAATAAAATAACTAAGGCAATACCATTTGGAGCTGTTTTAACCTTGCCTGCAACTGCATCGGAAATGAATAATGGAGCAGTTATAACAAAGAAAGAGACATTGGAGAAATTAGCTTTCCATAGTGAACATTGTTTCCCTAAGTTCTCAATCTTAGACCCTCAAACAACCTTTACTTTGCCTGAAAGACAAATTGCAAACGGAATAGCTGATACCTTTGTTCATGTTATGGAGCAATATTTAACTTATCCCGTAAGGAATCAAATTTCAGATCGCTTTGCTGAAAGTATAATCATAACCCTTATTGAAGAAGCACCAAAAGTTTTTGCAGATCCAATGGACTATGAGGTTAGAGCAAACTTAATGTGGGCTGCAACAATGGGATTAAATGGATGGATTGCTTGTGGCGCTGTTCAAGATTGGGCAACTCACATGATTGGGCACGAGCTTACTGCCTTCCACGACATTGACCATGGAACAACTCTTTCAATTTTACTTCCAGGTGTTATGAAAGTTATGAGAGACGAAAAGGGAGAAAAAATTCTTCAGTTTGGGGAAAGAGTATTTGAAATTAGTGAAGGGACTAAAGAAGAAAGGATTGATAAGACAATTAAGGCTACTATAGATTTCTTTGATTCAATACATATCCCTACTCGCTTGAGTCATGTTGGACTGAATGAAACTTGTATTGAGCCAATTGTTCAAAGAATAAAGGAAAGAAATTGGTCTTTAGGTGAGAATGGTACAATTAATTACGAAAAAGTTCGTTTGATTCTATTAGATAGATTATAGAATTTAAAAAAGATGAGGAAGCCAATCTTATTATTATTATCGCTTTTATTTACTTTAAGCCTTTTGGCTCAAACTCGACCACCCAATCTTCCTCACTACGATAAAAAAATAGTTCATTTTGGGTTTCTCTTAGGTTATAATCAATTCTCTGCCCTATTGAAAGTTAAGGACCCACTTCCTGAACCTGATAAGGTTGTAGGGATGAATATTGATTCTCAACATGGATTTCAAGTTGGGGTTATTGGAGACTTAAAGATTTTTGAATACTTACGCCTTAGGCTAACACCAACAATTAGTTTTGGAGAAAGGAAGTTTAACTATAATGTTATTGATGACAAGGGAATATACAAAACTGAGTCAACAAACATAGAAGCCATTTATTTGGAAACTCCTTTAGAATTTAAAATTCAATCAAGACGCTGGAGAGACTTTCGCCCATATGTAATTGCAGGGGGAAAACATGCCTACGACTTAGCATCACTAAAAAAGAAGAAAATTGCAGAAGAAGATTTACTCTTAAGGGTGGAAAATACCGATTGGATGTATACTCTTGGAGCTGGTTTTGATTTCTATTTGCAATACTTTAAGTTTGGAATTGAACTTAAGTCTTCCTTTAGTTTCAATAATATGCATATTCCAGAACCACAAAAACCATTCTCCAACATAATTGATAAATACAAAACAAGGATATTCTACATCACACTAACATTTGAATAGTATTTCAAATAACTTCCCTTATTTTTCCCTTATAAACAACAAAAAAATGATAAAAGAAATAGAAATTAACCTATTGCCTGAAGATTTGGTAAGCCAAGAGGTTATAAAAAGAGCAATTGCAAAGAAAACAGGAATAAAGTTAATTGATATTCTTAGCTGTGAGGTTATAAGAAGGAGTATTGATGCAAGAAAGAAACCAATATCATATAGAGTAAAGCTGAGTCTTAATCTTCAAGATAAGAAAGAAAAGATGGAAACCTCTAATGAGCAATCTTTTCAATTACCAGAAAATGAAACAAGCCTTAATAAGAGAGAATACAAAGATGTTCACAACTCTAAACCTATTATTGTAATTGGAGCTGGTCCTGCAGGATTGTTTGCAAGTTTGAAGCTTATTGAAAAAGGATTAAAGCCTATAATTATTGAAAGGGGACAGTCTGTTAGTGAAAGGAAAATTGATATTGCACAAATTGTTCGTCAAAGGGAAGTAAATGCAGAATCCAATTGGTGTTTTGGTGAAGGAGGTGCAGGAACTTTTTCTGATGGTAAGCTATACACTCGTTCCAATAAGAGAGGAAATATTGATGAAGTTTTGGATATTTTCATTGAGCATGGAGCAGACAAAGATATTAAAATAGAAGCTCATGCACATATAGGAACAGATAAGCTTTCATCTATAATTAAAAATATTCGCAAAACCATTGAAGAATTTGGTGGAGAATATCATTTCAATACAAAAGTTGTTGATTTCATCACTAAAGACAATAAAATAAAGGGAGTTATCACTCAAAATGGAGATAAGATTGAAGCAGATAATGTAATTCTTGCAACAGGACATAGTGCAAGGGATATTTACTATTTGTTTGATGAAAAGAAATGGGCTCTTCAGGCAAAACCTTTTGCAATGGGAGTTAGAATTGAACATCCTCAAGAACTGATTAATCAAATTCAATATCACTCTTCCAACTATTCAAAACTTCTTCCTCCTGCATCCTACACTTTGGCATATAATAATAATGGAAGAGGAGTTTTCTCTTTCTGCATGTGTCCAGGAGGTATGATAATACCTGCCTCAACAAATAATGGAGAATTGGTTGTTAATGGAATGTCCAACTCTTTAAGAAGCTCTCCTTTTGCCAATTCAGGGATGGTAGTAAGTGTTAATGAACAAGACGCAAAGGAATTTAGCAAATATGGAGCTTTATCGCTGATGAAACTTCAAGAGGATGCTGAAAAGAAAATGTTTGAAGCAGCAGAAAAAAGCATTGCAGCACCAGCACAACGCTTAACCGATTTTCTTAAAAACACCCCTTCCTCAGCCCTAAGCCCAACATCCTATTTATGTGGAGTTGTGCCAACTAATCTTAATAAGGTTTTGCCTAAGTTTATTTCCTCATCACTCCATAATGCATTCAAGGATTTTGGAAGAAAGATGAAAGGATTTATAACTCATGAGGCTAATCTAATTGGTTTAGAATCTCGCACCTCATCTCCCGTTCGCATTCCAAGAGATAAGGAAACCCTCCAACATATTCAAATCTCTGGTCTTTATCCTTGTGGAGAAGGAGCAGGATTAGCTGGAGGGATAACTTCAAGTGCAATTGATGGAATAAATATTGCTAATAAAATTGCAGAATTAAATAAATAAAAATCAAATTAATTGCATTCAATTTAAAAAAAATATATATATTTGCATGCTCCCAAAAAGAATATTTGAGGGGATTTTTGTTTTCTCGTTTTTCTAAGTTCTATATGTTTTGATGCAATTTTTGCATAAAACTTATTGCACCATTTTAAAACACTGATTATAATATACATATATAAATAAAACGCTCTTTGAAAACTGCAAAAACAAATCTACAAAATTTACACGCCGTGTTTCGATATTTTACACGCCGTGTTTCGATACGTTTGACGCCGTGTTTTGATGCTTCAGACGCCGTGTTTTGATGCGTTTGACGGCGTGTAAATTTTACCTGTTCACTTTATGAAATTTAATGACTGATTATTAGTGAGATATAATTAAATAAAAAAGGGATTAAAAACCCTTTAATTAATATTTTTTTTGTTTAACTTAATACCAATATTTATGGCATTAGAAATTGTAGGGGTCGAACGTAAAGTTACCGTTGGACCTGAGCCAGGGATGAAATTCATGGCTAAATTAAAAAAAGGCAGAAAGGTTCCTATGACCCAGATTTACAAAGATGTTACTGATTTGTCTTCTCTTTCAAGAGGGGATATTAAAAACACTGTCGACAATCTGTGGTTGGTTATAGGTAAGTACTTGGCTGACGGAAGAGATGTTGATTTAGGTGAGTTTGGCGAATTTAAGATTAGTATTAGCGCAAAGGCAGTTGATACTCTTGAAGAGGTTACAGCTGAAACCATCAGAAGACCAAGGGTTATATACCGTATGGGTAAGGAATTGCGAAACTTGTTGGAGGACACACCAAAAGTTTTAGGCTCTTTGGACATGAAAGGCTACAAGTCAAGAAAGTCAACAGAGCAGGAAAATCCTTAAAAATAAAGAGCTTAATGACTTTAAAGACTTTAATGTCCTTAAGGTTGTTAAGCTCCTTAAACTTTTTAAGCTTCTTAAATTAATCTTTAATCAGCAATCAATTTTTTGTATCTTGGTCTTTTAGGGGTTATATCTCCTAAACGTTTCTTGCGGTTTTCTTCATATTCTGAATAAGAACCTTCAAAGAAATACACTTCAGAATCTCCTTCAAAGGCAAGAATATGGGTTGCAATTCTGTCTAAAAACCATCTGTCGTGAGAAATAACCACTGCACAGCCTGCAAAGTTTTCTAAACCTTCTTCAAGGGCACGAAGTGTGTTGATGTCAATATCGTTGGTTGGCTCATCTAATAGCAATACATTTGCCTCTGACTTAAGGGTTAGAGCTAAGTGCAAACGATTTCTTTCTCCTCCAGATAGTATTCCTGTTTTCTTGCTTTGGTCTGTTCCTGAGAAGTTGAAACGAGATACATAGGCTCTTGAATTTATTAGTCTTCCCCCCATTTGTATTTGTTCGTTGCCCTCTGAAATAACTTCCCAAACTGTTTTCTCTGGGTCAATATCGCTATGTTGCTGGTCAACATAACCTACCTTAACTGTTTCTCCAACATCAAATGTTCCATTTTCAGGTTGCTGAAAGCCCATAATCATTCTAAAGAGTGTTGTTTTACCTGCTCCATTAGGTCCAATAACTCCAACAATACCTGCTGGTGGAAGAGAAAATGTTAGGTTTTCAAAAAGAAGTCTTTCTCCAAAAGCTTTGCTAACTCCATTGGCTTCAATAACCTTTGTTCCCAAACGAGGACCGTTAGGAATAAAGATTTCCAAACGTTCTTCTTTTTCTTTAGTATCTTGTGAAAGCATTTGTTCGTATGCACTCAAACGAGCTTTTCCTTTAGCTTGTCTAGCCTTAGGACTCATTCTAACCCATTCCAACTCTCTTTCAAGAGTTTTCTTTCTTTTGCTTTCAGTCTTTTGTTCCATCTCCATTCTCTTGGTTTTTTGTTCAAGCCATGAAGAATAGTTGCCTTCCCATGGTATTCCTTCTCCTCTGTCAAGTTCCAAAATCCATCCAGCAACATTATCTAAGAAATATCTATCATGGGTTACTGCAATAACTGTTCCTTTGTATTGATGAAGGTGTTGTTCTAACCAGTCAATTGATTCGGCATCAAGGTGGTTGGTTGGCTCATCTAAAAGTAGAATGTCTGGTTCTTGAAGCAATAGTCTGCAAAGTGCTACTCTTCTTCTTTCTCCTCCTGAAAGAGTGCCTACAATAGCATCTTCTTCTGGACAACGAAGTGCATCCATTGCTCTTTCAAGTTTATTATCAAGATTCCAAGCATCGTGTTGTTCCATAAGCTCCATAACCTCTCCTTGACGTTCCATTAGTTTGTTCATCTCATCATCGCTCATTGGCTCAGAGAATTTCAAATTAATCTCATCATATTCTTTAATTATGTCAGCTACTTCCTTAACGCCTTCCATAACTACTTCCTTAACGGTTTTTCCATCATCCAACTTTGGCTCTTGCTCCAAATATCCAACACTATATCCTGGTGAGAAATGCACCTCTCCTTGATGCGAAGGGTCTAAACCTGCAATAATCTTCAAAAGGGTTGATTTCCCTGAACCGTTTAAACCAATTATCCCTATCTTTGCTCCATAGTAAAATGATAGATAAATATCCTTCAAAACCTGCTTGTTTGGTGGATATGTTTTACCCACTCCTACCATTGAGAATATTATCTTCTTGTCGTCTAATGCCATAAAAATTTATTATTTATTTAGTTTAATATCTTTAATGTTTAATTGAATTGATGTTCTTCCATTCCATTGATTTTCGTCAATTTGATAAGCTATATCGAAGTTTTCACCATTACGTATTTTATCGTAGTAGTCGCTAAGTCCAAAGCCTATGCATGCAAAAGGAAGATGACGAATGTCTAAATGAATTGCTGAGAAATTCAAATGCTTTTGTCCAACTGGACGCACTTGACCTGTATCAACAACTCTTTTTGAAAGAAATACTGGAGTGTTGTTTTCTTGTCCAAAGGGTGCAAATTGTTTAATTATCCTATATAGCTTTGGAGTAATATCACTTAAGTTAATTTCTTGGTCTATTTCAATTTCTGGAACGGATTGTTCGTCTGTCATATCCTGCTCCACTTTTTCTTTAAAAATATGTATAAATTCACTAAGGTTTTCCTCCTTAATGGATAGTCCTGCAGCAAACTTGTGTCCTCCAAAATGTTCTAAAAGATGTGAACAAGATTCAATTGCATTATATATATCAAAGTCTTTAACTGAACGAGCCGAGCCAGTTATTAGGCCATTACTCTTTGTGAATACAATGGTAGGTTTATAGTATTTTTCAATAAGGCGTGAGGCAACAATTCCAATAACTCCCTTGCTCCAATCTTTTTGAAAAACAACATTAGCCTTACTACTCAAAAGGTCATGAGAGTTTTCAAGAATAGAAATAGCTTGTTTAGTTGCCTCAATATCCAACTTCCTGCGTTCATCGTTTGTTTCATTAATCTTTTCAGCAATTGTTTGAGCGTCTTCTAACTTATCACATATTAGAAGCTCAACAGAATTTCTTCCCGATTCAATTCTTCCAGCAGCATTAATTCTCGGACCAATCAAAAATACCAAATCTATAATAGTCAGCTCGCGATTAAAATATAACTTTCTGTCCTCCTCATTACTAACCCTAACAACATTACTAAACTTAAGAATAGCTTCAATTCCAGCCCGTGGCTGTCTATTAATAATCTTCAATCCATAAAAAGCTAAAATTCTGTTCTCTCCTGTAATTGGGACAACATCAGCAGCAATGGAAATGGCAACAAGGTCTAAATAAGGAAGAAGTTTTTCAAAAGGTTGATTCCTCTTTATATTAATTGCTTGAATAAGCTTAAAGCCAACACCACAGCCAGAAAGCTCCTTGTAGGGATAATTGGAATCTTTAACCTTTGGATTTAAGATAGCACAAGCCTTTGGCAATTCTTCACCAGGGAGATGATGGTCACAAATAATAAAATCAATTTCTTTCTCACTTGCATAAGCAATTTGCTCAACAGCCTTAATCCCACAATCCAATGCAACAACCAACTTATAGCCATTCTCGAAAGCCCAATCAATAGACTGATAGGAAATTCCATAGCCCTCAATATATCTATCGGGAATGTAGAAATCCACCTCCGAATAGAACTGCTTTAAATAGGAATAGACTAATGCAACGGCGGAAGTACCATCAACATCATAATCACCATAAATTAAAATCTTCTCCCCAGCCTTAATGGCAACCATAATCCTAACCAAAGCATCATCCATATCCTTAAGAAGGAAAGGGTCGTGCAAATCCTTTAAATTAGGTCTAAAAAACTTCTTAGCCTCCTGATAACTCTTAATCCCCCTTTGAACAAGAAGATTTGCAATAATATCATAAGCCCTATAATCTTCCTCTCTCAAACAAGTAGAATCAACCCTTAAATCCATTGCAAGTTGCTCAACCAAAGCCCTATCTCCATTACTCTTAACCATCCAACGTTTATCCATAATAACCAAAATTTTCAAAACAAATAATCTACAAAGATATAAAAATATATTTACTTCACGAAAAAGGGAGGGATTGAGCAGTAAAGAGAAAAAAGTAAAAGAGAGAAACATATTGGTTATTGAAAAAAACATCAAGTATAATTGAAAATATATCCCTTATATTTTTATTTATCTCCCTTATATTTCCAAATATGTCCTTTATATTTTTGTATATGTCCCTTATATTTTTCATTATGATTGATGTTTTTGGAGGTTAAATTTAAAGTAAAATGCAAATGTTTTAATTTCGTGCTTATCTTTGCAAAAAGTTTTTAAAAGGTTTATTATGACAAAGCTTAGTGTTAATATTAATAAGGTGGCAACTATAAGAAATGCAAGGGGTGGCAATAATCCTGATTTAATTAAGGTTGCTACGGATTGTGAACGTTTTGGAGCTGAGGGCATAACTGTGCATCCTCGTCCAGATGAAAGACATATTCGTTATTCAGATGTTAGGAACTTAAAGCCAATTTTATCTACAGAGTTTAATATTGAGGGAAATCCTAATGATGATTTTATTCGTTTGGTGGAGGAAATAAAGCCCGCTCAGGTTACTCTTGTTCCTGATGCTCACAATGTTTTGACCTCTAATGCTGGATGGAATACTATTAAAAATAAAGAATTTCTTTCCTCTGTTGTTGAAAGACTTAAGCCTTTTAGTAGGGTTTCAATTTTTGTTGACCCTGAGGAGGAAATGGTTGCAGGGGCAAAGGCTTGCGGAGCTGACCGCGTGGAGCTTTACACTGAGAGTTATGCACGAGAGTATTTAATTGACAGACAAAAAGCTATTGAGCCATTCATTAAGGCTGCCAATGAAGCTAAGCATCAAAACTTAGGTCTTAATGCTGGACATGATTTGGATTTGGAGAACTTGGAGTTTTTCAAAAATAACATTCCTAATCTATTAGAGGTTTCAATTGGCCATGCTTTAATCTGCGATGCTTTGTATTACGGCTTACAAAACACAATTCAAATGTATAAACGTTGTTTAAAATAAAAAAATCACTTTTAATTAAATTATAATGGAACTAATTGAACTTCTTTCTCCTGCCAAAAACCTTGAAATTGGCATTGCAGCCATTGATTGTGGTGCTGATGCAGTTTATATTGGGGCGAATAATTTTGGGGCAAGAGTTCAAGCAGGAAATAGCTTGGAGGATATTGCCTCTTTGGTATCTTATGCTCATTTATTTAATGCAAAGGTTTATGTTACCATAAATACTATTCTTTTTGATAATGAATTAAAAGCTGCTGAGGATTTAATTCAAAAGCTCTACAAAATTGAAGTTGACGCAATCATTATTCAAGACTATGGCATTTTAGAAATGAATCTTCCTCCAATACATATTCATTCAAGCACTCAAATGCATAATATTTCTAAGGAAAGGATTAAGTTCCTTAGTGATGTTGGTTTCAAGAGAGTTGTTTTGGCAAGAGAGCTTTCCATTGAGCAGATTATAGAAATTCACAGCTTTGTTCCTGATATTGAATTAGAATTTTTTGTTCATGGAGCTTTATGTAATGGACTTAGTGGTCAGTGTTATTTGAGCTATGAACTAACCAAACGTTCTGGCAACCGTGGGGAGTGTTCTCAAGCATGCAGAAGCAAGTACGACTTAGTGAACTCTCAAGGCAAGGTTTTGATTAAAGACAAGCATCTCCTTTCTACAAAAGATTTTAACGCTTCATTACATATTCCAGAAATGATTGAGGCTGGGGTTAGAAGTTTTAAGATTGAGGGAAGATTGAAGGATATGGACTATGTTAAAAATGTTACAGCCCACTATTCAAGGGAGATAGATAAATTTATTTCTGCTGAAAACAATAAAGAAAAATATTGCAGAAGCTCATTAGGTAAAACTGAAATTGGATTTGAGCCTGATGTTGAAAGGAGTTTTAATCGTGGATTTACAAGTTTTAATCTTCAAGGCAAACAAGATATTATTGGTAATTTGGATTCTGCAAAGTCAATTGGGAAATATTTAGGTAAAGTAAGCGATTTGAATAACTCAGGAAGAGGAAAATTCTATTTTCAAATTGACACCAAAGAAAGAATTTCAAATGGAGATGGGCTATGTTATATTAACATGGAAGGAAATATTGAAGGTTTTTTGGTTAATGGAGTTGAAGAAAACCCTTCTCAAGGATTGGTTATGATATATCCCAACAAGAAACCAGACATTAGACTCCTAACAAAGATTTATCGCAACTTAGACACACAGTTTACTAAACAAGTTCTAACGGACAAAACCAAAAGAAGGATAGCAATAGATATTATTCTTAAAGAAACTTCTCAAGGATTTTCTCTTCAAGCCATTGATGAGCAAAGTTTAAGCGTTCAAGAAGATATTATTGTTGAAAAGCAAATTGCACTAAAAGTTCAAGGCTATGAGAAAAATCTTTTGAAACAGATTGACAAGCTTGGAGATAGTATTTTCTATTTAAGAAGCTTTGAGAATAAATGTTCAGATAATTTTTTCTTTGCCTCTTCCCTACTTAATCATCACAGAAGAAATCTTATTGAAAAACTTTATGAATTGAGGCAAAAAGCATATAAACCAATAAGAAAAGAGTTTGAAAAGAATGATGTTCCCTATCCTCAAAAAAAACTTGACTTTAAAGCAAATGTTGTTAATGAAAAAGCAAAGCAATTCTTTTTAAATCATAAGGTTGAAGAAATTGAAAATGGACTTGAAAAGCAAGGAGAAAGAAATTCAAAATCTAAGGATATAGTACTTATGAGAACTAAGAATTGTATTCGTTACACCTTAGGGCAATGTTTAATTAGGGATAAACAAACTCAAGACTTTAATCAAGAACTATTCTTAAAAGACAATAAAAGAACTTACAAACTACATTTTGACTGCAAGAATTGTTTTATGGATTTAATATCTTTGGAATAGGATTTTTCTAAATATTAAGAAAAAATTTATCCTTAAGACTTTATTTGCCCATATAAAATATAATTCCTAATTTTGCAATCCTATTAATTTATAAGCAAATTTTTTATTTACTAAAAGCATAAATCTATGAAACTAATACAATTTGCCTCCATCACCAAAAAGATAGCACTTGCCTCTTTCGGCTTGTTTTTGCTATTATTCTTACCGGTGCACTTAGGAATCAACCTTTGCCTTTTAAGAGAAGATGGTGGAGAATGGTACAGAAATGCAAGTCATTTCATGGGTACAAACTACATTGTGAAGGTATTCGAAATAGTACTTATGGCTAGTGTGCTTTTGCACATAGTTGTTGCTATTTTGCTCACAATTGAAAACTTCTTAGCTCGACCTGTTCGCTACAAAGTTAGAACTAAAACAAAAACTCCTTTTATGTCTCGCTATATGATTTGGACAGGAGGAATTGTGGCTTGTTTTTTAGTTTTGCACTTTATCAATTTCTATTTTGTTAAATTGGATATTGTTGAAGGTAAATACTCTGCAAACATAGAACAAGTTGATAAGGCATTTCAAGAAAAGGCTCTTAAACTCCAAAAAGGAGAACTAAATGAAAACGACCAAGCTGCACTTATGGCACAATATCAAGCAATAAGTCAAATTTCACCAGAAAAAATGGATAAGGGTCAAAAGAATATGGTTAATTTAACTAAAGAAGAAGTAGAAATATATTGTGGTAAAGATTTCAAGCATACTGAACCAGATTTCTACACAATGAGTCAAGAGTTGTTTGCTAAAAAATCTTACTCATTTATCTATATTTTAGTTTTTCTTGTGTTAGGATTCCATCTATATCATGCCATTAATTCTTTAGCTCAAACCTTTGGTTTAAGTCATAAGAAATACTCTCCAGTTATTGAATGGGTTTCTGTAATTTATGCTGTTGTGGTTCCTCTTGGATTTGCAATCATTCCTATTTGGATTATGTTTGTTAAATAACATAAGAAGATATAAAGTTGTTTATTAATAATATAAAGATATAAAGATATGAATACACTTAATTCCAAAATACCAGAAGGTCAGTTGTCGGAAAAGTGGACAAAATATAAAGCGAGTCAAAAATTAGTTAATCCAGCAAATAAAAGAAAACTTGATGTTATTGTTGTGGGTACTGGTTTGGCTGGTTCATCTGCAGCAGCTTCTTTGGGAGCTTTGGGCTTTAATGTTAAAATATTCTGCATTTCCGATTCTCCTCGTAGAGCTCACTCAATTGCAGCTCAAGGAGGAATAAATGCAGCGAAGAACTATCAAAACGACGGAGATAGCGTTGATAGACTTTTCTACGATACAATTAAAGGGGGAGACTATAGAGCAAGAGAAGCAAACGTTTATCGTTTGGCAGAGGTTTCAAATAGTATAATTGACCAATGCGTTGCACAAGGAGTTCCTTTTGCAAGAGATTATTCAGGGATGTTGGACAACCGTTCCTTTGGTGGAGCTCAAGTTAGTAGGACATTCTATGCTAAAGGACAAACAGGACAACAACTTCTATTAGGTGCCTATTCTGCACTTTCAAAAGAAATAAAGGCAGGCACTGTTAAGATGTATGAGAGAAGAGAGATGATGGATTTGGTGGTGGTTGACGGAAGAGCAAGAGGAATTATTACAAGAAATCTTCAAAATGGAGAAATTGAACGTTGGGGGGCACATGCTGTAGTTATTGCAACTGGAGGTTATGGTAATGTTTTTTTCCTTTCAACAAATGCAATGAATTGTAATGGTTCTGCTGCTGTTCAATGTTATCATAAAGGAGCTTTCTTTGCAAATCCTTGCTTTGTTCAAATTCACCCAACTTGCATCCCTGTTAAGGGAGAATTTCAATCAAAACTTACCCTTATGTCTGAGTCATTAAGAAATGATGGAAGAATTTGGGTCCCAAAGAAAATTGAAGATGCACAAGCAATCAGAGAAGGAAGACTTAAACCAACCGAAATTGCTGAAGAAGATAGAGATTATTATTTGGAAAGACGTTATCCTGCATTTGGAAACCTTGTTCCAAGAGATATTGCATCTCGTGCTGCAAAAGAACGTTGTGATGCTGGATATGGAGTTGGAGCAACAGGTTTTGCTGTTTACTTAGATTTCAAATCAGCAATAGAACGCTTAGGAAGAGATAAGGTTGAGGCTCGTTATGGTAATCTTTTCCAAATGTATGAAAAGATTGTTGATGTTAATCCTTATGAAAACCCAATGATGATTTATCCTGCTGTTCACTACACTATGGGAGGTCTTTGGGTTGATTACGAATTGCAAACAACTATTCCTGGACTTTTTGCAACAGGAGAAGCTAATTTCTCAGACCACGGAGCTAACCGTTTGGGAGCTTCTGCTCTTATGCAAGGATTAGCTGATGGTTATTTCGTTCTTCCATACACAATGCAAAACTATCTTTCTGACCAAATATATGAATCTAAAATTTCAACCGAAACAGAAGAATTTGCTGTTGCTGAAAAATCTGTTAGAGAAAAGCTTGAAAAGATAATGTCAATTAATGGAGAAAAGACAGTTGACACATTACAAAGAGAACTTGGACACATTATGTGGGAATATGTAGGAATGGGTAGAAATGCACAAAACCTACAAAAGGCTATTCCAATGCTTGAGAATTTGAAAAAGGAGTTTTGGTCAAATGTTAGATTAACTGGTGATTTGAATTCTTTAAATCCTGAACTTGAAAAGGCTGTTCGTTTGGCTGACCACATTGAGCTTGCTCAAATTATGGCTAAAGATGCTCTTCAGAGAGAAGAAAGCTGTGGTGGGCACTATAGAGAAGAGTTTGTTACCGAAGAAGGAGAAGCTAAGAGAAATGACCAAGACTTTATGTTTGTTGGAGTTTGGGAATATAAAGGGAAAGACCAAGAGCCAGTTATGCATAAAGAAGATTTAAAATACGAATTTATTAACGTTCAACAAAGAAATTACAAGTAAGATGGATTTTACATTAAAAATATGGCGTCAAGAGAACAGAAAAGCTAAAGGACGTTTTGAAACATATAAAATAAGTAACATTTCTCCAGATTGTTCTTTCTTGGAGATGTTAGATATATTGAATGAGAGTCTTGTAGATAAACTATCACACCCAGTTTGTTTTGATAATGATTGTAGAGAAGGTATTTGTGGAATGTGTGGTTTATATATTAACGGACATCCTCACGGACCAGACTCTGCAGTAACTACTTGTCAGTTACATATGCGTAAGTTTAGTGATGGAGAAACAATAACAATTGAGCCTTGGAGAGCTAAACCTTTCCCAATTATTAGAGACTTGATTGTTGATAGAACTGCTTTGGATAAAATTATTCAAGAAGGAGGATATGTTTCTGCAACCACTGGAGGAGTACCTGACGGAAATGCAATTCTAATTTCAAAACATAAGGCAGACGAAGCTATGGATTCTGCTTCTTGTATAGGTTGTGGAGCTTGTGTTGCTGCTTGTAAGAATGCTTCAGCAATGCTATTTGTTTCTGCTAAGGTTTCTCAATTGGCACTATTGCCACAAGGAAAGCCTGAGGCAGCAATTAGAGTTCAGAATATGGTTGCTAAAATGGACGATTTGGGATTTGGTAACTGCACAAACACTTATGCTTGTGAAGCAGAATGTCCAAAACAAATTAAAAGATCAAATATTGCAAGAATGAACAGAGAGTTTATTTGTGCAAAAGTTGCCTCAGAAGAATCAACAAAAAGATAACACAAAATAAATAGAATTTTACCTCCTTTGTTTCTACAGAGGAGGTTTTTTTTATTCAAAAGAGATTTTTTTCAAAAAAAATTTGGAAAAACAGATTTTATTTCATTACTTTGCCAAAATATTTAAATGAGACAAGGTTATGAAGAAATTTTTAAGCTATTTCCCTGCCTGGTTAATAATTCCGCTTTTCGTTATTGGAGGGCTTATTGCAGGGCTTTCTTCCTATGCTGTCTATATGTCGAGGTTCCATTCCTATCTATCTGATGATCCAGAAACATGTATTAACTGCCATATAATGGCTCCCTACTACGATACTTGGTCTCATAGTTCCCATAGAAATTATGCCAATTGCAACGATTGTCATGTGCCTCACAATAACATTTTCAATAAATACTTTTTTAAAGCTAAAGATGGCTCATATCATTCTGCTGTATTTACTTTTCATGCAGAACCTCAAGTTATTCGTCCAAGAAATGCAAGTTATAATGTTATAATGGATAATTGTATTCGTTGTCATGAGCATTTGAATACAGCATTGGTAAATACTGGAATGTTTAGTTATAACGACACAAAAAAAGGAATGGCTAAAGCTTGCTGGGATTGCCATACAAATGTTCCTCATACAAAAATTAGTAATATATCTTCCTCTCCTAACTCTCTTGCACCACTTCCCAAATCACCCATTCCCGATTGGTTAAAAAATAAAACAAAAAAATAATATTATGATTATGAAGAAAATATCAGAAGCAATTAAGAAAAGACCAATTATAGGTTGGGCTATATTTGTTACTGTAATGGTAATCGTATTTCTTTTAGGATTATTGGCAGCTTCAATAACTGAACGCAGAGCTGAAATTGCTACTCTATATAGCAATAAGAAAGTTGAGATTAAAGGCATTAATCCTCATTCTTCTGAGTGGGGAATAAACTATCCAAGAGAATATAACACTTGGTTAAAAACCAAGAATATGGATTTTCAAAGCAAATATAATGGCAACATAAAGCAAGATGTTTTGGAGAAAAGGCCTGAAATGGTTGTGCTTTGGGCTGGATATGCTTTCTCAAAGGACTACACTGCTCCAAGAGGACATAATTATGCCATTGAGGATATTCATCATACACTTAGAACAGGAGTTCCAGAAACTGATACTGATGGACCTCAACCAGCAACTTGTTGGACTTGCAAAAGTCCGGATGTTCCAAGAGTTATGAATGAAATTGGTATTGAAAAGTTTTATAATCAAAAATGGGGAGCATTGGGAAAAGAAATTGTTAATCCAATTGGTTGTGCAGATTGTCATGACCCAAAAACTATGGCTTTAACCATAACTCGACCAGCACTTATTGAAGCTTTTGCTCGTCAAAACAAGGATATTAAACAAGCTACTCCTCAAGAGATGAGAACTCTTGCATGTGCTCAATGCCATGTTGAGTATTATTTCACAAAAGAAGGAAACTACCTAACCTTCCCTTGGGATAAGGGTATGAGTGTTGAAGCTATTGAAGAGTATTATGACAATAATAAATTCACCGATTGGACTCACGCTCTTAGTAAAGCACCAATGCTAAAGGCTCAACACCCCGATTATGAACTTTTCTCTGTTGGACCTCACGCTCAAAGAGGGTTATCTTGTGCCGATTGCCATATGCCTTATGTTTCTGAAGGAGGAATTAAATATTCAAACCATCAAGTAATGAGTCCTCTAAACAATATATCTTCAACTTGTCAAACCTGCCATAGAGATAGTGAGGAAAAGCTAATGGGTTATGTTTATGAATATCAAGACAAGGCAAATGAGATTAGAAACAGATTGGAAAAGGAACTTGCAAAGGCTCATATTATGGCTAAGACGGCTTGGGATAAGGGTGCAAGCGAAAAGGAAATGGCAGAGGTTTTGAAACTTCTTCGTCAAGCACAATGGCGTTGGGATTATGTTGTGGCTTCTCATGGCTCAACTTTCCATGCTCCTGTTGAGTCTCAAAGAATTTTAGCTCACAGCTTAGACAAAACAATGCAGGCACAGCTTAAAGTTCAAAAGGTATTGTTTAATTATGGAGTTAAGGACGTAAACCTTCCTGATATTACAACAAAAGCTAAGGCTCAAAAATATATTGGGCTTGATATGGCAAAAGAAAATACTAATAAAGAAAACTGGATAAAAAATACTTTACCTAAATGGTTGGAAGATGCTAAAAAATCGGGAAAGCTATCAAAACTATAATAACTCATAAAGACTAAAACAACCAATTAAATCATAATGTATAACAAAAAAAGGATTTGGCAAATACCTTGGGGATATAAGGAAAGTATAGTAATTGTTTTGGGGATAGTTCTTGTAGGATTTATGCTACAAGCAACTATTGGCAAGTTTAATTTCTACCTTCTAAGCTTCCCTTTCAATCTCTACTTTGGAATCTTATCTTTAGCCTTTATTGTTTTATCTGTTTCCCTTAAAAGAAAAGCTTTCTTTATTTGGTTTACCTCTTTGTCTTTTTCTGTTTCACTTATTGGGGCTATAACTTTTCTTTCAATAATTATGGGGCTAACAAAACAAGTTCCAATTATTGATAGAGCTAATATTTTTACTCTTCTGGGCTTTAATCAGATGACAAGCTCATGGGCATTTGTACTTATATATTTTCTTCTTTTGCTTTCACTTGGCTCTACCATTGCAAAAAGAAAACCTCGCCTAACAAAACAATACTTAGTTTTTATTCTAAATCATATTGGTCTTTGGTTGATTCTTTTCTTTGCTGGATTGGGTTATTCTGATTTAAACCGTTATATAATGTATGTTGAAATTGGAGAAACACAGTGGAGGGTTTATGATAAAGACTCTAAGGTCGTGGAACTTCCCATTGCAATTCAGTTAAACAGTTTTACTATTGAGGAATACATCCCCAAACTTGCAGTGATTGATAAAAAAACTGGAGAAGTTTTGCCAAAGGACAAGCCTATATACTTTCAAATAGATACAATCTCTAAGGAGGAATTTTCTTTTAATGGTTATAAGATAAGGCTAAAGAACTACATTCATAATGCTGTTCGCAGTAGCGATTCATCCTATAAGGAAGTGCCTATGAAGGCCTCTTGTCCTGCTGCCCTTGTTGAAATAAAGAATGAGAATGTATTAAAATCTCACTGGATTTCTGCTGGCAACAAAATGCAAAGTCCAATGTTTATGGATATTGACTCCAATTTGGCTTTGGTTATGACTCCTTCGGAGCCTAAGAGTTTTATTTCAAATATTGAGGTTTACACTCAAGAGGGAGGATACTATAAGGAAGAAAACCTCAGAGTTAATCATCCTTTAAAGGCTGGCTCATGGAGAATTTATCAATATGGATATGATAATAATATGAGTAAAATGTCTTCCTATTCAAGCTTTGAATTAGTTTATGACCCTTGGTTGAATATGGTTTACGTGGGAATTGGGCTTTTGGCATTAGGTTCTCTTTTATTAATAATATTCGGTAAAAACTATAAGAAATGAGTTGGGATAGTTTTATTTGGTTTGCATTGCCTTCAATCTTTCTTTGGGTTATAGCTTCACTGCTTGTCTATAAAACAAAGTATGGATTGATTTCTAATATTCTTTTCTTAATGGGAATATCAACATTTCTACTCTTTATCATTCTTTTTTGGAATCATATCAATAGACCTCCTTTCAGAACAATGGGAGAAACTCGCCTTTGGTATTCTTTTTTCATAACCTCCATTGGGTTTGTCACTTACAGGATTTGGAAATATAAATGGCTTCTTTCCTACACTACCTTGGTTGGCTCTGTTTTCATAATCATTAATCTTCTTAAGCCAGAAATACACTCAACAAACCTAATGCCAGCTCTTCAGAGCTCTTGGTTTATCCCTCATGTTACTTCCTATATTCTTTCCTATTCAATGTTTGGAGCATCAACCATTGCAGCTATAATTCTTCTTTTCAAACTAAGAAAAAACAAAGACGACAAGGAACTTGAAAAGCTAATTGACAATTTAGTTTATGTTGGATTTGGCTTTTTAGCTTTGGGAATGCTTATGGGTTGTATGTGGGCAAAAGCAGCTTGGGGAAACTACTGGTCTTGGGACCCCAAAGAGACTTGGGCTTTTTTAACCATAACAACTTATTTAGCCTTCATTCACACAAGAATACAAAAGATAGACATTAGAATTTCCCTTTGGATATTAATAATTGCACTAATTCTTCTTTGCATAACATGGCTTGGAGTTAGTTATTTGCCATCAGCTCAAGGAAGTGTACATGTTTATTAATCAATATTTAGAACAAAAGGATAACAAAATAAAACCTTTTGCGTAAACAATTCTTGGAAAACCAAATAAGAAGAAGTTATGGAAGATAAAATAGAGGTAATAGATAATAAGGAAAAGAATAGGTTTGAATTATTTGTAAACGAAAAAGAGGCTGGGGAGATTGATTATAAAATAAAAGATTCAAAACTAATTATTAATCATACTGGAGTTAATAAAGAATATGAGGGGAAAGGCCTGGCAAAATTGCTTGTGGAGTATGCTGTAAACTATGCAAGGGAAAACAATTTTAAAATTACGCCTATATGCCCTTATGTGAAGATTGTTATTGAGAGAAATAAAGAATATCACGATTTACTATGAGTGTTAGAAGCAAAATTAAAGATAGAGATATAGTCAGGCGTTATACTAATGGAGAAGTAACAATTGTTTGGCAACCAAATAAATGTTGTGCCTCTGGAATATGCGTTAAAAATAATCCTGAAGTTTTCAAACCAAGCAAAAGACCTTGGATTCAACCAGAAAATTCTACAACAGAAAAAATTATAGAAACAGTTAAGCTTTGCCCATCCGAAGCCTTGACCTACAATATGAATAATGAAAAACTCTAAATAGTTTTTCATAAAAGCTTTTAGTAATTTCTCTCCCGTAATTTAAACATAATTTCACCCCAATTCCTATTTAAAAATACTCTTATCCGATATAAGTGTACAAAAACCTTATTATAATTGAAAAAGATAAGGATTAAATTTGTTAACGTACGACCTTACTCAAGTAACATGCCACCTTACTGATAGTATGGTGCCACCTTACTGAATTTTTCCCTTATTTAAATAAATTATTACTTGATTTCAGTAAATTTATTCTTGATTTCAGTAAATTTATTCTTGATATAAATTAATTGAAATAAGGTTTGAATTTTCTTTTACCTTTATTTTGGAAATCTTTTGGGGAGTTTGTTGGGGAGGATTTAGGATATGATTGGGAATAAAAAAAAGCGACTGATATGTTTTAAATACCAATCGCTTGCTTTGTTTTGTAGCGGGAACGAGAGTTGAACTCGTGACCTCCGGGTTATGAATCCGACGCTCTAACCAACTGAGCTACCCCGCCAAATGAGTGTGCAAATTTACAAAAATTTCAGTTACCAACAAATTAATATGGCTTTAATTGACTTTTTATTGGTTTTTACTCTCTTTTATTGCATCTCTTTTTTGAGATATTCTCCTGTTATGGAATTAGGATTTTTGATTATTTCTTCAGGTGTTCCTACTGCAACTATTTCTCCTCCAGCCTTTCCTCCGTCTTTTCCTAAGTCTATAATATGGTCAGCAACCTTAATAACATCAAGATTATGTTCAATAACAATCATTGAGTTTCCTCTCTGAACTAATTTATCCAAAACCTCCAATAAAATTCTTATATCCTCGAAATGCAGTCCTGTTGTTGGCTCGTCTAATATGTAAAGTGTGTTTCCTGTTTCCAATTTGCCCAATTCGGCTGCAAGCTTAATTCTTTGAGATTCTCCTCCCGAAAGAGTTGTGGAGGGCTGCCCAAGTGTTATGTATCCAAGTCCAACATCATTGACCACTGTTAGCTGACGTTTAATTTTTGGATGATTTTCAAAGAATAGTGCTGCTTCTTCAAAGCTCATATTCAAAACATCACTAATGGATTTTCCTTTATATCTAACCTCAAGGGTTTCTCTATTATATCTTTTGCCATTACAGTCTTGACAAGTTACATAAACATCAGGCAAGAAAGACATTTCAATTTGCTTTACTCCTGCTCCTTGACACGATTCACATCTTCCTCCCTTTACATTGAAAGAAAATCTTCCTGCCTGATAGTTTCTAATTTTGGCTGTTGGTAATGAAGCAAAAACCTTTCTTATTTCATCAAACACTCCAATAAAAGTTGCTGGGTTTGAACGTGGAGTTCTTCCAATTGGGTATTGGTCAATTTCAATTACCTTATCTATATTATCTATCCCTTTAATTTTCTTGTAAGGCAATGGTTTTTTGTCGGAACGATAGAAATGTTGGCTAAGTATTGGGTGTAGAGTGTTGTTTATTAGTGAAGATTTTCCACTTCCTGATACTCCTGTTACGCAGATAAACATTCCAAGGGGTATCTTAACATCAATATTCTTTAAATTATGTCCAGAGCATCCTATTATCTCTATTGATTTTCCATTTCCTTTTCTTCTTTCTTTTGGAATTTCAATTTTTCTTATTCCTTTAATGTAGTCGCCTGTTATGGAACTTACTTTTGATTGAACTAATTCTTTAGGCGTTCCATTAAAGATAATCTTACCTCCATTAACTCCTGCACCTGGACCAATGTCTGTTATCCAATCACTCTCAGTAATCATTTCCTTGTCGTGTTCAACAACAATAACACTATTACCCAAGTCTCTTAGTTTTTTGAGTGCTTGAATAAGTTTTACATTATCCTTTTGATGCAGCCCTATGCTTGGCTCATCCAAAATATATAATACATTAACAAGCTCTGAACCTATTTGAGTGGCTAAACGAATTCTTTGCGATTCTCCTCCTGATAGTGTTCTTGTTTGACGGTTAAGGCTCAAATAACCTAAGCCAACATCTAAAAGGAATTTTATTTTGGTATTTATTTCTCTAAGAATTTCCCTTGCAATTTCCTGTTTCCTCTTTGGCATCTTTTCCAAAATTGTTTCACTCCAAATTGCCAAGTCTTTAATGTCCATTTGAGCAAGTTCTGCAATGTTTTTGTCATCAATCTTAAATTGAAGTGATTCTGGTCTTAAGCGTTGACCCTTACAATGAGGACATTCAACATTATTCATAAAATTACTTGCCCATTTCTGAATTGAAGAAGGCATATTTTCTCCCAATTGAGAGTTAATGAAGTTAACAATGCCTTGAAATCTATCCTTACTCAAAGACCTTATTCCAAGATTGGAGTCGTAGGTTTCAAGTTCCATATCAGAACCATAAAGGAGAATTTGCATTGCCTCTTGGCCAATATCCTTAATTGGAGTGTCGAGAGTGAAATCCATCTTCTTTGCCAATGCTTCCAATTGTTTGGTAAACCATGAGCTTTTATTGGGAACTCCCAAAGGCACTAATCCTCCTTCATTTAGAGTTTTAGTGTTATCGGGTATTAGCTTTTCTAAATTAACCTGCGTTGTTTCTCCCAATCCATTGCAATGAGGGCAAGCACCATAAGGGGAATTGAAAGAAAAGGTGTTGGGCTGTGGCTCTGGATAAGATATTCCTGTGGTTGGACACATTAGCTGACGACTCAAATAGCGAGATTTATTCTCCTCATCAATAATCATCATTGTACCATTTCCATGCTTGAAAGCAACCTCAACAGATTTCTTAAGTCTTGAAGTGTTATCAGTATTTATTTTTATTTTATCAATAACAATTTCAATATCGTGTATCTTATATCTATCCAACTGCAATCCTGTTGAAATATTTAATATCTCACCATCAACTCTAACCTTCAAGAATCCTTTCTTTGCAGTGGAAACAAATAATTCTCTGTAATGTCCTTTTCTTGCCTTAATAACTGGAGCAAGTATTAAAACTGATTTGTCTAAATAGTTAGTTTCAATTATTTCAAGTATTTGTTTTTCGGAATACTTAACCATTTTTTCTCCAGTATTTATGGAATAAGCATCGGAAGCCCTTGCATAGAGAAGACGAATAAGGTCATAAATCTCTGTTGTTGTTCCAACTGTTGAACGAGGGTTTTTATTTGTTGTTTTTTGTTCAATGGAGATTACTGGAGAAAGTCCTGTTATTTTCTCAACATCAGGTCTTGCCATTGAACCCAAATAGTATCTAATATAAGCTGAAAATGTTTCTAAGTATCTTCTTTGTCCTTCGGCATAGATGGTGTCAAATGCCAATGAAGACTTTCCACTCCCACTCAAACCTGTTATGGTTATAAGAGAATTTCTTGGCATTGCAAGAGAAACATTTTGCAAGTTATGAGCCTTAGCCCCAAAGATTTCGAGTTTGTCTTCTTTCATTTTTTGTGGTTGAAATAATTTGCAATAATACTACTTTTTTGCGAGCTAATTATTGATTCCTTGCCTTAAATATTCCTTCAATAACTTGTTGATTAATTTGTAATCTAATTTTTTTTATTATCTTTGTAGCATTAAAATGCTAATATAATATTAATTCTTATAAACATTAAATCCTTTTTTGTATGAAGAAAAGTTTGTTAATCATCGGTTTATTCGTTTCTGCAATGATGTTTAGTTGCCAAAACGACAAAGAACAACTTGCAAGGGAAAAACAACTACATGACTCCTTTGCTCAAGTAATGTCTGTTAAAGATGCAGATTTGGAAAATCTATTTATGGAACTTAACCAAATTGACTCCTCTCTAACTGAAGTTACAAACAAATATACTAATGTATCAAAAGTTGCCAATACTTCTGGCGAAATGTCTAAAGACACTAAGGTAAGTATTAAAGAAAAGATTGAAACAATAAATAGTCTTTTGGCTGAAAACAAGAGAAAAATTGCAAATGTTAACTCCAAGATGCAAAAGAACAACAAGGAGAACGAGCAATTGAAAATTTTTGTAAAGAATCTTGAATCAAGAATTAAAGAACAAGAAGAACAAATTCAAGCTCTAAACGCTGAATTGGCAAAGAAAAACATTCAAATTGAAAACTTAAACAAAAACGTTGCTGATTTGAATGAAAAAGCAAAACAAAGAGATGCTCAAATAATGAAGATTGAAGATGAAAAGAACACAGCTTACTTCGTTATTGGAACTAAGAAAGAGCTAATGAGTAAGAATATTATTGACCGTAAGGGAGGTTTTATTGGAATTGGTAAATCATCTGTTTTATCTTCAAATGCTGACTATACTAACTTCACTAAGATAGACATTCGCAACACTCAAGAAATTGCTTTAACTGGAAAGAGAATTGAAATCATTACTTCTCACCCAGCTTCTTCTTATTCATTGGAAGGCGATGCAAAATCACCAACATCAATCCGTATAACTAACCCAGAACAATTTTGGAAAGGAAATCGTTGCCTAATTATTAAAGTTGACTAAGATACTTTAAATTACATAAAGAAAAACGAGGGTTAATTAATTTTAATCCTCGTTTTTTTTATTTGTTGTTTTAATCAAAGTATAGTTTGAAACTCTATCTATTTTTTCTGAAATATGATATTAAATTATATATTAATATTGCAATAACTAAGATTACATAGATTATCAGTATCTTTGAATAAGAAACGACATATTTTAAGTCCTCAAGACTATAAACTTCGTATGTAAGATTAACCATTCCATTCAAATAAATTCCTATAAGAACATAAAGTAGATATATAGAAAAAAGTATTATAAATATTAGGAATCCTATTTTTAATGATTTGATAACTTTACGATTTTTCATAGCAATTGATCTTGCAGAATATATTACTTATAAATCATTATAAATATCTAAAATCATACTATTGTTTTGTGAACTAAAGGTACGAATTTTTCGTACTTCCAGTTCACAAAAATACACATTATTTTGATAAAGCAAATAAAAAAACTTTTCTATTTCCCTTAAAGCTTTCTTGAATTTTATTCAATTATCATTTGCTGATTTTGCATATCTTTTGTTAGGTAATCCCATGATAGGGCGTTTGTTGTAGGAAGATAGATTCTTAGCTTTTTGTTATTCTTATTATAAATTTTGCTTGCTCTTATTGATGGGTTTAGAAAGCGAAGATGATTATACTTCACTCCTACTTGCTGTGCAAAAGCATAAAGGTCGTTGATTGTTGTGTCAACTATTATCTCTTTTGTTGGAATTGGTTGATAGGTGTCTTTTTGTCTAAAATAATAGCCATATTGTTGAGGGTTTTCCATAATAAGCTTATAGGCAATTATTCTGTATACATATCTTGCTGTTTCGGTGAAGGTGTATAAATCCCAATAATTGTCGCATCCTTGCTCATTCAATCTTGTTTTCACTGACCTCTCTCCTGAATTATAAGCTGCACAAGCTAAAGCCCAATCGTTAAAAACTTCTTTCTTTTGTTTTAAATATTTACATGCTGCAATTGTGGATTTCTCCAAATCGTATCTTTCATCCCATCCATCTAAAGTATCCAAACCATATTCTTTTGCTGTTGGAAGTAAAAATTGCCAAAAGCCCTCTGCCTTAGCTGGTGAAACAACATTTGTTAATCCACTTTCAGCAACAGCCAAATATTTAATATCTTCTGGAACAGACTCTTTCTTAAGCAAAGGTTCAATTATGGGAAAATAACGCTGTGCTCTTTTTAGGATTAGGAAAGTCGTTGAGTGATTGTACATAATGGAAGTTAGTTCTCTGTCCAAAGCCTCTCTAACAAAAACATTATCCAAAGGTATTTCCTTCCCACAAAACTCTACCTTTTGAGGAATGGGTGGAGCAAAATTTTGATAATGCTGCTTAACAATATCCATATACTCACTATCACTATTTGTTGGTGCAGTTCTTGCCATTACAAATATTCCCATAATAATAGCAATGGAAGATAATACTATAGCCACAATACTCAATTCCTTAATCCAACTTTTTTTCATTACAATTAACCTTTTGTTTTTTTCGTTACTATTGCAAAGATACTTAATCTTATCTTCATTAGCGAAATTATTATTATTTTTGTACTTTATTTTTAATCCATAACGTAAATTATTGAAATGCTAAAACGATTCACTATAACCCTATCCTTAATTCTAATATCTCTTATTTCCTATTGTCAAACTCTTTCCGACCAACAAAGAAAAGATATAATATCCGATTTACAAAAGCAAATAACCATTGTTTCTGCTTTCTCCTCTGAAAAGCTTGATATGATTCCTGTTTACAATTCTCAACTACTAAATGCCAATAAAACTTTGGATAAGTATGAGACATATAAATCTGATAACTTGATTTATGCTAAATGGTTTGAGCTAAAAACTTTAGTTAAGCAAAACAAAGAAATGGTTGATTTCCTTGAGCCAAGAGTTGGCGACTGGTTTTACAGGAAAGCAGTTGGTTTTGTTGCAAACAATGAGAAAGCGAAAGCTGTTGAATTCTTGAATAAAGCTCTTGTTTACGATTCCAAGAATGTTATGGTGAACTACGAATTGGCTAAGATAAGCTTAGATAGTGGTAAAATTGTTGGAGCAACCAATCGTTTGACAAATATCCTTTCGCAAATGCAGCCCGATGAGGAGGAGAAACTCCTTTGTCAAAATCTAATAGCCTTTGCTTATGATAAAAACCTTCTGAAGTCATTATCCCTAATCAATCAAGGAAAGTATGCTTATGCTGTTGATATTCTAACGGAGTTAGACTCCTATTGTCAAGCAGATATTTATGGCATTTGCAATAAGGCAGTAATTAAGAAGAATTTGGATTTTTGTAAGACAGGCATATATAACGATCATATAACCGTAAGCAAGAAAGCAATGGAGATTGGAAGAAGCGATGTGGCTGGAGATTTTGTTCAAAACACCTACGATTACTTCCAAAGAAACCGTCAATCCATTACCGACACCACAAGCTTTGAGGGATTGGTTCGTGGAGTGGTTGATTCCTACATTGGACAAATTAAAAACCTCTATAGTGCAAAGAATAATGAAGCAAAGATTGATTTAATTAGAAAGACCAAAGAGCTTGTTGCATTGGTTGGAGGAGAATATGAGGCTGGAGTTCTTAAAACATTGGCATCAATGCAAGGAACAACAACTCCTGTGGATATGAAACTTGACTCCATTGAAAATGCTGCTCCTGTGGAAGGCTACACTCATCAATATGCTCAATATGTTAAGGATAGCATAAGCAATGCACAAGAAAAGGTTAAGGAGATAGAGAAACAATTTATTCCTTCCTCTGAAAATAAACTCCCTGAAAAATCATTAGCTGTTGAACAAACCAAAACCAAGAGCTTGAGAAAAGAGATTGATGATAAGTTTTATGAGTCTCGCACTTTTATGACCGTGAGCAATTATGATAAAGCCTTAGAGGTTTTGGAAAAGGCAAATCGTTTGGCAAAGATTGATGCAGAAAAGCAAGAGGTTGAAAAAATGTATACTTCTGCAATCAGAGAAATTTCTGCAAGGAGAATGTCTGCTGCTGAATATGCAATCTTTCAAGGCGATGTTGCAAAGGCAGATAGCTTGGTGGGCATTACTAATAATTTGATTACAACCTACAAAATGCAGCAAGACCCAACCATTATTAATATAATGAATAGTTATTTGAGGGTTATTGACCAAAAGGTTTGCCAAAAGAAACAGGATGAAATTGATGTGTTTGTTTATAATATTTTGGATTGTGTTAGAAGAAATGACTTCTATAGAGCTGATGAGCTAATTACAACAGCAATGCAAGTGAAAGGCTCCTCAGAATGTAGATTAGACAAACAAAAGATTCGTCAACTAAAACGCCAAATTGAAAAGCCATTAGAATACGTCAATAAGAAAGAAGTGGTAATGAAGAATTTGGAGGATAAAGACACCTTGCTTTTCATTAAAACTTACGCAGAATTGGAAGAGTTTTGGAACGATAACAAGCTTATTGAAATGAGCGTTGAGCATTTGCCATTAAGAAAGATATTATACAACACCAATAATAGCGACTTGGTTATTAAGTCAATTGAGGAAATGGTTAAGTATCGTTTATATTTTGGTTCTTTGGAAGCTTTGGGAGCATTGAAAGATATGGGCTTTAAGAGAAAACAAACTAAGGACGCACAAAAGAAGATTGGGATGATGATGTCTTTGGATGTTGTTAATCGTCCTGACAAGATTAGAGAAAGCAATTTGATTGACGATAAGTTTAAGAATGATAAATGGTTTAAGTATTTCTATAAGAGCTATAATAAATATTTGATTCGTTGGCGTAAAAACAATTAAAAATGGCAAAAGAAGAAAATGGCATTAAATACTTCACTCTTTTAGAAGCCTTAAGAAGCATTCAGAAAACCCTGCTCAATCGCTATACATCTTCATTTTGGGTAAAAGCCGAATTGATGAAACTCAATCATTATGCACATTCTGGACATGCCTATCCTGATTTGGTTGAAAAGCAAGACAATAAAATAGTTGCACAGATAAGAGCATTGATTTGGAAAGACGATTTTGATAGAATAAACTCCAAATTCCTATCCACCACCAAGGAACCAATAAAGGATGGAATAACAGTACTAATCTATTGCAGAGTTCAATTTGATGCCCTCTATGGACTATCCCTAAGGATAATTGATATTGACCCCCTCTTCACACTTGGAGAATTGGAGAAAGAAAGATTAGACACCATTAGAAAAATTAAAGAAGAAGGAATTTGGGATAAAAACAAAAAACTTGCCCTGCCCCTACTACCACAACGATTAGCAATCATATCCGTTGAAACAAGCAAAGGCTATTCCGACTTTATGAACATAATCCACCAAGACAAACAACCCTACAAACTCTTCACCATGCTCTTCCCCTCACTCTTGCAAGGAGATAATGCCGTTGAATCTTTGCTCATTGCCTTAGATGCCATTGAAATAGTTAAAGACCATTTTGATGCAGTTTTAATTATTAGAGGAGGAGGAGGCGATATAGGTTTAGCATGCTATAATAATTATGAATTAGTAAAAAGAATTGCTACCTATCCACTACCCATACTAACGGGAATAGGACACTCAACCAACGAAACCGTTAGCGAAATGGTATCCAACAAAACAGCCATCACCCCAACAGAACTTGCCGATTTAATAATAAAACGCTTCGTAACCTTTGACCAACAACTAAAAGACATAAAACAAAACCTCTTCAATATAGCCTCAAGACGAATAGAAAGAGAAACACAAACCCTCACCCACTACCAACAAATACTACAACTACTTGACCCCAAAAACCTATTAAAAAGAGGATACTCCATATCATACCTGCAAGACAGGATAATAACCTCAGCCTCCGAACTCCAAAAAGGCGACCAGCTAATAACACTATTCTCAGACGGAAAGGTAATATCAACAGTAAACGACAAAGAATAAGATAGAAAAATGAAAACAAAAAACTACACAGAGAACTTTGAAGAGCTAACCAAGATAGTTAAAGAATTGGAAAGAGGCGATATAACCATAGACAATATGACCCTTAAAATACAACAAGCCTTAAAGCTTTTGGAAGAATGCAAAGAAAGTCTAAGCAAAGTAAACGAAGACGTAAATAAAATACGTGAGGAAATTAACTTTGCAAACGAAAGATAAAAGAAAAAAAAGGGCAACCCAATTAAGGATTGCCCATACTTTTCGCATTCTTGTCAGAATTAGGATTCTTTTGATTTCTTTGTCAGAATCAGGATTTCCTTGATTAGAGGATTTTCTTGATTGTTTAATACTAAAATCCTATTAATCCCTTAATCTTGAAAATCCTGATTCAGATTAACCACTAACAATTAATTACGGATTCACAACTTCCTCAGCAGGCAACACCAAACCCTTAGGCATTGGATTACGATACTCGTAATAAGCTGCTTTTAACTTGTTCTTAAAGCGAACATTTGGTTTGAAATTCACTTTAATCCCTTTGATTGTGGAAGCATCCACTTCTTCAGCAGTAAGCATAGCCTTAGCCTTAAGGTATGGCGTGAAATTTCCCAATTGATCCAATTGAACGGTAGTTCCATTCATTGTTTCCTCTGTAATAACAACTTGCAAAGCTCTAAGAGCAGACAAGACGTCATTTTCAGCCAATGAAGAAGCACCAGCAATTCTCTCAATCAATTGCTCTTCAGACATAATCCCATTGCGTGATATAACAGCAATGTACTTCTCACCAGGGTTAGTCCCCACAGCAATTTTCTTCTTAATGGAAGTCCAATTCATCATAACATTCTGCGATTTACCTTAACACTATCGCGAGGTTTTTTGTTAAACATAATTGTGGATTTTTGGAAATATATTTTCCTCAATCTCACATTACAAAGATACTAAAAATATTTATATTGAGGATATTAAATTGTATTTATTTGCATATTTTTATAGTTAAATAATGTTAATTTCACATAGTCAGAAAAAACCCAATCATAATTAAAAATATGTCCTTTATATTTTTATTTATCTCCTTTATATTTCCAAATATGTCCTTTATATTTTTGTATATGTCCTTTATATTTTTCATTATGATTGATGTTTTTTCACTAACCATTAACTATTCTCTAATTATTAATTTCTAAAAGTTACCTAAGTTACCTAAAGTTACCTAAAAAAGGATAAATAGATTCAGAAAAAAAATAAAAATTTATTTTATATGGTAATTTGGGTAACTTTGGGTAACTTGAGTAACTTTTTTGAGTAAAATTTAGAAGTCTGTTTCTGTTTGATCCTCAAATAAATCTTTTTCTTCAAGATATTTTGAATTATCCTTTGGAGTTTCGATTCGTTCTGTGAATTCAATTTCATTAATTTCCTTTTTTTCACACCATATATAAGTTTTATTTCCTGATGATTTATCAATTTTATAACCTAATCCCTTTAATCTGTTTGATAAAGTTTTAGTGCTAATTGTACGATAATTATTTTCATCGCAGAAATCATTAAATTCTTTATGTATATCCTTTAGCAATTTCTTGAAATAAATAGAAGGAGTGTACATTTTTTCTTCAATAAAGGTACAAACATTATCAGATTCAATTCTGTATTCATTTTGAAGAGCTTCAATTGTTGGACTATAACTAAATTTATTATTTTCCCTTAATGTTTTAACTCCCTCTAACAACCAATTACAAATTCCAGGTAATTCTTTGCATAATTCTTCCTTTAAATTAGGATTAATTTTGTTATTAGGAATAGTATAGTTGAATGGAAATATCAATAACCTGTTGTAGAATGCAAAAGAATAGTCTTTGCTTTGTGGCAGGTGGTTTGAAGCTAATATGGTTTGTGGGTAATTGATAGTGGAATAAGAGTCTTTAAATAGTTTTTTTACAATTAAAGCTTCTCCTGATGTGTAAGTTTTAAGAACAGAACTATCTGTAATTGTTGGTAGATTTTCAGCTGAAATATTAATTAACTTATTTTCCATTTGTTGCAAGCCTAAACCATCATTTTTTAAGATGTTTGATAATGATACATTACTTACGTTATCTTTGCCAAGAACATCACTTATAACATCAAGTGTTAAAGACTTTCCATTTCTACCCAAACCATAGAAATAAATAATTTTCTCAAGATGAATATTTGCAATTGGATAAGCTATCACTTGTGGACAAAGTTTTCTTAAATCTTTCTCTGGTAATATTTCATTAATAAAGTTAATCCACCTTGGACAAGTTGCATTTGGATCATAATTGTACGGTAGTACATACATTAAAAAATCCTCTTTTCTGTTTTCTCTAAACTCTAAAGCTTTCAAATCGTATGTCCCATTTGGAAAGTTTAATACATTTCTATTTGTTTCAAATTCACAAAAAAGATCAAGTTTAGCCTGTTCATATAAATCATTAGCTTTCTTATAAGGTTTATATTCCTTTTCTTTTATTCCCAATTCTTTTGCGAAATCTTGCAAACACTTCTTAACATAAAATTCATCTTTTTGTTTCCAATGGGAATTCTCGTAGAAGTAAAAGGAACCATTAGAAGAAATGAGATTATCATCTCTTTCTTTAAATTTCTCAATGATAAAATAAATCATTTCCGATCTATCTGGAATAAAAGGAACTTTTCCCCTTTCTCCTTCATTTGTTTTTTCTAATTTGTTATTCATAATTATAAATTGTTTGAGTTATTATTATTAAAAATATATTGAACATAAGGAGTATATTTGAAACCATTTCTTATTGCCCTAAGAGCTTCCTTTTGGTCAAAGTCATCATCGCCCCATTTATTCATAACAAAATTCAAAATCTCATTCTCACTAATATTATAGTATTTAGCTTGCACGGCTATTGTAAATGTGGCTGTATTTCTTCCGCTGCAATTCTTTGTAAAGTCTTTTAGTATTGCTTCAAGAATTTCAGTATTGGAAGTTGTGCTATAATTAAAATCATAGGTGTTATAAATTATTACTTCTTTTTTCATTTTTGCCCAAACAATATTAAAGAGTGATGAATTTGGATTAATGAATAGTTTAATATCTCCACTTAAAAAGCAAACCCCTTGAAAGTTTTTAGCACCTTTATCAATCTCCAAATCAAATTTATTAGAATAATATTCTCTAATTCTTTGGTGAGCTTGATAGTGGAAGTCCTTAATGGTATCAATCAATTCCTTTCTTTTGCTATTATCCAATTCCTTTTTCAATTCTTCATTGCAGAGGATAATCTCACTATTTAAAGATATTCTAACAACAATCTTAATACCATAGCCTTCTCCTCTTGGAGAATCAAACATTAGGAATGTATTTGGGCAATCGGATATATTTCTCTTAAGGGTTTTAATTCTTAATGGCAATGTTGGATTTTCCTTTAAATCAACATCCAATACAATTAATCCAGTGTAATGATATAAATGGTTTTCATCCCTATAGTCTTTTAGATAAGATGAAAAGGTTATTAAAGGCAATTTGTTTTTAATAGTCTTATACTCTTTCATTAGTTCGCCCTTCAATTCCTTATCCTCACATTCAATTTCCTTAATGTTCAATTCTCTTAAACTAATAATTTGACTATCTAATTCCGATTCCTTAATCATTTGAACAAGGCTTTCAACAGATACATAATTATTATTTACAACATCCACAGCCGATGCCCAAATTTGAACCATTGGCAATTTAGGGATTTCATAATTTGAAGAAGGAGGTACAATAGCCCCACTCCCAATAATAGGAGTAGGACCAAGTACCATTTTGTTTTCATACTTCGGATTAGCACAAAATCCTAATGCATCATCTTGTTTAAATCCATTTGTTTTCATATATCTTTATTTTATATTTTCTTTTGGTCGTAAAAATATTGATGTAGCAAAGGAAATAAAATTTTCATTAAATTTATGCTAAATTTGAGCATCTTGTACATCTGCTAAATATTTTAGTATTTTACGAATCAAAATTAATCACAAAATAATATAGTATGTTAGAAAATTGGCAACAAAAAACCCACTCTTACAAAGGGTGGGTAAAGGGTGGATTAAGGGTGGTTTTTGCCCTAAATTGTAGTAAATACAAGGAATTGTTAAGGGTGGATTATTCTATGTTTTGTGAACTATTTTGTAAGTGTTATAAGTATCAATTCCACAACTAATTTTAGTTTTTGGTACGGATTTAATGGGTTTATCATACTTATCAATAAACCAACAATTTATTTTATTCCTTGGCAAACACATATCTTTACTAACTGGATTTTCTTCCTTTTGTATTATTTCAGATATAAATATTTCAAATTCTACTTTTGTGGATTTCCAAATTATTTTTCCTCTTTTATCTTCCTTAAATCCAAAACAAGATAAAAACAAATCTATATCATCGGAAATATATTTTTTCTCGACTAATTCATTAAAAATTCTTATTAGCTCTTCTTTAGATAATTCAGTTTTTAATGTTTCTCTTGATTCATTAGTTTTATTATTTTTTGTTATTTCATTACTCAACTCATTAATTTTCTTCTCTAATTCTTTTAATTCCTTTAGAACTGGCTTTTGTGAAATAAATAAAATATCTAAGTCTCCAAAGTATTGATCATTATTTAATTCATAACCAATTTTACTATTATACTCACCTTTTTCATCAATATATTTATATATTTTTCTATAAAGTTGGTGTCGTTCAGAACTTGTTAATGTTTTATCATCAATATTTTCTCTAATTCTTCTAAGTAAAAACATACTTATACCATAAATATTACGATAATCGTATGCTATTTTTTTATTTTCATAATCATAGAAGCATATTTCATAATATGTTTTATGTCTATTATAGATAAATAAAAACGCCTGCTTGTAATCAAATAAATTCTTCTTACAATAAACTTCAATTAAATGAAATTTTAAATTAATATTTCTTCTAATATTATCCTCCCAAATTTGTAAGACATTTTCTTCATCTTCACTTGCAAAAAACAATTCAAGGTATTCTTCTTCCATATCAATAAAAAAAATTATTTTATTTTCCTTCAATTACTTTAATTTCTTCATCATTCAATCCGTAAAGTATAATTTTTTGTGCTTTTTGCTTGCTATTTTAAAAAAAGATTGTATCTTTGCAATATCTTATCAACCATGTGTTGAAAAAGTTACGATGTCGTCTATTTAGGCGACTTTTGCTTTTCTATAATATCACCCATTATTTTCAATACAAGTTCATTTGGGCTGTATTTCCTGTTATTGTTTTCTGTTAACCAATTAATATATTCTTTTTCTTTTTTTCGCGTATCATGTTTATATTCGCTCACAAATGCAGTCCATAACAATATATAGCTATTTCTTACATCTAAAATTACAAAATAATCAACATCTTCACTATTATCCAGCCAAATACATATTCTATGCTTCCCTCCTCGTTCTTGTTCCCAAAATTTCAGTTTCCAATTTTCTGTATTTTCAATTGTTGGTGATTATGATAATCTTATTATTTCTTGTTTTATTTCTTCAATAACATCTTCATTTGCAATTTCTCCATCTAAGCTATAAACAATAAATACTTTTCCTTGATAATCTTCTTTAAAACTCTCAAAGCTTGATTTCATTCTTTCAGATACGGAATAATTGCCAAAATTAGATTTTGCGGTAACAGGTTTTATTTGAATTCCAAATGCTTTTTGGTCAGAAACATACCCAATATAATCTATATCTCCAGCATGGTCTAATTCAGGAGAACTCTCTTCGAACCTAATGTTAGGGAATATTTTTGCTAAACCGTCATTAACTACTGATTTTTCTCTTAAATATCCATCAAAAGTGCGATTGATTGTAAGATTATAGATGTAATTATAGCAATCTTCCTTTGTTAAAGCTTTAAAAGCATCTTGCCACTCTGGAATTACTACTTCAGTTATTTTTTCATATAATCTTTCCCCTAACTCTTCTAAGTTTGAACGAGTAATTTTAAAAGGATATTTGCCGGTAGTATTTGCATTTTCAAAATACCAATTTTCCCATTCATCAATCGTCTTAGGCTGACATTCACGTATCAAAGCCATAACAGCACCAACTTTATTTGGTCTTGAAAGTTGATAAGTTTGGCAAGCATAGTTTAAAACTTTTTCTTTCTTACCAAAATCTAATGAGTATTTTTTCATTTCTTTTTTAGCCATTATTTTGATTGTTCCAATTGTTTCTTAATGCATTTATTCTACTTATGATAGAGTCTGCTCTATTTTCTAAGCTTTCACAAACAGTATTTAATTCCTCTTCTGTTTGAATAATCCAATATCCACTTTTCCACATTAAACTTCCAATACAAGCATTGTGATTTAAAATCATATCTCTTATTAAATCCCTTACATGTTCGTTTGTTACTCCACCACTTTCAAGATTTAACTCTTCTCTTATTTGAGTAGAGGATTTTCTATTTTCGTAGCCAATAGCATTAGTGTTTAGATATTCAAATATTTCAATCTGTTCGTTACTCATAATGTTTTAAATTTATTTTTATACTTGAAATTGACAGAATTATCTACAATTGCCAACCTTTCCTTTAATAAGTGTGCATTTATAAATGTTTTATTTTGAAGATATAGATACACCATTAAATTATTTTCACTATCATGTTTTTGTTCATCATATTTTAAGAAAACTTTTTTCCCTCGTAGTTTTTCATTAAGGTATTCAGTTGCTTTTCCATTTACATCAGGGTTTTGTTTAATACCAATAAGGCGAACTATCAAACCATTATTTAAACGTACTAGTTCTGGACTAATGATTTCTTTAACAGAAAAATATTCTTCCCTTTGTCCAGTACTTTCTGAATCAATCTTTGAACCATATTGAATTTTCTTAACATCTATTTTCTTGTCTAATTTATGTGTGTCAATAAACTGATAAGGTAAGGATTTTATTTTATCTTCGTAATTAGTTATTGTTTTAAGTTGTTTTATAATTTTGGTTTCAACATGCATAAAAGCGTCATCACCTCCAATCTTTCCTTTTATTATTGGAATAAAATCGGGATTTATTTCATATCCTACAGAATTTCTATTAAGATTTTTTGCAGCTAATGCAGTGGTCCCACTACCCATAAATGGATCTAAAATAGTTTCTGAAGGGAATGAGAACATTTTTATTAGTCTATGAGGAAGTTCTTCTGGAAACATTGCTAAATGTTTATCTTGTTTGGCTCCTGAAAAATACCAATGACCATTAAAATATGTATTCCATTCTTCATTTGTCATTGCAGAATATTCTTTTTGTTCTTTTGTAGGTTTTGGAGCGTCACCTTGTTTCTTAAATAATAGTATATATTCGAAATCTAACTTAACAATGCCATTCCTTGGATAAGGATAGCTCCCCATAATACTTGCTCCACCAGATGTATTCATCGTTGTGGTTTTTTGCCAAATAATCTGTCCCATGAAATCAAAACCCATAATCTCACAAAACTTTATAATTTCTGTATGTATAGGAATAATTTTATATCTCCCATAATATGTGCTACGAGCAAACTGGTCACCTATATTAATACATAAACGACAGCCTTTCTTTAATACTCTAAAACATTCTTTCCAAGTTAAGTTAAGATGATTTATATATTCTTCGTAACTATGATTAAAACCGATTTGATCATCAGTACCATAATCTTTTAATTGCCAATATGGAGGAGAAGTTATTATTAGATGAACACTTTCATCCTCAACTTCTACCATGTTACGGCTATCTCCAATAATAATCTTATGTTTCGTTGTTGTATCCATTTTAAATTTAAAGAAAGATTTATAAGTGTAGAGAAATCTTTATATCAACTTTATTGGCAAAGATAATAATTAATAACATGCCTTGTATAATAAAATAATTATTTTGGAATATCTACATCATAAAATACATCCAATACACTAAGTTTGAATCACATATTTTTTTTCTTCTTTCGTGCGGGATTTCTTACTGAGGCAAGCGGCAAAGCCGATAAGTACTCCCGCACTATATTACTATAAGGATTTATAATCCGTAACTTTATTTAAAACAATAATCTATTGGATAACATATCCTAATAATAAATATCGTGCGGCATAACATATACCGCACAACGTAATATTTTGGAGGCTTTCAAGCTGGAGCTTATGGTGGATATTCTTTTACTGACTTAATTGGAGTTAATGTAAGTGCTCTATATAGTTATGAAGATTGGTTTTCTTTTAGCCATAATTATATAAAAGTCCCTGCTCTTCTTTTATTCCAATTTAATTCAACTCATATAGGATTAGGCGTTCAATATAACTTTTTACTATCAACAAAAATCAGAGAAGATGAAGGACCTCTTTCATTTAAAGGAAATCATTTATCTGGAGTTATTGAAGTAGGATACTTTCCTTTAATACCTTTTTTCTCTCCAGAAGTAGGTCTATTTTATGAGAAATCTATAATTCGCAATGTAATAAGAGTTGGTTATGCTCTAACTCCAATTTCTATTTTAGATAGTGAAGGCGCATTCTCTTTTAAATCATTTTTCGTAGAAGCAGGTATTCAATATAATATTGGACAACATTTTTACGATAAAAAATATTCTAAGAAAAAATCTAAATCAAAGGCAAAAAAGAGAAGAAGGAGATAAAAAGGAATTAATCTTTTATTGATTATTGTATTTAAGAATATCTTCACAAAAGAATTCTAATTTTATTCCTGCTTGTTTAAACATTTCTTCTGATTCTTCTCCTGCATGGTATTTTTTCTCACATACAACTCTTTTAATTCCGCAGTTGATTATTAGCATTGCACATACTCTACATGGAGTCATTCTACAATACAGGGTGGCTCCATCAAGTGCTATGCCTCTTCTGGCAGCTTGACATATTGCATTTTGTTCTGCATGTACTGTTCTAACGCAATGTGTTGTTATGGTTTCGTCTTCATGAAAAGTTTTCTTAAAAAGATGTCCTACCTCATCGCAATGGGGTAATCCTATTGGAGAACCAACATATCCTGTAACCAATACTTGTTTGTCTTTTACAATAACGCATCCACTCCTGCCCCTATCGCAAGTGGCTCTTTTGGCTGCAGCATTTGCCAATTCCATAAAGTATTCATCCCAGGATGGTCTTTTATATGTGTTTTCTCCTATTTCTTTATTATTATCTTCCATATCTCTTCAATCTTTTGCTTTAAGTCTTCAATTGTTCCACTATTATCAACCACAATATCTGCCTTTTCAATGCATGCTTTTAAGTTTTGAGCATTTACATCATTGGATTGCATTTCTCTTTCTTCGTTTTGCTTAAAAGTTTCAAAGCTTACATTGTCGGTTGAACTCTTTCTTTGAAGTATTCTTTGGTATCTTATCTTTATATCTGCATCAACGGCAATTAATAGAAAGTCTTCCTTTTGGCGAAGAAATTCTACTTCTTTTGGATTGCGAACGCTTTCAATTATGCTGTTCTTCCCACTTTCCTTTGCTCTATGATATAGGCTTTCAATAATGTATGATGGACTATGCTCCTCTCTTAAACGATTACCTATTAAAGTCATGGAATCTCTATTTACTTCCAATCCTTCTTTTTCAATTGTTTCAACAATAAAATCTCTTGCTGAATAATGTAAGAATCCCTTTTCTTTCAACAAATTAACAATGGTACCCTTGCCTGCACCAAGAGTACCTGTTATGCCTATTATTATCATCTTAGTACTTTATTTATACCTTGTACTTAAATGAAATCTTTGAAAGGTCATCGTTTGCTTTAACTATTTTTTCTTTTAGGCTCTGTTTATAGTTTATCATTTTCTCTCTAAGAGCTGAATCTCCATTAGCCATTATTTGAAGAGAAAGGATTGCAGCATTTAATGCTCCATTTATGGCAACTGTTGCAACAGGTATTCCTGGAGGCATTTGAGCAATGGCAAGTAAGGCATCAAGTCCATCCAAAGAGGCTTTAATTGGAACACCAATAACAGGAAGTGGAGTCATTGCAGCAATAACTCCTGGTAAATGAGCAGCCATTCCAGCTCCTGCAATAATAACTTCAATTCCTCTTTCTTGAGCCTCAGTGGCAAACTTCTCTACTTCTTTTGGAGTTCTGTGAGCTGAGAGTGCATTTACCTCAAAAGGAATTTCCATCTGGTCTAAAAATATTGCAGCAGCTTCCATTACGGAATAATCGCTGGTGCTTCCCATTATAATACTTACTCTTGGTTTCATTTTCCTGTCTCTTATTTATATTAATTATTTTGAGTTTCAAAAATACAACTTTCTATAAGATTGTCAAAATCTGATGGATTTATTCTTTAATTACCCTATAAGCTCTTTCTCCTTTAGGCATAAAAAGTTTAATAATATAAACTCCTTTATTCATTGGAGAAAAATCAAGAGTAGAGTTATTCTTCTTCACTTCTTTTGAATAAATTCTTTGACCTAAAACATTAAGGACCTCAAGTCTATCAATGTTTTCATCAGCTTCAATAGTTAAATCTTTAGTTAACGGATTAGGATAAATCTTAGCAGAAATATTAGAATTATTTACTTCACTAATTCCAAGATTACAATTATATGTCCCAGTTGTTGGAGGGATTTCAGTAAAATCAGGAAATGCTATTTTCCAATTCTTTAATAATGCGTTCTGTTTATTGGTAGCCATTACTATTGAATAATTAGAAGAAGAAGAGTCTCTTAAAGGGAAAACCAACCCTTCATAATTCTGTTGTCTTTCTTCTAAACTACAATAAAGTGAATCCAAAGAAGATGTAGAAAAGTTATTATCTTCTATGTGTACATAATCCAGATTTATCAACCCATTTAAATCCAAATTTGTCAATTGATTATTTGAACAATTTATTTCACGCAAATTTGATAGCCCACTTAGATTAAGATTTGTCAATAAATTTTCAGCACAATAAAATCTTTCCAAATTTATTAATCCATTCAGAACAATATTTTCCATAGAATTCAAATTACAAATTAGTGCTATCAGATTTGATAATCCAGTTAAATCAAGGCTTGTTAAAGAATTGTTAAAACAATATAGCATCTCTAAATTACTTAATCCTAATAAATCAAGGCTTGTTAAAGAATTGTTATAGCAATATAATATCTCTAAATTACTTAACCCAGATAAATCAAGACTTGTTAAAGAATTGTTAACACAAGACAACATTACTAAATTTGGCAAATGTCCTAAAATTAAATTTGAAATGGAATTACTATCACAATACACATTTTCCAAATTATTTAATCCACTTAGATCAAGACTTGTTAATGAATTTCCTCTACATGAAAATTCTATTAAGTTTGTCAATCTGCTTAAGTCAAGATTTGTTCGATTAGTATAATCACAAAATAAAGTCACTAATGCAGTATTTCCTGTTAAATCCATAGAAGAAAGATTATTGTAACTACATATTAAATAATATAAATCACTATTATGAGAAGCATCTATTAAGGTTAAATTATTCCCATTTCCATCACAACCAAAATAAGATACCTTTCCATATATTGTCATTGTATCTACTGCTGCAAAATATTGATGGTGTTCAAAATTATGATTATTTAAATCAACTAATGTATCTGTATTTCCACTCACAATACGAGCGAATTGATTTGAAGTATTAGATCCCAACTTTAATCTAATATTTTGCCCCGATTGAACATGAATGGTAATACTATAATTCGTATCTACATTTTGAGAATATAAATTTGTAAATCCCAATAGAGCTAAAATGAATAAATAAAATCTTATTATTAATCGTTTCATATCTTATATTATTGTTATTAAGTTAGAAAAATTAAGGTTAATTACTAAAGCTCAAAAATACAACTTTCTATAAGATTGTCAAAATCTGATGAATATTTTTAAAGATTTATTACCTTTGCAGATAGTTTTGTTTGGTAAAAAAATTAAAAAGGCAATAAGCAAAGCAATTAAATTGAATGATATGAAGAGGATAATTAAGTTCTTCCTTAGGAATATACCACGAAAATACTTACAAAAAGTAGTCTATTTTGCAACAAACAGCATAAAGGTTTTTTATCTTGGGAATAAAGTTGAGTGTTCTGTATGCAAAAAACATTATAGGAAGTTCCTCCCTTATGGATATGTTCACTCAAGAGAAAATGCACTTTGCCCAAACTGTTTGGCTTTGGAGCGTCATCGTTTGTTATGGCTATACCTTAAGGAGAGAACAGATATTTTTAAAAAAGATATTTCATTCCTACATATAGCTCCTGAACTTTGTTTTATTGAGAGTTTCCGTAAACAAAAGAACATTAAATACACCACTGCCGATTTGGAATCGCCTTGGGCTGATATTCATTTGAATGTGGAGGATATGCCTTTAGAAGACGAAAGTTATGACTTTGTTATGGCTAATCATATCTTAGAACATGTTGATAATTTGGATAAGGCTTTAAGTGAGATATACAGAGTGTTGAAAAAAGGAGGATTTGCAATATTACTATCTCCTATTAATCCAAAAAGAGAAACTACATACGAGGACAAAAACATAACCGATCCTTTTGAAAGAGAAAAACATTTTGGACAAAAGGACCATGTTCGTGAGTTTGGATTGGATTATGCTTCTGTTCTTAAAAAAGAAGGCATTGAAATTGTTGAGGATAGATTTATTGAAACTCTTGATAGGAAGAAAGTAATCCGTTACGCTTTAGCAAATCCTGATTGCTTAACAATTGAAAATTATATCTTTGTTGCGAAAAAATTATAATTAAGAGAAAAAAGGAAATGAAAATAACATTAATTGGTCCTGCACATCCATATAGAGGTGGACAAGCTTTGGTTGAGGCTTATTTACATAAAACTATTTCTGAAATTGGATACGATACAAATACTATATCATACAAGCTCCTATATCCTTCTATTTTATTTCCTGGCAAAACTCAATACGATAACTCAAAGCTAATCCCTTTTGAACATAAAAATAAAATAAAAAGGATAATCAACTCCATTAATCCAATTTCATGGTACAAAACCTTTAAGGAAATAAAGAAAGAGAAATCCGATTTAATTATAATTGTTTGGTGGATGCCTTTCTTTGGTCCTGCATTAGGAACAATAGCTTATTTGATTAAGAAGAAGTTGAAAAAAACCAAAGTATGTTTTTTGGTTGAGAATTACACATCTCATGAAGGTTGGTGGTTTGATAGATTTTTTTGTAAGCAGACCCTGAAATATGCAGACAGTTTTATTTGTGAATCTAATTACATAAACAAACAAATTAAGGTTGATTTCACAAACACTCCAATTTACGAAACCACACTATCTATTTACGATTGTTATAACTTGAATAAGTTTTCAAAGGAGTCAGCAAGAGAATTTTTAGGAATTAAAACAAAGAATGTTGTTCTTTTCTTTGGAATGATTCGTCCTTACAAAGGGTTGGATAAACTGATTGAAAGCTTTAAACACTTACTGGAAAAGAATCCTGATACTACTCTGTTAATTGTTGGGGAATGCTACGAGGATATTAAGAAATACGAAAAGATGATTTCTCAAAATGGAATTGGGGATAAAACAATTATGGTGAATAATTTTATTGACAATGAAGATATTGAGCCTTATTTTAAGGCATCCGACTTGGTTGCAATGCCTTATTATTCAGGAACACAAAGCGGAATTTTAATGATGGCTTATGGATTTAATATTCCTGTTGTTGTTACCGATGTTGGAGGAATTTCAGAGCTTGTTAAGGATAAAGAAACTGGAATAATTGTTAAGGATAATAAAGTTGAGAATTTCCTTCCTGCAATGGAAGAGATTTTGACAAATAAAGATATAATCCCATATTCTGAAAATATCTCTTCATTTGTTTATGGATTGGGCTATCAGAATTTAAAGAATATATTATCTCAAATATTGGAGAAATAAAATAATGAAGAACATTCTAATAATTAAAACTGCTGCAACTGGCGACGTAGTACGTACAACAACTCTTCTACATTGTTTTAAAGAAGATAAGGTTTGGTGGATTACTTCAAGAATTAATGTTGATATCTTGCCTAAAGAGCAAGAATGCCTTAAACATATTATTCCTATTGAGGATATATCTTCTTTTAACTTGATTAATGAGGTCATCTTCGATTTAGTTCTTTCATTGGATGATGACAAAGATAGTATAGATATAATAGATAAGATTAAATATCATAAACTAACTGGAGCATATAGAGATAAAGAAACAAATAAAATAACCTATACTCCTGATTCATCGCACTGGTTCGATTTGAGTTTGATTTCTCATTTTTCTAAAGATGAAGCCGACAAAAGGAAGTTTGAAGGGAGATTGAGTGTTCAAGCTCACCTCTTTAAAATGATAGGCGAGACTTTTACTAATCAAGAATATCTTATTTATGAAGGAGTTAAACCAAATCCAAACAAAAAATTAATTGGTATAGAAGCACGTTCAGGAGAGAGATGGCCAACAAAACGTTGGAATGGATATGAGGAATTTGCTGTAAAACTAAAGAAAGAAGGATTTGAGGTTGTTTTCTTTGAACAAAGAGATAATATTCATGACTATATTAAAGATATTTCAATTTGTGGATGTGTAATTTGTGGAGATACTTTAGGAATGCACTTAGCCTTAGCTCTTAAAATTCCAACAATAGCTCTATTTACTTGTACGAGTGCAAATGAAATACATGATTACTCTATTATGGAAAAAGTTGTTTCACCTTACTTATGGGATGCTTTTTTCAAAACCACTTATGTAGCTAAAGCAGTTGAGGCAATAACTCAAGAAATGGTTTGGGAAGCTTTTAAAAGAATATATAAATAATAATATGATAATTAGGTCTAAGGCTCCCTTGAGATTGGGATTGGCAGGAGGAGGAACAGATGTTTCACCATTCTCCGATATTTATGGAGGAAGCATTCTTAATGCAACAACATCTCTTTACGCCTATTGCGACATTATTCCAACTAATAATGGAGAAATAAACTTCTATCTTCAAGACAAGAATATCAAATACACCTATAAAAGCCAAAAAGAACTCCCCATTAATGGAGAAATTGACCTTCTGAAAGCAATTTATAATCGTATTATTAAAGACTTTGAGCTGGATGCTCTTTCTTTCGATATTCATACCTTTGTTGATGCTCCTGCCGGTTCAGGCTTAGGAACTTCATCAACTTTGGTAGTTACTATTATTGGAGCTTTCAGTGAATGGTTGGGCTTGCCTTTGGGAGAATATGATATTGCAAACTTAGCATATAGCATAGAAAGAGAAGACTTAAAGCTTGCAGGAGGCAAACAAGACCAATATGCAGCAACCTTTGGTGGATTTAACTTTATGGAGTTTTTTGCTGAAGGGAAAGTGATTGTTAATCCTTTAAGGGTTAGAGAAGAAACTTTAAATGAACTATCAAGAAACATTGTTTTATATTACACAGAAACCTCTCGCAACTCTTCCGATATTATTCAATTGCAACAAAAGAATGTTACCCAAAAGAATGTACAAAGCATTGAAGCTATGTACAAACTTAAGGAGCAAGCCATAATGATGAAAGAAGCTTTATTGAAGAATGATTTGGATGAGATAGGTAATATTTTGAATATTGGATGGGAGTATAAGAAACAAATGGCAAAGGGAATAACTACCCGACTATTTGAAGATGTTTATGCTTCTGCCCTTAAGGCTGGAGCAATTGGAGGCAAGATTTCTGGAGCAGGTGGTGGTGGTTATATATTCTTTTACTGCCCACAAAACACAAGATATAATGTTATTGAAGCTCTAAATAAGTTTGGTGGGAAGGTAAGGAGATTTGAATTTACCTTGTCGGGACTTAAAACTTGGAAGATAGATTAAATGATGATTAAAGAAGCAATAATTTTGGCAGGTGGACAAGGAACAAGGCTAAAGAGTGTTGTTTCCGATATTCCCAAGCCATTAGCTCCAATAAACAATACCCCTTTTCTAACCTATCTAATTCTCTTTCTAAAGCAAAAAGGGATAAAGCATATTATTCTTTCCGTTGGCTATCGTTGGGACATGATTAAAGAGATATATGGCAATAGTTTTGAGGGAATAAAAATATCCTATGCCGTTGAACAAACTCCACTTGGAACAGGAGGAGGAATTGCTTTAGCAATGGAGAAAACCAAAGAAGAAGATGTATTAATTCTTAATGGCGATTCTTTTATTGACTTTAACCTAAAGGCTTTTTATGAATTTCACAAATCTAAAAACGCAACAATTAGTTTTGTTCTTAAAGAGATGATAGATTTTGAAAGATATGGCAGTGTTGAGCTAAAGGATAATAAAATCACTGCTTTTTGTGAGAAGAGATTTATGAAAAAAGGATTAATTAATGCAGGAGTTTATTTAGCAAAAAGAGAGATATTTGAAGGATTAAACCTTGGAGATAAATTCTCATTTGAACAAGACTATTTAGAAAAGAAAGTAATGCAAGGACTATTCTTTGGCTACACAACAAAAGGTTATTTTATAGATATTGGCATACCAGAAGATTATAATAAGGCACAAATAGATTTTAAAGAAATATGGAAATAAATATTCCTCAAAGACAAAAAGGAGAAAAAGAGGTTTTAGTTAATGAAACAAACACAGCTAAGGCTTATGGCTCTGGGCTTATTGATGTTTTTGCAACTCCCGCAATGATAGCCCTAATGGAAAATACAGCACATTGCAGCATTCAAGACTTCCTGCCACAAGGGATGGTTACTGTTGGGATTGAAATTAATGTAAAGCATATTAAAGCAACCCCAATAGGTAAAACAGTCAAATGCTATTCTTCCCTTGAAAAAGTTGATGGTAAAAGATTATACTTCACAATTGAAGCCTTCGACCAAGAAGGAAAGATTGGAGAGGCTAATCATATTAGATATATAGTAGATGCTCTTAAGTTTGTTGAAAAGCTTAAATAGGTATTAGGATTAAATTGATATTGAGGGCGTTTGTCCTTATTAAAAAAAGAAAGAAAAATGGAACAGAAAGATTTTAAAATGGTAGCTAAAACAATGTTCGGATTGGAAGATGTTTTAGCAAATGAATTAGAGGCTTTAGGAGCAAAGAATGTTGAGAAACTTAACAGAGCAGTGAGTTTTGAGGGAGATATGAATATGCTATATAAGGCAAACTATCAGTTGAGAACAGCAATAACAATTCTTAAGCCTATTTATTCCTTTGAGGCAAACAGCGATAAAGAGCTTTACGACAATATCTATAAATATAAATGGGAGAAATTGATTAATGCCGATGGAGTACTTTCCATTGAACCATCTGTTTATAGTAGCATATTTACACATTCACTCTATGCCTCTCAAAAAACCAAAGACGCTATTTGCGACAGATTTAGAAGAATGTTTAATCAAAGACCAACCCTAACAAAAGAAAACCCAGACCTAATACTCAATCTACATATAAACGAAAATCAAGTAACCGTTTCACTAAATAGTAGTGGAGATAGCCTACACAGAAGAAACTACCGTCTAAGAGCAGAAATGGCACCAATCAATGAAGTGCTTGCAGCAGGACTAATACAACTATCAGGATGGAAAAGAGATTGCAATTTCTTTGACCCAATGTGTGGCTCTGGAACAATGGTAATTGAAGCAGCTATGTTTGCTTATAACATCCCAGCACAATACTATAGATATGATTTTGCCTTTAAAAAATGGGCAGACTTCTCAATGCCAGAATTTAGAAGAGTTAGAGATGAAGCCGATAAAGGAATAAAAGAATTTGACTATGAAATTTGGGGTTCAGATATCTCAGGCTCAGCCATCAAAACAGCCACAGAAAACATCAACAATGCAAAACTACATAAAGACATTCAACTCTTCCGCTCCGACATACAAGAGCAAGACCCACCAGAGGGCAAAACCCTAATCATAATGAACCCACCTTACGGACAAAGAATAGAAACCGATGACTTGTTTAACCTCTATGACATAATAGGAAGAGTATTCAAAAACAAATACTCAGGAAACACAGCTTGGTTAATAAGCTCAGATTTGGAAGCCTTCAAATACGTTGCCCTACGCCCATCACAAAAAATAACAGTATATAACTCAAACTTAGAATGTAAGTTCTGTAAATACGATATCTATGATGGAAGCAAAAAAGCGAAGAAACAACAAGGAAATCAAGAAGAGCAAGATTATCAAGAAGAGCAAGACTAACCCCTATCCTCTTTTCTACTTTGATAAACCTTTATAGAAGTGTAGATAGAACCTAAAGCTAATAGCAATCCAGTACCTGTTCCAATTGGAGCCCCTTGAGTTGGAGAAGTGTTAACATTATTCCCATGAGTTTGAGGAGGTGTAGGTTGAGAATTGGAAGTTAAGGAAATTGAAAGAAGGATTGAAAAGAGGATTATTTTAAGTTTTGGATTCATAGGAAATACATTTTAGGTTATGGATTTATGACTTAATTTTTACAATCTTATTTATGCTGTATATTTTGATTATTAAACTTTAGTATTTTTATATTAGAGGTTGATAATTTTTCTAATGTAAGTGTTATTTTGTGTTTGTATTTTTAAAAGGAATACTCCTTTTTGAGTTATTTTTATTGAATTGGAGTTGAAGCTTTTATTTATTTTTTGACCTTTCAAGTTAGATAATTCAAGACTCAATATTTTAGAGGAGGTAAAAACATATACTTCATCTTCGTATTGTTGAAGAGATATATTGTCATCTATAGTTTGTATTTCTTCATCTGATAATTGGTTTCTGTAGATTTTTAGTTGAAATTTATCTTCAGAATTTACTACATTAGAATAGAAACTATAAACACTATCTGTTTTAAAATTTATTAGTTCTATATTAGAGACCTTGTCAAAAAGAGAAATCTTATGATATTGGTCAATGGAATCAAAGTTTAATCTAATATTATAGTTATTCGCTGTTTTTGCAACAAATCCAATATCCAAAATCAAACTATCTTCAATTTGTGGAATTGAGTTTAAAGAGAATTTATCATTCCCATATTTAGAAAAAATTTCGGGACTTTGAGACCAACCACTTAGTTTTCTATTGTCATAATTAATATCATATACTAAACTTGCACTATCCGTAATTATAATATAAGTCTTGTCATTTCCATCATAGGAAGATACATTTAGGTTAATAACAGAGAAATCTTCAATATTTTTTGATTCAGAAGCAGTTCTATTTATTGTTAAGGAGTTATTTAAATTACCAACTTGAACCATAAAGCCTGCAAAAGGAGGGATAGAATCAGTTGGGAGCAATGCAAAGTAATTTGAGGTATTATTATCTAATAATGAAGGAAGGGAAACGTTTGTCCTTTGAAGTTGATTTAATTTAACGTAAAAAGGATATGGATTGCTGCATAAATGCCAACCTCTTTGAGTGTTTGGAGTGGATAAGGAGGCATTGCTTAAAAGCGAATATGAACTTTCATTATTTAATTCTCCGTAAAATTTCAATGATTTATCATTTTCATAACTAACTAAATATCCTCTTCCATCTACAAAGAAATCATCTGTATTTGAGGCATCCTGCCAATTCATCCATATACCTTCATTTCCATAATCTTCCTTCCAATAATATAAATCATCATTAGCAGATATATTAAAAAAGACATTCCCAATAGAGTCTTGTGTGCTTGAAGTAGTTTTAATTGGCAAACCATATAAATTCCAACCATTATCATTAGCAGTATAACCTTTAAAATAAGACTCAACAATAGTTTTATTCCATACATTCAAGTTCCCGTTATTGATAAATGATGCCTTTGTTTGGTTTAAAGTATCTTTAATAATCAGATTATAACATTCTGCATTAGTTCCATTATCAATTCTTAAGGTTTGATTATTAAGAATAATGGCATTATCAATTTTTGTTGGCTTTCTCTTAGACCAATTTGCATCATTCCAAGAGCCATTAGTTAGTCTTTGAGAATTAACACCTGTTTGAAATAAAATACTATTTGAATACACACTATCATTTCCATTAATAAATAATAATGTAGCCTCATAATAAGTATCCTCTTCAAGATTTTCCAAAATAAAAGAAGTGTCTGTATTGGATATATTCTCAATTTTCGCCAAACTATCAACATTACCATACGCATTACTCATAGTATGCTTTCCAAAATCAGCAAAATTAGTTGCATAAGTACTTCCCACACTTCCTATCTGTGTCCACTGCGAATTTAGTGTTGGAAAGCCAATTGTAGGATTAACCTTCACCCCTTTATTAACAATTGATTTACGCCTTAATGTAGTTTTATTTGTTCTAATTGTTGGATTATCTTGATTAGGATAACACCATCCTTTCGTACCTGGACTCTGCCCTAAACATCCAAATATATCAACATATTCTCCATTTTTCATTAAAGCAATTGCATCATCACCTGTATATACAAATTGACCTTTTAATATAGTATCTTTACAAAAAGCTCCTTCGTTTGAAACATTAATACTCTTTAATGATTCCATAACAACAAAACATTTATTAGGTTTTATCGTATCTAGAGATGATAATGGAGAAATTCTTGCATTTCCAGTAGCTAAATGATATTTTATTGAATAATCGCCCAAACAAATATCTCTTCCCGTTCCATTATAAATTTCTATCGCTCTATCATATGTCTCTGCAGTAGTATATTCGGAAATAAATAAATCATCTGCAAAAACATTTGCCCCATTGGATTTCTTTTTTAGAATAACTTTTCTATTTGAATTTGTATCTGTTGAAGAGAAATTAAGTTTTGCAGAATTTGGAGAAATATCACTTACATTATTAATTGTGGATTGATTAAGAGTTGTAAAAGAAATAGTATCTGTTCTCCCCTCAATAAAGCAATGATAAATAGTATTAGGTTTTAACGATGATATTTGTAATGAGCTTAAATTAGTAGTAAAAGGAGAAGAAGGAATTGGAGTTTTTGTAATATATGTATAAGAAACAGATAAATCATCGATAATTAAATTTTGAGAAGTATTTGAATAAAACCATAACTTGCAATTTGAATTGCCACTTGAAAAAATAGTATCATAAATCTTAGAAGAGTTATTAACTACCGTAACTACAGAGTATGTAGATGGAAAACTCCCTAAACTATCGGATTGATATATACTTAAATAATTTGCAGTTGAAGTAGAAGTATTTTTAATAGAAAACCTTAATCTATAGTTTCCTCCTGATTTAGATAAATCTATAAAAGGAGTAACTAAACCACTATTTGAAGAAAATGAACAGCTGTCCCCATTAGTATTAAAAAGATTTTTTCCTTTAAAGCCAGGTTTATTTGTATAAGAAGAAGGCAAATTAAAATATGCCGAATTAGCACTATAAAGATTAAAGCTATTTGTAATTAAGAAACGAGAGAAATTTTCAAAAAGGACAATTGTGTCTTCAGAAGATTTTGTAAAAACATGGATATTCAAATTCTCGCCTTCTGAATTAGGAAAAGAAATTAATGTAGAGTTATGAGTGGTGTTTGTTGATGTTAAGCTTTGAGAGAAAATACAATTTAGAAAGCCAAAAAAGAATATTAAAAAGAGAAATAATTTATTCATAAATATTGAATTTTTATTTTCAGCAAAAGTATTAATTTATTTTTAGATTACAAAATAAACACTAATATTTATCTTTTATTGGGTATAAGCTAAGATTAATTTATTCTATTTTTAGACAAATAAGGGTTATCAGATATATAGAAATTAAAACCTCGTTTGAGTAAATTAAAACGAAGGAAGAAAAAATTATTACTTGATTTCAGTAAATTAAAACAAGGTTTTAATTCATAACTTTTTTATTTTATACAAATCAAGTATTCATAAGGCAAAGCTTAGGTTGGTATCTTTATAGGTAATCATTTTTTCTCTTTTTTCTTGCAAGTGAAATAAATTTTGATATATCTTTGCAATATCAAAATGATATTATTAATTACTAAAAAATTATTGTAAAAATGGACACACAAGAAAAAGATTTTAAGGGTTTAAGGCTTTCGGGCTTTTTTATGATTCTTATCCAAATTATTATTATTGCAGCTATGATTTTCGTTGGGTATAGGTTTGAGAGCAACGAGGGTTTAGTTATTGCTTTGGAAATGGTATTATTTACAATACTAATTTTCTCTCTTATTGGATTTGTAATGATTGAGCCTAATGAGGCAAGGGTTATGATTTTCTTTGGAAAGTATAAGGGAACTTTAAAACAGAATGGGTTCTTCTGGGTTAATCCTTTCTATGTTAAGAAAAAACTTGTAATTAGAGCAAGAAATTTAGATATTGAACCAATTAAGGTTAATGATAAAAAGGGTAATCCTATTATGATTGGTCTTATCTTGGTTTGGAGGATTAAGGACACCTATAAGGTTATGTTTGATATTGACAACAAGACTGATGCTCAATCGAAGATGAATGAGAGAATGAATTCTTATCAACAGTTTGTTGCTATTCAGAGTGATGCTGCTTTAAGGAATATTGCTGGTCAGTTTGCTTATGATAATAATGAGATCGACGATGATATTACTTTGCGTTCTGGTGGCGAAGAGGTTAATGATAGGCTTGAAATGGAATTGAACAAAAGATTATTCCTTGCAGGTATTGAAGTTGTGGAGGCAAGAATTAATTATTTGGCTTATGCTCCTGAAATTGCTGCTGTTATGCTTCGTCGTCAACAGGCTTCTGCTATTATTGCTGCTCGTGAAAAGATTGTTGAAGGTGCTGTTTCTATGGTTAAGATGGCTTTGGATAAGCTCTCAACTGAAGAGATTGTTGAGCTTGATGATGATAAGAAGGCTGCAATGGTTAGCAATTTATTGGTAGTGCTTTGTGCTGATGAACAAGCTAAGCCGGTCGTTAATACAGGAACTCTTTATCAATAGGGTTTAGTTTAAGATTAAGGGAAAAAAGATAGTGTTATGGCAAGAGTACAATTGATTGAATTTAATGAAAAGCAATACCAGGAATCTTGGTGGAAATGGTTGGTTATGATTGGTACTCATTCTCCTAATACTTTGGATGAAACTCTTACTAAATTATCAAAGAAAGGAAAAATTGATGGCTAAGAAAGAACAGACTACTAAGACTTTTCTTTTGAGAATGGACGCTGAAACTATGGAAGCTATTGAAAAATGGGCTTCGGATGAGTTCAGAAGTGTTAATGGTCAAATATTATATATTATTGACAATGCATTAAAGAAAGAAAAAAGATTAAAAAAGAAATGATTTTTTTGAGGCAACTTACACATTAAGTTGCCTTTTTTATTACTTTTGTGCACTTTAGAAATATTTGTATAATCAAAACTATTTTCTTTTATGGAACAATTAGAATCTTTTTTCTCTGCTCTTAGTGGGTTTTTGTGGGGATGGCCAATGATTATTCTTCTTTTTGGCACTCATATTTTCATGACCATAAGATTAAGATTTCCTCAATTAAAAATCTTTAAAGCAATTAAGCTTTCTTTCACAAAGGACAAAAACTCAAAAGGGGATGTTTCTCAGTTTGGAGCTTTAATGACTGCTTTGGCTGCAACCATTGGTATTGGTAATATTATTGGTGTAGGAACTGCTGTTTCTTTGGGTGGTCCTGGAGCTGTTTTGTGGTGTTGGCTAACGGGAGTTTTGGGAATTGCAACAAAGTATTCAGAAGGTTTGCTCGCTGTTAAGTATAGAGAAAAGACTCAAGATGGGAGGATGTTAGGAGGCCCTATGTATGCTATTGAAAAGGGTTTAGGAATGAAATGGCTTGCTGTTTTGTTTTGCATTTTTACTGTTTTTGCTTCCTTTGGCATTGGTAATGGAGTTCAATCGAAAGCTATTGCAGATAGTTTATTTATATCTTATGATATTCCTCATTTTGCAACAGGAATTGTTGAAGTTGTGTTGGTTATCTTAGTTATTTTCTTTGGAGTGAAAGGGATTGCAAAGGTATGTGGAAGATTGGTTCCTTTTATGGCTATATTTTATATTCTTGGTTGTATTGCAATTTTAATTATGAACTGGCACTTCTTAGATGAAACAATTATTCTTATTGTAAAATCTGCTTTTTCTCCTCAAGCTGCAGGGGCAGGTTTTTTGGGAGGAACTATTATGATGGCTGCAAGATATGGTATTGCTCGTGGGCTTTTCTCCAATGAAAGTGGCTTAGGCTCTGCTCCAATTATTGCTGCTGCTGCTAAAACACGCAATAGTGTTCGTCAAGCATTGGTTTCTTCAACAGGTACTTTTTGGGATACAGTTGTTGTTTGTGCTCTTACTGGATTGGTTATTGTTAGTTCTGTTATTGCTTACCCCGATATTGATGCATCAAAGACTGCTCTTCTGACTCAAAAGGCATTTTCAAAATTGCCATATATTGGGAATCTCTTTTTAAATATTAGCATTATTACTTTTGCTTTCTCTACAATACTTGGATGGAGTTATTATGGTGAAAAAGCAATAGAATATTTAGGAGGCAAAAAGACAATAATATACTATAGATTAACTTGGGTCGTTATTGTTTTTATTGGAGCTGTTATCAATCTTGATTTGGTTTGGAATATTTCCGACACAATGAATGCATTAATGGCAATACCTAATTTGATTTCCGTGCTTTTGCTTTCAGGAGTAATTGTTAAAGAGACTAAAAAATATCTTTGGAGCAACAAATTAGATGAATACGATCCAAATTGCGAATTATAAATTATAGAACTTATAAAGAAATATGAATAAAAAAATAACTCTTTCAATTGCAATTGTATTCTTGCTTTCTCTTTTGCATTTTTCGTGCAATAAGAAAGAAGACAAGGATGTTAAAATAACAAAATATCAGGTTAAGGAAAACTACTATATGCCAAATATTTTTGGTTTAAGTGGGTACAACATTAAAGACACTATTAATGATATTTATGGAGGATTGCTTTTCCCATTAACCAAAATTAAAGAGAATGATGTAAATGTTAAACCTATAGAAAAGAATATTGGTTCTCAGATGCAGATTTTTGTAAATGAAATCAAGAAAAGAAATTCTAAAGGCAAGATAGAAGGGAAAAATTATATTGAAATTCGTCCTACTTATTTTATCCTTTATGATGATTATATGTATAGTTGTTTGATTAAGAAAACCACTTGTTTTGCAAGCGAAGATACAATTAAGGACTACTACACCATTCTATATAATTATAGAGAAGATGTAGTGCTTGGATTTGAGGATATTTTCTTAGTTGGGGATTCTAATTTCTCTTCCTTTATTTCTCTTTTCCCAAAAGATATTTCAATAAAAAATATTGAGCAGTTAAAGAAAACAGATTTTAATATTGAAACAGATTCTATTTCTTTTAATGTTAATCAAGACAAAGCCGAAAATCAATTTATAAAAAAACAATTTAGACAAAGCATAGAAACTCTACGCCCTTATTTCAAAAACAAAAATCAATTCAAAAAAGGTAAAAAATAGTCTTTCCCCTTTAGTTGTTTGGAGGTAAATAATGAAAAAGAAAACTAAGAAAAGATTGAGAAGATGGTTATTAGCTATTGGAGTAGTTCTAATACTATCTTTCCTTGCTTATTTCTTCTATAATAACATTAAGGATTATTACAAAAGCTATTATGAATGTGAAGGGGTAAATATTGATAATAAAAAATATACTGTATTTGGTATTGATGTTTCTTCTCATCAAGATGAAATTGATTGGGAGAAAGTTGAAGAAGATGGTATTGAGTTTGCATATATTAAGGCTACCGAAGGAATTGACTTTGTTGATAAGAGATATAAGACAAATTATCTTAAAGCTAAGGAGAATGGAATTTTGGTTGGAGCATATCATTTCTTCCGTTTTGGAACTTCAGGAAAAGAACAAGCACAGAACTTTATTAATCAAGTTTCTATTGAAAACTTAGACCTTCCTCCTGTTTTGGATGTTGAGCGTCATGGGAATTATTTATCTTTTTCAAAGGTTGATCAAATTAGAATTGAAATCAAAAACTATTTAAATGAGATTGAAAAAAACTATTTCATTAAACCCATAATCTATACTAATATAGAAGGATATCAAGACTATATTAAAGGACATTTTGACGATTATGAAATTTGGATTTGTAGAATTTGCTCGGAGCCAGACAATAATCATTGGACTTTTTGGCAATATTCGCATAAGGGAAAGGTTGATGGAATTGACGGAAAGGTTGATTTGAATACATTTAATGGAGATATAGAAGATTTTATTGAATACGTTAATCAATATAAAGAATTACAAAGATGAAAGCATTAATAATAGACTCAGCCCATAAGGTACTAATAGACAACTTGAAGGAAGCTGGAATTGAAGTTATTCATAAGCCAAATTACCAAAGAGAAGATATATTAAGAGAAATTGGAGATTATGAGGTTGTTGTTATCAGAAGCAAGATTGTAATTGATAGAGAGGTTATAGACAAGGCTGTTAAATTGAAATGTATTGCTCGAGTTGGTGCTGGAATGGATGCAATTGATATTGATTATGCCGAAAATAAAGGTATTAAATGTCTGAATTCTCCTGAAGGAAATCGTGATGCAGTTGGAGAACACGCCTTGGGTATGCTTTTATGTCTTTTCAATAAGCTTTCAATTGCAGACCATCAGGTAAGAAAAGGTATTTGGAGAAGAGAAGACAATAGGGGTTTGGAAATTAAAGGGAAGACAATTGGGCTAATTGGATATGGAAATATGGGAAATTCTTTTGCTCAAAGACTAATGGGTTTTGACTGTAGAACAATAGCCTACGATAAATACAAAACAAATTACTCCAATCAATATGCTCATGAAGTTTCACTTGAAACAATATTCAAGGAATCGGATATTCTTTCTCTTCACGTTCCACTTACAGAAGAAACAAAATATATGGTAGAAAAGGATTTTCTTTCAAAATTCCAAAAGCCAATATATTTAATAAATACTGCAAGAGGAAAGGTTGTTAAGACAAAGGATTTGGTTGATAAACTAAAGGAAGGGAAGGTGTTGGGAGTTTGTTTAGATGTTTTGGAATATGAAGCCTTTAGTTCAGAGTTATGTGCAGAGAATAATATTCCTCAAGACTTAATTGAACTACTTCAAATGCCAAATGCAGTCTTTTCTCCTCATGTTGCAGGTTGGACAGTGGAATCATATTATAAACTTGCTTTTTACCTATCTCAAAAGATAATTCAAGCCCTTAAAGGGGTAGAATAATTTACCCTTTTTCTAAGTAAAAAAATCATACTCTTTTTTTAATGGAGTAAAATCAAGCTTTAATCCAATTATAATAAGGATTTGATGAAGTTTAAACTTTGTTTTGATGAAGGCGAAATGCCATTTCGTTTCAATGAAATGCCATTTCACTTATACCCAAATGGCATTTCGCCACAACGAAATGGCATTTCGTTTTACTAAAACAAGGATTAAGGCTCGTCTTTTCTTCTTTTTGAGTCCGAAAAAGCTTTATTAAAATTTATGGAAGAGGGTTCTAAAAGAAAAAGGTTTAACAATAAATCTATATCAAAGACATATCGTTAAACCCTATTTTTATTTTTTTGCGGAGAGTAAGAGATTCGAACTCTTGAAAGCCTTTTGAGCTTTACGCACTTTCCAGGCGCGCTCCTTCAACCACTCGGACAACTCTCCGTTTTATTGTAATATTAAGACCTAATAAACTACTTTAGATTTTTCTATTCTTGGTCTTCTTTCTTATCCTCTAACTCAATCTTTTTTTCGTTTGAGGGTGCAAAAATAGGTAAATTTACTTTCATAAATGTATTTGGAAGTGAAGTTTCTATTTTTAATCTCTTTCCTGTTGCAGGATGTTGAAGTTCTATTTTAGTAAGATATAGTTTCAACCAATTAGCAGATAATTGCTTAACTCCAAAACGAGAATCTCCAACAATCGTATTCCCAATATGACTTAAAATAAAACGAATTTGTAAAGGGAAATAGGTTTCAGGATTAATAACTAAATGGGTATAGTGTTCGTAGTTCTCGACTGTGGAATACTTAATAACACATAGCTCTGCTCCTTCAGTTTGAGGCTTTTCAAGAAATATTCTATTCTTGCTTCCTCTTTTTAGCCAAAGATTTAACTTATCATTCTTATGTTTTGGTTTGCCAGCAACAATTGCATTATACTCTCTTTTTGAAAGATGAAAATTTCTCTTTAGTATTTCTTGAGCTTTCTTCGTTTTGGCAAATATGCAAATTCCTGCTTCATCGCCTTGTGGTTCATGAACAATAAATAAATTTTGTCTTATCCCCCATTTTCTCTTAACATAACTTTTGGTTAAAGCATATAGAGATTTTACTTTCTCATTAGGGCTTGCGTCAACATTTACTCCAGAGGGTTTAATTACTGCAATAAGGTATTCATCCTCATAAAGAATTGGCACATCTGTTTTTTCTCTTGCAATATGGCTTCCTCCCGAATATTTGGTGTATTCAACCGATTCTCCTTTTCCCACAATATATTCAGGACTTTTAATAATGGCTTCCTTGTGTGAGATTGAACCATAAATTATTATCTTCTTAGCCTTTGAAACAGATACTTCGGGGAAGGTTTCCAAAATCAAATTAAGTAAAGATATATTCTCTTTTGCTGTAATTTTCATCAATAAAAATATTATAATTTGCAAAAGTACGGTTTTTATTTTAATTTCGCAGCTTGTTACTAAAATAGAATAATATGTCTATATCAATACAAAACCTTACTAAGCTTTATAATGAGCAAAAGGCTTTAGAAAATGTTTCATTAGAAATAAACAAAGGAGAAATTGTTGGCCTTTTAGGTCCAAATGGTGCTGGGAAAAGCACAATGATGAAAATAATCACTTGTTTTATACCTCCAACAAAAGGAAGTGTGAAGGTGTGTGGATATGATATTTTTGACAATCCAATGGATGTTAGAAAGAAAATTGGTTACCTTCCTGAGCATAATCCGCTTTATTTGGATATGTATGTTAGAGAGTTTCTTGATTTCGTTGCAGGAGTTCATGGTTTGGGAAAACAAAAGAAGGAAAGAATAGAACAAATGGTTGAGATGACTGGACTAACAAAGGAAGTGAACAAAAAAATTGGTACTCTTTCAAAGGGATATCGCCAAAGAGTTGGGATTGCTCAAGCAATGATTCACGACCCTGAAGTTTTAATTCTCGATGAACCAACTTCTGGCTTAGACCCCAACCAATTGGTTGAGGTTAGAGATTTAATTAAAAATGCAGGTAAAGATAAAACTGTTTTATTATCCACTCACATCATGCAAGAGGTTGAAGCTGTTTGTGATAGGACAATAATCATTAATAACGGACAAGTTGTTGCAGATGACAATACCAAACATTTAGCCTCTGGACAAAGTCTTGAAACAATCTTTAGAAAGATAACTCAGGGTATTTAATAGACAAAGGCTTTAAGTCTCTCTATTAGTATCCTTTTGGATATATAAAATAATAAAAATCAAGATAAAAACTTCCTTAACTCAAATATTAATTCTAACTTTGCAATTCAATTCGTAATTGAAAAAATTAATAATATCTATTAATCAAATAAATCAAAATTGAAATGGTAAAGATAGCAATCAATGGATTTGGACGTATCGGAAGGATTTCTTTCAGAAACATTCAATCTAAAAACAACTTGGAAGTTGTTGCAATTAACGACTTAACAGATGCACAAACCCTTGCACATTTATTAAAATACGATTCTGTTCATGGTCGTTTTAATGGAGAGGTTTACGCTGAAGGGGAATTCCTTGTAGTAAACGGAAAGAAGATTAGAGTCTTTGCAGAAAAAGATCCTGAAAATCTTCCTTGGGGAGAGTTAGGAATTGACATAGTTATTGAGTCAACTGGTATTTTCCGCAATAAAGAAAAAATGGGAAAACATATAAAAGCAGGAGCAAAGAAAGTTATTTTAACTGTTCCAGCTGATAAGGCAGAAGATGTTGATGCAACAGTGGTTTTAGGAGTAAATGATAATATTCTTACAAAAGAAATGACTTGTATTTCTAACGCTTCTTGTACAACTAACTGTTTAGCTCCAGTTGCAAAAATTCTTAACGATAAATTTGGAGTTAAAAGAGGTTTAATGAACACTGTTCACTCTTATACTAACGACCAACAAATATTAGATCTTCCTCACAAAGATCTTCGTAGAGCAAGAGCAGCAGCAGTTTCAATCATCCCAACTTCAACAGGTGCAGCAAAGGCTGTAGGTTTAGTTATTCCTGAATTGAAAGGAAAACTTGACGGTTTATCAATGAGAGTTCCAACTCCAGATGGTTCTGTTGTTGACTTAACAGTTGAACTTGAAAAAACTGTAACTAAAGAAGAAATCAATGCAGCTATGAAAGAAGCAGCTCAAGGACCTATGAAAGGTATTTTAGAATACACTGAAGATCCAATTGTAAGCTGCGACATTGTTGGAAATCCTCACTCATCTATCTTCGATTCAAAACTTACAATGGTTCTTGAAGGAAACATGGTGAAAGTTGTTTCATGGTATGACAACGAAAACGGATACTCTAACAGAGTTTGCGATTTGGCTGAAAGATTAGCAAAACTAATCTAATCCTTTCTCGGAAAATTAAACAACCATAATAATTGGAATGGGAGCAATACTTAATTGTGTTGTTCCCATTTTTTTGTGTAATTTAATAAAGGAGGTTTTAAATATTATTTCTTCAAGAATTAATTATATTACAATAAAAGACCATTATTTGTAGTTGTTAATTATAAACTAAACATAAAAAAGAAATGAAAACAGATTTAGAAATTGCACATGAATATTCAATGTTACATATAAAAGAAATTGCTTCAAAACTAAATATACACAAAGAAGATATTGAATATTATGGTAAATATAAGGCTAAATTGCCTTTAAGACTTATAGATGAAGAAAAAATAAAAAATTCCAAATTAGTTTTGGTAACAGCCATAACTCCAACTCCTGCAGGAGAAGGGAAAACAACAGTATCAATTGGTCTTTCAATGGCTTTAAATGCTATTGGTAAAAAGACAACAGTTGTTCTTCGTGAGCCTTCTCTTGGTCCAGTGTTTGGGGTAAAAGGTGGAGCAACTGGTGGTGGATACTCTCAAGTTGTGCCTATGGAAGATATTAACCTTCATTTTACAGGTGACTTTGCTGCCATTGAAAAGGCTCATAACTTGCTTTCAGCAATAATTAATAATAATGTTCAAAGCAAGAAAAACAATCTTTGTATAGACCCAAGAACAATACGCTGGCCAATGGTAATGGATATGAATGACCGCTCTCTAAGACACATAGTTATTGGAATGGGAGGAAGTGCAAATGGTGTTGTTCGTGAAAGTGGATTTAAGATTACAGCAGCCTCTGAGGTTATGGCAATTCTTTGTATGAGTTCAAATCTTAATGACCTTAAAGAAAGATTAGGGAATATATTTATTGGATACACCTACGAGAAAAAGCCAATTTTTGCAAGAGATTTGAAAGTACATGGAGCTATGGCGGCCTTGTTGAAAGATGCAATAAAACCTAATTTGGTTCAAACAACAGAAGGAACACCTGCCATCATTCATGGAGGACCTTTTGCAAATATTGCACAAGGAACAAATACAATAATTGGAACTAAAATGGGGATGAGCTTTTCTGATATTGTTGTAACAGAAGCTGGTTTTGGTGCCGACTTAGGTGCAGAAAAGTTTATAGACATCAAGTGTAGAGAGTCAGGTCTTAGACCAGATGCAATAGTTTTGGTTGCAACAATTCGAGCTTTGCGTTATCACGGAGGAGTTAGCGTAAAGCAAATTGGAGAGCAAAATCTTGAAGCAGTGAAGAAAGGCATTGAGAATCTTGAAAAACACATTGAAAACATTAAACTCTTTGGACTTACTCCAATTGTTGCAATTAACAAATTTGCCAATGATTCACAAGAAGAAATAGATTTTATTAAAGAATCATGTAAATCATCAGGAGTAAAAGTTTTTGATTTAGAGGTTTGGGCAAAAGGCTCTCAAGGAGCAATTGAAATTGCAAAAGAAATTGAGAAAAACATTCAAACAAAAGTAGAAGTGAATTTCCTATATGATAAAGAAGCTTCAATTGAGGATAAGGTAACAACAATTGCCATGCAACTCTATGGAGCTAAAAAAGTTGAATTTTCTTCAAAGGCATCTTCAGAAATAAAGAATATAAATGAATTAGGACTTTCTTCATTGCCAATATGTATGGCAAAAACTCAAAAATCAATTTCTGATGACCCTAATCTTAGAGCAAGACCAAAAGACTTTACATTTAAGGTTAGAGATGTTGAAATTTCTTCAGGAGCAGGATTTATTATCCCAATTGCAGGAGAGATGATGCTAATGCCAGGACTCCCAGAAATCCCTTCATCAGAAAATATAGACATTGATAATGAAGGAAACATCGTTGGACTTTTCTAAAAAATGATTTCATATAAACAAAAAGAATAGGGGTAAACAAAAAATCTACCCCTATTTTCTTTATAAATAGACCTTATTTTATTGAACAATAAGTTTCTTAGTCTGATTAGTACTATCATTAATAATCCTAATAGAATAAACCCCCTTACCATAACTACTTAAATCAATATCCAATTCATTCTTTCCTTGATTTAACTTATGCTTTTGAATAATCCTACCAATCATATCATAAACCAAAACCTCAGCATCAGAGTTTAATCCTTCAATTTCCAATTTTGCTTTATTATTAGTTGGGTTTGGATATAGTTTTGTTGAGATATATGGTTGTTCAATGTTTTCTATATTAAGATATGTCTTACAGTTAATATTACTGAGTTCACTTTCGCAATCTCCATTTATTGATTTTACCTTGTAGCAATAGGGTTGTTCATGAATTAGATCATAATCTAAATAAATTGGTTGTGTTACATTAGCAATTAAACTATCATCACGATAAATTTCATAACTTATTCCATTACTTTGCCATGTTATTTCAAAGAAGTTTGAAATTTGATTAATAGTTAAATTTGAAGGTGGATTTGGAGTTGAATTAACTATAAGATATAACTTTATTATACTATCGCATCCATTGATAGTGTTGTGATTTTGAGTGTATAGTCCTATTGTGTCAGCAATAAAATTAAAACCATAATTATTATATGTTTGTCCTTTACAAATTGTGTCGTAATGATTTGTTTGATAAGTTGGATTAAGTATTAAATTTAATATAATACTATCACAACCACTAACTATATTATAAACGCCAGCAGAATCAATATTTGCACCATAATTTGTATAAATATCTCCCTCACAAATTGACGCATTAATATACTGAGGGATCCTTATTCCAACATAATTAGTAAATTCACTCCAATGCAAAGCAGATTGATAACTTGAAATAGAATTACATGGGACATAAACAGGGATATTTTTGTTTACACCATAAAAACTATTGCTTTCAGCAGTTGGTGGTATTGCAGCGTTGCAAGTTATAGATGTTAGAGCTGAACATCCGTTAAAGAACCAACTACCAATTGAATTTATTGAAGAGGAAATTGTAACGGAGATTAATCCTGTGCAAGATGAAAAAATGCCATAACCAATTGAGGTAACAGAGTTTGGAATTATCATTGAGGATAGTGAACTGCAGGCATAAAAAGCAGAACTACCAATTGAAGTAACAGAGTTTGGAATTATTAATGAAGCTAAATTACTACATTCAGAAAAAGAAGAATATTCAAATGATGTTACTGAATAAGGAATTATTAATGAAGTTAAAGTTGCGCATTTTCGAAAAGTATACATTCCAATAGAAGTAACTTTATAGTAATTACCATTATATTGCACTGAATCTGGAATTGAAACAGAACCAGAATACTCATTTATAAAACTATCATTATAATCTCCTTTAAATGTTACGGCAACACTAAAGGGAGCAGTTGATGATGTGATATTATAATAGATTGTATCTCCATTATTAATTGCTGAAAAGTCATGAGCTTTTGCATTTAAAGTTAATGCAGTTAGTATTGTAAATAAAATTAGTATTGTTTTATTCATGATATAAGAATTAATTGATAAATGTTGATTCAAAATTACAATTAATTTGAACACTGCAAACTTACAAAAACTAATTGTATAAAAAAAGATTTAAAGAAAAAACCAAATATTCTTTCTTTATTACCATATATTTTATGATGAGAAATTAAAACCTCGTTTCAGGAAATTAAAACGAAGAAAGAAAAAATTAAAACTTGACTTTAATAAATTATTACTTGATTTGCGGTAAAATGAAATAAGGACTTAGAAAAAACATCAATCATAATTGAAAATATGTCCCTTATATTTAAAAATATATCCCTTATATTTGTAAATATGTCCTTTATATTTTTATTTATGTCCCTTATATTTTTGATTATATCCCTTGTTTTTTTCTTTATGATTGATGTTTTTTGAGAATTGAGGAATAGTTGTTTAGAGGCTGAGAGGTTGAGTTGTTTTGTTTAAGGACTCTAAGGAGTATAAGGACATTAAGGTCTTTAATCTCTTTAAAGTCCTTACAGGAAATAATCCTAAATCATCGGTTTACCGCTTGCCATAGCAAGAATCCTTTAATCCTCTAAATCCTGATTCTGACATATGTGAAAATTAAAAAAATACCACTCAGTTTCCTGGGTGGTATTTTTATTTATTTTAAGATTTCTTATCTTAGTTTGTTCTGCCTGGATAAACTTTTAATGCTTCTTCCAAACATTTAGCAGCTGCTTTAATATCATCAATACATAGGCAATATGTAATACGCGCTTGTGTCCTTCCTTTTTCAGGGTCTGAATAGAATCCTGTTGCTGGGGCTAACATTACTGTTGCTCCATTATATGAGAAGTCTTCTAATAGCCATTTACAGAATTTGTCGCTGTCATCAATTGGCATTTGAATCATTGTGTAGAAAGCTCCTTTTGGCATTGGGCAGAAACATCCAGGGATATTGTTAATTGCTTCAATTAAAACTCCTCTACGTTTTGTGTATTCTGCACTTACTTCTGTAAAATAAGAATCTGGTGTGTCAATTGCTGCTTCGCCAAATATTTGTCCAAAATATGGTGGGCAAAGTCTTGCTTGAGCCATACGCATTGCTGCTCCCATTACTTCTTTATTCTTACTAACAATACATCCAACTCTTGCTCCACATGCACTGTAGCGTTTTGAAACGGAGTCAAGCAATACTACGTTTTCTTCTAAGCCTTTTAGGTTCATTACTGAGTGATGTTCTGCTCCATCGTAGCAAAATTCTCTATAAACTTCATCAGCAAAAAGATAAAGGTCATATTTCTTAGCTAATTTTCCTAATACCTCAAGTTCTTCTTGTGAATAAAGATAACCTGTTGGGTTGTTAGGATTACAAACCATTATGGCTTTTGTTTTAGGTGTAATTGCTTTTTCAAAATCTTCAATTGGAGGAAGAGCAAATCCGTTTTCAATGTAGGAAGGGATTGTTTTGATTACTACATTACTTTGTATCGCAAAAGAGTTATAGTTTGTGTAGTAAGGTTCTGGAATAATTATTTCTTCTCCTTCGTTTAAGCAAACAGAAAAAGCAAATTGAAGAGCTTCTGAACCTCCATTAGTAATTATAATGTCATCTTCGGTAACATTAATTTTATTCTTTTGGTAATAACCTGCTAATTTCTTTCTGTAGGAAAGATTTCCAGCTGAATTAGTATATTCAACTATTGGCATATCAGCATTTTTAAGAGCATCAATAGCTCCTTTTGGAGTTAGGATGTCTGGTTGACCAATGTTAAGGTGATAGATTTTTATTCCTCTTTCTTTTGCTGCATCTGCAAAAGGTACCAGCTTTCTAATAGCCGAAGCAGGTAATATCTTACCTTTATGCGATATTTGTGGCATAATAAAATTCTTTTAATTTATGTTTTTGTTTGTTAAGTTTATCTGAGGTTTAGTTGAGAACTTTTCCTTTAATTCTTAGAACAACTCTATTTTCTCTTGCATTTGACTCAACTGTTACAGTTTTGTTGATTGGACCAGGGTTTGCAGTATTATATTTTACTCTAATGGAAGCACTTTGACCAGGCATTAATGGTTCTCTTGACCATGCTGGAACTGTACATCCACAAGATGAACGAACATTTGAAAGGATTAATGGAATTTTTCCTGTGTTCTTGTAAGAAAATGTTGTTTCTCCATTTCCATTCTTAGGAACATCACCGTAATCGTGTTCTATTTTTTCAAAAGTAATTTCAGCTTGTGAGCCTACTTGGTTTTTGTTAGGAGTAGATGGTTTATTGTTTTGAGCCAAAACTCCAAATGAAACTCCAAAAACAAGGAGTGTTAATAAAACTAACTTTTTCATTTTCATTTATATTTTTAATTTGTGTTTATTTATTTTGCTTTAGCTAAAACCTTGCCCGTTAGAATTAAAACAATTCTGCTTTGGCTTTGGTCATTAGTTGAAACAGTTATACTTCTTTTAATATCTCCTATTATATTAGTGTTGTATGCAACTTTTATTGTTCCTTTTTGGTTTGGCATTATTGGATCTTTTGACCATTTAACTAACATACATCCACATGAGGAAACAATATTACTTATTACAAGAGGACTCTTTCCTTCATTCTTAAAATTAAAATCTACCTCTCCATCTTCTCCAGCAAAAATTAGGCCATAGTCATGAGAAGTTGTTTCAAAAGTTATTTTAGGTTGAGAATTTACTTTGTTTTTTTGAGCATTAGCACTAATTGATATAACAACCAAAAAGCAAAAAAAGTAAACAATCAAACTATAATTTAAACATTTTTTAATCAACCTCTTCATATTTTTTATTCCCATAACTAAAGTGCAAAGTTAAGTAATATTTTGAACCCTTTAAAAAGTATTTGAAATAATTTTTATCTTTGCACTCAAGCAAATAACAAAATTTGTCAACTAAATTCTTTTTTAATATGGAGTATTTCGCACACCCAACTGCAATTATAGACGAAGGTTGCACCATTGGTTCAGGTACAAAAATATGGCATTTTTCTCATATTATGATAGGAGCAACCCTTGGAGAAAGATGTAATATTGGACAAAATGTTGTAGTTTCCCCAGAGGTAGTTTTGGGAAATAATGTTAAGGTTCAAAACAATGTTTCTATTTACACTGGAGTTATTTGTGAGGATGATGTATTCTTAGGACCTTCATGTGTTTTCACAAACATAACAAACCCACGTTCTGCCGTTAATCGTAAAGACCAATATGCCAAAACAATTGTAGGCAAAGGAGCTTCCATTGGGGCTAATTCAACAATAGTTTGTGGACATAATATTGGAAAGTATGCTTTTATTGGAGCTGGAGCAGTTGTTACAAAAACCATTCCTGAGTATGCTTTAGTGGTCGGAAATCCAGCAAAGCAAATTGGTTGGATGAGTGAATTTGGTCAAAAACTTCATTTTAATGAAGAGCAAATTGCTGTTTGTCCAGAATCTTCTCAAGAGTATAAGTTAATAGACAATAGAGTTATAAGAATAAAATAAGATATGAAAAAATTTGGACTTATTGGAGTTGCAGGATATATTGCACCTCGCCATTTAAGAGCAATTAAAGACACAAATAATAATCTAGTTGTTGCTCTTGATAAATCAGATACGGTAGGACTAATTGATTCCTATTTCCCAAACTGTTCTTTCTACACAGAGTTTGAAAGATTTGACAGATTTGTTGAAAAGATAAAACATACAGACCAAAAACTTGACTATGTTTCTGTTTGCACTCCCAACTATCTTCACGATTCTCATATACGTTTTGGATTGCGTGCAGGAGCTGATGTGATTTGTGAAAAGCCTCTTGTTCTAAATCCATGGAATATTGACGCTCTAGAAAGCATGCAAAAAGAAACAGGTAAGAAAGTATATAATATTCTTCAACTTCGTCTTCACGATGCCATTATTAAATGGAAGAAACAAATTGATGAAGGACCAAAGGATAAGATATATGATGTAGACTTAACCTATATAACTTCAAGAGGAACTTGGTACTACACTTCTTGGAAGGGTGTTACTGAAAAATCGGGAGGCGTTGCAACCAATATTGGAGTTCATTTCTATGATATGCTCTCTTGGATATTTGGAGAGGTGAAGGAAAACATAGTTCACATTTACCAACACGACAGAGTTGGAGGTTTTTTGCAGTTTGAAAGAGCTAGAGTTAGATATTTTATGAGTATTAATGCAGATACCTTACCTAAGGAATGTATTGAAGCGGGCAAAAGAACTTATCGTAAAATTGAAATGGAAGGAACTGAAATTGAATTTAGCGAAGGTTTCACTGAACTTCACACTCTAAGTTATAAGAATATTTTAGCAGGTAATGGATTTGGGCTTGAAGATGCAAGAAATTGTATTCAAATAGTTCACGACATAAGAAACGCAACTCCTGGTGGACTTAAAGGTGACTATCACCCTCTTTGCAAACTACCATTGGTTAAACATCCATTCAAAATCTAAACTCAATGATAGAGATAGAGAATGCAAGTTCTTTAATCGAGCAATTTGAAAAAATATATAAAAGGAAGGTCTATCGCTTTCCTTTTAATTTTATTGGTAAAAAGGAATTTGCTCTTTTAATGGTTAAGTGCAATAATACTTATATTTCTCTTCCCTATCTATCTCAAGGAATTGTTGAAACCAATCCTCCAAAATTTGACTTTCAAACCCTTTCCAATAATTGGCAAATAAGAGATACAATTGCTCACTCAGACTTTATTTATTCAGATAAAGTAAATTTTGAGATAGACCTTCAACAAGGATATTTTTATACCTCAGACATTAGAAGGAAAATAAGAAAAGCTCAATTGAATGGAGTTATTATAAAGCAGGGAGTTGATAAGAATTTAATAAATGATTTCTATAAGGTTTATACTAAAAGAATGCACCAAAAAGGAGTTCCTGCAATATACAAAAGACAAATAATTAGAAAGATAAATTCAAATTCCACAATTCTATTTGTTGCCTATAAAGATAATAAACCAATAGGGAGTGCAAGCATAGATAAGATTACTGACTTCTATTTTGAAAATAATATTTTTGCAACTCTTTCCTCTGAGAATAAAAACTACACTTCCTACCTGCTTCATTATTCAATGATAAATTACTGCAAAGAAAATAATGCAAAAACTTATTCTTTTGGAAGATGTACAAAGGATAGTTCAGTTTATAATTTCAAGAAACATTTCAAAGCAAAGGAAATCCCTCTTTATTGGTCATCTTCTCACAAAACTACTTCAATACGAAACAATAAATGGTTCTTTTCCCTTTGGAAATGTCTGCCTTATAGACTAACTATCCTACTTGGAGGATTAATTCACGAAAGAATCTACTAATTATAAATTATCTTGTTTTCTTATATAAAGAAGAATGACAAATGAATTTGGAATCCTTTCCAACGATAATTTGCATCATTCCTCATTTTCTGCATTCCGAAATTATAAATACCTCCAATTGACCATTTATGATTAAGGTCGTAGCCCAATCCTAACTGAAAGCCAATATCTAAAGGTTGATAATGGTCATTAGAGAAAGTATTTATTGTTGCACTACCATAAAAAGTTGAATCTGTTGGACTCCTTAGGTCAACAAAATCTGATTTCCCTCCAATGCCATAGGTGAAATAGGGAGAAGCAGAGATATATAATCCACTTCCAGTCCTATCATCTCCAAACTTAATTAATAGTCCTAAAACTCCTTCAAGCATATAAGCATTTACATCTACTTTTTCATAATTAGGAATTTCGGATTGAAAACCTTTGTTGAGAAAAGAAAGAGAAGGTTGGAAATATAGATTATATACCAATCTTTTTTCTGCAACAAATCCAGCTTTCCAACCAAATTTGTAGCTAACTCCTTGTTTGAGGGTCGTATTATCGTAGCTTAAACCAGCTCTTAAGCCATATTTCCATGGCTCTTTTGATGATTGAACATTACTTTTGTAGGGTTGAGCATTAAGATTGTTTGAATTAATCCCTATAAAGAATAATACCAAAGCAAGGCTAAAAGCCTTAAATAGATAATTTGATTTGTTTATATTATTTTTTCTCATTGCCTTCTAATTGAAAAATTGATTTAATAAGATTTTCTCCAGCTCCAATTCTATATCCTTCAGAAAGAAAAACTATATCTCCTTCTTTAGTTATTAAAAGAAGAATTGGGAGGTTGTCTTTAAGTCCTTTTTGTGTTGATTTAATAACTTGAGATAGGATTTTATTATTATTATCTATTGCAAAAAGTGATTGTTTTGGTAGTTTGGTATATTTATTTACTGAGAAATCATTGCTAATCTTATCATCTGGAATAAGGAAAAGCATTCCCCCATCCCATTGTTCAAATTCCTCCTTAAATAAAGGAATATCAACCATAATATGTCTTGTAGGTTCTTTTTGTGGATCAATAATTGCCATAACTAATCCTTTGCCATTTGCTATTTTTGAAAGATTAGTTTTCTCTTTATTAAGAAGTTTTACTTTTGTATCCATCTTAATACTTCCTTCTTTAACTAAACTTTGTGGCAAATCTCTAAGTTGAACCATAATGTCTGATTTTGAGTTTGGCTTAAGTTCAAAATAGTTTGTTTTAACATAAACTGTTCCATCATTTGCTCTATTTCCTGTTAGCAAACGATAATAACCAGCATCCAAAACCAATCTTTCTGGGAACTCTTTAAACTGAGGGTCGTATTCATAATCTAATGTAACAAACTTTCCATCGATAAATTTAGCTAAAGTAAAATGAGTGTAATATTCTGGCTTAATTTTGCTCGCTGTATTGCCATTATGTAGGGTTAGAATACATTTATTATTGGATAAATCTTTATCTTCACCTTTTTCAAATGCATAATTCCACTCTCCATTATCATAATACATTGCATTCTTTGTTGCCCAATCATATTTTGCAGGAATATTATAAGTTCTTGCAATTGCCACAAAAAGAATCTCCATTGAAACCTTATCGGCTTCTTTTAAATGTAAAACTCCCTTAGGAGATATTTGGCAGCCATAATAGTTATCTTCATTGTTTAGCTCTATGTTTTCTTGAATCCATTTTGCAATTTCTTTAGCACTTAGGTTTTCATTTGTCTTAAAAATCTCTTCTCTATTATTGCTTATATATTCTCTCCAAGGAGTTATTATTTCTAATTGAATGCGAGGATTAATAATATAATTATCTATAATTTCTTTTGAATAAGGCAGGTCTTTTTTGTTTTTAAGAAAAGCATCTAAATGACTCTGTAAAATTTCTTTTGGTGTATCTCTAAGGTCTTTTTCATAGATGGTTTTCAAAATTGTCATTGCCTCAGGCTTATTCTTATTTTCTTTCAAAAACTCTTCTATTGCCTTATAGTTACCCCAGCTTTGTTTGATGGCATAAGAAATATCTACACTGTCAAAAGAAGGTAATTCTAAAACAAGCTTACCAATATAATTTTCATTTGGGAAAGTAGAAATATAAGCATTGCGAATGGAGTCCTCATAAATTAATCTAATGGAGTTATCTTTTACTTTATTATTTGAAAGTTTTACAACAGCTCTTTGAACTGGAGGAACAATTTCTAAGAGTTCTTCATAATCCTTATTCCTATTTGGGAAAAGGGTTAGAGAAATTGTATCCACTTCTTTAACGCTGATTTTCTTATAAGCATAATCTGCTGACTTATTTGCCCAAATCATCAAATCGCCAAGTCCAGTTGTCAAAAAAGCTAATCCTTCCTTATTGGTTTTGCTTTGAGAAATTGGATAATATTCTGCATAATTATAAAGCCCAAAATCAACTTCAGCATTCTCAACAGGATTACCCTCAAGGTCTTTTACCTGTACGAATATTTTCTTTGTGGGAGCATAGTTCTCTAATAGGTTAATCTTGGTGTAAAGTTCTTTTTCCAAATTTACTTCTTCTTTCCCCTCATATCCTTTTCCAAATACAGTTGTGTGAACCATCATTGCTCTTTTGGCAGGAGCATCAAACCATGCAACATTTAATTCTGGCTCTGGTTCACAAGCTCCAAGATGATACCATTTACCATCAATCCAAACCTCAACCCAAGCGTGATTGTCATCGGTGTGAGCCCAGCGAGGAGTATAGCATTGACGAGCAGGAATGGAAACTGAGCGAAGAGCAGTAACAGTAAAGGTTGATTCCTCTCCACAACGACCATGAGAAGTTCTTCTTGTTGATAGTGGTGCAGAAGTTCTTCCATCGGCAGCCTTATAGTTAACATATTCATGACACCAATGGTTTACTTCCAAAGCTGCATCGTACATTGACATATTTTTAATTCTGTCTTTAAGCTCTTCAAAGAATACAACCCTTGAACTATCCAAGTTTTCATTATTTACTCTATAAACCAAAACAAAATGACGAAAAACATCATCAGGAATTGTTTTTCCCCAAGTGAAGAAATCCCTTGCCTTAAAAGCATAATCAACCTGATTTATGAAAAAAGCCTCATCATAGTCAGCAATATCACTTAAAGGCATATAGGCTTTCAGGAAGTTTAATGCTTCATCTTTTGTAATTTTTTCACTGTTTGTTTGAGCAAAAACAGATTGTGCAGATAAAAAATAAATAAGTAATAACTTTAATAATCCTTTTATGTTCATAATCTAAGAAACAATTCGTCAATAATTATAATGTATCTATTTGCCTAAAATCTTGTTGTATTCCTTACTATTGGATAATAGTTCAATTGCTTTTAAAACTTCTTTATCCAAATTAAGCAAAGCTTCTATTCTCCCCTTTTGATAGTAGTATCTAACAACAATTTCAGAAAGGAGAATTTCTTTTATATCATCTTTGAACTTAATTAAGTCATTGTTTTTATCCTCTTCTATCTTCTTTTTCAATTGCTCAATAGTATTTTCAATTTCTTGGCTATACTTTTCTTTCTTTGCCATATCTTCCAATTCTGCAAGCATTCTTTCAGTAATTGTTGAATATGAATAGTCTTTATCTTTCACAAAAGATGTGAATTGATTGTAGATTTCATCTGTTATTTTAAAATCTTTTGGAGATTGGATTGTTGGATTTTGTTTTACAAATTCAGTTGCAAAGTCGAAGGCAAGGAATTTAGTGATTATTGATATAATAATAGGGCTTGCGTATTCTGGTTCTATAATTATGTCAGGCTCAATTCCAAATCCATCATAAACAGTTCTTCCTCCTTTGGTTTTAAATGCAACTTTAAGAGAATCGGGAATATTGATTGCATTTCCTTGTTCATCTCTATGTGAATAATCTATTGCTTGAATACAGCGACCACTTGGAATATAGTATTTTGAAACAGTAACCTTCATTTGAGCATTATAGGTTAAAGGAATAATATTTTGGACTAATCCCTTTCCAAAAGTTCTTTGCCCCATTATAACCGCTCTATCCAAATCTTGAAGACTTCCTGTAACAATTTCAGATGCAGAAGCAGAAAAATTATCAGTCAAAACAACAATAGGAATATTCAAATCAACAGGATTAAGAGTAGTTTTGAAGGTTTGATTTCTTTCAACAATTTTCCCTTTTGTAGAAACTATGTTCTGCCCTTTCTCAACAAACATATTTACAATACTTACAGCATCAGTTAATAGTCCCCCTCCATTTCCTCTCAAATCCAAAATTAAACCCTTTAGGTCATTATTTTGCTTCTTCAATTCTTTAAAAGCATTTAAAACATTATTTGCTGCTCCATTTGTAAACTCATTTAACTTAATGTATCCAATATCTTTCCCAACTAATCCATAATAAGGCACATTATCTATTGTTATCTCTTCTCTAAGGAAGGTTTTCTCTATCTCTTTTCCATCTCTAAGTACTTTTAATTTAATTTCTGAACCAGCTTGCCCTCTAAGAAATTCCTTTACCTGATCGGATGTTCTATCCTTAGAACTTTGACCATTAACTTCAATAATCATATCTCCAGCCTTAAAACCTGCTTTATCGGCAGGAAGGTTTTGGTAAGGTTCGGAGATAAATATTTTTCCGTCTTTCTCATGAATAACAGCTCCAATTCCACCATATTGTCCCATTAACTGCAATTTTGCATCTTCAAGATTTGCCTCAGGGATATAATTTGTGTAGGGATCCAATTTTGCAAGCATGGCATCGATGGCAGTTTTCATTAAATCGCCAGGATTTATTTCATCAACATAATTTAGATGTAAATTCTTGTAAACAGATGAGAAAATTTCAAGGTTTTTTGACAGTTCAAATCCTTTATCTTCTTCTTGAGCATTAAGGCTAATGCTTAGGGTAATAACCGAAATTAGTATAAAAAATGTTTTTCTTAGCATCGTAAAACTTTATTAAAATTTGTAGCAAAGATACTTCAAACAAACAAATCAAATATCTTTTTTATTGTATTTATTGCACTTTTTTAAATAAAAAGTTTTTAAATAGTGATTTTCTTCCTATTTTTGCAGGCTATTAGAAAAAAAGACTATAGTAATTTAATAATAACGAATAAAACACAAATTAGTAATGGCTATTATTGGTAGAATTAGAAAAAGAGCAGGTATAGCAGTTGCAATTATTGCAATAGCTATATTATCATTTATTTTTAGTGATATTTTTTCAAAATCAGGAAACAAGATTCCTAATAATATAGGAGTTGTTGACGGAACTGAAATAACAAAGGTTGAGTTTGATCAGATGTGCCAAACAATTGAAACAAACATGAAGCAACAAAACAAAACCGACAATCTTACAACAGAACAAAATTACATGGTTCGTCAACAAGCTTACCAAGAACTATTGAATGAAAAACTATTAGCTGGAGAATTTAGCAAGCTTGGTATATCAGTGGGGAAAGACGAATTAAATGATATGTTTTTTGGAGATTTTATTGACCCAATGGTTATTCAAAACTTCTCAGATCCTAAAACTGGAAACTACAACAAACAAGCTATTTCTCAATATATAGCACAATTTGATAAACTTCCAGCAGAAGAACAAGCATCATGGAGAAACTTTGAAAGCTATATTAAGAAAAATCGTTTACAACAAAAATATGAAGTACTTCTTTCAAAAAGTATGTATATGCCAAAAGCAATTGCTTCTCACTTAAGCAATCTTTATGACAAAACAACAAATTCTCGTTACACTCTACTTCCTTTCACAACAGTAGCAGATAATGCAGTTAAGATAGAAGAAGCAGATTACAAAAAATACTACGAAGAACATAAAAACGAATTTAAACTTACTGAAGAAATAAGAGATGTTGAATTTGTTAAATTCCAAGTTGCTCCATCACCTCAAGATATTCAAGTTATAAATGATACTGTTGCAAAAACCTTTGAAGCTTTCCAACAAGTGGCTCCAAACGAATTGGCATCATTTGTTTCAACAATGTCTGACAGAATGTATGATAGTAACTACTACAGCAAAGAAGCTTTCGCACAAATTATTCCTGATTCAATACTTTCAAAAGTTAGCGTAGGTGGTTTTGTTGCACCTTTCCAAAATGGAACAAACTGGGTTATGGCAAAGCTAACAGCTATTCAAGCTCGTCCAGACTCAGTACGTTTTTCAAGAATAATTATTCTTAACAGCAAAGCTGGAGGAGATATTAAAAGAACCGAAGAAGCAGCAACCAAACTTAAGGACAGTATATTTAATATTGTAAAAGCAGATGCAGCAGGTTTTGAAAACAATGTTGCAAAATATTCTGACGACCCTGAAGCTTCAAAAAATATGGGAGACTCTGGCTGGTTATTAGACGGACAACTACAATCAGATCTTTACAACTCAGTTAACACAACTCCAATCAACGGAATCTTTGTATACAATATTCCTAATGATATGGGTTATATGTTAATTAAAGTAACAGGAAAAACTGCTCCAGTAACAAAATTGCAAGTTGCAACCATAATAAACGAAATTAGAGCAAGTGAAAAAACTGTTAATGAAATAAGAGATAAAGCTAATTCTTTCTTAGGTTCAGCAACAAATATGAGTGCCTTTACTCAAACAGCACAAAAACAAAACCTAAATATTCTTACCTCTCAACTAAGAGATATGGACTACCAACTTAATGGAACTCCATATGCAAGAGAAATTGTAAGATGGGCATTTAATGAAGACACTAAAAAAGGAGATGTTGCTCCAGAAGTTTATGATTTGTCTGGAGAAATGTTTGTTGTTGTTGGAGTAAAAGATATTAAAGAAAAAGGGAATCTTACTTTAGAACAAGTAAAACCATATATTGAAAATCAAGTAAGAATTGAAAAGAAAGCTGAAGTGTTAATGAAGAAAGCACAAACTCTAATTTCAACTGATAAAACTTTAGATGCAATTGCAATTAAAGCAAACACAAAAGTAGACACAGCAGCAAATGTATCATTTGGCGATCCTTATTTCGTTCAAGCAGGACCAGAAATGAGAGTTCTTGGCTCACTTGCAGCAGCAACAAAAACAGGAATTCAAAAACCAGTAAAAGGATATAATGGAGTTTATATTTTAGAAATTGATTCATTTGGTAAGAAAGCAACAAAAGAAGAACCACAAATGATTCAACAAAACTTTGGAATGCGTAATATGCAAAAAACATCACAACTACGTCTTCCACTTCAAATCCTAAAAGATAAAGCAAAAATCAAGAACAATTTCTCTTTCTTCAACTAATAGAAGAAGACAAAAATAAGAATTAAACATTCAACAAATTGGATTCATTAGAGCGGTAACACCTCTTTTGAATCCAATTTTTTTATTCCCATAACCCACAACTAACTCTTTGTTTCAGCAAAATAAAACCTTGTTTTAATTTACTGAAATCAAGTAATAATTTTTTCTTTCTTCGTTTTAATTTACTCAAACGAGGTTTTAGTTTTGCAACTCCATATTTCAATTTTTTGGCTCATTATTTTAAAATAATGCTAATTAATTTCTGATTGATGCTCTTCTTTGGCATAAGACTAAGGCTATTTTTGCTCCAAAATTATTAATTTAACATTAAAGTTATGGATAGCAAGAAAATTCAAGGGCTTATAGCATCAGTTTTAAAGCCTTCACACAAGTATATTGAAGAAAAAACCTTTTTAGGAATTGAAAAAATGGGAAAAATAGTTGAAAAAGAAATGGAATCCTATAGCTTCACCCTATTTAATGAAGAAGGAAATGCTTTAAACTATTTCCAAAAGTCAAAAAACACAACATTAAGTCAACAAAGCATCAACAATAATGAGGATGAGGATAATTCTAAGACCTTTTTCCAAAAATACTCATACAAATACAACACAAATGGTCAAATAGTAGAAGAAAATGCCTATGATTCTAATGGAGTATTCCTACAAAAATCAATTTATGAATACAATTCAAATGGGAAAATAGAAGAATGCAGAGAATTTGATAGAGAAGGAAAACTTATTTCTTCAAAAAAATATGACTTAAAGGGAAATATTATTGAGAAAAACACATACTATAAAAATGGAAAACTGCGTGAGAGGGAGCTTTTTAAATATGATTTAGAGAAAAATACAGTAGAAAAAAACACTTACGATTCCGAAAGAAATTTTAAGAAAAAAGAAATCTACAAATACAATTCAAAAGGCAATGAGATAGAGTATAACTCATTTAACTTAGAAGAAATGTTTGATTGGAAATGCATAACATCCCAATACGAATACGACCAAAGAAATAATTGGATAAAAAGAATAATCAATGATGGTGACAATTACAAAGTAACCACAAGAAAAATAATCTATTACGGAGAAGAGGACAACACAAATTTCCCCAATTGGGATTCCCCATTTTTCAAAGATTTGAAAGAATAAAGAAAAATATTACATATTAAAAGTAAAATACTATATTTGCAATAAATAAAAGCACAGATATTTAGATACTTTATTTACACAAACAATAAAAATTATGGAAAATCTATTTGAAGAAAAATTACAACTCTGGTTAGAAAAAGTAGTTGAACAATGCAATACATTAGGAGAAAAAATCAATTTGGATTATTATCCCTTTCAATGTGCAAAGTCAAGTTTAAAAAAAAATGTTGATTTATTAATTATTGGAGCAAATCCAGGAGGACAAAACCCTTTTAAGAAAAGAAATACTGAACAACTTTTCAACTCTGTTGACGGAATAAATAATGCTTATATTGGAGAAGCAAATAATGATAGATGGAAAATCAATAAACCTATTTTAGAAATTTTTAAAGAGCCAAAACTATATAGCGTTTTAGAAAAAGCAATAGTAATGAACACTGTTTACTTTGGTACTGTCAAGGCTATTGACCTTTCAACACGAAAAGAAGCAATTGAATGCTGTAAAGAATTAACTAAAGAATTTATTTACGAAATCATACGTCCTAAAGCTGTGTTAATTCTTGGATTAAAAAATGCTCCTAATTGGCTTGGTATAAAATATTCTACAACTACAGATTCTATTTTAAGAACTACAAATAATTTGACTGGATTAGTTATGAAAGTCAATCACAACAATATACCTCACTATATAATACATCATACTTCAATGAATTTCAAATTTAATTCAGGAGAAAATCTTGACCTAAAAAGAGAGATATTCCAAAAAGAATTTGAAACAATACTTAAGTTCTGATTATATAATAAAAGACCGTTGCAAAATATATGACTTAACATTCTGTTTAATAGCTTTTAATACTGAATTTTACCTCGCAACGGTCTTAAGAAAGACGATGAAAATCTATTAGAATGTTGATAGACTTTCAAAACAAAAAGATATTGATGTTTTAATAATCCATAATCCTCCATATGAGATTTTGGATGAGAGTATAGGTTGCAAGACACTGATAAAAATAGTAAAAGAGATAAATACCAAACTTCTTATATTTGGACATATGCATTCATGTTCAGATAGTAAAGAAATTCATAATAAAATCCAGTTCTTTAATAATTGTACTTCTTATTTGCGACTTATTTCTCGCTTCTGCAATAGTTTCGCATATACCTATAGTAGTTTTGCAAACATAACACAAAACTAAATGAAATGGGGAAAATAATCATTACTAATATTTGGGGAAAACATAAAGATATTTCTGTTGTAGAATGTATAGAAGAGAAAACATCTAAAGAAAAAATTAAATTCTTTAGTTTTATTAATACTGAAGATAAATTTATTAATCAATGCAGATATGAAAGTGTTTTCTCTTTTAATGATGGAATGGCTAAGGTAAAGATGAATTCTTGCTGGGGAGTAATTGATAAAAATGGAGTTGAATTAATTCCAGCAACATACAAACATATCTATACTTTACATAACAAATTATTTCAAGTATGTATTGATAATTTATGGGGAATAATTAATAGCAAAAACGAAACCATTGTTCCAATTATTTACGACTATGTATTCCCTCCCATTCAAGCATACATTATAATTAAACAAAACGGGAAGTACGGAGTTATAGATTATAATGGGAATAAATATATAGAAGCAGAATGGAATTCATATAATGAAGCTTTAAATCAATTGAAAGAAAAGTTCAACCTGATTTAAAAAGGAGAATAATTGGATAAAACACACGGAAAAGTTTATATATAGATTAGAAATAACAACAAGAAAAATTGATTATTACGAGTAAAACAAATAAAAATAAATACCTATGAGAATATTACACCTTTCAGACACTCACAATTTACACAGGGAATTAAAAGATTTACCTAAAGCGGATTTGATAATTCATTCTGGTGATATTTCTTTTTCTGGAGAAGGAAACGAGGTTATGGATTTTATTGATTGGTTTTGTAAATTAGATTATAATTATAAGATTTTTATTGCAGGGAATCATGACTTTTGCTTAGATGGTAAAGAAAGTGATGTCTTACAGAAATTTCTACCTAAAAACTGCTATTATCTTGATAAAAATGGAGTAAGAATTGAGAATATAAATTTTTGGGGACTTCCTTTTTTCTTTTCTGATGATATTTCAGGAATGTATGATAAATCAATTGAAGAAATTCCTTCAAACACAGATATTCTCATAACTCATAGACCTCCTTTTCAAATTCTTGATAGAGCAGGAAATATAAATTATGGTTGTTCCCTTCTCTTGAATATGGTTAGTGAAATAAAACCTAAGTATCATCTCTTTGGTCATATTCACGATTCCTATGGAGTAGTTGACAACAAAACAACTGTATTTGCTAATTCTGCAATAGTGAATGAGGATTATAAAATAGCTAATCAACCTTTTGTTTTTGAATATCTTTAAAATTCCTTTTACTGTGTTTCCCTTTGGCATAATAGTATTAGTATCTTCGCCAAGTAAAATCTTAAAATTTAAAAATAATATAGTATGAAATCCTTTGCAGCAATTGATTTTGAAACTGCAAATCAGCATAGAAGTATTTGCAGTATGGGGGTTGTTATTGTGAAAAATGGAATAATAACCGATAAATTCTATAGTTTGGTTAAACCTGAACCTAATTTCTACTGCTATTGAGCTACTCAATGTCATGGATTGACTAAGAAAGATACTATTAATGCTGAGAATTTTCCTGAGGTTTGGAGTAATATTGTTGGTAGAATTAAGAATTTGCCATTGGTTGCTCATAATAGTCAATTTGATGAAGGTTGTCTTAAGGAAAGCTATGAAAGATATAATATGAATTACCCTTATTTCCAATTCTATTGCACTCTTCAAAAAGCAAGACAAGTTATTCCTAATTTACCAAACTATCAGCTTGATACTGTTTCCAAACACTTAGGCTTCACTCTTGAAAATCATCATAACGCCTTAGCCGATGCAGAAGCCTGTGCCTTTATTGCAACAAAGATACTATAGGATTAAAGCTTAAAGAAAACCTTAAATATGAATTTAATCAAAAGAGTCACTGAATAAAGGATATTATATTTAAGAACAAAAGAGGAAGCGTAATGATTATTAGAAAAATTATGTACTATTGAATGCACAATTATATCTATCTTTGTACTGTTTCTCTATAAAGCATTTTATCCGAGAAAAATAAAAATGGATTTATAAACCAAATAAAAGAAATGAAATGATTAAAGACATTAAGAATTTACTTAATCAAGTAGCTATCATTAATAAAAAAAATGAAGAAATATTAGATGCGACAGGAGGTCGATTTAATATGTTTAAAATTTGCGGAGTAAATCATTATGAAAATACTCATTCTGCAATAATTGCTGAGTTTTTAAATCCCAATGGAACTAATGGTCTAAAATCTAAACTCCTTGAATGCTTTATTGAAATGCTTGGAGATAAATTTTACATTAAAGACTTTAATCCCTCTAGAGCTAGTGTAGAGACAGAACATTATACTGGAGATGGAAGAATAGATATTTTAATTGAAGACAATCAACATAAAGCTATAATAATTGAAAATAAAATTTATGCCCCAGATCAATCTGAACAATTAAAGAGATATGATAGATATGCCCAACAACAATATAAAAATGGCTATCAAATTTTATATCTTACTCTTGATGGGCAAGAGGCATCAGAGCAAAGTGGTGAGGGAGTTGATTATTTAAAAATCTCTTACGAGAAAGATATAATCAATTGGCTTGAAAGCTGTGTTTCAATAGCCACTCGCTATCCAATAGTTAGAGAAACAATAATTCAATATATTAATCATTTAAAACAATTAACAAATCAAGATATGGACACAAACGAGATCATAGAAGTTTTATCAAAAATAGAAAACTTAAGAACAGCTAAAGCAATTAGTCAAAATTATTCATCAACTTTTGATGCACTGGCAAATAAGCATTTCAATCCAAAAATGGAAGAATTTGCTAATGAGAAAGGATTAGAATTCAATTATGAATTAAGTGAAGAATTATATATTCGTTTTCACTTAGTAAATCCAAATTGGCAAGGGAAATGCTGGATAGGTTTCACCTTTGAAGGGAATCGTTGTCATTATGGGCTTTGTAATAATCCAAACTCTTATAGGATTTCTGATGAGAATAGAAAAATTCTTCGCAAAAATTTAGAAGGAAAGGGTATTTTAAACCAAAAAGTAAGCGAGTGGTGGCCATTTTATGCTCAATTCACAAATCTTAATATTGATGCTTGGGAAAGTGATATTATTAATAGTGATAAATTTTTCAACGATTGTAAAGAAAAGATAGAAACTTTACTTACTGCAATGGAAGGAATTGATTTTTAATATTACAAGAAACATCCCATCCTTAATACAATTTATAAGTACTTTTATTCTTGAATTTACAAGCCTATGCTTTTCTTTAGCATAGGCTTGTTTTTATCTTCGCATGCAATATTAATCAAAAAAATTATTTGCAATGAATAGAAAAAGCTGTTTTAAGCAAAGTGGAATTAATGGGAATGTAAAGTCGATAGAAACTAAGACTTACTATATTTCTCGAAAGTCTGGGGAGATTAAGAAAGGGAAATTAAAGCACTTTGATTTGGAGGTATTTGATGAAGATGGGTATAGATTAAGTCATAATTTTAGAACTTCTAAATATGATATGAAAGTCCTTTCTGAATATGATTCTAATATGAACATTCTTAAAGAAAGTGTATTTGAAAAAGAAGCTTTGGATTATGAAATGATTTATAAATATGACTTAAATGGAAATCTTTTTGAGGAATTAGTTGTTTATCCTAATGAGAATTATAGAGTAGGAACAAAATATGAATATGATTCTAAGGGGAGAGTAATTAAGGAACATATAAGCAATTCAGAGGATTTGGATAGAGTGCAAGTTTATAAATATGACGAAGAAGGAAAAGAAATTGAGTTTTATTCTTTTTGCGATGGAGAGCCAAACTCTAAAAACATCTATAAGCATGATTTAAAAGGAAACACCATTGAAATTAATTATTACGATGAAAAGGAAAAGCTAATTGGGATACATAAATATGAATATGATTCACAAGGCAATAAAACTGAATTTGTTTACCTTGCAAATGGAAAATTAATAAAGAAGAATATCTTTAATGCAAATGGGAATGTAGTTGAAATGTATTATTCCAATTCAGAAGGGAATTTATATCTAAAACTTAAATATTACTACAACTCATTAGGAAACTTAACAGAAAAGTATTCGTATGATTATAAGAATAATATCACTTATCAAGAAACTCACCAATATGAATTAGACCAATATAATAACTGGATAAAAGATATTATATTAAAAAGCAAAAGAGGAAGCGAGATAATTATTAGAAAGATTGAGTATTATGAGTATTAATTATTTGCTCTATCAATGGAACAACAACTTCTCTTATATTATCTGTAGAAATTCTATGCCCATCTTCTATTGTAAATATCTTTTTATTATCATAAATCTCTTCAAAAAGGCTTTTATAAGAAAATAGCTCATCATTATTGGCAAAGACTCCATAAACCATTGTCTTATACTCTTCAGGAATAACCCTATTTTCCATATCTCTATATTTCTCTTTTTCCTCTGAACTAATATTTAGGGCAATTCTTTGATCTAATTGTTCAGATGGTTTTAGACAAGGATTTATAAGAATGGTTGGAATAGAGGAGATAAATGTTGCTGTGAAAGCACCCATGCTTGATGCTACAACTAATTTAATATCATTTTTAAGGATAAATTCCTTTGCTTTTTCAATATTTTTTTTTGCATTTTCGGAGAACTCTAAATCATTTGAGAATGCAGGAGAAAAAACTTCAGCCTTTCCTATCATATTTCTTCCAATTTCCAATGCAGTCCTACTATTTCCGATAGAACCATAACCATGTATATAAAGTATCTTTATCATAATAATGCCTTTGCTTTTCTGCAAAAGTAAAAAATAATTCAAGAAGAAACAAACTCTTTTTCCATTGCTTTACTTTGGCATAAACAAGAATTTATCTTTGCGTTTGAAATTATAATTGTATTGTTTATAAAGAATAGTTAGTAGACATGGAAGAGGATATTTATGAAGACCTAAGCTCAGTGATAAGAAATATTGAAAAAATAACTTATACTGCAATTAAGAGTTCAGAAGGAATAATAAAAACTGAATTAGAGCTATACAGTATATCAAAATATAATGAAAATGGCTCTTTGATTTTATTAGGAAAAACTAATAATCTACTATCAGACAAAGGGATGATTGATTCTGGAAGTTTATATATTAATTTGTATTCATACGAATATAATAAAGATAAGATGTTGATTAGCGAAAGATGTAAAAGTTCAAAAGGAGAATTGATACATAATTTATTCTATGAATATTCCCCTAACGGAGATATAGTAAGAGCAAATAAATTTAATTCAAATGACAATCTTATTAGTTCAACTTTTTATGAAGAAATTGGAAATATTAGAGAAATAAACATATTTAAATCTGACAATAACATAGATTGTAAAGTGTTCAGCAAATACGATTCAAATAATAATTTAGTTGAAAGAAATACTTATGATTTAGATAGTAATTTCAAGCAAAAAGAAATCTTTAGGTATAATGCTAAAGGAGATAAAATTGAATATAGTTATTTTGATTTAGACGATATTATGTATTCAAAATTCATTACTTATAAATATGAATATGACAAAAAAGATAATTGGATAAAACGAATTACGAAAGATGAAGATAATTATAGAATAACAACAAGAAGAATTGTTTACTTTGGGGAAGACAGAGAAAATAAACCTAGTCATTGGAAATCTCCTTTTTATTATAGAATAAAAGAAGGTAAGGATGTAAACCTATTGAATAAATATTAAATATATTCATATCTTTGCTCTAATTTAAGAAATCGTCCAATGGTTCTGCGATTTCTGAGAGTAACCAAATAATTAACAGAACCTTTAAATTAAAAAATTTATTATTATGACAAATTCAGACATCAAAACAAATGCAATGACAATAGCGTTTATTGAAGAATATGAAAAAAGATTCAACATTAACATTAAAAAATCTAATGATATAAAAGGAGCAAAAAATATATATGAAATTGATACAAATGAAGGCAAAGCCAAATGCTATTTGTATATAAATGCAAGCACTATAGATAAAGAATATTGGGGTTTTAGAAGAGGTATTATCGAAAAATTACAAGAAACAAATTTCCCTTACTACCTTATCTTATTATCAATTAATAAAAACAATTATTGTTTCCCTCGTAACATTATACAAAAGTTACGTAATGAACTAAAGTTTAGCGATAATAGAAAAGCTATAGATTATAAAATCACATTACCTTATTTGAAAGATTATGATAACTATAAGTTAGACTGGAATAAATTAAATCTATCAGAATCAATTTCTACTATGGAAGAAATTATAGAGATAGAAGAGCACTATAAAGAGTTTTTAGAAGAGTCTATTTTTGAAGTAGAATACCATAATAATAATGGAGATAAAGATAAAGAAGAAACTATAAAAAACAAATGTCAAGTTATTGCAGATATTGTTAATTCTTTACATGATAACTATGAAAAAAAATATATAGGAACTAAACAAGAACATTTCTTAGAAACAGTAATAGGTGCAGCAATTTTTTATATTTATAATTTAAACAATGACAGATGGTGTAACGGTAAAATTATAGTTTCAGAAGAAGCAAAAAATCAAAAAAAGTTTTGTGCAGACCATATTATTCCAAGAAAATATGCAGCCTCACTTTTACTTAAAGAGAAAAACTTAACAAGAGATAAAGTTTATGATTATTTAAAAGATATATTTTGTAAGGTTCTTTATCTAACAAAGAGTGAGAATGCCAGCTATAGGAAGAAGAATATCAATATGGACATTGAAGATATAGATACTTTGTTTGACTTTGAAGTATTGAAAAAGATGTATAAAGAACAGAAAAATATCACATTAACAATAATCACAAAAGAAGAATTCGAAAAGCTAAAAAAGCAACAAAAATAATAGATATAATAATATTTCAAAACATCAGCAATAATAGTGCGTAATTTATATCACTAAAGGATATAGATTACGCACTATTATTTTTTTATTGCTTCACTTTGGCATAAACAAGGATTTATCTTTGTATTTGAAAGTATTATTGTATTACAAATAAAAGATAAAAGCTATGGATGATTTATGTTTTGATGAAGGAAATGAGATTGAAATTGATTTTGAATTGGATGAGAATGTAAAAAAAGACATTGAGAAGTCTAAAAAGAAGAAAGTTCCAAAAACTATTTTAGAGAATATTGAATGTATTGTTGATGGGCTTGCGAAATTTAAACTTAGAGATGACTTTTTTATTGAAGCAAAAGCAAATATTGATTTCTTGAAAAAGAAATTGGATTTATCCCCTATTCAAATTGTTTTTCTCTCCCTATTTATTGAAAATAGCCATAATTCTTATATAGAAATCTCTTCTTTTACAAGAATTTTGGGTTGCCATTTAATAAGTCTTTTGAAATATACTCATGAAATTGAAGGGTTAGAAGAAAATCATTTAATTAGAAGCAATGTATATAAAGGGCGAAAGTCTTATACTGTTCCTTATGAGGTAATTGATGCATTGAAGCAGAACAAAAAATATACCTACAAATCCTTAGAAGGCTTAAATACTATTGAATTGTTTACAGAAATAGAAAATCTCTTTGAAGAGTTTGATGAGGATACTTTGTCTCAAATGCAGTTAATAAATGAGTTAGATAATTTAATAGAAAACAATCCTACGCTGAATTTTTGCAAACAAGTCAAAATTTATGAAGATAGTTTTCTAAACAATAAGAATTTTGGATTATTTATGTTCTTCTGTTATCGATTTATTTGCCTTGAAAGCGAGAAAGTTAATCTCTCTCAAATAAAAGAAATATATGAGAATAAAAGAGACTTCTCACAAATCAAATTAAGTTTACAATCAGGCAAAAACGAGTTAATTAAAAACAACATTATTGAATATGCTAACGATAATGGAATTGCAAATAAAGAGGTTTATAGCTTGACAAATAAAGCAAAAGAGGAATTATTTGTTGATTTAGAACTTAATAAATTTATTAGTAATAGTGATAATGGATTGTTAGAACATGGAAAGATAATTGAAAAGAAACTATATTTCAATGAGGGAGAAGACTCTCAGATCAAAAAATTACAAGATTATTTGAGTGAAGAAAACTTCTCTACTATTCAAGAAAGATTGGAAAAACAAGGAATGAGAAAAGGCTTTGCTTGTTTATTTCATGGCTCTCCTGGAACAGGGAAAACAGAAACAGTATATCAGTTGGCTCGATTAACAAAAAGAGAGATTATGTTTGTGGATATTGCACAAAGCAAAAGTATGTGGTATGGTGAGAGCGAGAAAATAATTAAAAGGATATTCGATAAATATAGAGGATATGTAAAATCTTGCAAGACTACCCCAATTCTTTTGTTTAATGAAGCAGATGCTATAATTGGTAAAAGGAAGGAAGCAAATTCAAATTCGGTTGCTCAAACAGAAAATACAATACAGAACATAATTTTACAGGAAATGGAGAACTTGGATGGGATTATGATAGCAACAACCAATCTAACACAAAACTTAGATTCTGCTTTTGAAAGAAGATTTTTGTTTAAGATTGATTTTCAAAAACCCAAACCTGAGGTTAAGGCTAAAATATGGAAATCTATGCTACCTTCATTAACAAAACAAGAAGCCATAGAGCTTTCAAATAGCTTTGATTTTAGTGGAGGCGAGATAGAAAACATTGTGAGGAAATATACAATTGATAGCATATTAACAAATACGAAACCATCCATTGAGAAAATCCGTATGTATTGTAAAACAGAGAAAATTGAAAATAAAAATAGTCCTAAAAATAAAATAGGCTTCATTTATTATGGAAAAACGCAAGACAAGTAAGGATAAGACGGCTTATCTTTTTAAAAGGTATATTTGGCTTTTGGATATTATATTTAATGCCAAGAAAATAAGTTTTGAGGATATTAATAATAGATGGCAAAATGCTTCATTGAACTATTCTTGCGAAGAATTGCCTTTAAGAACTTTCCATAACCATCGTCTTGCTATTAGTGAGATGTTTGATATTGATATTACCTGTGATAGGAAGGATGGAAATAAGTATTTCATTGAATATGAAAGTGATTTGGCAAAAGGCAAGATTAGAACATGGCTTTTGAATAGTCTTTCTGTAAATAATATTGTTAATGAAAGCCACAGGCTTAAGGATAGGATTCTTTTTGAAAATGTTCCTTCTGGTCAAATGTTCCTCACTCCTATTATTGAGGCAATGAGGGAAAGTCATGCAATTAATATTACTTACCAAAAGTTTGAACATAACAAAGCATATAGCTTTGAGATTCATCCTTACTGCGTTAAGATTTTCAAACAAAGATGGTATGTTGTTGCTTTCAACCCTTATAAGAATAATATTTTAATTTATTCTTTGGATAGGATTAAGAATGTTGAAACCACTTCAAATAAGTTTGATTTGCCAGAGGATTTTAATGGAGAGGAATATTTTAAGGACTCCTTTGGAATAATTGTTGATAATTACTTAGAAACAGAAGAAGTTTTATTGAAAGTATTTGATGAAGATGTAAAGTATATTGAAACCCTTCCTTTACATAATTCTCAAAAAGAAGTAAAAAAAGCCATTGATTACACAATCTTCAGTTATAAGATAAAACCTACTTATGATTTTATAAAGGAAATCCTTTCACATGGACGCTACATAGAAGTCCTTTCTCCTGAGAGTTTAAGAAAGGAAATCAAAAGAATCTTAAAAGAGGAGTACGGAAGGTATATTTAATTGTAATTAATTAAGGAGAATTCAAAATAACTGAATCTAATATCAACAATTCAGAGGTCATTTATTTGATAATTCAACCCAAAAAGTCTCACTTTTTATCTCATTAAGTCTCACTTTTTACCCCAAAAAGTCTCACTTTTCAGCAAAAAAGTCTCACTTTTTGGGGAAGAAAGTCTCACTTTTTGGGTGCGATTTATTGCATTTTGGATTTGTTTTTATTGATATTGCTTTTGGAAATTCAAATAAATTGACCATTTTGCACTGTGAGAGTGCAATATTATGCAAAAAACGCACTGTGAGAGTGCAAAAATGGATGATTAGTTTGTTGTATTATTTATTTATTATCTTTGCTTTTACTAATCACTTTGAAAAGAGAATTATTATGAAAAAAAATGTTCTAATTATTTTATGTTGTTTTCTTTCTTATAATATTAATGCTCAAGAGGCAAAGGAAAAGAAGTTTACTCATTCTCTTACTGAAAATTTTGGTACTATACTTAAGTTTCAGCTTGATAATATGCCTAATTATCCAGCATTAAATGGAGATTATAGCTTCTTAAATCTTATTCCTTCTTACGAATTTGGGTATAATAACAAGGTTTTCTTTAGATTAAAATTTAGGAATCTTGAGAATGAAAGTAATAGTTTTGAGATTTACAGACGTTTTGATGCTTATAGTTTAGTTTTGAACTATAATTTACTAAAAAGAAATTCAAAGCATTCATTCAAAATAGGCACAGGTTATGTTTTAGGGCATTATCACGATAAAACCTTCTATGAATATAATGAAGAAATAAATTATAATTATGGAAAGGATATAGAGAATCATTTACTTTTCACATTATCTTATCTGTACAAAATAGATAATCACTTATCTTTCGGAATTGAAGCTGATTTCTATGATGTTTTAATATATAGAGAATATAGTGTTGCTATAAGATATACCTTTTAGTTATATATCCTTTATCGCTTTCTTTAAAACAGGGTGCAAAAGATTTGGGAG